>Ga0208648_1000129_pt1 | contig 82630 bp, 75 predicted proteins | sample AntAceMetag02UKL_FD_184772 | JGI IMG/M metagenome (GOLD analysis project Ga0208648, IMG submission 184772) | Saline lake microbial communities from Ace Lake, Antarctica - Antarctic Ace Lake Metagenome 02UKL (SPAdes) (version 2) | ecosystem: Environmental > Aquatic > Non-marine Saline and... | reverse complement strand
ATCCTGGGCAATAGCCGTCTCCCTCTCCATCTGTCGATGACCCAATCTCGAAATACCGTCGGTCGTGCAGGATGGAAGACTAACTCTTCGGCCTATATGTGTCAACCGGATAAGCATGGTTTGAACCATTCTTTCCTCCTTTTTCGGTATCGGGAAGGTCTTTGGTTTCGGCGGCGTCAAAGCTCTTTTAGAAACATGGTTGACGCCCGATATGGCTACCGTCATCTTCGGCTTTCCGGAGACGACGGGCTCTTTCAGATTCACGTTCCAGCACTTAAGATCAACGGGATATCCTGCTGCTGACAGATGGGCCAGGACTCGGGCGAGAGCAACAACACCCGATTGTTTTTTTGACGAATTGTCGAGGCTCAGACAAACATGCGCATCGTTATCGAGTATTGAATGTACAAGCCCCTTCAAGACGGCACCCGGGCCCACTTCCACGAAGGTTTTAACACCGTCAGCGTACATGTTTTGGATCATTGATACAAAATCAACCGGTTTTGCCAGTTGGTTCGCAAGGAGCTCGCGTGCGGCCCCGGTTTTTGCGGGATATTTTCTGCCGGTGGTGTTTGAAAAGACGGGGATCGCCCCCTTTTTAAAAGCAACTTTTTTGAGCCCTTCCAGAAACACGCCCGCCGCGTCCGATACGGCCCTGCTGTGAAAGGCATTGGCCACGGGGAGCGGCTTGCATGGGATTTTCCTCTTTTTGAATTCCGCCTTTGCCTTTTCGATATCAGGTTTATCCCCTGAAAGAACCACCTGGTTCGGTGCGTTTTTATTGGCAATCACAACGTCAAGTCCTGTCTCCGAAAGAACCTCTTCGACCTTGGAAACGGATCCCAGCACCGCCAGCATCCCGCCTGAATGCGACTGGCCTGAATTCATGAGCGTCCCGCGGAGCACGGAAACATCAAAGAAGGATTTCTCATCCAATTTTCCTGCCGCAAAAAACGCCGCGAGTTCCCCATAACTGTGGCCCGCAACCACGTCGGGCCTGACCATAAAAGACGCCAGCACCTTAAAAAGTCCGGCGCTTACAGCCCCGATGGCCGGCTGAGCAGTATCGGTTGACCTGAGGGCCGATTCCTGTTCTTTTTTTTCCGCTTCCGTAAATGCACATGGCGGGTAAACAGCGTCGCTGATACGGGTTTGACCGGGCGCTTTTTCCTTTAAGGACAGGTCTGCCGCTTCCAGCGATGAGAGTATTTGAGGGAACTGACAACTCATCTCCCGAAGCATCCCCACATATTGAGAGCCCTGCCCGGAAAAGAGAAATCCCAGTTTGCCCTTAAATCCGTCCAAACCAAAATAGACGCCCTCCGGCAAAGACCATTGGGTGTCATTGGACCCGGTTTCAAGGGTTTTACTGATCCGCTTAAAGAGTTCATGGAGATCGCCATTTTCCTTCACGACGGCGGTCAACCGATATTTATTCCGGACATTGAACCCGGCTCTCAATTTATTAAAAACCCTTAGCAGGTCTTCCCATGACGACCCGGCATCAATCCTGCCCAGTTCCCTTTTAAGGCCTTCGAGCGTGTTAGAAGAAATGGCCAAAATTTCCGTGGCGCCGTCAAAATCGGGGACGGCTTTTTCAGCCCCGTACTCCTCCAGCACACAGTGAAAATTGCTTCCGCCGAATCCGAAGGCGCTCACGGCTGCGCGACGTGGGTGTTCAGGGTGCGCTACCCACGGTTTGGGAGCCTGATTAATGTAGAAGGGGCTGTTTTCACGCAGAGCCTTGGCCGGCGTCGTCACTTTGATGGTGGGGGGCAGAACCTTATGATGGAGGGCCAGGGCCGCCTTTATCAACCCGGCGGCCCCGGCGGCGGCCTTGGCGTGTCCGATCTGGGATTTCACGGAGCCAATGGCGCACCATGGAGGACCCTCGCCGTTTTTATACACTTCGGTAATGGCACCGATCTCAACCGCATCACCCACTTTTGTCCCGGTTCCATGGGCTTCCAGAAGGCTGACGGTGGAAGGATTCATATCCGCCAACAGGTAGGCCTGTTTGATGGCCTTGACCTGCCCCTTTGCGCTCGGCGCATAAATGGCTTTCCCTTTTCCGTCGCTGGACGTACCGATGGCGCGGATAACCGCGTATATATTATCCTTGTCCCTTTCAGCATCTTTCAGGCATTTTAACACCACAATGCCCAAACCCTCTCCCAATATGGTACCGTCGGCGTTTTCGTCAAAGGGTTTCGCATCGCTGGTGGGGGAAAGGGCCAGGGTCTTACTGAAGCACATGTACATGAAAACATCGTTGAAGGTATCAATGCCGCCGCTGATAACCATGTCGGCCCTTCCGGTCTGCAATTCCATGCCGGCCAAGTGAATGGCGGAAAAAGAACTGGCGCAGGCGGCATCCACCACACAGTTGGTCCCGCCCAGATCCAGATAATTGGATATTCGACCCGCCACAACATTCCCCAATAGACCCGGGAAAGAGTTTTCCTGCCAGGGCACATATTGTTCCGAAATGCGGTTGACAATGCCGTCCGAAAGCGCATCGTCCAGACCTTCGTCCCTCAGGGCTTTCCGCCATTTTGGATGGCCCAGACGGGCGCCTAAGGTGGTGGTTAATTCCAAAGCGCCCGTTACGCCGAGTATGACGCTGACCCGATCCTTGTCGTAAGTGGCCTCATCGCCATACCCCGCGTCGATAAGCGCCTGTTTGGCCGCGACCATGCCGAGCAGTTGAGACGTGTCCGTGGCCTCAATGGCATTGGGGGGGATGCCGAATTCGAGAGGCGCAAAATCGATGGGTGACAAAAAGCCGCCCCGCTTGGCATGGGCATGGTCCTGGGCGGAAGGATCGGCGGAATAGTAGTCATCAATCCGCCAATAATTTTCAGGGATTTCCCTTATGGCGTCTACGCCGTTTTTAAGGTTGGCCCAGTAGGCGCCATGGTTGTCGGCCCCTGGGAAAATACAACCGATACCGATAATGGCAATGGGTTCACACTTCGGTATCGCACCGCGCTCTTTATCACTTTTTATGGTTTTCATTTCAGGTACTCCAAAACCCGGCTCAATTCAAGAGGCTTTATCTTTTTGAGGTTTTCAGGAAGAGAAATCCCCATATGTTGAATGGTGTTGCAGCGTCTTAAAAACGCCGCGCCGTAAAGAATATTCAAGGCCACCGTTCCTACTTTGCGGTTTTCAGGCGTTTCTAAAAAACTCTCTTTGACCCATTCATTAAAGGCGCCCATGGAAGGTCCGCAATAGATCTGATAGTCGATTTTACGCGAAAGATCACCGTTTCTCGCCCAAACAGCAGCCCTGCCCAAGTATGAACGAAAGATGAGCGCCATCTTGTGTTTGGGATTGCCTTCAGCCCTTTCAACCTCTCCGGGATCACGATGTCGCCAAAAGGATTTTGTCTCCTGCCACGACTCCTCAAGGGAGCATTTCAAAATGGATTTCTCGATTTTTTTTCGTTCAACCGAAGGGATCTCTTCAATGGCGCCGTAATTCCGGTACAACTCATATAGTTTTGCAGCCCTCATGGCAAACATGGTGCCTCTTTTGAGGACCTGAACCTTGACGCCCATTTCAAACATGTCCGCGGCGGGCGCCATTGCCACATCCGCCTGTCGGGTCTCGGCCAGCATTTGGCGAACCACATGGGAAGTTCCCGATTCAACACAAGCCTGGTTGACCGATCCTGTCACAATAAAAGCGGCCCCCATGGCATAGGCGGCGGCCGCGGACCACGGGTTGGATATGCCGCCCCCGAGACCGATCCGGGTAGGCTGGGCGAAATTGAATACCGCCTGTTTTTTATCCCTGAGCGCCAGTATGGTGGGAAAAAGTGTCAAAGCCGGTCGATTGTCCGTATGCCCCCCTGAATCGGCCTCGGCGACGACGTCCTGGGCCAGGGGGATGAGAGAGCACAATTCGGCCTGTTCGCCACTGATTTCACCGGACGCCGCCAATTCATCTATGAAATGCTTCGGCGGTGGAGAGAGAAATTTTTCCGCCACTTCCTCCCTCGATAATTTTGCAATGATGTGATTGGGGGTGACCACCTGCCCCGCATCGTCTTGTGAGATGCCCGAAACCCGGTATCGCACCAATGGCAGGGTGACATCAAGGAAAGCGGCCGCCTCCACCAGCCGGATATTTCGATCCAGATAGAGCTGAACCGTGTCCGCTTCCAATTTGGGTTCGTTGGGACTATGTATGAGATTAAATCCGAAAGGCTTATCCGGACATCCTTCAGTCAACCGGTCGATGGCCTTTTCAATTTGGGCGAGATCAAGCCCTCCAGAGCCGAAAATGCCCAGCAATCCGCTGTGGGCTACCGCTTCCACCATTTCCACGGAAGCGATGCCGTTGGCCATGGCCCCGGTATAGTAAGCATAGTCTATGCCGTGATCATCGCAAAATGATCTGTCCCCCAGGTTGGCGGCGGGCAACGCCGCCAGAGTGCCGATAACAGGGAGGGTGGCATCCGAGTTCAACATGGCCTCGGGCATGTCCCCGTTTATGACCACGAGCCCCAGGGAGTTGTTCTTAAAAACAATATGAACGGGACAGTTCAGATGCTTGAGGGCTTCCCAACTTTCCGGGTTATGGTAAGGAAGAACATTCGCGCTCTTATGGAGCCAGCCGATGGCCGGGCCGGGCAAGAATTCACTGTCGGCAAAAGACCTGCTCGCTTCAATGGCCTTAAGGGAAACCTTCATACGGCTTAGCCAGCTTTCGGCTTCCTGCTTTTTTATGGTTCGAAGGCTCTTTTTGAAAACCACTTTTCCGTCGATTTTCTTGTATCCGTACCAGTTCCGGTTGTTCCGATAAAGCATGGGCTGACTGATGAAATATGTGGGTCTTTGCATGTTGATCCCATAAAAATATTTAAAACCGTTCACGGTTTCAAAAGGTCGTGAGAAAACCGGACGCCAAGGCGACCCCCGATAGGTACCAAAGTAGGGACCTAAAAGCAATTTACACTTTTATTGCCGATATGCAAGGTGAATCTTACGCGCGCGCTTAAAATCGTACGCAAACCCAAATTCGCCTTTGATGTTGACACCACTGAAGGATAGATGCTACTCATAGCGAAAAGATAATTCTGAGGCGTATTTTCACATGGATATTCTCTTGCAGGTTGTTGTTTCCGGTCTGGCCACCGGGGGTGTTTACGGTCTTATTGCCCTTGGGTTTGTTCTCATTTACAAAGCCACCAGCATTTTGAATCTTGCCACCGGCGCCTTCATGACGCTGGGCGCTTTTGTATGTGTTACCCTCCTCACCGACGCGGGAGCGCCTTTCTGGGCCGCCTTTGCCGGGACCCTTGCATTTGCCTTTCTGCTGGGCCTAATTATTGAAAAGCTGATACTGAGGCAGCTCATCGGGGAACCCATCATCTCGGTCATCATGGTCACCATCGGCCTGGCCTTCATGCTCCAGGGCATCACCCATATGATCTGGTCCCCTGAATATAGATCTTTTCCCGAAATCTTTCCACCAGAACCCCTTGATCTGAGCTTTGCCATCGTCCCCTCGGGACTCCTGTGGGGTTTTGTTTTTGCCATTATCGGCACCATCATCTTCATCCTTATCTTTAAATTCACCCGAACCGGCGTGGCCATGCGGGCAACGGCCAACGACCAGCAGGCGGCTCTCTCCATGGGGATCAGCGTTCGGTGGATCTTCGCCCTTTCCTGGAGTTTCGGCGCCATTGCCGCCGTGATCGGCGGCATCGTCATCGGAAATATCAGCGGCATCAGTATCTACATGGGAGATATCGGTCTGAAAGTCCTGGCCGTGATCATACTGGGGGGTTTGGACAGTATCGGTGGGGCCATCATCGGTGGATTCATCATCGGCATCCTGGAAAACATGACCGGCCTCTATATCGACCCCCTTGTGGGCGGTGGCGCAAAAGCGGTAGCCCCCTTTTTCATCCTGGTCATCATCCTGATGATCCGCCCCTATGGCCTGTTCGGCAAAAAGATTATTGAGCGGGTGTGAATAGGACTCATTAAAGACAATACCAAATCGGGACAAAAACCATGAGATGTGGAGATTTTAGAGAAACCTACATCAAGGACGAAGAAATTTTTCAATCCTTGTTTGTCAAGTGGTGCCTGTGCCTTTTCTTTGTGTTCCTGCTGATTTTTCCCTTTGTGGCCAACGCGTATCTGTTGTATGTGGCCAATATGATCGGGTTCGCGGTCATCGCGGCCATCGGTCTTAACATCCTCACGGGATTTACCGGGCAGATTTCCCTGGGACACGCAGCCTTTGCCGGCGTGGGCGGTTATACCTCCGCCATTCTGGTCACAAAACTGGGGTTTTCTTTCTGGATTGCCCTCCCCTGTGCCGGCGTCATGGCCGCCATTGCCGGGCTCATCATCGGGATTCCCTCCCTTCGGGTCAAAGGGCTCTACCTCTGCATTGCCACCCTGGCGGCCCAGTTTATCTTTGAATTTATTTTTGTCCACTGGGAAAGTCTGACCCAGGGGGTTCGCGGCCTGAACGTACCCCCGCCCAGTATCGGAAGCTTTCTCATCAACACGGAAAAACGCTTCTATTTCCTCACGCTTTTCGTCGTGGTGCTGGCCGTGGTTTATGCCCGCAACCTGGTTCGCAGCCGTGTGGGCCGGGCCTTTGTGGCCATTCGGGACCGCGATCTGGCGGCTGAAATCATCGGCATCAACCTATTTCGATATAAACTGACAGCCTTTGCCATCTCATCTTTTTATGCGGGCATTGCAGGCGCCCTGTGGGTAGGGTTCATCCGCATCGTCACCCCGGAGCACTTCCCCTTCCATCTGTCGGTGCAGTACCTGGCCATGGTCATTGTGGGGGGCATGGGAAGCGTGCTGGGATCCATTTTCGGTGCCATATTCATGACCCTTATCCCTGAATTGCTCAATGTTTTAAGCAGCAGTCTGACCAGCGTATTTTCGGGTGCAGGCCACTTTTTCATCCCCTTTAAGGAGGTGGTTTTCGGGGGTCTCATCGTGTTTTTTCTCATTTTTGAACCCCGTGGTCTGGCGGAAATCTGGCGACGGATCAAGGCCTTTTTTCTTTTGTGGCCTTTTTCATACTGATATTTGTTCACAGGGTGCAGGGGGCGGTTATCAGGGGGCGGGATGAAGTTTGAAAATTTGAATGTAGGGAGGTGATGCCGGTCAAAAAAAGTCTATATGGTTTATCACCAAAGCCGAAAACAAGCGCCCGATCCATGGGCCCCATCAGAAATTCGAGGAGGAGATGACAATGAAAAAAAATGTTTTTGCGTCATTGGGACTGGCAGTTCTGGGGATTCTTTTCATGATGACTTTGGCACCAAACGCCTTTTCAGCCGATGAGATCAAGGTCGGCGCCGTTCAGCCGGTAACCGGCCGGTTTGCCTTTGCAGGGGTTCACATCAATGCAGGGTTGCAAGACGCGCTGATGATGGCCAACGCCGAAGGGGGCATCAACGGAAAAAAGATCAAATACATCATGGAAGACGGAACCTACAAGGTGGATGTGGCGGTGGCCGCTTTCAAGCGCATCATGGCCAGGGATAACCCGCCGGTCATGTACGGCGAAAGCACGGCGCTGGGCAAAGCCCTGGGTCCTGAAATCAAAGATCGATACAAGGTCCTGTACAGTTCCTGCTCCTTCTCCAGCGAACTGGCCGATACGGCTAAAAACCCCTTCATGTTCGTGCCCGGCCCCACCTACAGCGACATGTTCGGCATCCTGCTCCAATACATCGCCAAGGAAAAGCCCGGCGCCAATGTGGCCTTTTTCTACAGCGACACCGAATTCGGAAAAGACCCGATCCCTTATGGGCGTAAGATGTGCAAAAAACTGGGGCTCAACCTGGTGGCGGAAGAAGTGGCCAAAGTGGGGGGCGTCGACATCACCAGCCAGGTGCTGGACATGAAACGAAAAAAAGCGGAATACGTCATCTTCCAGGGGTTTGTGCTTTCTCCCATCCCGGCGGTCTTGAAACAGGCACGGGACTACGGACTGAAGGTCAAATTCATGGGAACCTTCTGGGGCACCCTCAAGATGCTCCTGGATAAACTGGGTCCCCTGGCCGAAGGATACCTGGGGGTCATGCCCTATGCCTTTTACTCCCAGACGGAAATCCCCATGATTCAGAAAATCAGGGCCTGGACGGAAAAACATCACCCGAAAGTCAAATACAGACCCACCTCCTACATGCAGGGATTTTTCACGGGCCTGGTGTTTGTGGAATGCCTGAAACGCGCGGATAAGGCTGGCGAATTAAATGGACCAGGCCTGGCCAAAGCGCTTCAGACCCTCAAGGATGTCGACACCGGCGGACTCATGTGCCCCTACACGGTGGTTAACAACAAAATCCCCTACGGGAGGGTTTACAAGGCCAACATAAAGAAGAAAATCTTTGAACCCATTTCCGGCTGGATCAAGACGGAATAGACCAAAATTACGGATTCCCGTCCGGTTCCCACGCTCCAGCGTGGGAATCCATATGGTAAACGTTCCCACGCAGGAGCGTGGGAACGAGATAAAAGCACCACAGGATTTATTTTTATGACCAACATCATCACCATGCCCATGCTGCTGAAGCGTAATGCCGATCGCCTGGGAGACGCCAAGGTCGCCATTCGTGAAAAGGGGTTCGGCATCTGGCAGCCCGTAACCTGGAAAGCGTATTTTGAAAACGTGCGGGATTTTGCTCTGGGACTTCACCAGCTCGGGTTTAAGACGGGGGATAAGCTATCCTATGCCGGAGACAACCGACCCGAAGGACTCTATTCGGAACTGGCTGTTCAATCCCTCGGCGGCGCCATTGTGGGCATCTATCCGGACAGCCACCTGGACCAGGTGGAATACATCATCAACCACTCCGACTCCATTTTCGTGGTGGCCGGGGACCAGGAACAGACGGACAAACTCCTGGATGTCAAGGACAAATGCCCCAATATCATCAAGATCATCGTGGATGATCCTAAAGGGATGCGGCGCTATGACGAGCCCATGCTCGCCTACTTCAAGGACATTCAGGAACTGGGCCGGAAATTGCACAAAAAGGAACCTCGGCTCTTTGATGAAATGATTCAAAAAGTTGAACCCGACGACGTGGGCATGATCAATTATACCTCAGGCACCACCGGGCTGCCCAAGGGGAGCATGATCACCCACAAAAACATGTACTCCGTGGCTAAAGGCCAGGACGAGGTGGATGAAGCGCAGGATGACTTTGAATATGTCTCCTTCCTGCCGCTTCCCTGGATCGGCGAGCAGGAATTCGGCGTCTACTGGGCACTCTACAAGGCCTTCACCGTTAATTTCCCTGAAAAGGTCGAAACGGTCCAGGAAAACATTCGCGAGATCGGCCCCCACATCATGCTGGCGCCGCCACGCATATGGGAGCGCATGTGTTCGGACATTCAGGTGAAAATACAGGACGCCGTATGGATCAAACGGCTGGCCTACAAGTGGTTTCTGTCCGTGGGGTATAAGGTGGCGGACCACATATTGAACAAAAAGCCGCTCCCCATCGGCTTGAAATTCCTGAACATGCTGGGGTATGTTTTTTTGTTCAGGTCACTGAAGAATTATTTGGGTCTTGCCCGGCTGCGCCACGTCTATACGGGTGGGGCACCCCTGGGGCAAGAGATTTTCAACATGTTCATGGCCCTTAACGTCGACATCAAACAGGTCTACGGCATGACTGAACAGACCGCAGGCTCCATCATGCACCGGACCGGCGACATCCGCCTGGATACGGTGGGGAAACCCATCCCGGGAGTTGAATTCAAAATCTCCGATTCAGGGGAGCTGTTGAGTCGGGGGAATACCATCTTCAAGGGGTATTACAAGAATCCGGAAGCCAGCGATGAAGCCTTACGGGACGGCTGGTTTCATTCGGGAGACGCGGCCATCATTGAAGATGACGGGCACATCATTATTATCGACCGGATGAGCGACGTGATGAAACTGGTGGACGGCGGTAAATTCTCACCCCAGCTCATTGAAAACAAACTACGGTTCAGCCCCTATATTGTGGATGCCGTGGTCATCGGAAAAAATCGGCCGTTCATCGCGGCCATGATTGCCATTGATATGGCCAATGTGGGAAAATGGGCCGAAAACAACCAACTTGCCTACACCACCTTTACGGATCTTTCCCAGAAGAAAGAGGTCTACGACATCATTGCGGTGGAAGTGGCCAAAGCCAATGAGTCCCTTCCCAAAGTGGCCAAGGTGAACCGATTTGTATTGCTTTATAAGGAACTGGATGCCGATGATGACGAACTGACCCGAACCCGCAAGGTACGACGGAAATTCGTTGAGGAGAGATACAGGGACTTGATCGAGGGTCTATATGGCGACCGGGAGGAAATTCCTGTGGAAGCCGACATTCGCTACAAAGACGGCAAAGGGTTTCGTATGAAGACCAGCGTTCGGATCAAACAGGTGGAACCTCCTCGATAATAAATGATACCCCATTCAGCGGCATGAAAGAACATGGACGAAAATAACGAATATCAGCTTCACCTGAAGGACATCCATCTCAGTTTCGGCGGTATAAAAGCCCTCCATGGGGTAACTACCGGCGTCAAAAAGGGAGAGATTTTTTCCATCATCGGACCCAACGGCGCGGGCAAAACCTGTTTGTTGAACTGCATCAATCGGTTTTACCAGCCGGACCAGGGCGAGATTTTCTTTGAAGGGCAGAACATCACCCACCTGAAACCGCACCGCATCGCTCATTTAGGCATTGCACGAACCTTCCAGAATGTGGAACTTTTCGGACACATGAACGTCTTGGACAACATCAAACTGGGGGCCCACGTTCATTTGAAATCCGGATCCATTTCGGGGGGCATTTACTACGGCAAAACCAGGGCCGAGGAGATGGCCCTCAGAAAAGACATCGAAGAGCGGATCATTGATCTCCTTGAAATAGAGCCCATTCGAAAACACGTGGTCCATTCCCTCCCCTACGGGCTTCAAAAGCGCGTGGAGATGGCTCGGGCACTGGCCATGCGGCCCCGGGTGCTCCTGCTGGATGAACCGGCCACGGGCATGAACCTGGAGGAAACCGAGGATATTGCCCGGTTTATCCTGGATATCAACGAAGAGTGGGGCATTACCATCATCCTCATCGAACATGACATGGGTGTGGTGATGGATATCAGTAACCGCATCTGCGTGCTCGATTTCGGTCTAAAGATCGCTGAAGGAAAGCCCAAAGAGATCCGGCATAACGAAAAAGTCATCAAGGCCTATCTGGGGGAAGAGGACATCACCTACTCCCGGCTCGGTGCATAACCCAAATGGCGGAAAAACCCAGAGAAAACCCTATGGAACCATTGCTGGCTGTCAACAATATCGAAGTCATCTATCATAATGTGATCCTCGTTTTGAAAGGGATGAGCCTCCAGGTGGAGCAAGGGCGTATCGTGGCGGTCCTGGGGAATAACGGGGCCGGCAAGACCACCACCCTTAAAGCCATTTCGGGGCTTTTAAAATCCGAAGACGGCGCCGTAACCGACGGCCAAATCCGATTCAAAGGGGAGCGTATCGACCGTAAACAACCTGAAGAAATTGTTCGTAAGGGCATCTTCCAGGTCATGGAGGGACGACGGGTGTTTGAGGATCTCTCCATTGAAGAAAATCTTATTGCCGGCGGACATACCAATCGAAGCCGGCGAAAAATGAAAGAAGACATCCAAAAGGTTTACAGCATGTTCCCCAGGTTGAAGGCCAGGAAAAACGTTCTGGCCGGATACATCAGCGGTGGTGAACAGCAGATGCTGGTCATCGGCCGGGGTCTCATGTCCCTTCCCACCCTCATGCTCCTGGACGAACCCTCCATGGGCCTTTCTCCTCTGTTGGTCTCCGAAATTTTCAAAATCATTCAGCACATCAACCAGGAAGAAAAAGTGAGCATCCTGCTGGTGGAACAGAATGCCCGGCTCGCCCTTTCCATTGCAAGCCACGGTTACGTAATGGAAAATGGCCGCATCGTCCTGGACGACACCGTGGAAAAGCTGAAAGAAAATGCCGATGTCAGAGAATTCTATTTGGGACTCACCGAAGTGGGCAAAAAAAAGAGCTACCGGGACGTCAAACACTACCGGAGAAGGAAACGGTGGCTTACTTAAATTGTAGGGGGCAGTTGTCAGCACTGGCGGTTATTATGCTGTTACTGATAACTGATAACTGACAACCGATTTCATAGGAGGTTTATGATGGGCAAAGAAGATCTGATCAAAAAAGAGATGGACCGAAGGACTTTCATGAAAGTCACGGGAGCTGTGGGGTTGGGCTTGACCGCCACCTCCTTTGGTGTTCCGACCCTGCTCAGGGCCGCGCCTGCGACCATTAAAATCGGGTCAGTTCAGCCGGCCACGGGACCCCTTGCGGTAATCGGGCAGGGCCAGCGCAGGGGGAATCAGCTTGCGGTGGATTATATCAACGCCAAGGGCGGCATCAAATCCATGGGAGGGGCGAAGCTGGAGCTCCTGCTTGGCGACAGCGAAACCAAAGCGACGGTGGGCCGTAGCGAGGCGGACCGATTGATTAAAGACGGCGCATCAGTGCTGATCGGCGCTTTCCAGAGCGGTACGGGCATGGCCATCGCCACGCTTGCCGAACAGCGGCAAATCCCTTTCGTGATGGATGTGGCCGCACTGGATGTGATCACCCAGAAAGGGTACAAATACAGCTTTCGTATTTTCCCCACGGTCACCACCTTTGGAAAAACGGCCTGTAAATATATCGATCAGATGATTAAAGAGAAAAAGGTGACCCCCAAGAGAGCGGTGGTCACCAACACAGGCGACCCTTTTGGAAAAGGCCAGGGCGGGAATTTTATCAAATGGTTCAAAAAATCCGGTATCCCTGTGGAAATCGTGGAACATATCACCTACCCCTTAGGCATCCACGACCTTTCCTCCGAGGTGGCCAAAATAAAGTCTGCCAAACCGGATCTGCTCTTTCCCGTGTGCAGACCGGGAGACTCCATTATTCTGACGCGGCAGCTCCTCAAACAGCGGGTGCCGCTCATGGGCATCATCAGTCCGGGAAGTCCGGGGTGGTATGAGCCCAAGGTGATCAAAGACCTGGGTAAACTGGTCTACTATGTCATGGACAATGTCCCCTGGATCAACGCTGCGAGCCCGGTATACCAGGAAGCCAACGCCCTGTTTAACAAGAAGTACGGCGGTTATCTGGATACCAATTCCGGTTATGCGTATACGGGCATCCTGGTGATCGCGGACGCGCTGGAAAGGGCCGGGTCAGCCGACAGTGATAAGCTCCTGGCCGCCATCCGGAAGACGGATCTGAAAGCGCAGCCCATGGTGGGGGATGCCATCCGATTTGCTGCGAACGGCGACAACATCAACGCCGCAACGGCCATGGTCCAGGTCCTGCCGGACCCGGATCCCATCAAAAGGGTCAAGGTGGTCCTGCCCAAGAGTTTCGCCCAGGCGGATTACGTGTTTCCCGCCCCCCAGATGTGGGATAGGGGATAATGGATTCCACCCTTGCCCTGCAGCTTCTGATTCAGGGGATTCTACTGGGAGGGCTCTATGGCCTTATTGCCCTGGGGCTCTCCCTGATCTTCGGGGTAATGGGGGTCATTAATTTCGCCCATGGCCAGATGATGGTCATCGGCATGTATATTTCTTACTGGATATTCGTTCTGTTGGGTGTGGAGCCCTATCTTTCTCTCATCATCGTTTCCGCCGCCATCTTTGTCCTGGGATATGTCATCCAGTTTTCCGTGGTCAACCGGATCCTAGATTACCCTGAAGCCATGCAGGTACTTCCCCTTGTGGCCATCGGGATTATTCTGGAAAACACGGCGCTTTTGCTGTGGGGTCCGGATCACCGGAGCCCTCACACGGCCTTGAGCCTGGATACCATCTGGCTGGGAGGCGCCATGATCGATGTGTCGCGCCTGATTGCTTTCCTCATGGCCATTATTATTACCTTTGCCATCTTCATCTTCCTGAAGAAGAGCAATATGGGGAAACGCATCCGGGCGGCGGCCGATAACCGGATGGCCGCCACCCTTGTGGGTATCAATGTGGGCCGCATCAACAACTTTTCCTTCGGGCTGGGCGCCGCCACAACCGGTGCGGCAGGGGCCTTGCTGCTGCCGCTCATGCCCCTTTCTCCCAGTCTGGGCCACGATTTTACACTCACCGCCTTTATTGTGGTGATTTTAGGCGGTATGGGAAATCTCGTGGGCGCCCTTGCGGGAGGACTCATCTTAGGTGTGGCCGAATCCATGTCCACCCTCTTTTTACCCGCCACCCTCAAACAGGTGGTCAGTTTCGGAATACTGATCGTGATCATGCTCTTTCGTCCCCAGGGACTCTTAGGGGGGAAGAAATGACCCGGCTCTATTTTTTATTGGCCGTCTTACTCACCATCCTTCTTCTGGTCCCGCTTTTCCTTGAAAAGTACGTCCTGGGTATTTTTGTCATGATTTTTTTCTTTGCCTACCTGGGGCAGTCGTGGAATATCCTCACCGGGTATACGGGACATATTTCCCTGGGGCACGCCCTCTATGTGGGGGTGGGGGCCTATACCTCCACCTTCCTTGCCCAGAACTACGGGCTCAGCCCCTGGATCGGTATGCTGGTGGGGGGCGTTTTCGCGGTGATCATAGCCCTTTTTCTGGGATTTCTGGGGTTTCGTTTCGGGCTCAGGGGCGTTTATTTTGTGATCCTGACCATCGCCTTTGCGGAAATCACGCGCCTGATCGTTTCCCACGTGGAAGCACTCGGGTCCTTTTCGGGGATCTTTCTGGATTTCAACCCTTCCTTCTGGAATTTTCAGTTCAGGGGGAATGTGCCCTACTATTACATTGCCCTGGGGTTCATGGTGTTTTCCATTATTGTGGTTCGCATTCTGGAGATATCAAGGGCCGGGCGATTCATGGTGGCCATCCGGGAGGATGAGGAAGCCGCCCAGGCCCTGGGCGTCAACGCATTCAAGTACAATATGATCGCCATTGCGTTAAGCGCGTTCATGACCTCTTTGGCCGGCACTTTTTACGCCAACTATATCTTTTATCTTCATCCCGACACCCTGTTCGGTATGGCCCTCAGCATAGAACTGATCCTGCGCCCCATCATCGGGGGTCTCGGGACTATTCTGGGCCCGGTCCTGGGATCGTTTATCCTCACGCCCCTTTCGGAGATCTCCAGGGCCTACTTTACAAAGGGGGGATTTGAGGGGCTTCATTTGATTCTGTATGGGGTTATCGCGGTTCTCGTGGTGCTCTTTATGCCGAAAGGGATCATCTATTACGTTAAGAAATGGTTGAATCCGCTGTTGCGGCTGGATAGGAAACATCCGGGTTATCAGGAAAATGGGAAAGAGGCTGAAGCGGAATCGTGAGCATCCTGAAGGTAACAAAACTGAACAAACGGTTCGGGGGCCTGACGGCCATTTCGAACCTCTCTTTTGAATTGGGGCAGGGCGAAATCCTGGGGTTAATCGGCCCCAACGGCGCGGGCAAAACCACCGTATTCAACTGCCTGAGCGGCTTTTATGCGCCTGACGCAGGAGAGATGATTTTTTCCGAGAAATCCTTGTTGGGCATGCAGCCCTATCGGGTATGCCAGGCGGGTCTTGCCCGAACTTTCCAGATTGTGAAGCCTTTTCTGACCATATCGGTTCTGGATAATGTGATGGTGGGCGCCATGATACGGGAAACCTCCATTAAAAAGGCCCGTGAAGCGTCCATGGAGATTATCCATTGGGCGGGCTTGGGTCCCATGGCCCACAAGGATGCCGAGGGGCTGCCCCTTCCCCTCAGGAAAAGGCTGGAGATGGCACGCGCCCTGGCGACCCGGCCCAAACTTCTCCTCCTTGACGAGGTGATGGCCGGGTTGAATCCCACGGAAGTTTCGGAGATCATTGAACTGATCCGGGAAGTCAACAAAAAGGGTGTATCCATCTTGCTCATAGAACATGTCATGCAGGGAATCATGGCCCTTTCAGAGCGGGTGCTGGTCATCAATTACGGCAGCAGAATTGCCGAAGGGACGCCTGCGGAAGTAGTGAAAAATGAGAAAGTCATTGAGGCCTACCTCGGCAAGGAGTTTCTCAATGCTCAGGGTTGATGGCATAGACGTCTTCTACGGGGATCTTCAGGCTTTGAGAGGCGTCGGTTTTGAGGCGGGCGAAGGGGAGGTGGTGTCCGTTATCGGTTCCAACGGCGCCGGGAAATCAACCACCCTCAAAACCGTCTCCGGCATTCTCCGCCCCCGGAACGGAAAAATTGAATTTGAGGGGGAAGATATCAGCCGAGCCTCCACGACCCGGATTGTTAAAATGGGGATCAGCCATATTCCTGAAGGACGACAGCTTTTTCCCACCATGACGGTGGAGGAAAACCTTGAAATGGGGGCGCAGTTTCCCCATATGAAGAAGGTTCGACGGGAAACCATGGCGGAAGTCTTCGGGTTTTTTCCCCGGTTGAAGGAAAGGCTCAACCAGAAGGCGGGAACTCTCAGCGGCGGCGAACAGCAGATGGTGGCTATCGGGAGGGGATTGATGTCCAGACCCAGGCTCATGATGTTTGATGAACCCTCCCTGGGTCTTGCACCGCTTTTGGTCACCACCATATTTGAGATTATCCGTAAGATCAATGAGAAGAATACCGCAATCCTTCTCATTGAACAGAATGTATTTCACGCTCTGACCATCTCGGATCGGGGATATGTCCTCGAAAACGGAGAAATCGCCCTGAGTGGCGAGGGGCAATGGCTCCTGGAAAATCCGCATATCCGGAAGACCTATCTGGGGCTGTAGGAGCGAAAAATTTTTCGCCCCTACTTCATGATTCGAAATTCCTTGTTCGATATTGGATATTCATTTTAGAAACTTTAGATGATTTTGGCAATTTTTTTAAACGCGGACGAAGAGGAATAAAATGGGAAACAAGAAGGTATTTCATACGGAAAAAGCCGCAGTTACAGGCGGTCCCTATGCCCAGGCGATTATTCATGACGGGCTCATCTACACTGCGGGACAGGGCGCCATCGACCCGGAGACGAACCAGATCAGGCTGGGAACCGTGGAGGAAGAAGCGGAGCTGGCTTTACAGAACCTGAAAATCATCCTGGAAGAAGCGGGATCGTCTTTGATGAATGTTTTGAAAGTGACCGTTTACCTGCTTGATATGGAAGAATTCGCCCGGTTTAACGTGGTTTACAGAAAATATTTCGGTGAGGATCTCCCAGCCAGAACATGCATCCAGGCGGCGTGCCTCCCCTTTGAAACGCGGGTTGAAATTGAGGCAATTGCTCACATTTGAGATACCGCGCGCTTTCCCTTGGCATTACACACCCATCCCCGCGACGGAGAAATCCCCATGAAATGGATCAAACGCCTGTTATACCTGATGATATTCCTGGCAATCGCCTATTTTGCCCTGGTGTTTTTTCTGCCGTACCTGAATGACTACCAGAAGGACGGAGAACTGAAGCTGCCGGGTCTGGAAAAGGGTGTCACCGTAAAGCGGGATGAAAAGGGGATGGCCTATATTTATGCGGAGAACCTCCATGATGCCATTATGGCCCAAGGATTTGTGACCGCACAGGATCGATTGTTTCAGATGCAGTTGACCCGGCTTTTTGCCCAGGGCCGAATCTGTGAGCTGGCAGGGGAAAAGGCCCGGGCCCTTGATACTCGCATGCGCACCATCGGGATTCATCGTATCGCTAAAAAGCAGGCAGAGATGCTAAACCGGCAAACCCGGGATTATTTTCAGTGGTATGTGGATGGCGTGAACGCTTTCATCAAGGATTGTCCAAATGATGTTCACCTGGAATTCAAACTTGCGGGGATAAAGCCTGAACCCTGGACCCTGACCGACTCACTCTCTATTTTATACTATATGGGCTTTTCCACTTCAGCCAATATCCATACGGAGATTGTTTCCCAGATGCTCATAGAGGCGGTGGGTCTTAACAAGGCCATGGAAATCATGCCCATAAACATCAATCCCGATGACCCCACGGACAAAAATGCGTCATCACCACATGCCTTAGCGGTATCGTACGGATTTCCGCTCTCCGATTATGAAAAGCTTTTTGCCATTACAAACGATCGGCATCTAAGGGTGGGCAGCAATAACTGGGCGGTTTCACCAGGGCTATCTTCCGGCGGGAAACCGGTTCTGGCGGGAGATCCCCATCTTGATACCAGAATCCTGCCCGGGGTATGGTATCCGCTTGGCATGATAACCCCTGAATTCAGGGTTGTCGGTGCCAACATTCCCGGATTACCGGGGTTTGTCATAGGGAGAACATCTTATGTTTCAATAGCTGCTACAAACAATTATGGAGATATGCAGGATCTATACGTGGAAACCATTGACCCGACCCGATCCGATCACTATCTGGAGGGAACGGTTTCTTACCCGTTCCAGGTCATTGAAGAAAAGCTCAAAATAAAAGATAAAGAAGCGCCCGGTGGATACCGTGAAGAAAAGATCAAGATCAGAGCCACAAAAAGAGGTCCGGTCGTTTCAAAAGTGTTGAAAGGTCTTGAAACCGACAAGGTCATCACTTTGCGCTGGGCCCCTGTTGAAAGCATGGGCGACCGTATTGGAATCACACAATTTATGACGGCAAAGTCGGTGCATGAAATGCACAAGGCCCTGGAAGACTATCCCATGGTCTGTCTCAACTGGGTTTTTTCCGATACATCGGGGAATATCGGATACCGGGCGAGCGGAAAAATCCCCATTCGTTCCAACAATGATGGTACGGTTCCCTACAGGGTAGTGGACGGTGATGACAACTGGAAAGGCTGGATTCCACAATCCCGCATGCCCAACAGTACAAACCCTGAGAAAGGATGGGTGGGAACCTGCAATCACAAAGTGGTTTCCAGCGACTACCCCTATTATTACTCTTCCCATTTCTCACCATCCTACCGGTACAGAAGATTGAAGGAACTGCTGAACAGCCCTAGGCCCAAAAACGTGAATGACCATTGGCAATATCAGCGGGACGAAAAAAATCTCATGGCTGAAAAAATTGCTCCGATCATGGCAAAGGCCCTGTTAGCCCATAACGACACAAAAGAAATGGGAAAAATTCTCTCGGGTTGGAATTTCATGGACCAGCCGGATCTTGCCGCCCCCACAATTTTTCAAACCACCTACCTCGCTTTCGCCAGGCTGGTGTTTGAAGATGAACTGGGGGAAAAAACAACGGACACCTTTCTGAACAACTGGTATTTCTGGCAGGAACGCCTGGAAAAAATGGTTATTGAAGGTTCGTCAAATTGGTTTGATAATATCAACACAAAGGAAAAAGTTGAAACATGGAACGATCTTTTCCATGAAGCAGCTTTGAAAGCCGAAGCCCAACTCAGTGAAAAGTTCGGTAACGACCCCCACAATTGGCTCTGGGGAAAGGTACATACGCTCGAACTGGTCAGTCCCCTTCGTCGAAACGGCCCGGGAAAAGAACTCCTTGGAAGCGGTCAAATGCCCATGGGAGGGTCCGGGGAGACGCTTTACAGGGGTCTTTATGAACCAAACAACCCTTTTTCGGTAAAAGTTTCCGCTTCACTCCGTATGGTTGCCGACATGTCTGATGATGAAAAAGTGGCCGCAGTGCTACCGGGAGGGGTTACGGGACGTCTTTTCAGCCCGCACCAGAAGGATCAGGTTCAGTCCTTCATGGATGGGAGCAAACTTTACTGGTGGTTCAGCGACGAGGCGATTAACGAACACACGGAGCACACCCTGCAACTCAAACCTTGAACCCCATAAACCAAAAAATATCGAGCCGGCAACGAAAAATGTTTGTCAAAAGCAAGATACCCTTGCCAAATCCCTGACACTGCGATAGATTGGGCACCAATTTTCAGGACCTTCCTTGAAATAAAGCCGCTTTCGGCAAATCTTCTGGATCAATGGTGTTTGTCGGAATAAACCTATGAAGAAAATCCTTGTTGTCGATAATGATCTGCTGATCCTTGAATTCGTCAAAGACCTGCTTGAGGAAAACGGGCATGAGGTTCGTTTGGCTGAAGACGGTTTGAAAGCCCTCGATATCCTTCAAACTTATTTTCCGGACCTCATATTTGTTGATCTGGTCATGCCCAATATCGATGGGCGCCAATTGTGCCAGGCCATTCATCAGATGAAACGCCAGGAAAACAGCATCATTGCCGTCATGTCGGCCCTGGTGGCGGAAGAACGGATCGATATCGCCGATCTTGAAGCGGACATCCTGATCGCCAAAGGGCCATTTCCTGAACTCTCCCGTAATATTTTGTCAGTGGTAAAAAATCCTGAGGAAAACCGCCGCAAATGCCTGGGGGGTGATATTCTGGGAGCTGAGGACATGTGGCCCAGAAAAATCACCCAGGAACTGCTTTCTGCAAAACAGCATTTTGAAATCATTCTCGAAAAGATGAAAGAGGGCATCCTGGAGATTGAAGCAGATGGCAGGATCATATCCGTCAATGCAAGTGTCCGTTTCCTGACCGGACGCTCTGAAAGCGATCTCCTGGGAACCCGATTCACCACACTGTTTGCGGAAGAGCACCGAACGCGAATCACAGCGCTACTCAAACAAAACAGCAAGACAAAAGAAATTGATGAGAACAATGAAGAATCACCGTTTTTATTCTGCGGACGTCTCGTTGTGTTGAACCTCATTCCGCTGCAGGACCACGCGGTTATCATCATCAACGACATTACCGAACGCAAACGAAAAGAGTTGGAATTGAGGGAAAGCCAGAGCCTCATCCGTTCCCTGGTGGACAATATGCTGGATGCGGCTGTTATTATTGACCAGAACGGCAAAACCCTTTTCGCCAATAATGCTGCGGCCAAACTCATCGACATGAAATCCCCACAAGATCTGGTGGGCAGAGGTGCCAGTGAATTTATTCACCCGGACCATATGAGATCGGTCATCAAGAATTACCTGATGGTGAAAAGGCGCCATGTCAGGTTTCTCAATGAATATAAAATCGTCACTCCGGGTGGGGAGGAGAAGGACGTTGAAAGTCTGGGCACCAATATCATGTTCGAAGGGATGCCCGCCCACATCGTGACGCTGAGGGATATCAGCGAACGGAAAGACGCCGAAAAAAAGATCAGAGAGGGCATCATCAGTTTGAGCAAAAATCTTGAGGAGACCGTCATTGCTCTGGCATCAGCATTTGAAATGAAGGATCCTTATACGGCTGGACACCAGCGCAGGGTAACGGAAATCGTTTCCGCCATCGCCCTTGAGATGGATATTGATCCGGACCGTTTTCAGGGTCTGAGGCTGGCTTCCCTGGTCCATGACATCGGCAAAATCAACGTACCGGCGGAAATCCTCAGCAAACCCGGAAAACTGAGTGAACCGGAGTTTGAGCTGATTAGAACCCATTCCGAAGCAGGTTATGACATCCTCAAAAAGATCAACTTTCCATGGCCCATTTCCAGGATAGTACTGCAACACCATGAACGAATGGATGGCTCAGGATATCCCAACGGCCTCTCGGGGCAGGAGATCCTGCTTGAAGCCAGGATTATTGCGGTAGCCGACGTGATCGAAGCCATGGCCACGCACAGACCCTACAGAGCATCGCTGGGCATCGAAAAGGCCCTGGAAGAAATTGAAAGGAACCGGGAACGGCTCTACGACAAGGTTGTGGCGGATACATGTCTGCACTTGTTTCGCTCAGGAAAATTTCGGTTGGAGACAGCGTAATTTTTCTGCACAGCAACAACACCATACTCAAGATCTTCTCAAATCTACACAATGGGTAGAGCATGAAATACACGGGTCATACGCGCGCACCAGCATTTCCAGCGTCAGGTTCATTTTTTCGACGGACATATCCTTTATGAGGGGCACCAGGTCTTCCATGTCCGCCTGTATATTGGCATGGTTCTGGTTGGTGGGAATCACCAGGTTGGCTTCCACACATTTTCCTTTTCCGTCATAAGTGTAGTCGTGAAACAAGGTTCCGCGGGGCACGTCCACCGCGCCCACACCGCGGCCTTCCCGTACGGCAAACCCCCTATCCTCTTCTTTAATCCCATTATCCAGGAACCATTGTGAATGTTCAATGGTCTTTTCCGCGGAAAACACACACTCCACCACCTGGGCCACACTGTTCATGAAGGGGTTGTGACACGGTGCCGACAACCCCAGTTGGCCGGCAATGGCTTTTGCATTTTCACTCAATTGCTCCCGGTTGTTGTTAAATCGGGCCAGGGCCCCCACGGCATAGGCATCCCGATTAAAACGGGTCCATTTGGCCGTGGATCGATCATCCACATATTCGTTGGTCACCCGCTCATAGTCCCGGGGTTGTATGGGTTCCTTGACATCGCTCGATTTGATGACGCCGTCATAAAGGGCGTATTCCCTGGGATTGGTAAGGCTCACGTATTCCGTTTCCCGCTCAAAATCAGGGAATTTATGGGCCAAAGATTGAACAAATTCCGCCAGGGTTTTGAGGTCCTTCAAGGCTTTTACGTGGTCATCCCGGATTTCCCCAAGGGTCTTTTTATGGGGAAGCATGCTCCAGCCGTTGACGCAGGCCCGTATGGGGTGGGTGGTCCGGCCCCCGATTTTGTCGCAGGTCTCGTTGGCCAGCCGATGGAGCCGGATGGCCAAAAGCACCACCTCCCGGTGCGTTTCGATAAGGGGCAGAACACTTCCCACCCCCAGAAGATCCGGCAGCACCAGATAGCACACGTGCAGAATATGGCTCTGAAGGTTTTCCGCATGGTTGAGAATCTCCCTCAAACGCCGGGTCTGTTCCGTTATGGTAATCCCCATGGCCGCTTCCGTGGCCTTCTGGGACGCGAAGGTATGACCAATGGAACAGATGCCGCAGATTCGAGAGGTAATTCGGGAGAGCTCGCTCCAGTCCCTGCCCACCACCATGGACTCGAAAAAGCGGGGGGCTTCGGGAATCTGCCATTCCACTCGGTCAAGGCGATCCCCCTCCATGTGCACCACGATATTGCCATGGCCTTCCACCCTTGAAATATGGGTGTTGTCAATGCGTATGGATTTTCCTGTCACGGGGTCACCTCCGGGTAAAGGGGAAACAGATTGAATTTTTCAGTGATCTGTTCCACGGTCAGATTGTGCTCAGCTAAAACGTCTTTCATGGCATTCCGGTTGGCATGGGGAATAATGCCGCGACACCCCTCGCACCCGACACCGTTACTGGGACAGATGGCCCCACAACCGGCACGAACAATGGGACCCAGACAGGTTTGCCCCAGATGAAAAAGGCAGACGTTCTCCTTGATTTTGCATTCGGCACAGACGGGATAATCGGGTATTTCAGGATTTGTACCCAACGCAAAGGCTTCCACAACATGAAGGAACTCCTCACGGTTGATGGGACATCCATGGACTTGAAAATCCACAGGGACGATTTCACCAACAGCCCGGGTGGCATAGGTTTCCAGATGGGGACGGTCCCAATCGCTCCCATACACATCCCGCCTCACCTGTTCGAGGTTGCCGCGAACATTCTTGAGTTTGTTCAGACCACCGGTGGCGGCACAGGCGCCGAGAGCCACCAGGACCCCGGATCTCTCACGGATGTCACGCAGGCGTGCTTCGTCTTTTTTCCTCGTGATGGAGCCTTCAACAAAAGCAATATCGTAGGATGGCGCCTTTTCAGTCATCACCTCCCTGAATTCCACCACATCCACCAGGTCCACCAGACCGATGATTTCCTCTTCCAGATTGGCGATCTGCAGCTGACACCCTTCGCAGGATGCAAAATCGAAAAACGCCACTTTCGGTTTCGTGCTCATAACGCCTCCATGGATTCTCGGATTGAATCATAGGTAAAGACCGGTCCCTCCTGGCACACATAGATGTCGTCGATCTGACAGTGACCGCACTTGCCCACACCGCATTCCATACGCCTCTCCAGCGATACCAGGATGTCTTTATGATCAAAACCGAAAGCTTCCAGTTCCCGGATGACGAAGCGATACATGACCGGCGGACCCACAATGAACGCCTTGGTGTCTGAAGGGGTAATGCGATCCGCAACCATCGGTAACAGGGTGGTAATCACACCGGTTTGCCCGGTCCACTCTTCGTCTCCATGGTCCAGGGTCTCCAGCACAAGGGTATCCGGCGCCCGGGACCATCTGGTTATTTCTTCGGGAAAAAGCCGCTGGGATCGGTCCCTGGCCCCTGAAAGAATGGTCACCTGCCCGTAACTTCCCCGGTTGTCCATGACATAATTGATGGCCGATCGGAGCGGGGCCAGCCCCAGGCCTCCCGCAATAAATAGAAGGTCTTTTCCAAGGTACCTTTCCACCGCAAAATGACTGCCGAAAGGCCCTCGAATGCCCACCTGATCACCTGGTTCCAGACGGTGAACGGCTTCAGTGACTTTGCCCACATTTCGAATCAGCATTTCAAAACCTCCCTGTTTTGTGGGAGAAGAAGAGATGGAAAAGGGGGCTTCCCCGATCCCGGGAATGGACAACTCCACAAATTGGCCGGGCTGGTGGCCCAGTTCCCGCCCCTCCAGGGTAAATTCAAAGAACCGGTCTTTATCCGTCATATTTTTGATTTTTTGAAGGGTGGCCACCTCGGGGAGATAAATGGACCGGTTCATTTCGTTGATGATTTCGAGGGGGGAGGCGATGTCCGCCACACAGGCCTGAGCACACCGACCGCACCCGACGCAACCGGGCAGATGGAAATGCTCGGGGAGGTATTTCCCCTTTCTCAAAATACGGTGGCGAAGCCGATTCGCCGGCGTTTCCCTGAAATTGTGCCCACCGGCAGCCGATGCAAATCCCTCCCTCATGCACCCATCCCAGGTGCGCGTCCGTCGTCCCGCCCGAAGGGATAAATCCACCTCTTCTTCCACGTGAAAGCAATAGCAGGTGGGACACACCAGGACGCATGCACCGCATGAGAAGCATCTGTCCGCACGCCGGTCAATCACTTTAGACTGCTGCTGTTTCTTCAGAAATTCCGGCAAATCGCCTCTCGGCATAGAGAGATGCATTCCATCTTCTATAACGTGTTTTCGTTTTTCAAGACTTTCAATGGCGTATTCATCAGCGGTTACAGCAGTGCTTTTCCCCATCAAATCCCTGCCCTTCTCCGACACCACCTCAATGGCGTAGGTGTCATTTCCCAGGTCCACCAGCATGAGATCCGCCGTCTGGTAATGCTCATCGGTAATCATGGAGCCACTGAACCGATGTTTAAAGGCTCGGGTAGGGTACATCCCGATCAACAGGCTTTGATTTCGCCTTGAAAGGTAATTGACATCCGACTGTCCCGTGGAAAAGGCCTTGTCCAGTAGCGCGACGGCCGCCAGATCCCAGGGGTGTACGCCGATAATAATCCTCGGCGTAGCCTCAACGCTTTCGTGATAGGAGGAAGGGTCTCCGGTCTTGAAAGTCAGGAGGGTTTCTTTGACGGGAAGAAAATATTTCTTGGGCGGGAGCAGTGTTTCATCATAGTCCAGGCAGAGGTCCGACGCATCCACCAGGGTATCATAGACAAAACTGATTCCCTTTTTGACCACACCGTTAATTTCATGATCTCCCTCAATGAGGCGGTTGACAAAATCCCGAAAATCGCTCTTGCTAATGATTTTATATTCCATCAATGTTTATCTCCCTTCCCATTCACCGTTATGTGACGTCATTTATGTGGGCAGAAAAAATATGATGAACGTTGCAGTGTCTCGCTAAGATTCATTTTAAAACAACTAAGCGTTTAGAGACAAGCTATTTCTGACTGTCCGGTTTGTCACAGTCTTGACACACTGATGTTGTTTCACTAGACTTTGAAGAAATTCAGGAGGAAAAATAGAATGGATGACGGAACTTTCAGAAAGGTGGAAAAATCCTCAAAAGCCATGTACGGTCCCCGGCGGATCCTGGTATGTGGCTACACAAAAGATGAACAGGCGGAGTTCTCTTCCGTTTTAAAAGAGATACAGATGGCGGATATTCCGGTAAAATTTTCTGTTGATGCCGATGGTCCCAAAATCCTCAAAACCATTCTGGAAGAAGCGGAAACCAGGGGAACCGAACAGTCCTCCCTCAGACGGGCGGTCATTATGAGTGGGCTTACGCAGACGGAACTGCACAACCTTATGGGTTCTCACCGTGAATCCGACCTGCCACGTCCCCTGTGGGCAAGCCTGACGCCGGTATCAGAATCCTGGTCCCTGGGAGATCTTCTTGAAGCACTGGTCCGGGAAGCGGAAATGATGAAAAAACGCGGTTGAGTAAGAAGCAAAAAAAAGAGGCGGCAAAATGCCGCCTCTTTTTATATTCCGGTTTTTTTGGTTTCTCAGCTTAATTTCTGAAACGCCTCTTTTCTTCCCGTATACTTCTCGCGCATCTGGGGTTTCATGAGTTTTCCGGTGGGATTCCGCATGACCTTATCAAAAAGAACTTTTCTGGGCAGTTTGTATTTGGCCAACTTGGTTTTGCCAAACTCCAGCATTTCCTCTTCCGTCATGGTTTCCCCTTCTTTCAATTGAACGATGGCCATCACGACCTCAACGAGGCGTTCGTCGGGATGGCCGATGCAGGCAACATCATCAATTTTCGGGTGCTCCATAAGGACATCTTCGATTTCAACGGGAAAAATGTTTTCACCCCCGCTGGTAATCATGTCTTTTTTCCGATCGACTATATAAAAGAAGCCTTCTTCATCGGTCTGCAGCAGATCCCCCGTATAGAGCCACCCGTCCTTGAGCCCCTCCCGGGTCATTTCCTCATTTTTGAAATACCCCTTCATCATTCGAGGGGTGGAGAAAACCAGCTCGCCCACCTCTCCGGGGGGCAGTTCATCCCCTCTAATATCAACAATCTTCCCCTCAACGCCAAAAGTGGGTTTTCCGATGGACCCCGGTTTCAGCAACGCATCTCCCGGATACAGGTTAAACAATCCGCCGCCACCACCCTCGGTAATGCCGTAAATATTGGATACACCCACAGGAAGGGTTTCCACCAGTTTTTTCATCACGTCAAAGGGTACGGGCTGAGCGCCGATCTCCATGTAACGCCAGGCTGAAAGATCATAATCCTCGAGTTTCAATTTACCATCCTTGATGGCGTTCAGGATGGCGACGGCAATGGGCACCACAAAGAGAATATCCGTCCCTTTCTCTTCAGCCAGGGCCTCCATGATCCATTTGGGATCCGTAAACTCTCGCAGAATGGTTCCCTTTGCCCCCGTGGCATAGAAGGGCGCCCATAAGAACATGGTGCCGCTATGATAAAGGGGTAGGAAAAAAACATAATTATCATTCTTTTCAACAAAATAGCTCATCCCATTTCCGATGGCCGTATTGTTCAGGGAATAGTGGGTGTGCAGCACGGGTTTCGGCTTTCCGGTGGTGCCGGAAGTGAACATCATGGCCAGATCATGCTGATCGTCCACATCCACCATGGCCTCGGAAATATCCTCATAGGCTTCGATGGTTTTGTAATCGATCATATCATCGGGCACTTCGGCGCCCACGCAAATATATTTCTTAACGGTGGGCAAATCTTTCTGAACGGACTGCACCACCGGTAGAAATTCCGAGCCGATGATAAAAACTTTGGGATCGCACACCTCCGCAGCATAAAGGATATCAGCCCCCACAAACCTGAAATTCAGTGGCACCACCACGGCGCCAAGTTTGATAATGCCATAATAGGTAATCAGCCATTCCAAGGAATTGTTCTGGAGATGCATAACATAGTCGCCAAACTTGATACCCAGTTCCTTTGAGAGATAGTTGGCCGTTCGATTGATCTCATCATTGAACTGTTTCCATGTGAGGGCCCTTCTCTGATTCAAAGACGGCGTCCGTTCAATGAGACATTCCTTGTCGGACAGGTGACGCGCGTGAAGCGTAGCATATTTGGCGTAATTCATCCGTTATCTCTCCTTGGTAAAATCTTTGCTAAAATCAAATTAACAATATTATTTATCCCGCAAACCGTCAGTTCAAATAACCAAATTGGGCAGGCAACCACAGCACCAGCTCCGGCCAATAGGTCATGAGGATCAACACACCGATCTGTATGGCCAGAAACGGCATCACCGCTTTTGAAACATAGACCAGATCTCGATTTGCAATGGACCCCGTAATGTATAAACTGACCCCCATGGGAGGCGTGCAATACCCGATGGCAAGGTTAACGGTGAGTATCAAACCAAAATGCATGGGATTAATATCGAACGCGCCAAGCATGGGCAGAAAAACCGGTCCCAGAATAAGGGTGGCCGAAATGATGTCCATGAACATACCCACAATCAGCAGCAGGATATTCAAAACCGCCAGAAACAATATGGGTGATTGAATATTGGACAGGACAACCTCCGTAATCTTGCCGGGGATGTCTTCCAGCGTCAGATAACGGCCGAAGCAGGTTGCTCCCGCGACAATGATCAAAAGGGTTGCAGATGTCACCGCAGAGTTGACGGTTATTCTTTTCACATCTCCAAATTTAATGGATTTATGAATGAAGAGCTCAACCACAAAGGCGAATACACATGCCACAACAGCCGCTTCATTGGCTGTAAAGGCGCCTGAAAAAATCCCGCCGAAAATAATGACCGGCAACATAAGTGCCCAGAATCCTTCCTTAAGGGTAGAAAAGACCTTCTTGAGATCGGGAACAGGCATGCGTACAAAATCGGTTCTTTTTCGGTAGTAAAAGTAGGAATAAACGCATGTTGCAATAATAATTAGGAGCCCCGGCACGAATCCGGTCAGAAACAGCCCTTCCAGGGAAACATTACTGATCATGCAATAGAGTATCATTCCGATACTGGGAGGGATGATCACCCCCAGGTTGGGGGAGGTGGTCATGAGACCCAGGGTATATTTTTCCTGGTATCCGTTCTCTATGAGTGCGGGAATCATGAAACCACCCAGCGCCACCACCGTGGCCACGGTTGATCCCGATATGGCACCGAAAAGCCCGCAGGCGATAACACCCGCCATTCCCAGTCCGCCGGGCAGCCAGCTGACCAGTACGTTGGCCACCTTAATGAGTTTGTCCACAGTGGTCCCGGCCGTCATAATATTGCCGCAAAGTATGAAATACAGAACCACCACAAGGGCAAATTTATCCATACTCCGAAACAGGCTCTGAGCCAGAACAAGGACAGGCAAGTCGGTGAATAAAACAAAACCCATGACTGCGGTAAAAAAGAGGCACATAAAGACCGGTACCGTCGCGGCCATGCACCCGAGGAGGACAAGCAGAATAACAAAATAGCTTAGTTCCATATGAAAACTCGTCTCCGAATCGATAGGGATGGATATCTAAAACGACATCTGTAATCAGGCCGTTTCCGCTTCAGTCCGCTTATCCAGAAAATCCTGATACATCACTTGAACCGTTCGAATGAACATCATAACCCCCATGATCGGTAGAATCGCATAGAGATATACGAGAGGAATCTCAAGTATGATGGTTTTCTGTTCCGTCATAACCTGAAGGGCCGCCATTTTCCAGCCATAATAGACCATCATGCCGGAAAACAGGAGCGTAACCAGATGGCTGACAATGGCGAGCGGCGTTTTCAGGCTTGGAACCAATTGCACCACGGCGTCAATCTTAATCATGGAGCGGGCCTTTATGGCGGCACTGCACCCGATAAAGGTCGTTAAAATGATCACCTCCCGAACCAGCTCTTCCGACCAGGCCAGGGAATAATTGAACCCGTACCTCAAAACCACATTCACAAAAAGGGCCAGCAGAGCGGCAAAGGTGGCAATAAAAAGCGTCCACTCTTCAATGAAAGCCAGCACTTTATCAAGAAAGCCCAGTACCTTTGAAAACATATCAGCTCCCGAAAAAAAAATAAACGGCGGGAAGAGAATACCTCCCCCCGCCGATGATAGGTTTACGGCTTATAATCCAAATAGACCTGAACTTCTTTCATGAAATTCTCGGGACGATATTTGTCACCGGAATAGAGTCTGTTGATTTGGGGTTCAAAATCCTTGTAGACCCAATTGCCTTCTTTTTTCAGGGTCGCCATATCCGCTTCGGACAGGTCGATGAAGGTCACGCCAGCCTTTGCCTTGGCTTCCTTGATGGCCCACGTTTCCTGGGCGATGGTTTCCTGACGTGTTTTCGCACATACCTCGTGGACCACTTCCTTAAAGGTTTTTTGAAGATCGGCGGGAAGTTTGTTAAACCAGGCCTTGTTAAAGATCCAGATAAACAACCCCTGGGCATAATTGATCCGGGTGAAATATTTTGCCACTTCAAATTTTTTGGTGATGTAGCATACTGTCGGGGTATGGTCCAAACCGGTGATAACACCCTGTTTCAGAGCAACCGGCACATCCGGCCATGGCATGACCACAGGATTGAAACCCCAGGCCTTATAGAGGAGCTTATTAACGGCGGCTTCCGCAATTCTGAATTTCACTTTTTTAGCTTCCGCGATATTTCTGACGGGAATGGTCGTTGCCCATCCGTAATTACCATATCCGGTAATATCCAGACCCATGATCCCCTGGTGACCCATGGCGTTCATGTAATGGTCGAAGAGCTTACCGCTCTTGACAAATTTATCCAGTTTGACAAAGGAATCCACGAGAAAAGGAAGGTTGATCAGCCCGAACCTGGGCCCTAGATTGGTCGATGCCACAGAACTGCAGGCCATACCCTGAATGGCGCCCATCTGAAGTTGATTTAGAACTTCCACCTCTCCACCCAACATGGAAAAGGGCTTGTAATTGAAATAGATCTGACCGTTGGTGCGTTTCCACAATTCATCTCTGATTGCGAAACCGGCAAAGACGCCCTTGATAACGGGATGAGAGACATTTGAAACGATACATTTATACTTTGCGCCTGAAGGATCAAAGGATGCTTTCCATTTATCCAGGGAAGGTGCTTTTTTCGCCCATCCCATGCCACAGACCATAACAACGCCAACCAGACACAATATTACAGAAAAAAATAGCTTTTTCATCGCCTACTTGCTCCTTTCTGTTAGAACCGCTTTTTTATCAAGCCGATCAAGACGCCACAACGCACCTCAATCCGGTTTTTAAAAATCCTCGAAGAATTCACCCCCTTTCGAAAACCCAAAAACAAGCCCGAAGGCCTCGTCGCCTGATTCGAGCAAAAAAAATATTTATGCTGAAGCTGGCCTTACAGCCCCTATGACATTCCCCTCAAACACCCTTCGACAGAATCTCCCGGTCATGCATTAAACGGGTTTGAATGCCTCTGCCAACACTGTAGGTTTGATTGAATTTGGACCAGAAATCGCTGTGTTTTTCCTGCCAGTCCGGTCCGAATTTTTCATCAAAATGCTCGCCCAACTCTTCAAAGAGGATTTTCCAGGTAGGTTTTCCCGAATGATGGGCCTCAAGGATATTCGACAGCAACTCTTCCAGCTCTGCCAGTTTTTCCTTCGGTAGAAATGAAATGGCGCCTCGCTGAATAGATGTCATCAGCGTATCCGCATTCATGGCATGTGCCGTCAGCATAACTGTGGGGATGCCTTTTGAAACCGTCTCATTTAGAAGACTCAGACCATCAACCCCCATAATGTCCAAAATTGCCAGATCGTATTTTTCTTTCTCTATTTTCTCTTTGGCCATATGGTAATCGGAGGCCTTGTCCACATGTGAATACTCCAGGTCCTCCTCAATCGTATCAAGAACGTCCTCTTCATCATCCACAGCCAGGATTCGCATCCCTTCCAAATAAGACTTCGTTCTCGACATTACGACTCCTCCTTTCAGAAACGGCGACTTATTCCATTCAACTGCCCCATCAACAAACAAGGCACAAACGGCCACTGACTCAAAAACCGGATCCCACCCTATCTTGTGAGATTAGGAAAGTATTAGATAGCTGTCAAGGCAAAATCAACTTGCCTCTCACGCAAATGACATACAGCACCAATGGAACTGAAAAGGTTTTGCCTCCGGATACCCAATAATAAAAAATCGCCTTTCAGAAGAACCGGGCCAAGACAACAGAAATTTCTCTCATACGGCTACATTGTAGCTGTATCGTTATTAGAGTGCAAGGAATTTCGTACTCAATATTGTTAGTTCCATAAAAAGTCCTCAAGCCCGCCACCCCCGCGAAAGCGGGGGTCCATAAACACTTGATGTTAGATGAATTCTTCTGAAATCCTTTATTTAGTGTCCGTCCACAAATGAGAATATTTGTTCGAGCTCAAGGAAGGCGATGATTGCAACCGCAGGAATACATTTGAGGATTTCGAGGATTGCAATTTGAGCCTGACGCCGAAATCGGGCGAATTGGCCATTTGTGGATAGGCACTATTTGGCGTAACTGACGGAACGGGTCTCTCGGATCACAATAACCCTGATCTGTCCGGGATAGGTGAGTTCTTTTTCAATCTTCTTTGCGATATCCCTACAGAGAACATTGGATTGTTCATCACTGACGATTTTACCTTCCACCATGATTCGAATCTCGCGGCCGGCCTGAATGGCAAAGGATTTGCTGACACCGCGAAAGGATGTGGCAATTTTTTCCAGCTTTTCAAGCCTTTTCACATAGCTTTCAAGCATTTCCTGACGTGCGCCCGGCCGGGCCCCGGAAAGGGTATCAGATGCCTGGACCAGCACATCCAGAACAGACGTCATCTCCACATCTTCGTGGTGCGCTGCGATCGCCTGAACCACCAGGCTCGATTCACCGTAGCGCCTCGCCAGATCCGCACCAATCATGGCATGGGGTCCTTCAACTTCATGATCAACCGCTTTTCCGATATCATGAAGCAGCCCGGCTCGTTTCGCCTGCTTCACATTAAGACCCAATTCAGCAGCCATAATGCCGCACAGGAAACTCACTTCCATGGAATGCTGCAGCACATTCTGAGCATAGCTCGATCGGTATTTCAGTCGCCCGATAAGTTTGACCAGCTCATGGTTAATCCCATGAACGCCCACATCAAAAGTGGCCTGTTCACCGGCCTCTTTCATGCTGTTTTCAATTTCCTTGGTGGCTTTCGCCACAATTTCTTCGATCCGCGCCGGGTGAATTCTGCCATCTTCAATCAACCGCTCCAGAGATACCTTTGCGATCTGCCTTCTGACGGGATTAAACCCTGATAGAATAACCGCCTCAGGCGTGTCGTCTATAATCAAATCGATTCCAGTAGCCGCCTCGATCGCCCGAATGTTTCGCCCTTCCCTTCCAATGATCCGCCCTTTCATCTCTTCACTGGGAAGATTCACAACGGACACAATTTTTTCGGCTGCATAATCTCCCGAGTACCGCTTCACCGCCAGCGCAATAATTTCCTGAGCTTTTCTGTCCGCCTCAGCCTTTGTTTCATTTTCAATACGTCGGATCATTTTGGCCGCATCGTGCTTGGCCTCCATCTCCATGGATTTCATCAGAAGTTGCTTTGCCTCTTCTCCGCTCATGCCGGCCATTGCCTCCAGCTCTCTTCGCTGCTCTGAGATAAGCCGGTTATATTCCGTTTCCTTTTTTTGAAGATGAACCTCATCTCTGCTAACAGCCTTTTCTTTTTCGGCGATCCGATCTTCCCGTTTATCGAGCTGCTCGATTTTTCGATCGATATTGGCCTCTTTGTGATGCAGCCGCTTCTCCTGGGCCACGACTTCATCTCTTTTTTCTTTGCTATCCTTTTCAAATTCCACCTTCATCTGGTACAAGGTGTCTTTTGCTTGAAGTTCGGCCTCACGTTTCGTTGTCTTGGCCTCTTTCTGAGCTTCAGCCAAAACCTTTCTTGAATATTCTTCGATGGCTTCAATCCGACTTTCCACCAGTTTCTTTCGAACCAGGAAACCACAAAGAATTCCGACGATCAGCCCAGCCCCGCCTACCACAATCATAATCATATATAATGAGCTCATAATATTTTTTCTGCTCCTAAAATCAGCTTGTATCGAGGGTATTTATACGCTCGGAACATTAAAGCCAATGTGTTAACCCTGAATAAATAAACCCAAAGAGGCAAGGGATCAGACACATCGCCACCCGCAATTGAATTCGCTTACAGCAATCGACTATCTGAGGTAAAAGGGAAGGGAACTTTCCGGAAAAAACAACCAGAATTAAAAAATGGGGAAATAAACACGGATAATTGCCGCATTCCTACAAAAGCAAAAAGGTATATAAAATCCTTACTACGAGATCATTGTCAAGCCCATCTCACTATGAAGCCAAATTTCACGATAATCTCTTTTGATTTAACATATATCATCACGTTTCGTGTGTTTTCCCGAGTATTCCCAAACCCTCATATATATAAATCCCGACCACCTTGGTCGAGCGTTGAAATTACCCTGGCAGAATCATAAACCCTCACTAAAAAATGATCCCACAAGGTAAGAAATCAAAAAAAACCGTTTTATTCCAATGATTCAATTTGCCGATTCATTGACCGACAGCGATCTTGCACATCACGAAGCAAAACATCTCGCGCTTTGAGCAACCGGAGGTAATCACTTGCGATATCAAATGCAGCCAGAATAGCTGTTTTTCCCTCGGAGAGCTTATCCGAGTTTTTTCTGACCTCATCCAACTTATCATTGACCAGTTTCGCAATTTCACCCACCTGCTCAGGATCTTCGTCGCTCCTCAGCAGATATTCATTGTCCAGGATCCTGATTCTAATTGGATTTTCCATATCTCCAAGATTGCCAAGCACCACACAAAAACAGCCCTAGCTGGAAACCTGTTCCATTTTCTCAAGAAGGGACATAATTTTTTGTTTGGCGTCATTTCTGCCGGAACGTAGTGTCTCTATTTTGCTGCTTAAATCCGAGACTTTTTCCTCCTCAATCCGCAACTTCTTTTCAAGGGCTTCTTTTTCGTTTTTATAAGCCATTGATTTTTCGATAAGGATGTCAATTTTTTCCTCAAGCAACTGAAACTGATCAACCTCTTCTTCCGGGTTTGAAGATTCCCAAACATTATATTGTCTGTTTTCAACTTCTGTATTCATAGCAACCCAAGCCTCTTCATTATCAAACACTCAATAAAAGTCAGAAACACCCCACCTACACCCCGATTTTCTAATCAAAAAGGTGCCTTTGTACTGAACGTCGGTCATATTATCGTTGAAATCAAGAAAGGTCAATACATAAAAAAAGGCAAGCGGACTTCCGCTTGCCTTTTTTTGGATTGCTATACTTTTTTACTAGATTTTCTTTTCCGATATTCTCATACGAACAATAGCGCGTTTGAGTGCCGCTTCAGCTCTCAGGAAATCGACATCTTCCTTGCCCCGATCCAGTGAAAGTCTTTCTTTCGCCCTTTCCATGGCCTTTCGAGCCCGATCCAGATCAATTTCCGTGGCTTTTTCAGCAGCATCCACCAAAACCGAAACCTTATTATCGGAAACTTCGGAAAACCCCGTTGTCACCAGAAAACGCTCAGTTTGATTCCCACTGGAAAACCGCAACTCACCCGGCTCTATGCCGGAAAGAAAGGGCACATGCCCCTCCAAAACACCAAACTCACCCATGGTTCCGGGAGCGACAACAATGTCCACCTCTTGACTCACCATCACCTTCTCAGGGGTAACGACTTCCAAATGTAGCTTTCCCATGGATTATCCCCTCTTTTTATTTACTGCCGGCAATCTTCTCAGCTTTTTCCTTTACCTGTTCGATACCACCGACCATATAAAACGCAGCTTCCGGCAAATCATCATGCTTACCCTCGATAATCTCCTTGAAGCCCTTGACTGTCTCGGCCACAGGCACATAAGCTCCCGGTGTTCCGGTAAACGTCTCGGCCACATGGAAAGGCTGGGAAAGAAAACGTTGAATCCGTCGCGCCCTGGCGACGGTCATTTTGTCTTCATCGGACAGCTCATCCATACCCAGAATAGCAATGATATCCTGTAGTTCCTTATATTTCTGAAGGGTTCGCTGCACCATCATTGCCGTATGATAGTGTTCTTCGCCAAGATAGTTCGGGTCCAGAATTCTGGAACCGGAATCCAGCGGATCCACAGCCGGATAAATACCAAGCTCCGTCAAGGGCCTTGACAACACAACGGTTCCATCGAGATGGGCAAATGTTGTTGCAGGCGCCGGGTCGGTAAGGTCATCCGCAGGCACATACACGCACTGAACCGATGTAATGGAACCCTTTGTGGTTGAAGTAATCCGCTCCTGCAAGGCACCGAGATCGGTACCCAGTGTAGGCTGATAACCCACCGCGGAAGGCGTACGACCCAGGAGCGCCGATACCTCAGCACCGGCCTGCGTAAATCGAAAGATGTTGTCCACAAAGAGCAGAACATCCTGACCCCGTTCATCCCTGTAATACTCAGCCGCTGTCAGTGCGGAGAGTGCCACCCTTGCACGGGCGCCGGGGGGCTCCGTCATCTGCCCGTAAATCAGAGCAGCTTTGGGAAGAACGCCCGATTCCTTCATCTCCATATACAGGTCGTTACCCTCTCTCGTGCGCTCACCGACACCGGCAAACACGCTGATACCACCGTGCTGCATGGCGATATTATGGATCATCTCCATCATAACGACCGTCTTGCCGACACCGGCACCGCCAAACATCCCCATTTTACCGCCCCTTGGGAACGGAACCAGGAGATCAATGACCTTTACGCCGGTTTCAAGTACGTTTACGGAAACGTCCTGCTCTTCAAATGATGGTGCGGGACGATGAATAGGATAGAACTCCGTCGCCTCAACCGGACCCAGACCATCCACTGGTCTTCCGACCACGTTGAGAACGCGACCCAAACCCGGATCCCCTACGGGCATCATAATGGGACTTCCCGTATTCTTAACCGGCATGCCCCGTACAAGGCCGTCGGTCACGTCCATGGCAATACAGCGCACCACATTATCACCCAGATGCTGGGCAACTTCAACAACCAGATTATCCTCGACGTCGTTGATTGCCGGGTTGCTGATCAGGAGTGCAGTTAGGATTTCAGGGAGTTCACCATCACCAAACTCCACATCGACGACCGGACCAATGATTTGTATTAATTTGCCCTCATTCATGGTTAAATAAAGACCTCCTTATAAGGTTAAAACCGTTATCCCTTCAAGGCGGCAGCGCCACCCACAATGTCCATCAATTCAGCAGTAACAGCCGCCTGTCGTGCTTTATTGTATGCAAGGGTAAGACTTTCCACAAGATCGTCACAATTCCTGGAAGCATTGTCCATGGCAGCCATGCGCGCGGCATGCTCGCTTGTTTCGTTTTGTAGAAATGCGTTATAAATCTGTACATTAACGTGTTTGGGTAAAAGTTCAATCATCAGCCCTTCGGGATTCGGTTCGCACAGGTATTCCGCTTCAGCCCCGGACTGTTCTTCCGCTTCAACAACCGGAGGCTCAACAGGAATCAGTTTCACCAATGTGGGCAACTGTTTGCCCATACCGAGAAAACGGCTGTAAATCATATAGACGCCATCCACCTCGTCTGCAAGATAACGATCGATCATACCTCTGCTGATTTGATTCACAAAGGATATGTCGACACTCCCGTAGGCATTTATATGGCTTCCAATGAGATCATACCCTCTTTTTTTAAAATAATCACGTCCCCGTTTTCCAACCGCTGTCACAGCGATGTCAACGCCACTATCTTTTTCTTGACTCACCCACTTTTCAGCCCGGTGGAACAGATTGGAATTGAAACTGCCGCAAAGGCCCTTATCGCCTGAGAAATGCAACAGCTCCACCCGAGAAACCTTCTCCTTCTTCACGAGCAGAGGGTGAATATCAGGTTCGATCCGGCTTGCCAGATTTCCAAGCACTTCCGCGAACTTGGTCGCGTAGGGCTCGAAGCTCTCCATTTTCATCTGGGCGCCGCGGAGTTTGGCAGCAGCAACCATATTCATGGCTTTGGTAATTTGCCGCGTATTCTTAACAGCGCCTATCTTCCGCTTAATGTCGCTTAAGGTTGCCATGTGGCCTTTCTCTCTTTAGTTATCCGAAAAGTTTACGTCCCCTTCATGTCCGAAACAATAAGACGAATCAGGCTGCGGGTTGAAAAATTCCCTCAAATTCTCCCAGAGCCTTTTTCAGGTTACCGTCCGTTTCCTCTGAAATATCACCTTTTTCCTTAATATCCGCCAAGATGTCGGCATATTTGCTTCCCATAAATTCAAGCATCTGTTTTTCATATTCAAGAACAGAATTTTCAGGCCACTTGTCCAGAAAACCATTTGAACCGGCATACAGGATCGCCACTTCTTTCTCGGCACTCATGGGCTGAAATTGTGGCTGTTTTAAGATTTCCACCAGTCTGCGGCCTCGATCCAGCTGTTTCAGCGTGGCTTTGTCAAGATCGCTACCGAAAGCGGCAAAGGCTTCCAGTTCACGGAACTGGGCCATATCCAGTTTTAGAGAACCCGCAACCTTTCTCATGGCCTTTGTCTGGGCAGCACCACCCACGCGGGAAACGGAAAGACCCACATTAATGGCCGGCCGAATGCCCGAAAAGAAAAGATTCGGCTCAAGATAAACCTGGCCGTCCGTAATGGAAATAACATTGGTGGGGATGTAGGCGGAAACGTCACCTGCCTGGGTTTCGATAATCGGAAGTGCCGTCAGGGAACCCGCCCCCAGTTTATCATTAACCTTGGCCGCGCGCTCAAGAAGCCTGGAATGATTGTAGAAGATATCTCCTGGAAATGCCTCACGTCCGGGGGGTCGCTTGAGCAAAAGAGAAACCTGACGATACGCCGTCGCCTGTTTTGAAAGATCGTCGTAAATAATCAGGGCATGTTTTCCCTGGTCTCGGTAGTATTCGCCAATGGCGCATCCGGCATAGGGTGAAATAAACTGCTGGGTGGCAGGATCGCTGGCACAAGCCGCCACAACGGTTGTGTATTCCATGGCACCGGCTTTTTCCAGAATGTTCACCACTTGTGCCACAGTTGATTTCTTCTGCCCCGTTGCCACATAAATGCAGTAAACATCCGTATCCTTCTGATTGATGATAGCGTCCACACAGATGGCCGTTTTCCCGATCTGCCTGTCGCCGATGATCAACTCACGCTGGCCCCTTCCCACCGGCGTCATGGCATCAATGGCCTTGATACCCGTGTACATGGGTTCGGAAACGGATTGCCGGTCAATAACGCCTGGCGCCACCATCTCGAGCCGATTAAATTGGGTGGCTTCAATGGGTCCCTTACCGTCAAGGGGTTGCCCCACAGCGTCAATAACGCGTCCGAGAACCGCCTCTCCCACTGGGATTTCAGCAATCTTTCCGGTCCTCTTGACCGTATCGCCTTCTTTAATTTTGGAGTCATCGCCCATAATGGCAACACCCACGTTATCTTCTTCCAGATTAAGACAAAGGCCAAATATGCCTCCGGAGAATTCCACCATCTCCATGGCCATGACCTTCTCAATCCCGTATACGCGAGCGATACCATCACCCACAGACAAGACGGTTCCGGTCTCACTAACTTCGACCTTCTTTTCATAGTCTTTAATCTGACCCCGGATTATCTCACTTATTTCTGCAGCTCTGATCTCCATTAGTTATATTCACCCCTTTTTAATGATTCTTTTAGTCCTTCAAGCTGTGCCCTGACACTGCCATCCAGTACCAAATCACCTATCTTAACGACAAGCCCTCCAATGAGAGACTCATCCTCTTCCACGTTGGTTTTGACCGTCTTAGAAGTGATTTTTGCAAGGACAGCATCCAGTTTGCCCATTGCCTCATCTTTCAAAGGTCTGGCCGTAATGATATCGGCACGGATAATGTTTGAAATCTCGTCGGTGAGTCGTGTGTAATTGGCTGAAACATCTTCGATGCCCCCAATCCTGTTTTGATCCAGGAGAAGCTGCAGAAGATTCTTGACGTAATCGGCAAAGGAACTTTTCGCCAACACGGCATTCAGCACCTTCTTTCGATCATCCACGGAAAAAACCGGATTGCCGATCACCTTGCTGAATTCCGGGTTATCCGTGCAGAGTTCAGCGAATTCTTTCAGGTTCTCACCGTATGCCGCATAATTCCCGTCTTCCTGCCCCAGACTGAGCAGCGCCTTTGCGTATCTTTTGGAAATCTTTGAACCGGTCAATGTAGTTTCTCCACGCTTTTAATGAATTCATTCACCAAGTGGTCCTGATCGCTGTCTTTTATCCCTTTGGAAATAATTTCTTCCGCCCGTTGGGCTGCCATTTCAACCACTTCCTGTTTTAGCCTTTCAGTGGCGCCTTGAATCTCACGCTCAATGGTGTGGTCAACCTGGCTGATAAGCTGCGCTGCCCTTTCCCTGGCTTCGGAGATAATTCGCGCTTTTTCCTTTGCGCCTTCAGCTCTGAACTGTTCGAGGATCTCTTTTTTTTGAATTTCAAATTCCTCAAGTTTTTTCTCAAGCTCTCGGCTGCGGCTTTCGGCCGTCTGACGTTCTTTTGTCAATGCTTCAAGTTTTTCTTTGATTTCTTCCCTGCGCTCCCCAAAAAAACGCAACATGGAAGTCTTTTTGACCACCACCACCAGGATGATCACCAGAAGAGTGAAATTGAGGATACGATAGAAGAGGTTGAGCATTTGATCGTGACCCTCTGATGCACCCTCGCCACCACTTGCAAAGGCTAAACCGCACAAAGCAACCGCAAACAGCAGCGTCATACCGACAATCAGGAATGTTTGCCCTTTCTTGCTTATAAAGCGAATCATTGAACGCTCCTTCCCAATATCTTTTCAGCCAGTTCATTGGAAAAACCGGAAATCTCACCCTCCAGGGTCTCCCTGGCGGCTGTTATTTTGGTCTCAATCTCCTGTTTTGCAGCCGTTAACTTTCGCTCCACGGCAGCACCGGCCTCCTGAAGAACCCCTTTTTCTTCTTCCTGTCCCAGGACTTTCATAGTTTCTTTTTCCTGATAGCCTTCCTTCCTGGCCGAAACCATACCGCTTTCGATCGCTTCCTCATTATCCTTTACGCGGCCCTGATAATCGTCAATCATTTTCTGACGGGAAGTCATCTCCTCATCTCTTTTTGCCAGTATCCCACGTATCGGCTTATAGAGGATGATATTCATCACCACAAGAAGAACAAGAAAATTGGCTATTTGAAGAATCAGTGTACCGTCTATGCTCAGCATATCAGACGCATCCTTTCATCACGATTTTCCATGGGTTTTAGATTCAAAATTTAGTTCCAATGGGATCCACCTCACCTAAAAGTACCGCCTTTTACAAAAAAAAAAGGCGCTTGTCAAAAACTTTTTTTCAAAGGAAACACCGCTGTTATTGATACCGCAGTTTAAGAGGTTTCTGTTTGACATTTACCTTCAAAAACAGCCCCCGCGCCCATGACAATCTCCGGAGACTGTATATCCCCGAAAATCCTGGCAGGTGTCAAAATCTCGATTCTCTCATCCGCAACCGTATTGCCGTGAATTTCTCCACTGACAAGAACACATGAAGCCCGAATGTCTCCCCGGATCACAGCGGTTTCCCCGATGATCAGAGTCCCTCCGGTGGAGATCTCCCCCTGAAAACGACCGTCAATGCGAAGACCACCTGTAAACGTCAACGTTCCCTCAAAAGCCGTGTCTTTACCTAAAAACGCAGTAATTCGAGGCACTTTCCTCTTCATGGGTCCTCATGGCCTTGATCGAAATGTGCGAGTTTTAACACACGCCTAACCATATTGCAAGAAAAATCACAAACCAATCAATTCTTCTAAAAGTTATGTATTTATTGACAACCTATCCAGCCCACCCATCATTCACAGCCGTCAGGGCGAGAATTTTTGCTCCGTGTTGATATTGTCCGTGTTGATATTGATTGACAATAACATCCGTTGCTAGTTATATCCCATGTGAAAAAAGAAAATCGTCTTATCCGATGGAAAAAGAGAAAATTAATGAGGAGAATAAAAAATGGCACTGGCAAACGTTAAAGACATCTTCGACAAAATGCCCGGGGTATTTGATGCCGATGCGGCCCAGGATCTGAGCGCGGTGTTTCAATTTGAAATAACCGGTGATGACGGGGGGACATGGAACATTGTCGTCAAAGACGGAACCTGTGAAGTTACGGAAGGCAGCCATGACAACCCCACTGTAACGCTCACCATGTCGGCTGAAACGTGGCTTGGCATGATCAACAAAGAGATTAACGGCATGCAGGCATTTATGGGTGGACAGCTTAAAGCTGTCGGGGACATCATGCTTGCCCAAAGAGTTGAGCAGTTATTTCCGCTTTAGCATCCTTGTTATATTCAAACTCAGCATCTGATAAAACGCTGAGGGGTGGAGCCAAGAACGATGAGCATCAAAAAGCCCGATAATCAAAAGGGGCCTTACGCCCAGGCAGGGGTCGATATCGCAGCGGGAAATAGATTTGTCGAACGGATCAAACCCATTGTCAGCAGAACTCAAACCCCCGGCGTCATCACCAATATCGGTGGCTTTGCCGGCCTTTTTTCGCTCCATGTTCAACACGTCAAAAACCCTGTTCTGGTCAGTTCCACCGATGGAGTCGGCACAAAGCTCAAAATTGCTTTTATGCTCGATAAACACGATACGATCGGATTGGATCTCGTCGCCATGTGCGTCAACGATATCGTTGTACAGGGCGCATCTCCGCTTTTTTTCCTCGATTACATTTCAATGGGTTTCCTGGATGAGAATAAGGCTGTTGAAATTGTGAAAGGAATTGCAGCCGGGTGCTTGGAGGCCAAATGTTCGCTCATCGGAGGGGAAACCGCTGAAATGCCCGGTTTCTACGCGAAAGACGAATACGACCTGGCCGGATTCGTGGTCGGCATGGCCGATAATGAAGAACTGCTGGACGGAAGCGAAATTGCCGTGGGCCATCGACTGATCGGCATCGGGTCCAGCGGGCTCCACAGCAACGGGTACTCTCTGGTCAGAAAGATTTTCTTCGATGACCTGAAAATGTCCGTTTCCGACCATGTGCCGGATTTTGGTCGAACCCTCGGGGAGGAGCTGCTCGAACCCACACGCATATACGCCAGAACCATCAGCAACCTCCGGCGGGATTTTCATCTTTACGGCATCAGTCACATCACCGGCGGCGGACTCATTGAAAACCCTCCCCGGATATTGCCATCACGCTGCAAGGCCATCATTGACACAACCGCTTGGGTACCCCATCCTGTATTTCAATACATCAGAAAAACCGGCCATATATCGGACCATGACATGATGCTGACGTTTAACAACGGTCTAGGAATGCTGATTGTTGTCAATGAGGAGGAAACCGATGAGGTACTCCTGAGGCTGAAAGCCATGGGAGAGGCGGCATACTGCATCGGGCATATAGAAGCACGGGAAGAAAATGAAAACGCCGTTCAATTTGAGGGCCTTAAATAGACGGCTTTCATTTCAGACAACTGTGAGGAGTTAAATCATAATGTTCGGGCTTGGTCCTACGGAACTGATCATCATCGCTATCATTGTCCTCCTGATCTTCGGCGCCAAACGCCTTCCGGATATCGGGAAGGGTCTCGGCGGCGCCATCAAAGAATTCAAGAATATCAAAAAAGAATTGAAGCCGGAAAAAACCTCCGATGAAGAATCCAGGAAAGAAGTTGAAACCCCACAGGCCGAAAAAGAGCCAACCCTGGAAAGCAAGGTTGTCGATAAGGTAATGGAACAGGTCCCGGGGGTCAAAAAAGCCATGAATATGAAGAAAAAGGCAGAAACCGTAAAAAACCTGTTAAAATAGGATGCTCATGGGAAACCCCCAATGTGAAATGCCTGATTATACACCCCCTTCAAGGGAAATAGAGAAAATCCTGCAGAATTCAAAGCGGATTGCGGTTGTGGGTCTTTCCCCCAAAACATCCAGGGACAGCAACAAGGTGGCCCGATACCTGTTGGAGGTGGGTTATGATGTAATCCCCATAAACCCGGGCCAGCAGCAGATACTGGAAAGAACCTGCTACAAAACCCTTGAAGACATCCCTTTTGCCGTTGACATGGCCAACCTCTTTATCAACCCTACCCGTGTTCCGCCGGCAGTGGAGCAGTGCATCCGCATGGGGGTCAAAAGCATATGGATGCAGCTGGGTGTCGTTCACAACGATGCAGCTTCAAAAGCCAGGGCCGCCGGCATAGAGGTGGTCATGAACCGATGCATCATGAGGGAACACCAGAGTTGCATGAAGATTAACGGGTAAAATCACCCTTTTCAAAAAGTTGCATCACCTACCGGGGGCTCCGCCGGCGCCACCACCACCACCTCCTCCTCCTCCGCTGCCGGCACCATGGTCATCACCACTCCCATCGGCCCGGGTGCTGAAAAGTTTCAATAAAAAGTACTTCCTTTTTCCCCTTTCTATATCGATCTCAATGGGCCCGTCTTGCTCCCAACGATAACCCGGGGGCACCAGCAATACATATTTTCCCGGCGGCAAAAGAACCGGTTTGACGGGGGTTTCTCCCAGAGAAATTTCCCCTTGGGAACAGAGAAACTTATCGGATTTAATCATTCCAAAAAACACCCGCGTTTCCTTTTTTTGGTACTTTTCATGCGGACACAGGTATAATTCCACTTGTGAGATGTTGCACTCGATTTCAATCATCCCTGAATTCACCTGATCCTGTTTGCCGGCATTTTCAGCTGAAAATGCCGGCAAGGCCCACAAAACCATAACGCACAACAAGGGCAAAACCCTTCTCAATTTTACAAAATCCATGTTGCCTCCCCCCTTTCACCGCGTGATTAAAATCAAACCGATGGCCTCTGCCGGAAATAACCCCCAAAAAAATATCTCAAGGCAGTTTCCGGTTTTTCATTTTCCAGACAGACAGCAGTGAAAAAACAAGACCTGCCAAGAAAAAATTGGCCAACCCGAAAAGCACCGGAACAAAGGCAAGTGCCGCCATAAGCGCTGCTGTCGACACCCCCATAAAAGAAAGGGTTCTCAATCGCCCTCCCTTTTTTCGGGCAAAAATAAACACCCCATAGAGTAGCAGACATGTACCGATAATTTCAATCAAGAGATAGAGAATACTCTCCAGATGAAAAAGTGAAATCCCTTTGTCTGAAAAATTCAACATCCATTCATCGTTTATTTCCTTGTGATAATACCCTTGAATAACCTGATTGATGGCGTGAGCAAAAAGAAATACACCCGGCATTCCGTAACCATCCTTTTTGTCATGGGGTGTAAAATCGGTGGGACTGTAAGGAACGTGGAAATAATCCGTTTCACTGCCTCCCATTCCGACCAGGACAATCCGCTCCGAGAAAAGCTTTTTATCCGTCCATCCGTTGTAAACTTCGTGATAGGGTACTCTCGCAAAAGGCGTCTCTGCAAAGGCCAGCCACAACCGCCTCGGAATGGGTGGTCCAATGAGCCTCACCCCATCCACACTCAGCACCGGTTTCAATCTCAACTTTTCCGCCAATACCTGCAGGAAAAAACTCGGGTGATCCATCACCTCCCCGGATACCGCCATTTTATCCCAAGTTTTCAGGTACATCACCTCATTGATCCAGGTCAAATCCCTGTAAACGGAAATAAATCCCCAATGGGCCTCACTGTAAACAGCTTTATCCTGTGTATTCCGGTACTGGCCCAGAATAATGGGGAAACCCTTTTTTCCGGCCCATTTGAGACTCTCCACAAAAAGTTTCGTGGCCTTTTTCTCGGCCGTATCATTGGCAGGTGAATACCAGAAATCGAAGCCCACAGCGCCCACACCCATCTCGTAAAGGTTCTTGATAACTTCCGGATAATATCGTCGCCAAAGCTTCGGCCTCGCATCATAGGGGGGAGGCACTTCTTTGCCCTTCACATTCATTTTACGATATTCATCTTTGTCGATGGTGACAACGGTCACCTGTTGGGTATTGGGCAACAGGGTCAGGCGGCATTGCCACATTTTCGTCAGCAGGTTGATTTTAAAATGGTTCACAAAAGGCATCAGCAGGAGCATCAAAAGACAGGTCACGATTACTTTTGTTACAAATCCAAACCCTTCACCCGTCAAAGCGGTCAGCTTGCCCGGTTTTTTACTTTTTCCAGGTCCTTTCGAAATGTCCGCGTCTTTCCAGAACACACGATAAGCCCGAACCGCTTCGGAGATGTTTTTTACTTCCTGCCGGCCCATGAAATCATATCGATAGTGGACCTTTCGCTTCACCTGATCGTAGAGGGTTCCTGAAATGCATATGCCTCCCGGATCGGCCAGTCCCTCCAGCCTTGCAGCGATATTGACACCATCGCCATAGATCTCCCCGCCTTCAACGATCACATCCCCGATATTGATCCCGATGCGGAAAACCATTCTACGATCATTGGGCAATTCGCAATTTTGTTTCTCCAGTGCCTCCTGTATGACAACAGCACATTTAAGCGCATCCACGGCGCTGGAAAACTCAGCCAGGACATTATCCCCCGGGGAATCGACGACCCTGCCCCGCGCGCTTCCAATGGCTGAAGCCATAATTTCACGACACGCCCTGATGGCCTTCACCGTCGCAGGTTCATCCTGCCCCATAAGTCGGCTGTATTCTTTCACATCCGCACTCAAAATAGCGGCAAGCTTGCGTTGGACAGGTTCTGATTTCACCCCGGACCTCAACTTCGGTTATGTCAATTTCTTTGAGTCTGCCATCTTAAAACGTTTGGGGCTTACGAATGCCGACCGTGGCATGTTATCCCAATAATAGCCTCATAGCACAAAAGACCCGGAAACTGAAGATCAATGGCGCTTGCAAATCCAGCATAAACCATTATATATAACCGGACAAAATAATTCAGCAGGGCCCTGAATTCCTTAATTTTCAAGACCGGAGAATCGCCCGCACAGCTGCAAGCCATCCTCCCTTTAGGCTGGCTGGGTTCGTGAATCTTCATAAAATAGCAGAGATCATTTTAAAAAGCCATGAGTCTTGTCACTGCCATCAAAGTCTCTCTCAATTTCGTTGAACGACAGATTTTTAACCAGATAGGTCTGCAAATCAATCCGGGAGATCGAATCGGTCTGGTGGGTCCCAATGGATCCGGAAAAACCACCCTACTTCGAATCATCATGGGGGAAATCACACCCGATACGGGAGAAATCAGAGTTGCCAGAAATTCCCGTATGGGGTACCTGGCTCAAGATGTTCAGGAATCCGTTTCGGGTTCCCTGCTTCAATCGATCCTCAGCGCCATACCACAGCGACTGAAGATGGAGATGGTTTTAAAAAATGCTGAACGTGCTCTTGAAAAGGCAACCGGTGAACTGGATCAGAGTACCCTTGGCAAAAAGATTGCCAACATACACCACGAAATCAACCGCCTGGATCTCGATTTCCCCCATCACGAAGCGGAAAAAATCCTTTTGGGTCTTGGCTTTGATGTGCCGGATTTCCAGAAGCCCGTCTCAGAACTCAGCGGCGGATGGAAAATGCGCGCGGCCCTGGCAAGGCTCCTGTACCAAAAACCCGACCTGCTCCTTTTAGACGAACCCACCAATCACCTGGACATGCCTTCCGTAAGATGGCTTGAGACTTTTCTTCAAGGCTTTAAGGGCGCCATGATACTGGTCTCCCATGACAGGGAATTTCTCAACCGCCAGATCCATCGCATTGTTTCCTTTGAGACCGAAGGCATGCGGAGCTACAGCGGCAACTATGATTTCTACCTGAAAGCCCGCCGCGAAGAGGTTAAATCCCTCGAAAACAAAGCCCGAAACCAGGAACAGAAAGTCAAAGACGCTCAGAAATTCATCGAACGATTCAGGTCCAAGGCCAACAAGGCCCGACAGGCCCAGAGCAAAATTAAGCTGTTGGAAAAGATGGAATTGATCCAGACCCACCGCAGGGAAAAGACCATCCGCTTTTCCTTTCCCCCCATCCCTCGAAGCGGAGGGGAAGTGGTTGCCATTCGGGATGTGTCCAAATGGTTTGGCGACAATATTTTATATGAACATCTCAACCTGAGAGTAACGCGGGGGGAAAAAATCGCCATCATCGGTCCCAATGGCTGTGGGAAAACCACGCTCCTTCGCGCTGTCGCGGAAGAACTAAAGCCTGACCGGGGACAAATTATCCTGGGACACAAGGTCAATATTGCCTATTTTGCCCAGCACCATTCAGATCTGCTCAATCCTCAGAAAACAGTGGTGGAGGAGGTCTATCAATCGGTACCGAATGCGAGCATCGGATTTGTGAGGTCGGTCTGCGGGGCCTTTCTTTTCTCGGGCAGTGATGTGGACAAACCCATCAGCGTCCTTTCCGGCGGGGAACGGGCCAGGGTGTCCCTGGCGAAACTTCTGGTCAACCCGGGTAATTTCATGCTCATGGATGAGCCCACAAACCACCTTGATATCGAAAGTTCGGAAACCCTGATTGACGCGTTATCGGGATACGACGGGACCTTTCTGTTTGTTTCGCACAATCAATCCTTCGTCAATCGACTGGCCACAAAGATCTGGGATATCAGGGGCCGGGAATTGATCGAATATCCCGGCACGCTCAAAGAGTATTACCGTCACCTTGGCGAAACCGAAGGGGATATCCACCTGGAACCGCAAAACCCTTCAACAGGGTTGAAAAAAGACCAGGAATCTTCCGCCGGCAAGAACCGGAAAAGGGATAAACGGAAAGAAGCTGAGCAAAGGCAGCGGGTTCATGATATCCTGGCACCGATTCGAAAGGGGCTTGAACAGACGGAAGCCCTTATCTCTCAACTGGAAACCCGGCAGAAAGAGGTGGAAAATCTCCTTGCCGATCCTAAAATTTTTGAAGACAGCGGAGAGAGCGTGCCGCTTCTGACCGAATACAAAGACGTCGGCAGCAAACTGGAAAGCCAGCTTGAAAGGTGGGAAGGATATCATGACAAAATGGCAGACGCCAAAGCAGACTTGGGAATTTAGGAGTTTCATAAAATGGATGTAAAGGAAGAACATAAGCCCCTCTTAAAGATTCTGGGGCTCAAGGATGAAGATTTTGAGCGTTTTGATGGAGAATTTGTTCGCTATGAATATGACGAACAGAAAGGGGTCAGAATCTATGACCCCTACTACGAAACCGCCTATGACGAATATATCGGGATCGACGGATGGAGCGCCTGGAGTATCGAAAACGACACTTTCATGAGCGATATCATGAAAAAAACCCATGAACAGATTCAAATGACCATGAGAGATCGGCCTAAGGCGAGCGATGAAGACATAAAAGAGGCTCTTGAGAAAAAGTTCGGAAAGAAAAAAGCCTCAGAGGACCCATCAACCGAAAAATAATAAACAACGTGAAACTTTCCCGATTCGCCCACACCCTGAAGACTCACGCCGATTTTGGCCAGGCCTTTGTATTCGAACATTTTGTTCCCGCCCGCGAAGCCGTATACGGGACACCGCCCCGCTTTCACAACGATATCCGAAAGGCCATGGATGGGCTCAAAATGGGTAGGCTCTACACCCATCAGATTGAGGCCATCGGTCATTTGAGGGCAGGGAAAAACGTTCTGGTGGCCACAGAAACCGCCAGTGGAAAAACCCTTATTTATACCCTTTCGGTTCTGGAAAAAATTCTTCAGAACCATCATGCCAGTGCCCTTTTTCTCTTCCCCTTAAAGGCTCTGGAACATGACCAACTCAAAAACCTTTCAAAATGGCTTGAGCAAATTGAAAGCCTTAATATCAGCGCAGCCATCTATGATGGCGACACCACACCCCACCAGCGAAAAAAGATCCGCCAGAAGCCACCCCACATCCTTTTCACCAACCCCGACATGCTGCACCGGGGCATTTTGTCGCACCATCAAAACTGGGAAAACCTGTTCAAGAACCTCTCGTTCGTTGTCCTGGACGAGGTACACACTTACCGGGGCATCTTCGGGTCCCACCTGAGCCAGATCATCAGACGGCTGCGACGGCTGTGCCGTTTTTATGGGAGCAATCCCCAATTCGTGCTTCTCTCCGCCACCGTTGCCAATCCTGAAACTTTTGGGAAAGATCTTATCCAACAGGAGATTGAAGTGGTCCAATCCACCGGCGCCCCAAAATCCGGGCAGCACGTGGTTTTCCTGAATCCTGAAGGGAGCCCCAACTTCTCCTCTGCCAGGCTCTTCACCGAATGTGTCCGCAAGGGATTCCGCACCATTGTCTTTGCCCAGGCCAGAAAGGTCACGGAACTCATTCATCTCTGGGTAACCCAACTCAACCCCGCCTTTCGCCATAAGATCAGCTCCTATCGAGCGGGGTTTCTGCCTGCGGAAAGACGGCAAATTGAGCGGCGGCTGGCACGGGGAGATCTTCTGGGGGTGGTATCCACCAGTGCTTTGGAACTGGGCATCGACATCGGATACTTAGATATCTGTCTGTTGGTGGGATACCCGGGCACCATCATCAACACCTGGCAACGGGGAGGCCGTGTGGGCCGCTCGGGCAGAGAATCCATGATTCTCCTGGTGGCAAAGCCCGATGCCCTGGACCAGTATTTCATGAAACATCCCCATGAACTCTTTGAACGATCCTTTGAGGCCGCCATCCTCGACCCGAACAACTCGTACGTGGTCAAAGACCACCTGGTATGCGCCGCTGCGGAGTTGCCCCTGACCCGCGAAGACGAAGACTTCTGGCCCCAGGATCTGTTTGCCCTCCTGGACCAACTGGAACAGAAGGGGGCCTTGAGCCGAACCGCCGAAGGAGATCCCATGTGGTTTTCCACCCGGCGGAACCCTCAGCTGTCCGTCAACATCCGGTCCTCCGGAGAAACCTTTACCATTTTCGAGCGCGAAACCGGCCAGGCCATCGGAACGGTGGACGGCTTCAAGGCTTTCAAGGAATGCCATCCCGGTGCCATCTACCTGCACCGGGCCCGTCAATATGAGGTGGAACGTCTGTTTCCGGACAAAAAGGATGTGGTGGTTCACCAATCGGACTTGAAGTATTTTACAAGAGCCCGCAGTGAGAAAGAAACGGAAATCATCAAGATACATCAAAGCCGGCCCAGAGGCCAGTTCATCGTGCGGGAAGGGATCCTCAAGGTGACCGAAATCATCACCGGTTACGAAAAGCGGTCCCTGCCCGGACAGGGGCTTATGGGGGTCTTTCCTCTGGAAGATTTACCGCCGCAGATCTTTGAAACATCAGGGTTCTGGGTGGAAATCGAACCGATTCTGAAACGGTTTGTGGAAAAAAAAGGATTTCACTTCATGGGCGGCATACATGCCATCGAACACGCCGCCATCGGCATCTTTCCCCTCTTTGCCCTCTGTGACCGAAACGATATCGGGGGCATCTGCTACCCCCACCACCCCCAGGTGGGAAAATCCGCCATCTTTATCTACGATGCCTATCCCGGCGGCGTAGGACTGGCTCGTCGGGGATTTGAAACCATCCTGGAACTCCTTCAAAAAACGCTTGAGCTCCTCAAGAGCTGTGAATGTGAGGACGGGTGCCCCTCATGCATCCATTCCCCCAAGTGCGGTTCCGGCAACAAACCCCTGGACAAGGCAGCGGCCCAACTGATCCTTGAAGGCCTTCTGGGGCACATTCCGTTCAGCGACATGTCCGATGATACCGACGAGGAAGCACCCGCACCCGTTCCCCATGAGGAAGCGGCAAACAAAGAAAAATCTGACGGCCCCCGGATACTCTATTTTGACCTCGAAACCCAGAAAACCGCACAGGATGTGGGGGGATGGCGCAACACCCATCTCATGAGAATTTCGGTAGCGGTTCTGTTTGACAGCGTGGAAAACCGGTTCCTGAATTTTCGGGAAGACCGCATCGACGATCTTGTCAATCATCTCAGAAAGGGTGACTTAATCGTGGGGTTCAATATCAGCGGATTTGATTACAAAGTTCTGGGTGCCTATACGGAACAGGATCTTACAGCGCTTCCCACTTTCGACATCCTGGCGGATATTCATAAACGACTCGGTTTCAGGCTGGGACTGGATCATCTGGCCACGGAAACCCTCGGCAGTGGAAAAACCGCCCATGGCCTTCAGGCGGTGGAATGGTTCCGTCAGGGGGAAATGGAAAAACTGACAGAATATTGCCGTCATGACGTTGAAGCCACCCGGGACCTGTTTCGATATGGGCTTCAGAACGGCCATGTTATTTACAGAAAAAAGGGGGCGGATGCTCGTCTCAGGCTGCTGGTGGACTGGAACCTGGAAAAGATGCTAAAAGAACAGCTAATGACAACGTCAACCCTTAATGAAAGCCCAGAGGGATAATGAAAGCTTTTGATTGTAAAATGTGCGGAGAATGCTGTTATGGTGAAGGCGGCATCTTCATGGAAGTAGAAGAACAGAAAAGGGTCGCGGAATATCTGAGTCTGAAACTTGAAGATTTCTTGACGGAATACACCGAAAAGCGCAATGGCCGTATCTATGCAAAAGTAGGTTCGGACAATTTCTGCATTTTTTTCAAAAAAGAAAGCGGGTGTAACATTCACTCCGTGAAACCCGGCCGTTGCGAACTCTGGCCCTACTTCCCGGCAAACGTATCGGACAAAGAGACGTGGGACGTTGCCAAACTGGCATGCCGGGGAATTAATCGAGACTGCTCTTTTGAGGATTTCGTAAGGGAATCCCCAAACGGTGGAACAAAAAAAAAGTGACCCCTTTAAAACAGCTCGCCCAAATCATCTTTCCACCACGATGCGTTATTTGTGGAGATTTTCTATGGCGAAGCCCTTTTGATGCCGGAGATTCCCCGGATTCAATATGCCATGACTGCACTTCGGACTTCAACTCCATTGAAGCACCTTTCTGCACCATCTGCGGCATCCCCTTCAACTCAGAACGGATTGAAAATCATCCATGTGAGGATTGTCTTCGAACAAAACCGTTTTTTCAGGCGGCTTACGCTCCCTACCGATATGAAGGATCCGTTCTTGAGGCGGTTCACAAACTCAAATACAGCCAAAAAACCTTTGTAGCCAATGCGGTAGGGCCACTTCTGGCCGAATTCGTGAAAACGCGATTCCTACTCCCGGAACCATTTTTGACCATGCCCGTCCCGCTTCACCCCAAACGACTTCGGGAACGCGGATTTAACCAGAGCCTGTTGCTGGCAAGACAGGTTGCCCATAGGTTGAACGGAGAACTCGATTTTTCATCACTCGTTAGGCCTAAATACACGACCCCCCAGACAACACTGTCTAAAAAGGAACGGCAGAAAAATGTTCAAAACGCATTTCGTTTAAAAGCCCCCGATGTTGTCAGCAAAAAGAACATTCTTCTGGTGGACGACGTGGCAACCACCGGTAATACCTTGAACGAGTGTGCCAGAGTCTTGACACTTGGCGGCGCAAAAGCTGTTTTTTGTGTCACCCTGGCCAAAGCGGTGTTATAATCTGTTGAAATCAGGAGGAAAGATGAACACATATCTCAAGAAAATATACACCCTTGAAGAAGCTGGGGAAAACTGCGAAGCGCTTAAGAATTCGGGGAAGCGGATCGTTTTCACCAACGGCTGTTTCGATATCCTGCATCCCGGACACGCCCGTTACCTCTCCTCCGCCAGAGAACTGGGAGATTATTTGATAGTGGCCCTTAACAGCGATCGGTCCGTCCGGGCCATCAAAGGCAGAAAAAGGCCCATTTTCCCCGAAAAAAAGCGGGCGGAACTGCTGGCTGCACTCGAATGCGTGAGCTGTGTCGTGATCTTTGACGAAAACAACCCTTTACAGATCATCAAATACCTCCTTCCCCACATCCTGGTGAAGGGCGGAGACTGGCAGGAAGACCAGATCATCGGGGCGGACGTGGTAAAGGCGGATGGGGGAGAGGTTCAGAGGATCCCCTTTTTCAACGGCTATTCAACCACCGATATCATTAAAAAAATTGTCCAACGTTACACCTGAAAATTCATTTTTAACCGTTGCCAGATTGAACAATCTCTGATATATAGCTTTCTCTGCCAATGCGCCCATAGCTCAGCTGGATAGAGTGACGGACTACGAATCCGTAGGTCGCAGGTTCGAATCCTGCTGGGCGCGCCAGTTATTACAGGGGCTTGGGCTGTAAGGCCTGGGTCCTTTTCTTTTTCATTTCGCGGTTTCAAACAATATTGCAGGTTCTGCTTCTCGTGAATTCCGGGAACACAATAGTAAGCAAATCACTCCAGAGAGATCTGCCTGTTCATTCATGCTTACGGGGGGGGGTCCTGATATTCTCTTTACTGTCTGTAATTCAGTGTTGTGTCCCCTGAATTTCGAATATAATGGCCACTTCAGTGGAGATGGGGTTGTTGGGGTTGCTCTTAATTTTGGAAGTTACATAAAATGAATGCCATCATTGTAAGCGACTTGCACATAGGGTCTCGATACTTTTTATTTCAGGAATTTGGACGCTTTCTCAAGAACGTCCCCGAGGATTACGAGCTTATTCTGAATGGGGACATCATTGACAATCCTTATGCGAAATTGAAACCATCCCACCAGAGGATCATGGATCTTATTGATCGAGTTTCTTGCCGTCAGAAGGTTGTTTGGATTCAGGGGAATCATGAAAATGGTTATATTACAAAGGGGTTTGGGAAAGTACATTTCAAGCGTCTTCACCACATAGAAGATAGCCTGTTAATCGCCCATGGCGATGATTTCGATGGGATTATGCCCAGGAACCGGACATTCATAAAGGCCTTCAAGATGATGCACAATTTAAGGGTGCGTATGGGGGCAAAACCGGTGCACGTGGCCAAATATGCCAAGAAATGGGCGCCCTTCTACAAAGTCCTGCGTAAAAATGTTATGATGAACGCTGTGAATTGTGCCATAGAGAATGGATATAAATCGGTCGTCTGTGGCCATACACACTACCCAGAGGATAGGGTTTTCAGAGGTGTCAGGTACATAAACACTGGGGCTTGGACTGAACTCCCGGCATTTTACCTTTTGGTCACGGCTCGCGAAATGACTCTAAAGACGATAGACGACTCGTTTAGTAAGGGTCTCGGTCCTTAACATGATGCGGATTACATGAGGCAGGGGTCTCCAGAATGATCGACCGGCAAAACAGTCTGGATATGGCTGTCCGTGAGTTATTGAGTGGGGTATAGACGAACAAACGGAAAATTGACCGGGCATAAGGGCCCCCGATTTCAGGTGATATGCCAGTTTTGCGAAATTTTTCTGAATATGATACAAAAGTCTGAAAAAACCTGGCGAGAATGGCTCATCGCGGATTAGCGTGAATTTGTCATGACCGGTTTATATCCTGAGAGGAGAACCAGATGAAACAGATTGCAGAGGGTGTTTTTTTTATTCCGGGGCAGGATGAAATGATCCCGGATTCACACGTATACTTAATTGGAACCCCCGATTCCGACGATATGAGCCTGATTGATGCGGGCCTGATGGGAAAGGGGCGCTACAAAATCGAATCCATCCGGGAATCAGGGGTTTCTCTTTCAAACATTAAACGGATCATCATGACCCACACCCACCTGGATCATATGGGGTGTTTGGGCGAACTTCGCGAGGCCATACCCCAAGCGGCCCTGTGGATTCACGAAAACGAAGCGGCTCCCCTGGAGAATGGGGACGAAAAGATGGTTTACGGCATGGACATGTTTGAGAGCATGTGTCAGGCCCAATACAACATCAAACCGGGTGATTTCTGCTTTCCCGTTGACCGAAAACTGGCGGGTGGAGAGACACTTAAGATCGGTGGCACGACATGGGAAGTCTTACATATCCCGGGGCATTCCTCCGGCAGCATCGCCCTTTATCATCCTCTGGACAAAATCCTGATCCCGGGGGACACGGTATACGCAGATCATGCCATTGGTCGATTTGACCTTAATGGGGCCAGCGGCCCGCAGCTCAGAAACTCCCTTCTGGCGCTGGCGGATCTGGATGTCAGTATCCTTCTGCCGGGCCACAATCGGATTATGGCAAATGTGCCGGCAGGGTATATTCGTCAAACCGCAGAACAGTGGGGCCCTTATCTCTCCTGAACCATTGATGTGGGAGGCGGAAGGCATCTTGGAGTAAAGGAAACGCCGTGTTCAAGACCTTCCCAGTTTTTTCAAGGAAGACAGAATTCCTTTTGCCGATTTGCCGATTTTCCGGAGCAGCGGATTTCGCGCCTGCACCTCCACATAGAGATCGCCTGATTCAGCGCCCCCCTTTCCCGGATCGCCCATTCCCTTCAATCGGATCTTCTGCCCGGCCCTCATGCCGGGAGGGATGCTCACCAGCAATTCCTTCTGGTTTTTTCGGCACAGGTAGCTGATTTTACCCCCTGTTTGAAGCATTTCCCGTGAAACCGAAATCACATCCTGCACATCTTTTCCTTTTTCGGGTAATTCAATGCCCCACTTTTTCTTAAGCCCGTACTTGATCAGACGCCCCAGTTGTCCGCCCAGCGGGAATCCGGTACCCGAGCGACCCCTCCCCTGGCCCTGGCCCTGCGTCCCCATAAAAACCCTGCCGAAAGCATTGGGTCTCCTGAATTCAAAGGTGCGATATCCGGACCCGTAGGAATCCTTGAAGACTTCGTCAAAACCCCTGAGCCCAAAGGCACGGCTGAATTCCTCGAAAATCTGCTGAATATCGGATCCCTTGAAGATATCCTGCTCGGAATAGGTTTGCTTGAAACGATCATGGGCAGCATCGCCATAAGTTTGCCGCAGCGCATCGTAACGACTTCTTTTCTGAGGATCGGACAAAACGGCGTAAGATTCATTGAGGGCTTTCATCCGCGCTGCCGCCGTCGCATCGTCACGGTTGTGGTCCGGATGGTATTTAAGTGCCAGTTTTCGATAGGACTCTTTGATCTTTTGCTGGCTTTCAGATGTCTCCACCTGCAGTATCTTATAGTAATCCTGCTGCGCCATTGGACCTCTTTTTCATGGGCGTACTCAACCCGTAATCGTAGATTAATACTGCCAATTTCAATTTAGTGTCCTTCAAGATCCCTAAACCGGTTTGCGGCAGCCCGCTGCTTCATTTCCCTTTGAAATCGGCCTCTCCACCCATATTTCTTCTGGGAACGCCGGACCACAATCTTCATGATGGGTCTGAGGAAATGAATCCAGATCCCGGTCCACAATGGACTCTGTTCCCGTAATCTGTCCGGCGGTTCCCACCACCCCATGATGGTCTGCTCATGGCGCCAGAAGAGATATTGAAGGGTATCAGCATCCAGTTTCCGGGTTTTCACATTGGCCCACATGCCATTGTAACGGGTGTAATCCAGGGCGTTTGTCACCAATCCCTGATCAAGCAATTGCTGTCGTATCTCTGTTTTGGGGTACGGGGTCAGAATCTGGCAATAGGCGGTGTCGGCCCCCGTCGATTTCAGGAAACGGTAATTTTCAACAATCTCGGTTTCCCCATCATCGGGAAAGCCGAAGATCATGCCGCCCACCACCATGATGCCATACTTGTGGCAGTTACGGACAGCCTTTCGGGACGCGTCCAGGATATCCCCTTTGCGCGCAGCTTTCAGATTTTTCTTGGAGGCACTTTCCATGCCCAGAAAAACGGATTTAAAGCCTGCGAGGGCCATTTTCTTAACCATTTCCTCGTTTCCGGCCATGGTCACACAATCCGCCTGGACCACCAAGTACAACTTCCGATACCCCCGCGCGATAATGGCATCGCAAAGTTCGATCACCCGTTTGGGATCCAACACGAAGTTGTCGTCGATCACAAATATGCATCGGACCTTTCGTTTAAAATAAATATCATCCACATCCGCCAATACCCGGTCCGCGGAAAAGGGTCTGAACGAACGACCATACATATGCCGAATACTGCAGAAAGTGCAATTTCTGGTGCATCCCCTGGAGGTCTCCATAACTTCGTACTTGTGGTTCATGATATGGTAGCCCCAGGTCAGACGCCTTTTGTCGCGAATGGGAAGTCTCAATCGGGACAGGTCCAGAAGGTCGCCTTTGGGGTTGTGAACAAATTCGCCGCCCTTGTTGTAAGATAAAGACGGTATGGCCTCAAACCGGTCTTTTCCCTCCAGTGCCCGGACGAGCCGCTTAAAGGCTTCCTCACCTTCTCCACGAATCAGAAAATCGATCCATTGCGCCTCCCTGCCCACGGCGATTTCTTCGGCCATGAGGGTTGCGTGATATCCGCCCACCGCCACCTTCACACTGGGAAGCAATGTTTTGATCAGTTTGATCAACTTCACACAGGTGGCGTACTGCCAAGTCATGGCCGAAAGGCCTACCAGATCAGGTTGGATTTTTAACAGGACGCGGGTGAGGTAGCGCCGGATTTTCCGCCGCTTGCGGATCAGGTCGATAATATAAACTTCATTTTTTTCGTCAATATTGGCGCCGACGCTGGCAACGCCGAGGTTCGGCAGATGAAAAGCTGATTCGTGCATGATAACCGGCGCCACATCCGGCATGGAAAGCAGGACAATTTTCATGATTTCTCCATAAGCGCATGAACCTCAGACATTAAAGCGTTGATTGAAAATTGGTCAGACCTGTAATCCGGATTCATTTCACCTGCCAGCGTCAAGGTAACGGTATTGGGACGATGGGCGTTAAACAGAAACTTCCCTGGCGTAAACAATTTGTCCGTATTTTCAATAAAGAGAACCTTTACCGGTGCTTTGCACATTTTGGCAAGCTTAAAGGCTCCTTTGTTCAAACTACCGATTCGACCATCCCGACTGCGCGTACCCTCGGGAAAGATAAACACGTTGCCGCCCGAAGCAAGGAACCCATCCATGCCATCGATGCGATCCACCATCAGATCCGCAAAACGGCCCCTGGCCGTGGACGGGATGTATCCTGACAGGGATAGCATTGTGCCGAAAACCGGAATGCCGAAGAGGCGGGCTTTGGCAATGGTGGTATGCCGCGCATAAATTGAAATCAACAAAATTGGATCAATATAGGATCGGTGATTGCATACGATTACCGAAGATCGAATGTCTCGCACTGCCTTCGGAATTTGCCACCGACACGAAGGGATCAACAGTTTTATGAGGCCGAAAAACCCTTTGTAGAAGATATGGTTCAGCTTTTGAAATGCGGTTCTTCGCTTTTTGGCAAAACAGTACACCAAAAAATAAAACGGCGCAAAAAAGAGGACAAAGCCCAATGTGTAATAACACCACAGGAGCAGGGTAACCGAAAAATCCAGCAGAAAATGGTACCATCTCATTATGAAATTGCGCTCGGAAGACTTACTCATCCTCTTTTTGCCGAGGCCCTTATTTCAACGCCATTTTTTCCCAACAGCCGCTGAAGCTTTCGGTAGGGCTGGGCCCCAACCAGGCGATCCCCGTTTATCACAAAGGTGGGCAAGACCAGAATATTCATCTCCTCCGCCATGGCCCAATCCCGATCTACACGATCTTTAAAGGTCCCGGTTTTGATCACCTTATCTACATTCTCAGCCGGCAAGCCCACGGAAGTGGCCATCTCAGATAATACGGAAATTTTCGCTATATTTTTTGAGTCCACAAAGTAAGCGACGTACAGCGCCTGAAGAAAAGCACCGCCCTTGCCCTTCGATTCAGCCCAGAGCCCCAGTTCCTGGGCCGAACGACTGTTATAGATCATTTCGGGCGAACCAAAAGGCAGCCCCAGAGCCCCCGCTGTCTCTTTCAGATTGCGCATTCTTTCATTGACCACAAGGGGGTCGTCAGAAAAACAGGCAGCCAGTGAAAGGCCGTCCTTTGGGGTATCCGAACGAAACGGAAACATTCGACGTCGAATTTGGATGATATACTCTTTTTTAAGCTGGGCGATCCGCCCGGACATGAAGTAACACCAGGGGCAGGTGCAATCGGTAAAAATTTCAAGGGTTTCAGGGTAGGAAGGCATGGGGGTGTCCTTCACCCGCAAAACGCTTTCGGGCTGAAAATCATTGACTGCAAAACCTGCGGGCATAAGAAACGCCGAAATTCTCTTTCACAATGGAAAAGACCTCACCGGCATCCAAGCCGCTCTGCTTCAAATCCTCAATTGCCTCATCCAACATGGCCGCAAAGACCTCTTCGCTGATAACTCTTTTCTTCGACATGATATCTCCTTTCAGGGTTCCTATTCCAAAAACCAGGCACCGGCAAAATGGCAACCTGAATCGGGAGAGTACCTGCCGAACCTTACCTCAACCTTTCAGGGACATTACAATCCTGCAATAGTGCAAATACAAAAAATAACTCTTTTTTATGTCTTATCAGACCAAATTTGTCAATAAAAATTTTCGACCCGGTTTCTGCGGCAGCATTCCCAACTGCAAAACTGCGACTGCCAAGCTTGACAAGATTCAGATGATGTGAGATTCAAAAATCATCCAATAACAAATCAACGGCATGCAACCATTCAGGAGGTCGTGATGAAAAAGCATTTTTTCCAGTCTTTTGTGGGCATCATTGGGTTTACAGTTCTGGTGAGTACCGCTTTCGCCCACTGTGAAATCCCCTGCGGAATTTACGATGATCAAGCCAGAATCAACATGATCCTTGAACATATCACCACCATTGAAAAAGCAATGAAGCAAATCAAAGGCTTAGAGAAGGAAAACCACCCCGATTTCAACCAGTTGGTTAGATGGATCATGAATAAGGAACATCATGCCACTGAAATCCAGACCATCGTGGCGCAGTATTTCCTGACGCAAAGAATCAAACCAGGGGTCAAAGATTACCATCAGAAACTTGCACTGCTGCAGCAGATGCTTGTTTTCAGTATGAAATGTAAACAGACAACGGATCCCCAGAATGCAGCCAAATTAAGAGATCTGGTGAAACAGTTTCATCTGCTTTATTTTGCGGGCCATTGATTTACGATAAATGGCTCTTTCGACCTCGTAGACTAATCCGGGCCGGGGATTGAAAAAGAAAACAGCAACAAAAGACCATTTCAGAACCCGTCTGATCGCCATCAGCCTGTCATTCACCGTTGGCGCAATGCTGATGTGTGCCAAATTCTACGCATTTCACCTCACCCGTTCTTCCGCCGTTTTCTCGGACGCACTTGAATCCATCATCAATGTGGTGGCAAGTGCATTTGCCCTGGTCAGCATTGTTCTGGCCGCTAAACCCCCGGACAAAAGCCATCCCTACGGGCACGGAAAAGTGGAATATTTCTCCGCCGGATTTGAAGGCGCTCTGATCATCATTGCCGCCATCGGTATTTTTAAGACCGGGTGGGACCATATACTTCGTCCACAACCCCTCCCAAACCTTACAGACGGCCTTTATATACTCCTGGGTGCGGGGCTGATAAATCTGATCCTGGGCCTCATCCTGGTTCGAACCGGAAAAAGAACCCATTCACTCGCCCTTACAGCCGACGGCAGGCATGTCCTTACCGATGTGATAACCTCTGCAGGGGTTTTGCTTGGCCTCTTGCTGGTACACCTGACGGGACTATACTGGCTGGATGGCGCCATTGCCTGTATGGTCGGGGTCAGCATCCTGTATACGGGCATCATCCTGGTGAAAAAATCTTCCGCCGGTCTCATGGACAGGGCCGAGCCCGAGCTTCTGAAAAAAATTTCTTCGCTTCTGGAGGAACACCGAAAAGACAACTGGGTGGGAATACATGAACTCAGGGCCTTTCGTTCAGGCAGTTTCGTGAACGTAAGCCTTCACCTGATCCTGCCCAGGAATTTCACACTGGCGGAGGCACATACAGAAGTCGAGGAAGTAGAAGCTGTCATTGAGGGCCATTTTGAAGGCAGGGCAAGCGTACTGGTCCACCTGGATCCATGTACTGATCCCGACTGCCCGGTGTGCCGGCGCCATGCCTGTGGGCTGAGGGGGGAAAAGCAATCCGATCCCATTCCCTGGAATGCGGAAACGCTCATCATCCAAAGACCCGGTGCACCGCCAATTTGGCAAAAATAGCCCCATATCAAAAAGCCCTTCACGACCTTGGATCGTACTCAAAATCCTGAATCGCCCATATTCCCGGGTTTTTGTTTGACAAATTCCGTTTTAATTTTTATTACCTTTTAGGATATGCCATGTCACGCCAAAGAGGAGAAACCCCCAATGGAAAACCTTTTTTCCCCATTTTCAATCAAAGGATGCAAACTCAAGAACAGGATCGTCATGCCTGGTCTGGCTTCGTTTTTGATAGAAAATGACGGATCCATTCCTCATGAGGCCATTGAGCATTATCGGCTCAGAGCCGCTGGCGGCCCGGCCATGGTTATTATGGAAGCGTGCGCCGTTTCACCTGAGGGAATCGTTTCCCCCCATCAGGCACGAATTTATGATGATCAATTTGTTGAAGGGCTTTCGAAAATTGCCCGTTCCATGAAGGCGGAAGGGGCTGTTCCCGCGGTTCAGATCCACCACGGCGGAAGGCAGACCTCCACCAAGGTCATTCATGGACAACCGGTCGCCCCGTCACCGCTTCCCTGCCCCTCCATTCGAGGGAATGTGACGCCCCTCACGGTGGACGGCATCCAGGAACTGGTAACCAAATTCGGCGATGCGGCTGACCGCGCCCTTCAGGCCGGTTTTGAACTCATCGAAATTCATGGCGCACACGGATATCTAATCAATCAATTTCTATCCAGGTTTTCCAATATCCGGCAGGACGCTTACGGGGGAGATATCCAGGGTCGAACACGGTTTGCGCAGGAGATTGTGCGGGAAATTCGGAAACGGGTCGGGAACGAATACCCCATCTCTTTTAAGATCAGTGCCATGGAATTCGTAAAAGACGGCCTCGATGTGGAAGAAAGCCTTGAAATCCTGAAGATTCTTGTAAAAGAAGGGGTTGATGTCGTACAGGTATCCGCCGGCAACGATGCGACACCGGAATGGATATGCCAACCCATGTTCATGGAAAAAGCATGCCTGACCGATTTTGCCTGGGCCATCAAAAAGGAGCTGAATGTCCCCGTCATGGCGGTGGGAAGAATAAACGAACCATTGCTCGCGGAAGACATTATCAAATCCGGTAAAGCGGATCTCGTCTGTATCGGACGAGGATTATTGGCAGATCCGGCAATGCCCAAAAAAGCCCTGGAAGGCCGGCTGGACGATATCAGGACCTGTATCGCCTGCAATACCTGCATGCAATCCATTTTCAGAAAAGGCCGGGTGGAGTGCCTGGTCAATCCAACCCTGGGACGAGAAAAGGAAATGGCTTTTCGCACTGCGCAAACCAGCAAAAAAGTGATGGTGGTGGGCGCGGGCCCTGGAGGTTTAAATGTGGCATGGGTAGCCGCCAGACGCGGGCACGATGTTCACCTGTTTGAAAGACAATCCCAGTTAGGCGGACAGCTGGTCCTGGGAAGTATCACCCATTACAAGAAAGAACTTCGGAAACTGATCCGATTCCAGACAAAACAGATGGAGCGGTTCGGGGTAACATGTCATCTGAACCAGGAAGTAACACCCGACACCCTGAAAAACCACTCGCCGGACGTGGTGGTTCTGGCCACCGGATCGACACCGGTCCATCCGCAAATCGAGGGGATCGACAATGCCCTTGTCATTTCCATAAACGAGGCTTTGAACGGGCACAGCCGGGAAAGCGGAAAAACCGTTGTGGTAGGGGGCGGTCCCACCGGTTGCGAAATCGCCCTTCATCTCTCGGAAAAGGGGTATCAGGTGACCATCGTGGAAATGCTTTCCAAGCTGGGATCCCAACTGGAGAGCATGACCAAGAAGATACTGCTTCGGAAACTCAAGGAAAACGGGGCCTCTTTCAGGACCAATTGCCGGGTGATCCGTATTGAAGAAAATGGGGTCATCATTGCTGAAAAGGATGGCGGGCAGGTGACACTTCCGGCGGATCAAGTGGTCTTTTCAATTGGAAACCAACCGGAAGAGAGCCTTTTTAATCAAATCAAATCGATGGGGTATGAGATTCACCGTATCGGCGACTGCCTTGAACCGAGAAGCGCCAAATCCGCCATTTATGAGGGTGCGGTACTGGGTCGCGCTATTTAGTGTCTGAACGAAAACTAGGATTTTTTGTCAAGATCAAGGAAGATCAAAATTTTAACCGCAGGAATACATTTAGTATTTCGAGGATTAAAATTTTTATATGACGCAGAGATTGGCGAAAAAGACAGTTTTCGTTCGGGCACTATTTAACCTTTAACGCTTCATAAGCACTCTGAATTTCCTTGAAACGATTTTCAGCCAGCGCCCTGAATTCGTCCCCCAGGTGCACTACCTTGTCCGGGTGATACTGATTGGCCAGCTCCAGATAGGCCTCTCTGATTTCTTTCTGGGAGGCCTTACGGTCCACCTTCAGCACGGTATAGGGATCCTTCTGCCCGGTGAAAGCGGATTTTTCTTCTTTCGAGTTCGACTCACCGTTACCCTCCCGGGATGCCTGGGGGCCATGTTGACCCGAACCGGGACGCTCCCTTTGATAACCTATCTGCCTGCGTTTATAGACATACAGATACCACCAGAGCACTCCCAGCACAACCAGGTCATCCAACCATCCCACACCGACAAAGAAGTCTGGAAAAAGGTCATAGGGGCTTACCAAATAGGCGAGCCCCAGTACCGAGAGCAATACTTTTATCATGGTCCGGCTTCTCTAATGAGCTGATCCCCAAATTGTTCAAGAAACGTGTCCAAATCCTTTTCCCAATTTGCCATGATATTGACGCCCTGTTTCTTTGAAAGCCTGTTTTCAAGAACACAATTGACGGGCAACAGGTGCCCGTCACTTAACGCCGTCAGGCTGCAAGGTTCAATGGGCGCTTTCAGTCTCAGCTTTTTTAAGACATACCGTGCCAGCTCAAACGGGCTGCAATACCCATAAGCTGTGGCATGGTATGACCCCCTGCCGTCTTTGTTGATCAACTCCCTGATCTGTAATGCCAGCCGGTGGCTCCAGGTGGGCGCACCAAACTGGTCATCCGGCAACTGCAGGGGCGTCGAAACGCCCCGAACCGCATGACGCAAAACGGATTTAACAAAATTATTGCCGTTTATACCGTATAGCCAATGTGATCGAACAATAATATAGTTGGGAGAGTTGCCGCGAACAGCCGTCTCACTCTCCAGTTTGCTTCTGCCATAGGCGGAAAGCGGGTGTGGCGCATCATCTTCAAAATACGGCTGCGGCATCGCTTTTCGCCCGTCAAAGACATGTCCACAAGACACATGTACGATTTTACAGCCGAATCTGGCGGAAGACTGCGCCAGATTTCTGGGGCCCTCCACGTTGATTTTTCTTAAGGCAAAGGGATCTGATTCGCAGACCTCCAGATCCGTTAAACCCACACAGTTGAGCACAATGTCCGGGGATAATGAATCAAACGCCTCTATGACCACATCCCAGCTGACAACATCAACATCCTCTTTACCAGGACAGATCACCTCATGCTCCTGCCCCAGCACCTTCCTGCAATCGCTTCCCAGGCCACCTGTAGCTCCCAAAATGAGTATCTTCATTATTACCCTCGCCGCATTTTTTATTTCAGGCAACACTTCCTTTTAGATTTCTTTTACCAATTCAAATAATTAACATGGTATATTAATACACAAATAAAAAAAAACCATAATTTCTTTCAGTATTAATTCATAAAAGCAGATTCTCTTTTGAAACCTGGGGATCAGTGGACAAAAAATGGATCACAGCCATTAAGGTGCTTGCGCAAAAACACACGGTCATGTAGTCTACAGCTTTTTTGTACAGCTGATTTGACTTCATCATGATATGAGATCAGACAGGGGCTCAAACCGCTTATGAAAAACAGAGGCACACACAAAAAACGCTCAGGTATTCTCCTAAGCGCCCTTACCCTTCTCTTCCTTTTTTCCCCCGGTATTTCCCTTTATCCTCTCTATGGCGTTGAAACCAATAAGAAGCCACCCACCCCGGTTTTTAAAGGAGACCAACGGATTCTGGACGGCATCAATCTGATTTACAATCGCCGGTTCGCGGATGCCGAAGATTTATTCAAAAAGATGACAACCGATGCACCCCGGGACCCCAGCGGCTATTTTTACATGGCTATGATCACATGGTCCAGACTGGCTGCGGGTTTCTGGACCCCGGAGATGGTAAAAGAATATAAAAAGCGGATCGATCGGGCCATAGAGGTGGCCCAGGCCCGTGTTGACAATAAGGGTGCGGACAGTTACGATTTCTTCTATCTTGGCGGAGCATTGGGATTCAAGGGCCGCTTCGAGTTGATGAAAGGCAACATGTTTGCGTCATTCCTTCTGGCTTCCGATGCCATTGATGCCCTCAAGACCTGCCGGGAAATGGCACCCGACGACAAGGATGTTCTGCTTGGAATCGGAACTTTTGATTATTATACTGCCAAGCTGTCAGGGGTTTTAAAATTTTTGACCTATTTCCTTCTGCACCGAGGCGACATAAAAGAGGGCCTCAGAAAGTTGAATGAAGCAGCACTACATGCCACTTACTCATCAACGGAAGCCAAAAGTGTCCTCTTATATATCGAACTCTTTTCCGAGCAAAACTTTCCACACGCCCTGGCATTGGCCACTGAATTATCCAACCGGTACACGGAAAATCCCAGATATAAAACCCTTAAGGGCGTCTGTTTTATTCGCATGAATAAAGATCGCCAATACCGGGAAACCTTGCGCGACCTGGTTGCCAAAAGCCGTGAAGCAAAATCTTCCGCCACTGCAGCCATCTGGAAAAACCGAGCCCTTTACCTTGAATCCATATACGACCTCTATCACGGGCGTTATGCCGAGGCCAGAATTGTGCTGGAAGAGATTCTCAAACATCCCGACCCGGAGCATGACCCGGCCATGATTGCCTGGCCCCTCATAAAATTGGGGATGAGCTATGACCTGGCCGGAGATAGAGATCGGGCACTCAGCTATTACAACCAGGTGCTCGCCATGGAAAACCCTTCAGGAGCGCAGTTCGTAGCGGACAAGCTGTTGGAAGATCCCATTGAGCCAAAAGATCCATTTATCGGGTATTAAACATGAAAAAATTCTACTTCGTTTTATTCTTTCTAATTTTGCCCATATTGTTAACAGGGGGGTGTACCCGTCTGGTCATGCCCATCGCCTCCTCCATGATTCCCGGTTTCACCACCGCTTTCTTTGAGGAGTGCGATCTGAAACTGGCCGAAGAGTCCCTTCCCGCAGAGCTTAAACTGATGGAAGGCCTTCTCAAAAACGATCCTTGCAATCCGAAGATCCTCACCGCGCTTTGCATGGGATTCACAGGCTATGCCATGCTTTTTGTGGAAGATGAAAACCCGGAAAGAGCATCCAGGCTCTATCTCAGGGCCAAGATCTATGGGCTAAAGGCCCTGGGCATTGAAAACGCCGGCTCACGTCAGATACTTGATCAGATCAAGGCGGTAACCCGGGAGAATATTGAAATGCTTTTCTGGACCACCATGGCCTGGAATGCATGGGTCAACCTGAACCTGGACAAGCCCGCAGCCATTGGCGAAAGCACCCTTGCCGAGGCCTGCCTGAAGCGGGTACTGGAAATTGAACCCGATTTTTACTATGGCGCCCCCTATGTGCTCATGGGTGCCATACTGGCTGCACGTCCCAAAATGTTGGGGGGAAATGCGCCGGAAGCAAAATCATATTTTGAAAAAGCCATTGTCCGGAGTGACGGAAAATTTTTACTGGCCCAATACTATTTTGCCCGCTACTATGCCGTGCGGGTTCAAGACAAAAAGCTGTTCCTCACCCTGGCTGAAGAGGTAACCAAAGCAGAGCCCGATGACCTGAAGGAGGCCTGTCTCATCAATCAGGCGGTAAAACTGAAAATGGCAGCACTGGTGGAAATGACGGATGAATTGTTTTTATAACCGTTCACAGGGCAAACCGACAACGAATACGGAGATTTCATGAAAAAGACATTATTCCAAATAACGCTTCTTATGGCCCTGGTGTGCCTGATGGGCTTTCATTCACCTGCATCCGCAGGAAAAAAGCCTCAATATCTGATCAAATTTGCCACGGTGGCCCCTGAAGGCAGCACCTGGGTCAAGCAGATCCGGAGCGTTGACAAAACCCTTCGAAAAGAAAGCGGCGGACGGTTGGGACTCGGCATTTATGCAGGCGGCATTGCCGGCGATGAGCTGGATGTCCTCAAAAAGATGCGGATCGGCCAGATTCAGTGTGCGGCTTTTTCAGGAGTCGGTTTTGGAAAAATTCTGCCCATGGTCCGTGTGCTGGATCTCCCCTTTCTCTTCAAAAATGACCAGGAAGTAGACCAGGTTCACCAGGCACTCTTCAACTTTTTTGCAGAAGCATTCCAGAAAAAAGGCTTCAGACTTCTCGCCTGGACCGAAGTGGGAAATGTCAACATTTTCTCTAAAAAAGCCATCCGCAACCTGAAAGATCTAAAAGGCCTCAAAATATGGGCCTGGGCCGGTGACCCCATTGCAAAGGAGACTTTTGTAACCATGGGCGTCAACCCCATCCCCCTCGCTGTAACGGATGTCAACACGGCGCTGAACACGGGAATGATCGACACGGTCTATGCACCGCCTCTGGGCGCGCTGGCCCTTCAATGGCACACCAAACTTTCATACATGATGGGTCTGCCCCTGGTGCATTCCACCGGCGCCATATTGATCTCCTCCAGAGCCTACAAAAAGCTGCCCCCGGATTTGGCCACCTTGTTGCAAAAAACCATGAAAAGCGCCATGGCAGACCTCACAGAAACGTTGCGACGGCAAAGAGAGGAAGCCGTCCAGGTGCTCCAGGACAGCGGCATTACCGTCATCCCGATAACGGGGGAAGCCCGTAACCCTTTTTATGCCATTCACACGGAAGTCGCCCAAAAACTAGCCGGTAGAATCTACCCTGAAGAACTCCTTTTAAGGGTTTATAAAATCCTGAACAGACCCGGTTCCTGACAGGTATTGCCAAGGACAGCCCATGAAAACACTCGATCGCATCGACCGGGCCCTGGCAAAGGTTGAAGGATGGCTCATCATCGGGTTACTCTGGGCCATGGTGGTGCTGACATTTGTTCAGGTGGTTTTCAGAAGTCTTTATACCCACGGCCATTTTTTCTGGGCCAATGAAATGCTGGGGAACCTGGATTGGTCCGGCCCACTGGTTCAACTGCTGGTCCTGTGGCTCACTTTCCTGGGGTCATCACGCCTCACCAGAGAAGGGAAACACATCAAAATTGATCTCTTTTCGACACTTCTGCCGCCCAAATGGCTTCCGGTCAGTGGGTTTATTCTGGCAGTGGTTTCTGTGTTCATCATCGGCATCATGATCAAGGTATGCATTGATTATGTGATCATGGAGATGGAATTTGGCGGGACCAGCCTCTTTTATCTGCCCAGCTGGATGGGACAAATGATCCTGCCGCTCGGGTTCACCCTGCTCTTTTTCCGATTCCTGATCAAGGCCATCCATGAGGGAACCCAGGTGGTTCGAGGCTTTTTAAAATGATCCTCACCATGGTGATCATCCTAATTTTGTGTATCATTCTGGGCCTGCCGCTTTTTGTGGGCATCCTGGCGGCCACCATGCTTGGATTTCTGACCACGGATGTGCCTTTCGGAGCAATCCCAATTGAAATATTCAGGCTGGCCAACACGCCCATCCTGCTGGCAATCCCCCTGTTCACCTTTGCCGGATACCTTCTCGCCCAGGGGGGTACATCCGCCCGGCTGGTAAAATTTTCCAGGAGTCTTTTCGGTTGGATACCGGGAGGTCTCGGCGTTGTGGCCCTGGTTTCTTGTGCCTTTTTCACCGCTATCACCGGCGCCACCGGCATCACCATCATTGCCCTGGGCGGGCTTCTCTTTCCAGCGCTCATCTCCGATAACTACAGCGAGGACTTCTCCCTGGGTCTGATGACCACTTCCGGAAGCTTGGGGCTCCATTTTCCCCCGAGCCTGCCCATTATCCTCTATGGCTTTATTTCAGGGGTCAGCATCGAACAGCTGTTCATGGCAGGACTTTTACCTGGGACCCTGATGGTGGGGATTCTTTGTCTTTATTCCGTTTACATGGGCCGAAAATGGCGCATCGCACGACCCGCTTTTTCAGGACACGCATTCTGGTCCGCGTTTAAGGGCGCCGCATGGGAGTTGCCCATTCCCATCCTCATCCTCGGCGGCATCTATTCCGGGTTCTGCACCGCTACGGAAGCTGCTGCACTGACGGTGGGTTATGTACTGTTGGTCAAAACGGTGGTGTTTCGAGAGCTCAATCTCATCAAAGATTTGCCGGAAATCATGAAGGAAAGTATGCAAATGGTGGGGGGCATCATGATCATCCTGGGATCAGCCCTCGCATTCACCAATTATCTGGTGGACGCTTTTATTCCCATGAAAATACTGGAGTTTATGGAGGGCTTAGTGGAAACCAAAATCGGGTTTCTCATGGCCCTCAATATTTTCCTCATCCTGGTGGGTTGCATGATGGACATTTTCAGCGCCATTTTGGTGGTGGTCCCCCTGATCGTTCCCCTGGCCGACCGGTTCGGGATTGATCCGGTCCACCTGGGCATCATCTTTCTAGCCAACCTGGCCATCGGCTACAACACGCCCCCTGTGGGCCTGAACTTGTTCATTGCCAGCTCCCGGTTCGATCAGCCGGTGGTGCGGTTGTACAGGGCCACCCTACCCTTTCTGCTGCTGCTGCTCTTTACGTTGCTCCTGATTACCTACTGGCCCGGACTCAGTCTGTTCCTACCACGCCTGTTATCCTCCTGAAGTCGAGGCGGTTGAGACTTCCGCAAGTGCCATCTATTCTTCGGCGCTCCCCCGGTCCGACTTCTTCAAAGTTTCCACCATGGCGTTGAAACTTCGGGTCAACTGCGCAATTTCATCGTGCCCTTGCACGGGAAGGGGTTTTCCGTAGCGACCCCTGGACACCTGTCCGGCTGCGCTTGAAATGGCAGTGAAGGAGCGGACCATTTTTCCCACAACGGCCTGGTTCAGAAAAAAGACCAAGAGGATCACCAGAATCCCGCTTACAAAATAGGCATTCCGGAAACGGATGATGGGCGCCAGAACCTTTTTGCCGGGGGCAAGCAACACAAGGGTCCACGGAACAAGCGAAATCCTGCAAAACCCACCCACCTGATCGGGAGGCCTGCCCAGGAGGGTGCCATAAGGGTTTTGTGTCATCGCTTTCAACAGGGCCAGTTCAAACGGGTCATCTCTTTCCCCGAACCGCTTTCTGCCTTTCATAACGCTTTCGCTATGGGCTAGATATCTTCCTGACGCATCAATCAGATAGGCCTGCTCAGTCTGCCACCAGGCCAGGGTTTTGACCCCCTTAATCAGGTACTGGAAATCCACGTAAACTACCAGGTTTCCCACCACGGCCCCTGAATTTTCCTTGAGTTCGGAAATGATGGAAACCGTTTCCTGACCGGTCTCGGTATTATAAGCGGGAGGGGTCACTTCCGCAATACGGCCCCTGTGAAACCGCATCATGGACGTACCGCCCATACCTCCGGATCCTCTGCGTGGTGACATGTGACCGGATTGAAACGGTGAATCCGGTTCTGCCCCCATCAATCGGGCATCGGTCACACCGTCAAGCCCTTTGATCTGTTCAAGAATCCACTGTTGAACCAACCCCCCGCCGCGGCTGTCGGAAGTTCCATGGAACATTTCAATCATGTCATCGATCCGTCCCAGCCGCATATCGATCTGATGGGCGGCCCGCTGAAGCTTTACCATGGAAGCGTCCTCCCATTCCTTAAAAAGTATACCGCTCATGAACACAAACCCAGACACCCCCACCAGAACCAACATGACACCCACCGGCAAAAGAACTAAAAGGCCGATGCGCTGCCTGAGGCTTTCAATTCTCATGGGGTTTCGCAACCTGTCCTTGCCGAAGATAGGGCTCATAAATTAAGGTAAGACCTCACATCCACAAATTTCATACCCGCTGCCCGGGCCGCCTGCAATCCCGGATCGCCGTCCTCAAACACTTCACACACCGATGGGGATACCGCCATGCGTTTTGCTGCTTCAATGAACATCTGGGGATCGGGTTTGGGCCTCAAAGCGTCGTCCGCCGTAATCACCGCCTCAAAGAAATCCGCCATCCCGATGGCTTCCAGTGTTCGAAGCACATTTTTGCGCGTTCCCCCCGAAACCACACTCATGGGCAACTTCCCCCGGTAATCCAGGGCAATTTTTGCCACCGGCATGATGGGCTTGACCGTTTTCAGCCTGTCATAACTGATCTGGTTTTTGGCATCCGATATCACCTTGAGGTTGAGATCCGTCCCGAAAGTGCGGTTGAAATGGATCACGATTTCTTCGGCCGGAATGCCTCGGAGGGGCTGCAGAAAATCTATCGGGCAATCGTGCCCGAAGTGTTTCATGGTCTCCTGCCATGAGTGGGTGTGGATGGTCATGGTATCGGCCAGTGTGCCGTCGCAGTCAAAAATCAGACCTTTCATGCCCTCATAAATTGGAATCATCTCGCCTCCTGATTGGTTTGACAAATAAAATCATTTGAACACATTCTATCAAAACAGTATGCTTCTTGTATATGGAATTTGACGGAAGATTCCCCACCATGAAATTCAGCTCAATGAAAAGAAACCTATTGTTCCTTGCGTTAATGGGCTTTTACGCCTCATGTGGCCGCGGGGATATTTTCGATGATCGTAGGGACCGGGTTGCCGAAAAATACCATGCACCGAACCAACAGGAAATTCTTGAAGGAGAAAGAGATGGATCAAACCGAGCTTGAAAAGATCATTCAGAAACGACTCGCACTTCCGGAAGATGAATTTAAAACCATCCGCGAAACCCCCAAATTTCAGCGCCTGTTCGCCAATGCAAAAAAAGCGTCACGCTACTGTCTGATCGCCACGGTGGTGGAGTCCAACGGCTGTCATTCCCAGCACCGGGTGGGTCAACGCATTTTTTTCGATTCCTCCGGGAACCTGCTGACAGCCGAATCCCCCGAACGGGTATGCGCCTTTCTGCTGCCCAACCTGGTGGTGTTGATAAATGCCTTTTTTGAAAATCTCATGAACGGAAGGGACCCCAACGAAATCATGTTTAACCGGACCGGTTGTTTCGATGTGGGTCCTGCCTGCGGCGGTTGGGGCCATGTGGTAGTTGAAATGAAAGCCGAACTAAAACGTTAAGATTCAGGTTTTAGGTTACTGAAAAAAAATAACCTAAAAAATATCCCGAAAGCCGGTTGACAGTCAAAAACGAGTATGCTATCAAGCCGGTGTAGTGGGTCATATTCGGTTGTCTGTTCGACGCTATCTTTAATCTCTGGGGTGTTTTATTGTTCTCTAAAAAGTTCACCGTATTACTGGTTCCCGAAGGGACCGCCAGGGTAAAACAATTCAGGCTTCCAAAAATACTTCCTGTTTTTGCCATTCTTCTATTGGCCGGTTGCACCTTCCTGGGTTTCGGGATCATAAAAGATTTTCTTTCCCTTAAGGCAAAAGTTCCCCGAATAACCTTGCTGGAAGCGGAAAATGCCCTTCAAAAAAAGCAACTTCTCCTGATGGCTAATCGTATTGAAGCCGTCACCGTGGATTTGGCCGAACTTAGAACTGAGGAAAAAAAGCTGAAAACCCTCGCGCGCAAAGTGGGCGCTAAAGATTCAGAAAAATTCAGGGGCATCGGCGGTTCAGACACCGGCCTGCTCGATTCAGAGGAAAATCTGCGAAAGACCGATCGAAAACTGATCCGTGCCATGCACCAGTCCCTGGATGATCTTGAAGGTGATATAGAACAGCGCAAGGGAAACAACGAAGAACTGGCAAAATTCCTCGATGATCAAAAAATGCTTCTGGCCTCCTCAACACCATCCATCTGGCCCACCAAGGGGTGGCTAAGCTCCCGCTTCGGTTATCGCACCTGCCCTTTCGGTAAAAAGAAAGAATTCCATAAGGGTATTGATATTTCCGCAAGAAGCGGCTCTCCAATTATTTCGCCGGCAAATGGAATGGTGATTTTCAACGGCTGGATGAGCGGCTATGGCAGGGTCATCGTCATGAAGCACGCCAAAGGCTTTAAAACAAAATATGCACATCTCAGAAAATCCCTGGTCAAAAAAGGGCAATATATCAAAAAAGGTACAAAAATAGGCCTAGTCGGAAGTTCCGGCAGAACAACCGGTCCCCACCTTCATTATGAAGTGCATCTGAACAATGCCCCGGTAAATCCGCTTCGCTACATTTTTAATTGATTTCAATATTTTTAACGCCTCTTTTAGTATCCCCTGCCAAAGAAATTTCCTACTGGCACATAAGCCCTTGATTTTTAGCCCACAAAGTTTTTTAATGCGCCCTGATAGCATCAATGTCTAACAAATCTTGTATAATTGGTAAAAAATCATGTTTGGAAATGTTTTAAAAGGAATTTTCGGCAGCAAGAACGAACGCACCCTCAAAGAAATGGCACCCCTGGTTGAAAGTATCAATCAACTGGAACCGAACTTTCAGGGTCTCTCGGATGAGGAACTGCTTTTAAAAACAGCTGAATTCAAGGAACGGCTTAACAAAGGAGAAACCCTGGACGACATCCTTCCCGAGGCTTTTGCCACCGTGAGAGAAACCTCGGTCAGAACCCTGGGCATGCGACATTTTGACGTCCAGCTCATCGGGGGAATCGTGCTTCACGAGGGGAAGATCGCTGAAATGAAAACGGGCGAGGGCAAAACCCTGGCAGCGACCCTGCCGCTCTACCTCAACGCCCTGGAAGGGAGGGGGGCCCACCTGGTAACGGTCAATGACTATCTGGCCAAAAGGGACGCCGAATGGATGGGGGCCATATACCGTGCTCTCGGTCTGAGCGTGGGAGTGATTGTACACGGTATGGATGATGCTGAACGTAAAGAAGCCTATGGTTGTGACATCACTTACGGCACCAACAATGAGTTCGGCTTTGATTACCTTCGCGACAACATGAAGTTTGAAGTGACAGAATTTGTTCAAAGAAAATTCCGTTACGCCATCGTGGATGAAGTTGACAGCATCCTCATCGATGAAGCGCGAACGCCGCTGATCATCAGCGGCCCCATGGAACATAGTGAAAACAAGATATTTGAAGAGGTCAAGCCCCTTGTTATGCAACTCAGACAAAAACAGGGCGCCATTATCCGTTCCCTCCTAAAAGACGTGCGCCAGCTTTTAGATAGCAATCAGCTGGATGACAACACCATCGAAACACTGCTCAAAATCAAGAGGGGTGATCCTAAAAATCCGGTTTATCTGGACATGGTGGCCCAAAACCAGGCGTTAAAGAAGCAAATCGACCGAACAGAAAGCACACTGCGGTCACAGAAAATCCTGCCGGAACTGGACCAGGACCTGTACTGCACCATCGATGAACAGAGCAACGCTGTGGAGCTCACCGAAAAAGGCATCGACCTTTTGTCGCGTAAGGGGTCGGATGATTTCATGATTCCCGACATGGACGATGAAAGCCATAACATCCGCCAGATGGAAAACCTCAGCGATGCGGAAAAAGACCAACAGCTCCGGGAAGTTGAAGCGCGATACATGCGGACATCCGAACTGATCCATGCCACCCAGCAGCTGATCAAAGGCTTCTGGCTCTTTGAAAAGGATGTCCACTATGTCATCAAAGACAACCAGATCGTGATCGTGGATGAATTCACGGGCAGAATGATGCCGGGACGTCGGTGGAGCGATGGCCTGCATCAGGCGGTAGAGGCCAAGGAGGGAGTAAAAGTGGCGGGGGAAAACCAGACCCTGGCCACGGTGACTTTTCAGAATTTCTTCCGCATGTATGAAAAGCTGGCCGGCATGACCGGTACAGCCGACACGGAAGCCGCTGAATTCAATAACATTTATAAATTGGACGTGGTGGTCATTCCCACCAACAAGGAAATGGCGCGGGTCAATTTCCCGGATGTCATCTACAAGACCGAAAGAGAAAAATTCAAAGCCGCTGTTGATGAAATCAAGGAACTTTACGACAAGGGCCAGCCGGTTCTCGTGGGGACCATCTCCATCGAAAAATCTGAAATGTTGAGCAAAATGCTCAAACGGGCCGGCGTTCCCCACTCCGTGCTCAATGCCAAACACCACGAAAAAGAGGCCGAAATCATTACCAACGCCGGTCAAACCAAAACCGTGACCATTTCCACCAACATGGCCGGAAGGGGCACGGATATAGTTCTGGGCGAAGGCGTTCGTGAATTGGAGGGGCTCCATATCCTGGGTACGGAACGGCATGAGAGCCGGCGGGTGGACAACCAGCTGCGGGGTCGTTCCGGCCGCCAGGGCGATCCCGGTACGTCGCGATTTTATCTCTCCCTTGAAGATGACTTATTAAGGATCTTCGGTTCCGATAAAATCTCCTCCATCATGGAACGGATGGGCATGGAAGAAGGAGAACCCATTGAACATAACCTGATTTCCCGGGGCATTGAAAATGCTCAGAAAAAGGTTGAAGCCCGTAACTTCGACATGCGGAAGCACCTCCTGGACTATGATGACGTCATGAACAGACATCGGGAAATCATCTATTCCCTGAGGAAAAGCATCCTGGAAGGAGAAAACTTCCAGGAAATTATTGAAGACATGATCGATCAGAAAATCGAGTCCATTGTTGAACAGTGGATCGACCCCAAAGCGTACCCCGAAGACTGGAATATAAAAGAATTAAACAACAGCATTTCCTGGCTCTTCGGTTTCCCTTCCGATATAGGCCCTGAAGGAATGGGTCAGGAAGCCTTTGGCGCCCTGAAAATAGAAGACCTTCCGGAGATGATCAAAGAACGCATCCTCTCCGAATACAGGGAGAGGGAAAGGCTGTTTGGAAAAGAAGACCTGCAACGTCTTGAGCGTTATCTCATCCTTCAAATCATCGACGACAAATGGGTGGCCCACTTGCAGGCCATGGACCACATGAAGGAAGGGATCGGGCTTCGCGGCTACGGGCAGCTTGACCCCCTGAAAGAATATCAGAAAGAGGGATTTGCCATGTTTGGGGACCTCATGGATCAAATCCGGGAAGAAATTCTCAGAACCATTTTCCGTGTACAGATCGTGCGCCAGGAACCGGATATCATGCCCAAAAAGAAAAAAAGAACCCTGAACCTCAGCCACGGAGATGGGGATTCGGGCGGCGTCACCGTCCGGCGCAAGGAACAGAAAATCGGCAGGAATGCGCCCTGCCCTTGCGGCAGTGGAAAAAAATACAAAAAATGCTGTGGGGCAGGAAAATAGGGGGTACGGTGAAAAAATGCCTGGACCTTTAGACGAAGGAACACAAACCGTTCGGGGATTCAAAGCAGCGGCCGTGGATTCAGGGCTGAAAAAAGGACATGGGTCCGATATTGCCTTGATTGTATCTGAAAGGAAGGCTTCGGCAGCCGGTGTATTTACCGCCAACAAAGTTAAAGCCGCCCCAGTCCTTTTGACCCGGAAGCACATTGCCGGCGGCACGGCCCACGCCATAATCGCCAATGCGGGAAATGCCAATGCCTGCACGGGAAACCCCGGCCTTTCCGATGCTGCGCGTACTGCGGGTCTCGTAGGAAAAACACTCGGTATTTCACCTGAGAGTGTCCTGATTGCATCAACAGGTGTTATCGGCCAGAGGCTGGACATGGATAGGGTTTCAAGGGCCATTCCCTTGTTGAAAGAGGCCCTGACACCTGAGGGCATACCCCTGGCCGCTCAAGCCATCATGACCACGGACTCTTTTCCCAAGATCAGCAGTTTCGACGGGATAGCCGAAAACCGTCCCTACCGCATTTCAGGACTTGCCAAAGGGGCCGGCATGATCATGCCGAACATGGCCACCATGCTCTGCTTTATCCTCACCGATATTCAGATAACATCCGATACCCTGCAAAATGTCCTTCGGGTTTGTGCTGAAAAAACCTTTAACCGCATCAGCGTGGATGGGGATACCAGCACCAACGATATGGTATTGATGTTGGCGAACGGCATGGCCGGCAATACAACCCTGGGAAAAAAGGATCATGCCCGGTTCCAAGAAGGGCTGACCGGCGTTATGGAAGACCTGGCGCGAATGATTGCCAAAGACGGCGAGGGCGCCACAAAACTGGTGGATGTGGTCATAAACAATGCCCTTTCCGCCGAGGACGCGCTGAATGCCGCCAGAACCGTCGCCAACTCAAGTCTTGTGAAGACCGCTTTTTACGGACAAGACCCCAACTGGGGAAGGATTATGGCGGCCCTTGGACGGGCGGATGTGAATATGGATGAAACGCGCGTTGATATCTGGGTCAATGATATTCAGATCGTATCCGGTGGGCTTGGTAGTGGCGTGGAAGCGGAAAAACAGGCGGCTCTGATCATGACGCAAAAGGAATTTACGCTCAGTATAGACCTGCATCAAGGCAACCACCGTGACCATATCATCACCTGCGACCTGACCCACGAATACATCAACATCAATGCGGATTATCGAACCTAGATCTTGATCAAGGAGGATGTCATGTTTGCAGTGATCATGTGTGGCGGTTCCGGGACACGTTTCTGGCCTGCAAGTCGGCGTCAGCGGCCCAAGCAATTCTTAGACATTACGGGAAAGGGAGCAATGGTGGTGGACACCTGCGACCGGCTGGTGTCTTTAATTGCTGACGACAGGGTCATCCTGATTCTGGGCAAAGAACACCGGGAAGAAGCCAGTGAACTTTTTAAAGGGCGAAGCGTTCACATACTGGCGGAGCCCGTCGGCAGAAACACGGCCCCCTGCATGGGTCTGGGCGCCCTGTATGCACGGCATCTGGGATCTGAAGCGCCGGTGGCATTCCTGCCGGCGGATCACTTCATCAGTAAACCCGAAGCATTTCTGGCGGATCTCGAATCTGCCGGAAAACTGGCCGCCGACGGGGGCATTGTGACCCTGGGGATCGTGCCCACGCGACCTGAAACCGGTTACGGCTATATCCGGAAAACCACTGATACAGCTAGTTCAGATACCACATCCGCTTACAGGGTTTCAGCTTTCGTTGAAAAGCCCGATATTGAAAAAGCGCACGATTATCTCAAGAGCGGCGACTACTATTGGAACGCCGGTATTTTCGTCGCCACACCGGAAACCATCCTGACGGAAATTGAAAAACAACTGCCCGACCTTCATGAAGGCCTTGGCCGGATTGCCCTGAGCCTGGGAACGGATCGCTTTGAAACGGAATTCAAAAGAGCCTATGAAACCATTCAGAGCATTTCCTTTGATTACGGTATCATGGAAAATACCGAAAGCCAGGTTTATATCATCCCCTCGGAATGTGGCTGGAGCGATGTGGGATCATGGGAATCCCTGTATGAATTGAGGGGAGCCGAACGGGACAGACACTGGAATCTGACCGAAGGGGAGACCCTCCTCATTGATTGCGAAAAAAATTTCATCTCAAGCCGGGCCAACCGGTTGGTAGCATGCCTTGGACTCAAAAACTGCCTGGTGGTGGATACGGGGGATACCGTACTGGTGGCGGATCTCACCCAATCCCAAAATATTCGCAAGATCGTGGACCAACTCAAAGAAACCCAAAAGGATACGCTTTTGTGATCTCTCATATTTTCAGGGAATATGATATCCGCGGCATTTTCCCGGATGAGTTAAACGAAGATACCGTTTACCGCCTGGGACGCGCTTTCGGGACTTATTTTCATGAAAAAGGTGCCAACAAGATAACCCTTGGCCGAGATTGCCGGCTCAGTTCTCCGGATCTGGCAGAATGGCTTTCCATGGGGTTGCTGGCAAGCGGCATGACGGTTGTGGATGTGGGCATGGTTCCCACCCCCATACTTTATTTCTCCCTTCATCACCTTTCCGTAGACGGCGGCATACAGATTACCGGAAGCCATAACCCACCGGAATTCAATGGCTTTAAGATTTGCCTGGGGCACGCATCCGTATATGGGGAGGAAATCCAGGCCATCCGGAAGATGGCTGAATCAGGCAATTTCACAACCGCAAAAGGCATACTTGAGAAAACCCCGGTGGACACCTCCTACAGACAATACGTGGTTGGAAACATTCAACCGGGACCTGTCTTGCGAAAAGTGGTCGTGGATGGGGGGAATGGCATTGCCGGCCCCTCGGCAGTGGATATCTACCGCCGGTTGGGATTTGAAATCAAGCCCCTGTTCTGTGAGCCGGACGGGCGATTTCCAAACCACCATCCTGACCCCACCATCACTGGAAACCTGCAATCGCTTATCAGAGTGGTACGCGAAGAAAAATGGGATCTCGGCATCGCCTTTGATGGCGATGGAGACAGGATCGGGGTGGTGGACCGCGAAGGGCGCATCATTCCTGCAGACCATTTGATGATGATCTTCTCCAGGGATCTTTTGACGCGTCACAAAGGGGCCAAGATCATCGGGGACGTCAAATGCACCCAGGCACTTTTTGATGATATCCGGGCCCACGGCGGAAAACCCATCATGTGGAAATCCGGTCACGCCATCACCAAGAGCAAGATGCAGGAAGAAGACGCTCTCCTGGCAGGTGAATTGAGCGGGCATGTTTTTTTTAAGGAACGGTATTTCGGCTATGATGACGCCGTTTATGCCGGGGCAAGACTGCTGGAAATTCTTTCACATACCCATGAGGGGTTAAGCGAGCTTCTCACGGGTCTTCCGGATTTGGTGAACACCCCTGAAATCCGCCTGGAATGCCCTGACCACAAAAAATTCGGTATCGTAACCGCCATTGTCGACCAGTTCAGAAAAGATCACGACGTCATCGAACTGGACGGCGCCAGGATTCTTCTGGATGGCGGTTGGGGCCTCATCAGGGCTTCCAATACACAGCCGGCTCTGGTTCTTCGATTTGAAGCTGACAATGAAAAACGCCTGAAGGAGATAGAACGTCTGTTTATGGATAAAGTGCGGGAATTAATTTGAAGGGGCAAAGATTAACTGCACAAAAAGCAGGCCAAGGCCATACGGTACAACACCAGATCTTTGCTCCATTTTGTCACAGCCTGATTCCTTCCTGCTTCACTCGCTGGTGAAATGGTATAGTCTGATAGAGGTTACTATTCCATTCTTCACGTGTCCGCACAATCGAGGAGATGACTTCTCCATATTCCCATTCTATTTCATATAGCCTGTGCCGAATCCGATCTGTACATTCATCGTTTATAGGGCCATCAACCAGGATGAGTAAATCCCAATCTGATTCCGAGTGAGCATCTCCACGGGAATGTGAACCGTAAAGGATGATCTCTGGCTCAAGTTCTACCTCATGAACAGCTTGCCTTATTTGCTCAATTAATTCATCTCGTTTCATATGAGAACCTCATATCCTCCGGAGCCCTAACGAAGAAGCCAGGGACAGCTAGAATTCTTTCTGTCCTCCAGGGATGCATAATAGCTTTCCTCTCTTGCATCCCCCTGATTTGCAATCTTAGCAATTTTTTTCAGATATGATTTCAACATACAGACTACCTGGATTTAACATGTTGTTGTCATTTTATAACGCAAAGCTGAGGGGCGGGGCGACGGGAACCACAAACCTACCCGAAGCCTCAAAAGGTTGAAAATAACATAATTTATTAAGCGGCCTGATCCAGCCCGATCCCACTCCAGCGACTTGTTGGCTTTTAGTAGATGCAAGCATCTAAGATCGATAGCACATTTGCCAGCAGCTCATCTGAGGCACTTTCGATGCGCTTCGCTTGACGAGTGCGGAAGTCGACTGACTTGATCTGCTCAACCATGATGAATCCAGTCAGACCGCTGTTTTCCGAAACAGGCACATGGAAGGGAAACCTACGATCTGTGTTCGTTAGAGGACACACTATGGCTAAGCCGGTGCTTCGGTTAAACAAATCCTTGCTTACAACCAGAGCAGGCCGTCGCCCCTTTTGTTCATGACCGGACTGAGGATCGAAAGTGATGGCAACAATATCGCCTTGTTTGGGGATATAAGCAGCCATCTACCATGCTTCCTTACCGACCGGTTTCCCCCAATCGATTTCACTGGCGCGATAGTCTTTGGGGATTTTCGCCACTAGGTCCTCGATACGATATCGTCCACGGATTTTCTTGGTCGGAGCGACAACAATAATGCCGTCTCGTGCAACAACATCCACCTCGTCCCCAACTCCAAGACAAGCATCCTCTAATACGTTCTTGGCAAGGCGTAGCCCCTGACTATTACCCCATTTTTGAATTTTCGTATGCATAACAACAACCTCCTTCGCATGTATAGCCATAGTGTAGCCATTTAAAGCCAGGCTGTCAAGTGGTATTTTAGGCCAATCGGGGTTGGTATTTTCATTTTCTTCGCCTTCAGCTTCTTCCTCCGGAATGATGAAATTAACTTCACCTCCTGATTCTATAAAATCAAATCATGGATTTTTAAACCGCATACTGGCCAGGATAACCCGCTTTTCCTCACCCTTTGAACGGAGTATCCTTTTCCGGGCTTTAACGTCGCAGATATCAGACATTCTTTTGAAAAATTCCATACTGGTCTTCCTGAGCCCTTCAGCCAGGATAATTTCGCCATCGGGTTTCAGATAACGCCTGAAAAGCCTGAGAAGAGGCTCGAAGTATTCTTCCTTGTAAATCACCTCTGAACCCAGGATCATGTCGAACCGGCCCTCAAGAACGGGCTTTGTCCAGGCCATCTCAACAATTCCAGGAACAAATGATTCAGAAGTGTGGTTGACACGCGCGTTGGCCCGTGCGAAATTGAGGGCATCCCGGTTATACTCGGTCATGCTGACCCGATGCCCACAGCTGGCGGCGACGATCCCCACCAGACCGATGCCGCAACCGATTTCCAGCAGGTGCTTTTGGGGGTCAACCGGCATGTTTTCCACGTGATGGGCCAGGACAATGGACGCTTCCCATATTTTGCTCCACAGGGGAAACTCGCTGA
>Ga0208648_1000123_pt1 | contig 84706 bp, 88 predicted proteins | sample AntAceMetag02UKL_FD_184772 | JGI IMG/M metagenome (GOLD analysis project Ga0208648, IMG submission 184772) | Saline lake microbial communities from Ace Lake, Antarctica - Antarctic Ace Lake Metagenome 02UKL (SPAdes) (version 2) | ecosystem: Environmental > Aquatic > Non-marine Saline and... | reverse complement strand
TATCTCCTTATAATAAAGCGTATGAGAAGGATGTTTTTTCACTTCCACCTGAACCGCGCTTTATTTCTAATGCAGTGTTAGGCTGGCAGGAGTAACCTTTATGCCGCCGCCCTGCTATCTTTCAGAAACAGGATACTTTAGAAGAGGCTCAACGGGGAATATTAAGACCCGTAGCTTTCCGTCCTCATCTCACGATGGGTTTGGTTTTCTATAGAAGCGGTTCTAAGCTCCCAACAGGTAAACTATTCCTATTAGGAGCAGGGCATATACAATTTGAGGTGTTTTCTCATTGGTAACCTCCTGGATAGAGGTTGAATGGTTGGTTGGATACTAACTGATGAAATAGAAAGAACCGTTTATGTCAAGAAAAATCGGCTTCCAGGGGTCCGTTTATAGTGAACGATTTTGGACTTGAAAAAAATGAAACAACATCGTCAGGATTTCTTTGGTATCTGGCAAAACCTTCAGGATAGTAATCGCGGTGGTAATCAGGGTTTCTTTGCCGCCACTTCCTGTTGTTATCCGATTTCAGGGCGGCTTTACAGACAGGTTTTCCACAGGTGATCTGTCTCTCGCCCACTCTTGGGTTGGGGGTGAATTGGGCCTTGCAGTAGGGACACTTTTTCATCCTGACCCTCCTTTGAAAAAAGGAACCACACGAACCAGATAAATCAAAGGACCAAGATGAATGAAGATAAATTAAAAGGAAAGAACCATAGTTTTCATATTATCTCTCAATTACAGGAATTATAAGGAAAGGAATTCAATACGGGATGGGAAAGGAGACTTAAATGTGGAGAGAATTACAAGGAGAACAACTACGGAATAAAATGGAAGAAACCAAAGACACACAACATAACCGAACCGGCAACATAACGTGCATCATATTTCTGTAGCATAGTGGTCAGAACTTCGCAAGAATGGAAGATATATCCTTCACATTTGTCTGGGAATACCTTGACAAAAGTCAATTTCTAATATGGCAGATTAAATCCGGATTCTGCCAACTGTCAAGGATTTTTTCTGTGACGATTTCTAGTGATAATTTAACGAAAACGTTTGCAGTCTCACGCTACATTTGATAATGATCTCCCATCTTTCACTGTTTCCTTCTCCCGCCCGTTCTGGTGCTTTCCTGGAGAAGGGCTTTGTTTCGTTTTTAACTGTAATCCTAAGGAGTCGCACGAGCATGACCCGTTGCTTACCCGAAAGCAATCAACATGGAGAAAAGTACGATGTATATTTTTAAGATGCGCATTCTTAGAAGGAGTCTGAACTGGACCGTTTATTTCTTGTGCCTTATGGCCGTTCCCCTGATCCTGGCAGGTTGCAGCAACTCGAACAACTCGGGCACTGTGACCTTTGTACAAACGATCGTGAAGACATCCGCTTATATTGAAAGTGAGATGGAAAAGCACAAAGCCGTGGGGTTGAGCATAGCTCTGGTGAGTAATAACCAGATTGTCTGGTCTCAGGGTTTTGGTCTGGCCGACAAGGAAAACGGGATTCCCGCCACGGCGGATACGGTTTACGCACTGGGGTCAGGCACGAAAACCATTAGCACCACAGCCCTTTTGAAACTGGTAGAACAGGGACTGGTTTCCCTGGACAGCCCGGCAGTGGAATACCTTGCTGATTTCACCATGCTGCCGCGATTTCCGAATCAGATGCGGAACATTACGGTCCGCAGGCTCCTCAATCATCATTCCGGCATCCCCGGCGATATCTACACCGCCGGCTTTGTATATGGGGATCCCTGGAACAAATGGGGGTATTGTGATGATTATATGAGCTGGCTGCTCAACTACCTGAGCACCGATTATCCCAGCCATCCACCGGGTCAGATGGCGGTCTATTGCAATACCGGGTTTGTGCTGGCCGGTCAAATTTGTCTGGAAGTTGGCGGTCAGACCGGGGAAATATTCCCCGATTATCTGGATCGTGAGGTCTTTTCACCGCTCGGCATGGCCCATACCTCCCTGTTCGTTATTCATGAGAACCTCGCCAAAGGATATCTGAGCGGGCAGCCTCAGGAAATTCACCAGACCAACTGCACATTTGGGGCTACCGGCGGAGCGTTTACAACGGTCAACGATATGGCCAGATTCCTAATTATGGTTATCAATGGCGGTGTGGGACCGGACGGTACCCGAATCCTGGCCCCAGAGACCGTGGCCATGCTGGGAGAAAGGGAGAAATCGTCCCTGGATATTGACTCTTATTTGCAGCCGGGACTGGGACTGGACACCATGGATGATCCGGTGATGCAGTATGCCGGAAGGGCCTGGGCCAAAAACGGGGGCACCGGGGACTTTCATTCGTTAATGGAGATGCTTCCGGACCAGAAACTGAGCGTGGTCGTTCTCACCAACTCAGATACTGCAAGCAACATGATTTATGGGGTAGTTCAGGAATGTCTCAAGAACGCCGTGCTTGAAAAGGCAGGCATTTCTCCCTCGGGGCCGGATCTGCCCACCTATGCTTCTTCGGACGATCCGTCTGAAATTGCGGGGATTTATGTGAAAAAATATGGGTACGACAAACTGGTGGATAACGGGGACGGCACCATGACCTGGACCGCCAATGCACAGGGTCCGAATCCGGTGCCCCGTCTGTTAACCTATTCCGACAATGCGTGGCATCCGGAGGGGGCAACCGAGTCCCTGATTTTCAAAGAGATGGCGTGGGAGCAGGACACCTATTTTGTCATGATTCAATCCGGCAGCAGCGGGTCGAACAGGGATCGGTACATGTACGGGGGATACGTTCGCACGCTTTTGGGCCAGAAAGTTTCGGTCCCGGGCCTCTCGGAAGCATGGAAGGCGCGCCTAGGGAACTATGTTCTGGACAACGTGCCGTGGAATGACTCGCGGTTTCCGGAACCCTTCTCCATCCTGCAGGAAAGTGACGGCATGCTGATTCATGATTTTCAAAGTGTCGCCGTCCCTGAAGACAATGCCACCGCCTTTATGGTGAGCCTCAATAACCGCAGCGACAGCAGTATCCGTGTGGTCCAGGAAGATGGAAAGGAAAGAGTAACCTGCGGTGGCTACAGGGGGTATCCCATCGAACAGGTTCCGCCCGTGGCTCTGGGGGATGTGGTCAAGGGAACGGTCTCGGTTTTCAAATCCGACTGGTACCGCTTTGACGGGGGCGCGGCTGCCCAGGAAGTAACCGTCACCGTGGCACCCCATGGCGCCAACTACGCGCTGACCCTCTTTGATTCGGACCTCAACTTCCTGGCCCGTGAAATGGGAGCCCTCTCCTTTACCGCGGAGGAGCAATCTTATTTTATAGCGGTTTCTCCCACACCCGATACGGACGGGGAATACACCATGACCGTTGATGCGGCCCCGGAGACGTATTTCCCTGTTCTGGAAGTCTCAGGCAGCCATTATGAAATCGGCCATGCCATTGGAACGACTTTTAAAGAGCGAATACTGAAGGCATTTGATTTACAGGCACGTCTTATGAGTACCATCGAAGCCTTCGTCGAAACGGATCGGCAGCGGTATTACACCCGGTACCTGGAAGCGGTTCAGACCCGGTTTCCACAATTTATTGAAGAGCTCCAGGGCATGGCCGATGGCTCCGGAATACCATTTGAGAAGTTCATGCTCATGAGCATGTTTTCCGAACTTATCTATATGATGAGCAATACGGTCATGATCCCTTCGCATGGTTGTTCAACGGTCAGCTACAGCCATGACGGCAAGATATATCTGGCCCACAATGAGGATCTGTTTTATCCCCTTCACGATCTCATGTTCATCGTTAAAGCCCATCCCACGGGGAAGCCATCATTTATCAGCTTCTGTTACCCCGGGATGCTGATGAGCATCGCTCCGGCCATGAACGATGCCGGGATTTTCTATTCCGGTAATTACATCACCGGTACCGTCCTAACGGAAGGGGGTATCCCCACCTCATTCATTGAACGATCTATCATGGAGGCAAAAACTCTGGACGAAGCGATTCAAAAGGCCACCATTGACAACAGGGCCTATTGTTATCATGTGAACCTGGCCTCAAGAAACGACGCAAAGGTTGTCAGCCTCGAGGTGGCTCCATCCACATATTATCTTCAGGAAGTGAAAGGACTTTTTGAACATACGAACCATTTTTTCCAGCCTGGAATGGAAACGTTTTCCGTTCAGGATGCCAATTCCATCTCACGACTCCAGGTGCTGAACGGACTGGCCGATGCTTATACGGTCCGGCTGGATGATGTGTACGGCGACCTGCTGACGCAATTTCTCTCGAGCCATGATAACTGGCCGGATTCGCCTTGTGTCCACGCCCAAACCGAGGACGGCGGGCAAACCCTGGGAAGCACACTCTTTGATGTCAATAACGGCACCTGGCGAATCGCCTACAATAACCCCTGTGAAAGAAAGTTTCAGGAGATCAAATTCTGAATGGGGTGAAGTCTGCTCCTGTGCCCTTTGCACTTGTTGCTTTTGGGTCGTTGCTCTTGCGTTGCTCTGGGGCCGAGCCGAGGACACTTGGAGTAAGCTTCTGTAATGATAAGATTCTTTTATTGAAATATACCCGCTTTACGGCTTAGCATGACATTTTTGACGGCCACTTTCAGTAGGAAACTGCCTACTTCTGAAATCCCTCAAGTATTTTTCCATCCAACATTCAATCTTGTCAGCGATTTCCAATTCCAGCGGCAAAACCGGCCACGATTTTTGGTTAATCCTTTGCCAAGACATAATTGTGCCGACGCCTAAGCAAGCCGGTTTCCTGCCTAATCAAGAGGGAAAATCGGTCTCGGTACATTGCGATAGGGCAGTCGGTTGTAGCGCGGGGTGCAAAGTGCGCCGCTGTCACAAACAATCACTTGCCCTGCAATGGGCTCGAACGCAGCACGAAAGTGTTGCATCGATTTTAGGGCCACGACATGCTTGTTCTGCGGGTCGATACCAAATGCACTAAATTGCTGCAAATCCAGTATTTGGCGGGCAATGGTGACCACCAATATTTCAATACCACCGACGCGTAGAACAGCACTAGGACCGAAACTGCCCCCGAGCCCATGAATCATTGAACCATCGCCGGTGAAATGCCCGTCGCTGATGGAAACGAGTTCGCCTTCAACGGCGAGTGGCCCACCACCGAAGCGTGGATCGGTCTTGCCGCCCAGCGAAATGTGAACCCGTTCACCAACATCAGCAGCATGCAACACCTGCGCTGCCTCGCTATCCACCATGGGTCCAAAACAGGCATTCGTCACACCCGCCTCGAGCAGTGCGCGCAAGAGCTCAGTTGAATCGCCATAACCGCCTGCACCGGGATTATCCGCATAGTCAGCAATTACCAGCGGTCCTTCGTTAGGCTCGTATGTAGCTGCAATCGCGGCAGCTTCTTCAACGCTGAGATATTCGTTTAGCTCCTCAAAGCGTCTGTTCCATATGTCATCAGCAATGGTTTCGGCGAAAGCAATGTGTGCGGTAAAATCGCCCTGGGCCGTGACCAACACCGTTGGGCCAATCCTTGCAACATCCGCACTGGCGAAACCGGCATTAATGCTCACGGCGAATACGTCCGCCTTCTCCTCATACGACCGCGCTGCTGCAATTCGATCGATCATCGGGCCAATGTCGGTGCGCCCACCATTGACTTCTTCCAGCATAGGCCGGCTCACGAGGATCGTGTGCGGTTGGATCTCGCCGGCCATCGTCCTGTGTAAAATTTCGCCGACATGGCGACCGGTGTCGCGCTTATCAATATGTGGATAGGTTTTGAACGACACAATGATGTCAGCGAGAGCGCACATCTTACTACTGACATTTGCGTGTGGATCAAGTGTGATGGCAATCGGCATCTTCTTGCCCACCACGCTGCGAATACGCCAAAGCAGCTCGCCTTCGCCATCTTCACAAAAATCAAGGTCCATAGCGCCATGCAACCCGAGGAGAAGTCCGTCGAATGGCTGCTGCTTGATTTCGGAAATGATTGGGTCGCAGAGCCAGTTAAACGTTGTTCGCCTAACTTTGCCACTTGGCCCCGCGGCTGCACTGAGCACATGATTGATATGCCAGCCATGCGCTCGACCGGCATCGAGGAAGCCGGCAAGTTCCGTATTCTCTTGGCCGCGCTCGGCGATCGCTTCGGCGCCCATCAGAACATAACGGTTTCTAAATGCCTGTTCATCAGTTTCCTGAAGGCTAAAGGAATTGGTTTCATGGGACATTTCGGCAGTGAGAACCTTAAACGGCATCAGATAATTCCTTAATAATCGATTGGGTTGAGGGCAAAGTCAATTCTTCTATCATATCTCGCTGATAAAACCTTCAAAAAAATTTGCAGAAATTTATCACGGACGTCTGTTTTTCCGACCTTCAACCAGTAAAACGGCATTCTGAATAAGTTTGCGCTTGCTTTTACCGGGAACATAGTTACAATATTTGTAACTGCAAAAATTGTAGGTTCAAATTTTGCCTGTCAAACAGCAGTGACATTGATAACTGGAGACGGTTTTGCCAAGTGTGACCATCACGCGCCATACGTTCCTCGAAGACAATCAGGGCCGAAGGTTTTCCGATGTTGTGAACGATCCGGATCAAACTTTTGAGGCAGTTCTTGAGTTCTTTAATGATCCCGACCGGCAACGCCGGATGGGGGAGTCCGAGATTCACCACGACAGGCCGCCTTTGTCCGGTGTCGTCCGGGAGCTTGAATCACATCCAGGCATCGATCGGTTGTTGGCAGACACACACACTCAGCGGAGTAAACGTTTAAGACAGGCTGTTGGTGTTGTCATACGAATGATCATGCAGGCCGGAGGTTGGCGGAAGACCGGCCGAAAAGGGTCGATGGGCGTAAGGACCAATAAAAATGGTTTGACCCCCAATCACAATACGGGAGGACTTGCATTCTGGTTCATCCGTGCCGAGCGGTACGAGCGTGCTGAGGGAATGCCGTTTCAATCAGTGCGTGAGCGCTGCCGGAAACTATAGCCCATAGGGCCATGACGGTCGCTATTCCGACCGATACCTCCCTTGCACAGCGGCATGAGCGGGTTGCCGGTTATTGTCAATTTTTCAATCCTATTTACAAAATTAATACCGTAGGCTTAGAGAAGCTTGGTCCGTTCTAAAAGCTTCCTGAATTTAGGGTATGCAACCTAAAGGAGTTAAAATATTAATGGCGATCACGAATGAGACGGCCTTAGTTTACTGTGAAAATCAATTTGGATTAGTTGACGGGAAAACGGCTTCAGGGCTAGTCAGGCACTCTGAAACCTATACCATTGTGGGGGTTATTGATAGTTCTTTAGCCGGAAAGGATGCCGGGGAAGAATTAGGGGAAGAAAAAAATGGTATCCCCATTTTTGTCAATTTAAAGGATGCGTTGAGTAAACTTTCCAAGGTCCCGGATTGTTATATATATGGGAAGGCTCCTTTAGAAGCATATATATCAATGAAAGAAAGAAATTTGATTTTAGAAGCGATGGGAAATGGAATGGACATCATTAACGGCTTGCATGAGTTCTTTTCTGAAGATCCAGAGTTTGTCCATATGGCTGCCCGCAACGCAGTCCAGATAAAAGACATCAGAAAGCCGCCGCGATTAAGAGATTTGCATGTATTCACGGGAAAAAGATCGGAAGTAACGGCTCCTGTGGTCGCTGTATTAGGTACCGATTGTGCCTGCGGAAAAAGGACTACCGCAGTTGAACTCAACAACACCTTGAACAGTATCGGAATAAAATCGGTATTAATCGCCACAGGCCAAAGTGGTTTGATGCAGGGGGCCATGTATGGCGTAGCGATCGATGCGCTTGTTTCCCAGTTTGTAGTTGGTGAAATAGAAGATGCAGTTATTGAAGCGTTTAAGAACGAAAAACCCGACATCATTTTAGTAGAAGGACAGAGTGCCGTTAGTCATCCCGCATTTATGGGCTCTCTGGGCATCTTGAAAGGCAGCAATCCCGATGGCGTTATCCTCCAGCATTCACCCGCCAGGAAATCACGGTGTGATTTTCCCCATTTGAAGATGCCTGATGTTGAGAGTGAAATTAAACTGATTGAAGCGATTTCAGAAGCGAAAGTAATGGCTATTGCATTAAGCCATGAAGATCTTTCAGAAAACGAGATTCTGAGCATCATCGCAAATTATGAAAAAAAGTTTCAATTAGCGACCACGGATGTGCTGAGCCATGGATGTCAAAAACTCGTGCAAGCCTTAAGTAATCAATTTCCAAAACTGAGACAAACTATCAAGCGGAAGGGATTAAAAATAGCCCCTGCAATGGCAGCGTAAAAGCTGTAAACATTAGTAATTCAATATGAAAAAATTAATGCCGCGGATAGAAATATCACTGCCTAAGATACGGGATAATGCCCGGATGTTATGCGAACTTTATGGGCAAAAAGGTATTTCCATAATGGGAGTTTCCAAAGCGGTGCTTGGAGAACCCTCTGTTATCAAGGCCATGGTTCAAGGTGGTGTCAGATTTATTGCCGACTCTCGCATTGAAAACATTGAAAAAATGAAAGCGGCGGGGATATCAACTCAGTTTGTTCTTTTACGAACACCCTTAAGTCAGGCTGAATCCGTGGTTCGAAGTGCGGACATTAGCTTAAATACTGAGATCGATACACTTAAAAAACTCTCATATTATGCAAAAGCAGGTAACAAAAACCATCAGGTAATTGTGATGGTTGAGCTGGGCGATTTACGTGAAGGCGTACTTCCTGTCGATTTACCTGAATTTATCCGGCAAACCATTTCTTTATCCCATATAAAAATTGTAGGTATTGGATGCAATTTGGCCTGTTACGGCGGCGTGAAACCTAGCGATAAAAACATGCACAATCTATCTGAACTATTTGACATCATAGAAAAAGAATTCCATCTTGGTTTAATAATTATTTCGGGTGGTAATTCGGCAAATTATGAGTGGTATAAATCTACCAAAGATGTAGGAAACATAAACAATCTTCGCCTGGGGGAATCAATCCTTTTAGGCCTTGAAACGCTGAACCGAAAAACAATCCCAGGGTTGCACACGGGTGCTTTCCAGCTCGTTGCTGAAGTTATTGAGTCTAAAAAAAAACCATCTCTCCCGTTTGGAGAGTCAGGCCAGGATGCTTTTGGGGGTACGAATAGGTTTTCCGACCGCGGTATTCGCCAAAGAGTGATTGTTGCTTTAGGAAGACAGGACATTCTAATATCCGGCTTAAAACCCCTTCAAGAGTTATTAATCCTTGGTGCCAGCAGCGACCACATTATTATAGATAGTGAAAACTGCAATCTGAAAGTTGGAGATGAAGTAAGTTTCAGCCTGGATTACGGCGCCCTCCTTGCCGCTATGACATCACCATTTATCAGTAAGCATTTTATTGGCCAGAGGGCGCATCCCTCAGTTTGACGGCTATAATCGCCAGGGGCGCATGCCGGAATATAGTGAAAGGAGTTGAAGATAATGTCATTTGTGCTTCCTCAATTCAAAGCGCCTGATTTCAGTAAGCCGCCCTTTAGCTCTGCACCGCCGGTGCGCACCGAGAAGGCACCATCCAATGGTGTTGCACCGGCTAGTTACCATGGTACCTCAAACCATCCGGAGTACGTCCATCTCGGAGCCGGAAGATGGATTCTCGTGCCGGAAAGCCGTATGGACTGCGTTCTCGTCGTGCGCGGAGTTACTGTTGAAGCGACGGAAGCTCGCCGTCTAAAGCAAGATGATATGGTTGTCATCGGACGGACTGAGAATGGCGAAGACGGCATCTTCGTTCATACCGGAGCCTTTGAGACGGATAGCCGGGAATGTGCCGACAAATTTTCTTTCCGTACCCGCGGAACGCGCGAAACTCCCTTTTCTCGAAGCTATGACACCCTATACGAACTATTACGTCATGATCGGCAGCATGGCTACATTGCCTGGGTACTTGGACCCGCGGTTGCGTTTGACCAAGATAGTCGCAACGCTATGCAGGAGCTTATTGAAGCAGGTTTCTGCGATGTATTACTAGCAGGCAATGCCTTGGCGACACACGACCTGGAGGCGGCCCGCTTTCGGACAGGACTCGGTCAGGACATTTACACCCAGAAACCAAAGCGGCAGGGACATTACCACCACCTTGACATCCTAAATACTGTGCGGCAGATCGGTTCTATCAAAGAAACGATTGAGAAACTGAAGCTGAACGATGGGATTATGTACGCCTGCGAGAAATGCAATGTGCCGTATGTGCTGGCAGGGTCAATCAGAGATGACGGGCCTCTTCCGGAGGTTATAGCCAATGTGTATGAAGCACAGGATGCAATGCGGTACCATGCCCGTAAAGCAACAACAGTGATCGCAATGGCTACACAATTGCACGCTATCGCTTTTGGAAACATGACGCCAAGCTATCAAATAATGGAAGACGGAGTGGTACGTCCGGTGTATTTTTACATAGTTGACATATCCGAATTCAGCGTAGACAAACTCGCTAACCGTGGCTCCACCCAAGCGACGTCGGTTGTGACAAATGTTCAAGACTTTATTGTCAACCTATGGAACAATCTAATGTAGCCAACAAGGCGCTTTACGTTATGCGGTAGATAAATCATATAATACCTTAAAGGTGAAAAGATGAAAAAAGTATTCGATGGTAAAAAGACAGCAAAATTGGGCACTGAAAACAATCCTGCTGTTGTGAATGTACAAACAGAACAAAGAGTGAAAGAATTAGAATTAGTATTTGAAGAAAACGGTTGGAAATATACAATTGAATTGGAACCGGATAAACCTGAGGATATTACAGCCCTGGAAATATTATTGAATCCAATAAAAACAAAGATTGCCGAAAAGAAAGTGGGACGCAATGAACCCTGCCCATGTGGAAGCGGTAAAAAGTATAAAAAATGCTGTGGTAAATAAGGCTTTTTTATATTCTAAAAAATCAACCTGCGCAGAAATGAGTCCCGTTTGAGGAGGGATTACAAAATAAATTCGAAGATCCCCCGCTATTTCTAGGAAGGGGCCGGCTGAGCCGTCACGCGAAGTCTGTTTCCCGCCTTGCGGACACTCCCTTCAAGGGCATAACGAACCTCAAGACCGTCATAAGCCGCCTTTGTATCGATCTTTTCCAGCCGATCCAGCATGTCCTGACTCATGTGGGTAAGCAGCAGTTTCCTTGGTTTCAGTGACGGCATTTGTTCCATCAGCGTCCGGTAATTGAGATGGTATTTAATGTCCTTCTCATAGAAATAGCTTTCGGCAATCAATAGATTCGCATTTTTCAAGATGGGGATGAGGCCGTCAAACCATTCCGTATCTCCGGTATAGGCGATCACTTTATCGCCGATTTCAAGTCGAAAAGCCAGGGCCGGGCTACCGCTGGGATGAATCACCTCAAGAGCATGAACCGTTATTTCGTGGTAACACCAGGGGGTTTCCGGTTGAAGTTCCATGACGTTCATGGAAAACTTCTGTTTGATTCCGGAAGAACCGGGAAACATGATTTCCATGGCGGCTTTTAACCGCTCTCCGGTTCCTTCGGGACCGACAATGTTCAGTGGCCCCCGTCTCTTGCTGTGCAGTTGCGCATCCAGCATAAAAAAAGGAAGCCCTCCGAAATGATCCCCATGCAGATGGGAAATGAGGATCAACTCAATGTCGTTGGGCGCAATACCGAATCGGTGCATGGCCAATGTGGCAGTGGTACCGCAGTCCATCAAAAAGCGGCGCAACGGCGTTTCCACCATAATGCAGGGCTGTAGCCGTCCCCCATGACCGAAGGCATCTCCGGTACCGAGGAAGGTTATTTTGATTTCATTATTGGAGGTCATAGATCTCCAGGAGTCTTTTTTCCGTCTCCCCCTCGATTTTGGCTATAATTTCAACATGTTTAGCGATACTGGAGCTTTTGAGTTTGTGGCGCAGAAGTTCGTCCACCTGGTAAATACCCGCTGAATTGGCCAGGGTAATGACCAGCTTTACCGGTTTTTTCTCTCCCTTTTCAATATCCACCGAATCCACGGCCTGAGCCGAGATGGAGTGAATGTTCACCCGGCCCGTTTCAAAGGGGATGCGGGACCTCCCTTCCGTCATATCCAGGGCATCCGCCACCTTGAGAACCCCCGCTTCAATGGTCAAACAGGTCTCCTTGGCATTGTGGGCCACGATGGCGTGCAACACTTCCGAGATGATGGTGGTGAGATCAGGTTCCTCATAGATGCCTTTCAGCAGCGCCCGGGCTTTAGGGTATGCTAGAAATAGGCTATATCGCTCGTGATGGGCACGATGGACGGCGATGCCGATGTCATGAAGACATGCAGCGAGCACCACGATCAGCTCCGCATCATCCAGGCCCAGCCCATGATTTTTCACCACACTGGGTTCAACACCACCCGCCATGAGCAACCGCAGCATCTTCAACGCGGCATTGGCCACAATACGGATATGGATTTCCCCATGGTCACTGATGCCACCCCGATCCACGGCATTGACATTGGCACACTTCCAGAGTTGCAGCAGTTCCTGATCTTCGTTGATATGCTGAATCAACCGCTTGATTTTATGATTTTTTCTGGCCAGAACGAAGAGTTTCATGGGTTCAGCCTTGATGGCCTCGTAAAAAGTCAAAATTGATGAAATCGCCATTAATAATATCAATAGGTTACATCACTGGAAATGGCCAAAATCGGACTTTTTACGAGACCATCAGCCTTAGATAATGGCCCTTTTTTTAAGCTCACCGATTATACCCTTTCGAAACACAAGGACAATTACAATAAAGGAAATCCCCATAATAAGCGCCCACAAATGGGTATAGGTGCTGAGCACTTCCCTCAGGAGAACCACGAACATGCCGCCGAAAAGTGGTCCCACCAGGGTACCCATGCCGCCTAAAATGGTCATCATGACGATGTCGCCCGAGATGGACCAGTGAAGGGTTTTTAACGGAACAAAATTTTGAAGGATGCAGTAGAGGCTGCCGGCCAGACCGCACAGCCCGGCGGAAATGACAAAGGCAATTAATTTGAATCGGGCAGGATTGAACCCGATGGATTGGGCACGCTGTTCACTTTCCCGAATGGAAACCAGGGCATGGCCGAAAGGGGAATGCACCACCCTGAATGCAAATAGAATGGCAAGCAGCAAAAAACCTAAAATGAAATAGTAAACGCTCGTTTCGGATTCCAGACTGATCCCGAAGAAATCGGGCCGCGGGATTCCATGTAATCCGTCGTCCCCTCCGGTCAGTGTTGTCCACTTAAAAGCAATAAAATAAACCATCTGCGCATAGGCAAGGGTCACCATGGCAAAATAGATACCCCGACGCCGGATGGCGGTATACCCGATGGGAAAAGCCAAAAGAACACTGAAAAGGACTCCGGCGAAAATCGCCACGAGGATATTGGCATTATGGCGCAAAATCAAAAGCCCCGTAACATAGGCGCCCATGCCGAAAAAAGCGGCATGGCCAAAAGACAACATCCCCGCATAACCCAGACAGATATCATAACCCATGGCAAAGAGCATGAAGATCAGAATCTGGCTTCCCAGAGCCTTATAGGGGATAAAGAAGGGCAGGAAAAATAAAACGAGGACCGCAACCCCATAGAAAATCTTCTCTCGTCTTTTCCTGCTTTTCTCGTGAAAATCCGCCATACCAAATCCCTCTATTCGTGAAACCCCGCCCTTCCGAAAAACCCTCGGGGGCGGACCAGCAAAACGATTGCCATTAAAACATATATGGACGTCATGGCCGCGGTGGGCCAGAATAAAACCCCGAGCGTAATGATTTCCCCGATCAGCAATCCGGCTACAATGGAACCTGCGATTGAGCCTAACCCCCCAATGACCACCACCACAAAAATCTGGATCAGAATTTCGTTTCCCATCAAAGGGGTCACTTCCTGAAGGGGTCCCGCCAGAATACCCGCCAATCCCGCCAATCCCGCGCCAAAAGCAAACACTCCCGTATAAATTCTGGAAATGTGGATCCCAAGGGCATCGACCATTTCACTGTCGTCGGTTCCGGCCCGGATGATGCTCCCCAGCTTGGTCCGGATCAGAAACAACCATGTCCCCAGCGCACACACGGCGGTCACCCCGATGATGAAGAGCCGGTATTTAGGATAATACATGAATCCCAGGTTGACCACGCCTGACAGGAGATCGGGCACCCCGATGGGTCGGCCCAGATCCCCGAATATGAGCCGGATCACTTCTTCAAACACCAACATGAGGCCGAAAGTGAGTAACACCACGTAAATATCCGCCTCTTTATAAAGGAACCGGATGAGGAATCTTTCAGCCAGCATGGCGATAAACGCCACAACCAACGGCGCCACCAGAAGGGCCACCCAGAAATTAAGGCCGAAAAGGAGGCATGTATAACCCGCATAGGCACCCAACATATATAAAGAGCCCTGGGCGAAATTCACCACCCCCAGCATGCCGAAGATAATGGACAGCCCCAGGCTCAGAAGCACCAGATAGGAGCCGAACACGAGGCCGTTAAACAGCATCATCATGAGTGTTGTGGTATTCATAAGCGATTAATCCGGCCCGAGGCCCTGAAAAATATCGGTTCGGGGAGAGCCCTGAAAAAGGCTCTCCCCGGTGGTTTCAAAAAACCCTTTACGCAGGTCTCTTCATTTTACAGCCGCTCTGTGCCGGTGTCTGGTAAGCCTCCTTGGCCGGCACTTTCCCAACGATTTCAAAATAATCCCAGGGTTCCGTAATTTCCTTCTGGCTTTTACACTTCACAATGAGCGCATCATTAATGGCCTGATGGTTCTCTTTGTAGATATACCCCGGATTGGCAAACATATCCCGGAACTCGTGCCCTTCCAACTGTTCGATGATCTTGTCGGGATCTTTGCTGTTGGCCCGCTGGACGGCTTTGATGAATTGCAGGGTGGCGGAGTAATTGGCGGCCGTGAGCCAATGGGGCGGTGCGCCTTTCATGGCTTTCTTGAACCGTTCCACATAGGACTTTGCACCTGGGTTCTGGGACTTCCAGTACCACGATACGGTGGCATAATCCCCTTCGTATACATTCACGCCGGCGGCCTTGATATTGGCCGTAAACATGAGGGCGTGGAGGATGGACATTTTCTTTTTAAGACCGAATTCATTGGCGGCTTTGGTGGAATTGACCGTATCCGCCCCGGCGTTTAAGAGCACCAGCACATCCGCCCCGGAATTCATGGCCTTGATCATGTAAGGGGAAAAATCAGACGTCCCTAGGGCGACCATGTCGTTACCGATGATTTTTCCGCCTTTCTTTTCAACGGCAGCGCGGAAATTCTTCAACAAATCATGCCCCCAGGCATAATCGGCGGTGATGGCATACCATTTTTTACCTAAGTGTTCAGCCGCCCAGAGCCCGCCGGCGGTGGCCAGCATATAGTTGTCATATCCCCAGTCAAAACCGTAATAGTTGCACTTATCCTGGGTCTGTGCCGTAGTGCCCGAATCCACCGAAATAAAAAGCCTCTTGTATCGGCGTGACTGCTCATTAACGGCCAGGGAACAGGCCGACTGGGGCACGTCAATAATAACGTCCACCTTCTCCTTTTCGTAAAGCTCCTTGGCCTTTTCGTTGGCGATCCCCGGGTCCAGACGATGGTCCCTCGCGATGACCTGGATGGGCTTTCCGAGCGCTTTGCCGCCGGCATCCTCCACCGCCAGCTTGATACCCACCAGATCCTGTTTGTTCAAAAAAGCGTAAGCCTTGCTCATATCGATCATCACACCGATTTTCAAAGGATCGGAGGCCCAGGCCGGCTTGATCCAGATATGCGGCGCCACAGCGGTCACCGCCCCCGTGATTGCGGCTGTTTTGATAAAATCGCGGCGGGTGATGATGGAAGGTTTCTTTTCTTTCCCGATCACCTTTTCTTCTTTTTGCACTTTCATGTCGCCCGTTTCCGTGGTTTTTTTCATTGCACCCTCCTTTTCCTCTAAAAGTTGTTTTGGTTTAAACGGTCAAATACCGTTTTTGGATTTCATCATCGGCTTTCAGCTCATTGGTTTTTCCGCTGAACACCGTCTTTCCTTTGCTGATGATGTAGTGGCGCATGGCGGCATCCATGGTAAACAGCAGGTTCTGCTCCACCAGGAGAACCGTCAGGCTGGCATTTTTCAGTTCCTTGATCACTTGACCGATCATTTGCACCACAATGGGCGCCAACCCTTCGGTGGGTTCGTCCAGAAGCAATAGCCGCCCCCCCTGCCGCAAGACGCGCGCCATGGCCAGCATCTGTTGTTCTCCGCCTGAGAGTTGTTTCCCCATATGTTTTTTTCGATTGCCCAGAACCGGGAAAAGATCCAGAACTTTTTGAATGGGCCAGGGTTCGGCGCCGCCTATGCCCGCGACGATTTCCAGGTTTTCAAACACGCTCAAACTGCCGAAAATCCGCCTCTCCTCGGGAACATACCCCAGGCCCAGGCGGGCCAGACTGTGGGGCTTATACCCCGTCACCTCACGACCCTCAAAATAGATGTCGCCCCCATTGACGGTGACCATACCCATAATGGATTTGATGGTGGTGGATTTTCCGGTGCCGTTTCTGCCCAGAAGAGACACCACTTCCCCTTCAAAAATCTCCAGGGAAACGCCGTTTAAAACCTGTGCCTCGCCATATCGGGCCTTCAGCCCCTCAACCTTCAGCATGGGGTTTGTATCCGCCAAGGTAGGCCTCCTGAACCGTCTCGTTATTCTGAATTTCGGCGGGTGTTCCGTGGGCAATCACCCGGCCCTGCTGAAGGACCGTGATGGCATGGGAAATCTGAAGCACCGCCTCGATATTGTGCTCCACCAGAAGAATGGTTTTGTTGATGGCAATATCCTGGATCAAACGGATAATCAAGGTCGATTCTTCGCTGTCCATGCCGCTCGTGGGTTCGTCAAACAACAACAGTTTGGGATCGGTCCCCAGCGCTATACCGATTTCCAGACATCGCTTTGAGCCGTAATCCAGGTTGGCCGCTTTTTCCTTGCCGAAATCCCTGAGCCCAATCACTTCAAGAATTTCCCATGCCCGTGTTTCAATCCTTTTGAGCCCTTTCAGTGAGGAAAAGAAATTCATGTTGACATGTTCACGGCTTTGCAACGCTATCCGAACATTTTCAAAGACACTCAGATCGGGGAATAGGCTGGTGATTTGAAATGACCGGGTGATTCCCAGGTGACTGATCCGGTACCCAGGAAAGCCTGTAATGTCCTTGTCCTCAAAAAATATCTTCCCTTCGGAAGGCTTTTCAAACCCGGTCAGGCAATTGAAAAGGGTGGTTTTGCCCGCGCCGTTGGGTCCGATGACGGAATGGATGGTGCCGGCCGTTACCTGTAGATCCACATCGTCCACAGCCCGCAGGCCTTCAAAGTCCTTGGTGAGCCCTTCGGTTCTCAAGATGTACATAGCTACCAGGCTTTTCCGATTCCCAAGATTTCACGGGCATCTTGGGGGAGGGCTGTTTCAAATCCCAGGGATTCCACAATTCCTTTCATCTTCTCCACCTGTTCCGCGTTGGATTTGGCCAAGCATCCCTTGCTCAAAAAGAGGTTGTCCTCCAGGCCGATGCGGCAATTACCGCCCAGAAGAGCACCCATGGTACAAATTTTGAACTGATCTTTGCCGGCACCGATCACAGACCATTTGTAGTCGTTTCCCAGAAGCCGTTCGGCCGTTTGATGCAGTGTCATGAGATCGTAGGGCGTTGCGGCAATCCCTCCTAGAATCCCCGTCACAAACTGGAGGTAAACGGGTGTTTTTAACAAACCCTTGTCCAAAAGGTATTTCAAATTATAGAGGTGCCCCACGTCATAAATTTCAAGTTCGGGTTTGGTTCCCGATTCCTTGAATAACCGACAGATCCCTTCCAGATCCTTGAAGGTATTGGTAAAAACCCAGCCCCTGGAAAATTCCAGCCATTCAGGCTCCCAGTCATGCTGGAATTTCTCATATTTATCCAGAAGGGGGTGCAGTCCGAAATTGATGGAGCCCATATTGAAGGATGCAAGCTCCGGTTTAAACCGAGGCAATACCGCCGTTCTCTCTTCAACACTCTGTCCGGCGCCCCCGCCGGTGGTGATACAGATGAGCACATCGGAGGCGGCCCTTATGCGGCTGACAATCCGGTCATAGATTTCAAGGTCGGGTGTGGGCTTTCCGGTTTCGGGGTCCCTGGCGTGGATATGAACCACCGCTGCGCCCGCCTCCGCCGCTTCAATGGCCTGATCGGCAATATCATCCGGCTTGTAAGGGAGATATGGACTCATGGTGGGGGTATGGATGCCGCCGGTGATGGCTGCGGTAATGATGACTTTTGACATTTCAGGTGTTTCCTTTCTTTTTGAATGTTCTCCTTTGACGAAAGACATCCTACAGAGCATAGCCGTATTCGTCAATACTGTTTTAAAACGGAGATGCAACATCAAAGAAAGGTGTGAATTCAGTTTGACACATCACCTGATCTTGTTTATTCAGAAAAGGAACAGTTCAGAGATTTGATTTGTCTACCTGTTATCAGGAATATGCATTGATGAGAGGAAGGGAAAGGGACCATATGCCATCAAAATCACCCGTAAAGTTTTGCGGTCAGATTGTTACAGATGCGCAACTGAGAGACATCATAGAGATTATCGAGACATTTCCCAAACTGACCCGCACTGAACTGGCCCATACGGTCAGCGAGCTGTTTGACTGGAAAAGACCCACCGGAAAGCTGAAAGGGGTTGAATGCCGCCAATTTCTTGAGCGTCTGGACGCAAAAGGTTTGATCCGTCTTCCGGCAGTCCAAAAACGGCCTGCCAAAAAGGGTAAACCGAAAATAACACGAACCCGTGAGGCTGATTTTCAGGAAACAATTTCAACAAAACTGCGGGAACTGTTCCCCCTGTTGCTGATCCGGGTTAAAACCCAGGAACAGCGACAACTCTGGTACCAGTATATTGACCGGTATCATTACCTGGGATATGAGTTGCCTTTTGGTGCCCAACTTCGATATTTCATTCAGTCCGGCGCAACCCATGCCTTGCTGGGGTGTTTTCAGTTTTCCAGTCCGGCGTGGATGATGATGCCGAGAGACCAATGGATTTCCTGGAACCACGAGCAACGCCAACGCAACCTGCAAAAAATTGTCAATAACAGCCGGTTCCTCATATTTCCCTGGGTTAAAGTAAAGAACCTTGCCAGTTCGGCCCTGGCCCTGGCCGTAAAGACCGTTCCCGATGACTGGGAGCGTAGCTACGGTTACCGGCCGGTTCTGATGGAAACGCTGGTGGATGAAAAACGCTTTAAAGGCACCTGCTACAAAGCCGCCAATTGGCATTATGTGGGGAAAACAACCGGTCGTGGACGAATGGATCGGGAGAACAGACGTCACGGCTTGGTTGTGAAGGCCATTTATCTGTACCCCCTTACAAACGGTTTCCGTGATGAACTGGTTCGATAAATGACTTGACTCAAGTTTCAACCGTATTAATATTGGTTCGGTCCGGGCCTCAGCCGATTCCGCCAAAGTAGCGAACGCTACCACGGCTGGATGCCCATTATTAAATCCATCAGGAGTCCTTCATATGACCCGCTATCTCCCCCTGATACTGTTGGGAGTGCTTTTAAATGCCACGGCCCAGGTTTGCCTGAAACAGGGAATGCGCCAGGTGGGCCATTTTGCTTTTACGCTGAATAACCTGCTGCCCATCGGCTTCAAGGTGGGCTTTAACCCGTTTGTATTTGCGGGCTTGGTATGTTATGTGGTCAGTGTGGTGGTATGGCTCCTGGCCCTTTCCAGGGTGGAGGTCAGTTATGCCTATCCTCTCCTGAGCGTGGGCTATATCGTTACCGCTTTTGCGGGGCAGTATTTTTTCGGCGAGTCCCTGGGGGCCACGCGATGGGCCGGAATCGTCGTCATCTGCTTCGGCGTTTACCTCATTACCCGGAGTGCCTGATGAGAAAGGATTTTCTACCCTTTTCACGACCGTCCATCACGGAAGAAGATATCTCAGCGGTGGGAGAAGTTCTCCGGTCGGGATGGATTACAACGGGACCCAATACCGCCGCCTTTGAACGTGATTTCTGTGAATATGTGGGATGTCCCCATGGAATAGCCCTGTCATCCGGCACCGCCGGCATGCATCTTTTCCTGAAAGCCCTCGGGATCGGACCAGGCGATGAAGTGATTACCCCCTCCATGACGTGGGTATCCACAGTGAACCTTATCGTTCTGGCGGGCGCTACCCCCATATTCGCCGACGTTGACCGGGATACCCTCATGTTAACCCCTGAAACAATCGCCCCCTGTTTTTCGCCCAGAACCAGGGCCGTTATTCCCGTACACTTCGCAGGCGCCTCAGCAGACATCACCCCACTGCGCGAACAGGCCCATCAACATGGCGTGCCACTGGTGGAAGATTCAGCACACGCCCTGGGCACCCACCATCGCGGGCGCCATGTGGGGTCGAAGGGCACATCCATCTTCTCCTTCCACCCCATCAAAAATATTACCACCGGCGAGGGTGGCATGTTCTGCACCGATGACCCTGAAATGGCAGCTCGGATCAGCCGCCTGAAGTTTCACGGGCTTGGCGTGGACGCTTACGACCGAAAGACCCAGGGCAGATCCCCCCAGGCCCAGGTATTGGAGCCGGGGTACAAATATAACATGACCGATATTGCAGCGGTGCTGGGATTGAGACAGCTTCATCGGGTGAACCGGTTCAACCGCAAAAGAACCCAACTGGCTGCCAGATACCGGGAATGGCTGGCGGATATGGATGAAATCCTACCGCTTTCCATTCCCGAAGATACCACACAACACGCATGGCACCTGTTTATTGTGCGCCTTGACACGGATCGGGCAGGCCTCAGCCGGGATGAATTCATGGCGGAATTGAAAGAGAGAAACATCGGGACCGGCCTCCATTTCCGCGCCGCACATCTTCACAAATACTACCGGGAATCCATGGGGATAAAACCGGGCACGCTTCCCCATACGGAATGGAACTCCGACCGGATCTGTTCTCTTCCCCTTTTTCCCGATATGACTTTTGAAGATGTGGACGGAGTGGTGGAAGCCATCAAAGAAGTCCTCAACCGTTAATTTGTAGGGTGCAGGGTGCAGTTGTCAGGGTGCAGAAAAAATCATTATGGAAAACCGACAATCAACAATCGACAATCAACAATCGACAATCTCAATTGTCATTCCAGTGTTCAATGAAGCGGCAAACCTGAGTGAACTCCTCGTTCGTTGTCTCAAGACCTGTAACCGTCTGGATAGGGTTTTTGAAATCATCCTGGTGGATGACGGCAGTACTGACGGGTCCCGGGACATGATTGAAGCGGCTTCAAATCAAGACCCCGGCGTCATCATCGGGATTCTTCTGAACCGGAATTACGGCCAGCATTCCGCCATCATGGCCGGATTTGCACAAACAAAGGGAGACATCATCATTACCCTGGATGCCGACCTTCAAAACCCACCCGAAGAAATCATCAAACTGGTTCAAAAGGCCGAAGAGGGGTTTGATGTGGTGGGAAGCGTCCGAGTTCCCAGGCGGGATACCCTTTTCAGGCGGGTGGCATCCCAGATGGTCAACAAGGTGGTTCAAATGTCCACGGGCGTTCAAATGAACGATTATGGCTGCATGCTGAGGGCCTATCGCCACCATATCGTATCGGCCATGCTGCAGTGTTGCGAGCGAAGCACCTTCATTCCCGTTCTGGCCAACAGCTTCGCCAGACATACCGCCGAGGTGGAGGTTCAGCATGCCGAGCGGTCCGCCGGGGACTCCAAATACAGCTTCTGGAAGCTCATCAACCTGCAGTTTGACCTGTTGACCAGCATGACCACATTTCCCCTTCGTCTGCTGAATGTCCTGGGGGGCATTATCTCCGCGTTCGGTATAGGATTCGGGCTCTTTTTGTTACTGATGAGATTGATTTATGGCCCCGCGTGGGCCGCGTCAGGGGTGTTTACCCTTTTTGCCATTCTCTTTATTTTTATCGGCGCACAATTTCTGGCCATGGGCCTTTTGGGAGAATACATCGGGCGAATTTACAGCGATGTGCGGGCCCGTCCGCGGTATTTTGTCGAGCGGATCGTGGGCGATGTAGGGGCTGGTCCCCATAGGCACCCATAAAACGAAAAATTCGGTGCAACGTAGGGGCAGGCCCCCGTGCTTGCCCTTTGTAGCAGGCCACCGTGCCTGCCTTTTATAAAGGATCTATTTATGAAAACAATTGTTTTGGCCTATCACAATATCGGTTGCACCGGCATCAAGGCGCTCATAAACAACGGCTTTGATATTGCGGCCGTATTTACCCACAAGGATGATCCCAAGGAAAATATCTGGTTTGATTCCGTGGCTGAGCTGGCTGCACGGAAGAACATTCCGGTGTACGCGCCGGAAGACATCAACCATCCGCTCTGGGTGCAGAAGATTCGAGATCTCTCACCGGAAATCATATTTTCCTTTTACTATCGGAACCTGGTGCAATCTCCCGTTCTGGATATCCCGCCCCATGGATGCCTGAACCTCCATGGGAGCTTGCTGCCCCATTATCGCGGACGGGTTCCCATCAACTGGGTGTTGGTGAACGGTGAGAAAGAGACCGGGGTGACCCTTCATTACATGACCACCCGGCCGGATGACGGTGATATGATAAGCCAGTCGCCAATCGAAATATCCGAAGATGATACGGCCGCTTCACTCCACAAAAAAGCAGCCGCGGCGGCGGGTGAAATGCTGAATGAGGTCCTTCCCGCCCTGCGGGCCGGCGAAGCCCCGAGGGTGCCTCAGGATCATGGGAAGGCCTCCTATTACGGGGGACGTACGCCTGCCGACGGGGAGATTGACTGGGCCATGCCCGCCTCCGGTGTCAGGAACCTGGTACGGGCCGTAACGCGCCCTTTTCCGGGGGCCTTCAGCCACATGGGGGACCGAAAATGCCTTTTCTGGACCGTCAGTGAGGTATCAGGTGAAGAAGGTGCCAAACCGGGAGCGGTACTTTCGGTTGATCCCCTGGTGATCGCCTGTGAAAGGGGGGCCCTTCGTATTGAGGCGGGCCAGCAGGAAAATGATGTGTTCATGGGGGGCGCGCAGCTGGCAGCCCATATGGGCCTGGTGGAAGGTATGGGGTTTGGCAAAAAAGCCAGCGACCGCATCCGTGCCGCGCAGAAAAAGCGGGTGCTGATCCTGGGCGTGGACGGATTCATCGGCAACGCCCTGAGCGAACGGTTGCTTGAAAGCGGACGGTATGAAGTGCACGGCATGGACCTGCATTCCAAGTATGTTCAACGTCTCATGGGAACCCCCGGATTTCACTTCGATGAGGGGGACATTTCCATCCACAGGGAGTGGATTGAATACCATATTCGGAAGTGCGACATTGTGATCCCCCTGGTGGCCATCGCCACTCCCATCGAATATACCCGAAATCCCCTTCGCGTGTTTGAGCTGGATTTTGAAGAAAACCTGCGCGTGGTGCGATACTGTGTGAAATATGACAAACGTGTGATTTTTCCCTCCACCTCCGAGGTCTACGGCATGTGCGAGGATATGGATTTTGACGAGGATGACTCCAAGTTGATCCTGGGACCCATTCGCATGCAGCGATGGATCTACTCCTGCTGCAAACAATTGCTGGACCGGGTGATCTGGGCCTATGGCCGACAGAAAGATCTGAAATTCACCCTTTTCAGGCCTTTCAACTGGATCGGCCCCAGGCTGGACAGCCTCATGAGCGCCCGCATCGGCAGTTCCAGGGCCATTACCCAACTAATCTTGAACCTGGTGGAAGGAACCCCCATACAGCTAGTGGATTCCGGGGAGCAGAAAAGATGTTTTACGGACGTCTCCGACGGGGTAGAATGCCTTTTCCGGATCATCGAAAACAAAGGTGGTGTCTGCGACGGCCAGATCATCAACATCGGAAACCCCGACAACGAGTTCAGCATTCGTGCGCTGGCGGAACTTCTGGTGGACAAATTTAACCAGCACCCCCTCAAAGAAAAGTTCCCTCCCTTTGCCGGTTTGCGGGAGGTGGAGAGCCGCACCTATTACGGCGAGGGATACCAGGACATGGAACACCGAAAGCCCAGTATTCGGAATGCCAAACGGTTGTTGAACTGGGAACCTTCCATCGCATTGGAGGCTTCCGTAGAAGAAACCCTCGATTATTTTCTGCGGGAAGCCATTCGTTCCGGGGATTTTGATATCGTTCATCATGAAGAAAACAGCCTGCAGGATGTGTAGGATTTAGGATCGGTTGGATTCAATGGAAATCGGCCTGCGCATTGACGTGGACACTTTGAGGGGAACCAGGGTTGGGGTTCCTGCTCTGGGCGCCCTTCTGGCGAAATACGACATTCGGGCTTCATTCTTTTTTTCCGTGGGACCGGATAACATGGGCCGTCACCTCTGGCGGTTGCTGCGTCCCCACTTCTTGTGGAAAATGATGAGAACCCGGGCAGCCAGCCTCTATGGATGGGATATCCTGTTAAGGGGGACCGCCTGGCCGGGACCGGTGATTGGCCTCAAACTGCCCCATTTGATCGCTGCAACCGCCCGGGCCAACCATGAGGCGGGGCTTCACGGGTGGGATCATCATGGTTGGCAGGCAAAAATCGATGTCATGACGGCCAAAGACATCTCACATGCCCTGAACCGGGGCGTTTCCGCTCTGACGCAAATCCTGGGGCGGAAGCCCACCTGTTCCGCCGTTCCCGGTTGGAAATGCCGGGATCAGGTACTCGTTAAAAAAGCTGCTTTTCCCTTCACCTACAACAGTGACTGCCGGGGCCAGAGCATCTTCTATCCGGTAGTGGCGGGGAAAACCCTTTCTCAGCCACAGATCCCGGTAACGCTCCCCACCTACGATGAAGCGGTGGGGCACGGGGGCATCGACGCGCATAATTTTAATGATTATATGCTGTCACTGATCCGTCCAAACCAACTGAACGTCCTGACAATCCATGCCGAGGTGGAAGGAATCGCCTGCCTGGGCATGTTTGACCGATTCCTGAAATCCGTCCGATCCATGGGGGCGAATATGGTCCCTCTGGGTCAATTGCTGGAGGGCACTCCTGAAATAAACACAGCCGTCATTGAGCCCCGTGAGATTCCGGGCCGTGAAAGCTGGGTGGCCTGCCAGGCCGACCGGATTGGCGGCAACTGCTGACCCATGTGGATGGACACTAAAAGCGGAACTGAAACTGAACACCGTAGATGACATATCTGCCGTTATTGACCCGATTGTCCCCCTCATTCCGGTTGTCGTCCCCATCATCATACCACATGAATTCGGGAGCCAGCTTGAAGCCCTTGGCTAACTGGATGGGGATGCTGATGCCCCAGAACCAGGATTTGTACCGCATGGGATTCTTGTCCCCCTCGCTTTTCATCTGCCCGTACATGATGTGCGGCGTCACAATTCCCAGACGGTAAGAACCGTCCACCCACCAGCCGTAGGTTGTGGTATTGTCCAGCCGGCGGTCATAGATTGTGGCGGCTGAGTTTCTGGCCGGTGGGCTGACGCCCATACCACCGCCGGTATTGCTCCAGTTCCGCCCCCAGTTGCCTTCAGCGCTAAACTGGAAGGGACCGAATGCGGTCAAGACACCCAGACTTCCGATGTAGGTATCGATGTGATTGTCAATCCCATCAATATCCGGATGATGGATAAGGAAATCAACCTTGCGTCGTTGATAGAGAAAACTGGGGTAGATGCTGACAGGACCCGCATAAACGGGAAGCCCCAGGTCGATCCGGGGCAGTTTGGTATCGGTCTGATATGGAATGGCCGTGTAATTAACCATTGCGTCGCCGTTGGGGTCCACCAGGGCCACGGCAAGGCGTATGGTATTGGTAATATGGTAGGTTCCCCTGATCTGGGCAAAACGTCCGGAATAGAGTTCGCCGTAGCCCTCACCGATAATGTTCAGGCTTCCTGATCGGGTACCCAGCATCTGGTAAGGCAACAGGGGAGAAATGGGCGTTGTGGTTTTTCCGACCAGGACCTGAAAGTTCTCTGTCAGATCCCACCAGCCGTAAGCGTGCCTGAGATCCACCCCGTCGCTCATGCTTAGGACTGTACCGCCACTGATCTGGCCCAGGCCCAACTGTATATACATGCCCACGTTATCTTCATTGGTCCACTTCACATTGAACCGGGTAATATTGGGAATCTGTATGGCTGTGTTGGTAAATGAACTGTTACCGAGATTTTTATATCGCGCATTTTCCCTGTTTCTCTCCACATAGTAGCAATCCACATATACCCGCCCCCCGATGGTGACCCTGGCCGGTACAGCGTCTGCGGATACAATCACCAGAAAGAGCACTGTGAACCATACGAATAACCGCTTCAATTTTCTCTCCTTATGGGTTGATATTTTGCACCGAATACACATCTAATACATGAATTGGTGAACCGCATCAAGCCGGAATATCTCGAACCCAAGGCTGAAGGAGACCCTTATGGTCAATCGAAGGGAGTTTCTCAAAGTTCAGCTCAGGGGGATGTGATGGGTCTGGTAAAAATTCAGCCCGGCAACAGGCTGGGGTCATCAAAAATTGAATACGGGGAAATCGCGAAGCGTCATGTTGTTGACAGGGTGTACGGGGGTTGTTAGGATGCCGCTTGCGGGTTTAGGGTCTAAGGTTTAAGGCCTAAGGTTTCCGTTGTAAATACCTTATACCTTATGCCTGATGCCTTACACCTTTATCGAGCCGGAGCAAACCAAAATGCCCGTTTATGAATACCGGGCCCTGGACAGGGCCGGCAAGAACCGGGATGGGATCATTGATGCCGACAGCCCCATCGCGGCAAGACAGAAATTAAGGGAAACGGGCGTTTTTCCCGTCAGCGTTCAGGCATCCGCTTCCTCGACCAAAGGATCCGCGGAAACCAAAACGGTTCGATGGCCTGTCTTCAAACGGATCAAACTGGGTGAGCTGTCGGTTGCAACGCGTCAACTGGCGATTCTCCTGGGCGCCGGCATTACCCTGGTGGCATCCCTTGAGGCCATGCTCATGCAGGTTTCAAACCCGGCGTTCAAACGTGTGCTGGCCCAGATCAAGGAATCCGTCAATGAAGGCAACAGCCTGGCCCACGCCCTTTCCAGTCACCCAAGGGTTTTCTCTAATGTCTACATCAACATGGTCCGGGCCGGAGAGGCCTCGGGATCTCTCGAGCTGGTATTGCACCGACTGGCCGATTTGAGCGAACAGGAGCAGGCATTGAAAGGGCGATTGAAAGCGGCCATGGCGTATCCGGTCCTCATGAGCTGTGTGGGGGTGGTGGTGGTTTTTTTCCTGGTGGCCTTTGTGGTCCCCAATGTCACCCGGATTTTCCATGAAATGCACCAGGCGCTTCCGCTGCCCACCGTTGTTCTCATAGGGGTCAGCGGTTTTCTCATAAAGTTCTGGTGGCTGGTGCTTGCCATGGCGTTAGCCCTCATGGTTTTGTTCTGGCGGTTGAAAAATACGGAGAAGGGCCGGTATGCATGGGATCGGTTTAAACTGGCCATTCCCCTTGTGGGCGCGTTTAATATTAAAACGGCGGTGGCGCGTTTTGCGCGAACCCTGGGAAGCCTGCTTCAAAATGGCGTACCGCTTTTGACCGCCCTGAACATCGTCAAAAATGTGGTGGGAAACAAACTTTTTACGGAAGTTATCGACGACGCCATGGATGCGGTTGAAAAAGGGAACGCCCTTGCCGCCGCCATTACGGGGAACCGTTGTTTTCCGCCCATCACCGTACAGATGATTTCGGCCGGAGAACAAAGTGGCCATCTGGAAGAGATGCTGGATAAAATTGCGGACATGTATGAACAGGAAGTGGAATCACAGGTCATGGTTATGACTTCCATGCTGGAGCCCGTGATGATCCTGTTCATGGGCGTTACCGTCGGTTTTATTGTTGTCTCCATGCTGCTGCCGATCTTTGATTTAAACCAGATGATCCGATAGCAAAGAGTATCACGGGAAAGGAACAGAACATGTGCAGGAAGCGTTTGAACGTTCACGGTTTCACACTGATTGAACTGATGGTGGTCATTGTTATTCTGGGAATTCTGGCCGGGTTGATTATTCCACGGATCATGGGCAGACCCGAGGAAGCCAGAAGGATGAAAGCCCGGGTACAGATGGAGAGTGTGGAGACTGCGCTAAGGCTCTACAAACTGGACAACGGGGTCTATCCATCCACTGAACAGGGGTTGCAGGCACTTGTTGAGGCGCCTGCTACGGGGGAACTGCCCAGGGCCTGGCGAAAGGGCGGTTATCTTGAAAAGGGGAAAGTACCCAAAGATCCATGGGGTCATGAATACGTCTACCTCAGCCCCGGCCTTCATGATGACTTTGATCTGGTGAGCTACGGGGCCGACGGCCAGCCCGGAGGAGAGGACCAGAATAAGGACGTCAACAGCTGGGAGCAGGAATAAAGGCTTATTCGGAGGGTGCCACAAAACCTTGACCCGGAACCACAAAGGCTTTACGCTAATCGAACTGGTGGTGGTGGTAAGCCTCATTGTCATGATGATCGGGTTGACCCTGCCGAAAATTCGAACCGCCCTGTTGAGCGATGATCTGAAGCGCACCACACTTCGCATGGTGGGACTGGCGAAAAACTTGAGAGACGAGGCCGTACGGGAACAAAAAACCTACGGCCTCCATCTGGATATGGTGCGGCAGCAATACTGGATCGGTTTTACCACCATGACCGAAGAAGAGCAGGCCCTTGCTCGAAAAAACGCCGAAAAACTTCCCCGTAATGTTCAAATCCTTGATGTATGGTTCAAGGAGGGGGGCAAAGTCGGCGAAGGGGAAGCCGTTATCCTGTTTTTCAAACAGGGGTATGTTCAGCCTTCCGCCATCCATCTGGGTGATGACGATGGCCAACGATTTACGGTAGTGCTGAGCCCTTTCGGGGGAAAGGTTAAAGTGCTGGAAAAATATGTTGATTTCGAGAATGAGGCATAAACCGCAAGGATTTACCCTTCTGGAAGTCATGATCGCCGTTGCCGTGCTGGCCATCGCCCTGGCGGCGGTACTGGGGTTGCAGTCGAGAAGCCTGAGCCTGGCAGCTGAAAGCCGTTTTCATACCACGGCGGCCTTGCTGGCCCAAGGGAAAATGGCCGAGATGGCGGTAACCGGGATGGGGAACCTGGCTTCGGACTCAGGGGATTTCGGCGATGTGTTCGCAGGATACGCCTGGCGCGTGTCCGTACAGAATGCCGATCTGCCCGGCCTTGAAAAAATGAAAGGCCGCCTCAAGCGGATTGATCTGGAAGTCACCTGTGGTGAAGGTGAGCTTTATTCATATGATATCAGGCTGTACCGGTTTTTTCCACTTGAAACGGTGAAGAGTGAGAAGTGAAAAGTGACGAGTGACGCGTTACGGAGAACGAATCACGGAGAACCAGGAACGAAGAACCAAGACAAGGGGTTCACACTGCTGGAAATTCTCATCGCAATTTTCATACTGGTTCTGGTGGTGTCTGCGGTTTTCGGTGCTTTTTCAGGGACTTTCAAGGTGGTGAACGAAACTGAAACTCAGGAAGAAATTTATGCCACGGCCCGGGTGGCCCTGGAACGGATTTCCGAGGACCTGGCTTCCGTCTGCGGGGGCGGTTTGTCCAAAGGAGAACTACCTGAAACCGGTGCGCCCCGGCAACGATTTCTTTTCGTGGGAGAAGACCATCAGTTGGATGATAAAAGTGCGGACACCCTTCGTTTCCTGACCTCTGCCCATTTATCCTTCAAGACCGGGCGCCAGGCGGAAGGCCCTGCGGAGGTCCACTATTACACGGAATATAAGGAAGAAACAGACGACCTGTCCCTTTACCGCTCCGACACCCTGGACTACCTGGAAAGCGCTGAAGAGGGACAGGGGGGCCTGCTGCTTTGTGAGGGGTTAAAGTGGCTGGATTTCATCTACTATGACAGGGACGGTAACGCCCACAACACATGGGACACCACCCAAAGCAGCGGCATGGCACAATTGCCGTCGCGGGTCGAGATTTCCGTTGGGTTTGAAAATGCCATTTCACCGGAAAACCCCCTGCAATTCGTAACCGGCGTTGCGCTGCCACCCATTCTGTGAGGGGTAAAAATGCCAAAGGCTTCACAGTTGAAAAATCAGAAAGGCTTCGCCCTGGTTCTCACCCTCCTCATGATCAGCATGATGTTGGTGGTGACCCTTCAATTCAACCGCTCCGTATGGTCCGGGCTTTATGGGTCTTCTAATTTTAAGGAAGCCACCCGACTTCGCCTGGTGGCCCGTTCAGGATTTGAGTGTGCCATGATGGTACTTTCAGAGGACAAAGCGCAGAATGACGTGGACACCCTTCGGGAACCCTGGGCGCAATCCAGGGAACTTTCACTGCAATCAACCGTACTGTTTGAAAAAGGCCATTTCATGGTGGAAATTTCAGATCTTTGCGGAAAGATTCAAATCAACCAGCTCTTAGATGATAAGGGCGACTGGCGCCCGGCCCAAAGAGACCTGTTTCAGCGGTTTCTACTTTCGAAAGCATTTGCTCTTGATCCGGATGAGGTTTCAAATTTGATGGATTTCATCAAGGATTGGCTTGACCCGGACGATGAAACAACCCGTTTTGGTGCCGAATCCGGTTATTACCGGAGCCTGGAACCACCCTATGCCTGCACTAATGGCGCCCTGGCATCTCTGGACCGGTTGACCCTCATACGCGGCATGAGCGAAGAGCTGGTCTACGGCACGCCTGAAAAAAAGGGAATTATGCCCTATCTGAGCGTCCACGGAGACGGGAAAATCAATATCAATACGGCCGGACCGGTGGTTCTGCAGGCCCTGTCAGCGGAGATGGACGAAGAAATGGTTCGAGATATGATCGCTTACCGGGAGGACCCCACAAACGACCTGGCGGATCCCAAATGGTACCAGAAGGTGCGTGGCATGGATCACATTGTTTTCGATGCCGATTTGCTGACCACCAGAAGCGATTATTTTGAAATCCAATCAACGGGTGTCATGGGTAAAATGGAACAACAGCTGAACGTGTCCGTTTTCCGGGAGCCGGGAAAGCCGTCTCAAGTCCTCCAGTGGAAAACCGGCCCGGAGAATAAGAACTAATGCAACCGAGCGTCACAGGCATCGATATCAATGACGATTATCTGACCGCTGTCCAGGTATTCAAGGGATTCGGTGGATGGGAACTCACCGCCTGCGCCAGGATTCATACGAAAGGGGACGAGAGCCTCCATCAGGGGCTTTCGACCCTGTCCCAATCCATGAACCTGACGGGGGGAGAGTGTATTGTTGCCATTTCCGGGGCCGAAACCTATTATCGAAACCTGGTGGTTCCCTTTAAGGATAAGAGAAAGCAACGGGAAGTTCTCTCCTTTGAACTGGAGCCGAACGTCCCCTTTCCCATCGATGATCTGGTCGTCGATTTTTTTTCCATAAATCGGTCCGATACGCCGGAACTTCTGGCTTTTTTTGCCGAAAAACGGGTGGTCGGCCAATTGCTGGATACCCTGAAGACCCAAAGCATTGATCCGGAAGCGTTGTGTGTCCGGTGTATCCCCATGGCCCTATGGCTGATGAACAATCCCGGGAACCCCGGCAAGGGAGTTTTGCTGGACCTGGGGGAAAAAAGGGTAACCCTGGTGCTGTGGCAGAGAAGGCGGGTGGTATTCATCCGCTCCTTTGTCCATGGCAGCGGCGGCGATTGCGGGAATGGAACATCAGCGACCTTTCCGCCGGTTTTAAATACCGTGCGCCATACGATTCACGCCTTTGGGGCCGAACGAAAGGCCAATCAAATCAAACGGTTTGAAAGCCCTGAAAAAGTGTTTTTGACGGGCCATGGCGCAACCCTGCCCGGGATATCGCAATCTGTAGCCGAAACGTTGGGTATTCCCGCCCAACGCGTGGATTTGTGCAATGACGACCGGATTCGCCTGGGGGAAAACGCAGAACCGGTATGGGACCCATTGCTCATGGACGGCGCCCTCTCGCTGGCATTGGGCCGTTATAACGCCAAGGGACTGGGGCCGAATCTCAGGAGAAATGGATTTGAAGTCCAAAAACGGTCATTTTATCGCTCAAAGGTCTTCAGGAAAGTTGCGGCCTGGCTGTTGGTGATCGCTTCCCTCTGGGCCGTTGATATGGGGGTGGATATCTATTTCCTGAAACAGCGGGCGGCAGCCCTTGACAGTCGGACCCTGGTCCTGTTCAAGAAAACATTTCCCCATATAAACCGCATCGTGGATCCCGTTAAACAGGCGCAGATAGAAATAAATGAGTTGAAGCGTGTTGCGACGCCGGGCCAGGCAGTGGGGATGAACGGCAGGGCGCTTGATCTGTTGCTGGAAATTTCCGAGCGCCTTCCCGAATCAATGGATTTAAAGGTCTCACGCATGGTGATTGATCCCCATTCCGTCAGGATCAAAGGCAATACCGATACCTATAACACGGTGGACCGGGTAAAACAGGGTCTTGAGAAATCGTCCCTTTTTAAAACCACGACCATCAGTTCCGCCAATCTGGATCGGGGGAAGAACAGGGTGTTGTTTGAAATTAAGCTGGGAAGGTGATTTTTGGCTAGGTTTGAGGTTGGGTAAAGAATGCAGCTAGGGAAGCGGGAAAAACTTTTTGTCCAGCTGGCCGGTTTTACGGTAGCAGCCTTCTGTCTTCTTCAATTCGGGGTCTTTCCCGTGTTGGCGGATCGCAAACGCCTGCAAAAAAGCCTCTTCACAAAGGAGAAGGGCTTTGAGGAAATGGTTCGGCTGTCTCAGGAATATGCGGTCCTCAAAGAGCGATCCCATACTGCGGAAAATGTCATCAAGAAAAGGCCGCCCGGATTTACCCTTTTCTCATTCCTTGAAAAGGCCGCAGGTAAAGCCGGGGTCAAACGCCATATCAAGTACATGAAACCCTCTTCCTCCAAGGGTGAAGGTGGGTGGAAAGAAACCATGGTGGAAATGAAACTGGACAAGATTTCCCTTAAACGACTCATGGATTATTTGTATTTGATCGAGTTATCAAAAAAAGCCATTCAAATCAAGCGATGCGCCGCGACTGAAAATAAAGGACGAAAAGGCACACTGGATGTGGTCATCCAGGTGGTCACTTTTGAGGCCCCATGAAAACAGGGTTAAAATACATTGGCTACGCACTTTACGCCATTCTGGTGGCGGTGGCGCTTCTTTATTACCGCTTCCCGTCAGAGACATTTCAATCGTACCTGGTGCAAGTGGCAGGCCGGATGGACCCACCGGTTATTTTTTCCACCCGATCTCTTGATCCGTCGTTTCCACCCGGATTGTGGCTGCAGGCGCCGGCCTTTTCCCTGGAAAAACACCCTGAAACCGCTTTTTTTGAGGCGCAGGAGTTGTCTGTCAGTCCCGGTATGGGATCACTTATTCTGGGAAACACCACCTGGTTTTTTGATGCCCGTGCCTATGGCGGGTTCATTAACGGCCATATTCGGCCTGGAAAGGACGGTGAAATAGACGGCTTTTCCCTGTCCCTTGAAAAGATGCGCATCCATGAATACGCGTTTTTGCCTCATTTCGGGATTGGCGATTTGGGTGGAAGCCTCAACGGAAACATCACATACAAGGGCCCGCCGGACCGGATCATATTGGGGGACGGAGCCGGTGACATTCATATTTCAGAAGGAAAGATAGACCTTTTGAACCCCTTTCTGGGACTTGAAACGATCCCTTTTGGGAAATTGAACGCACGATTCACCCTCAAAAAGGGAACGATTAACCTGATCTCGGTATCTCTTGACGGAAAAGGGTTTCTGGGATCTATTTCCGGAACCATCCGTTTGAACCGGGTCATGGACCGCAGCCGGCTTAATTTAAAAGGGACGATCGAACCCATTGAGGCTTTTCTTGAAACCTTGAAAGGAGGGCCTGCCCTGCTGAGCCTTTTTCGAGGGGGCCATAACGGTCTGAGACGGTCCTTCGTCATTCAAGGCACCTTCAGGTCGCCGAAATTTCGTTTTACATAATGAGTAACCTATTATGACCCGATTTGCCGAAATCATGTTTAACCTCTTTGCCCTGTTTGTGGCCGTCTACATGGGTGTGGATATTTTCTACCGGTTTATGGATGCTCAGCTGTTAACGATAAAATCCCCGGAAACAGCGGCAGGGACCTTCAGAACCCGAACAAAGGAAAAACAGCCGCTCCCCGCCCATTATGATAAAATCGGCCGGCGGGGTCTGTTGGGCGGGCCCACCGTAGACCGGGAGGGAAAAGCGGAAGAAATGGGTGCGGAACAGATCGCGGCTTTGAAACCCACGAGCCTGAATATCGTTTTGTTGGGCACGGTCTCCGGTCCCCAACGGGTTGCCTTTGCCGTCATGGAGGAAAAAGGCAAAAAAAAGCAGGGCCTCTACCAGACCGGGGACAAGGTCCAGGGGGCATTGATCAAAAAAGTCCTGAGGGGAAAGGTAATCCTCGAAGTTAAGGGAAAAGATGAAATCATTGAAATGGAACAGGCCAAAACCGGAAAACGAGGATCCCGGAGGGGCAGCGCCGGAAACGGAGATGATGGATACACCATCACGGTGGGTCGTGATGATCTTCAAAAATCCCTTGGCAATATCAATTCGCTGCTGACCCAGGTCCGCATCCGACCTCTCATCAAGAACGGCAAACCGGACGGATTGCTTCTTTCCCATGTCAAACCGGGATCTATATTTTCTAAACTGGGCCTCAAGAACGGCGATGTGGTCAAAAAAATTGACAATAAAGTAATCAAAAGCCCGGATGACGCTTTTGCGTTTTACAACCAGCTCAAGTCCGGCGCCGAGCTTTCGCTGGAAATTGGCCGTGGCAGCGAAACCAAAACCCTCAATTACCAATTTGAATAGACCATGTATAAGACCTTTTTTGGATTTAAAGAACATCCCTTCAACCTGACGCCGGATCCCCGGTATCTCTACCTGAGCCGCTATCACCGGGAGGCCCTGGACCACCTGCTTTACGGTATTAACCAACGAAAGGGGTTTATTGCCATCACCGGCGGGGTGGGAACCGGAAAAACCACTCTGTGCCGCGCCCTGCTGGACCACCTGGATGACACTACAAAAAGTGCGCTCATCTTCAGCTCTTTTGTCTCCGACATGGAAATCCTCAAATCCATTGCCCATGAGTTCGGCGTAACGGTTCCCGCGGAAGCCGAAAGCAAAAACGCCCTGCTGGATGCCATCAATCATTTTCTGCTGGGTGTTTTCAGGGAAGGGGGCAATGCGCTCTTACTGATCGACGAGGCCCAGAATCTGTCCCGAACGGTCCTTGAGCAGATTCGAATGCTCTCCAACCTGGAAACGGAAAAGGACAAACTGATCCAGATTGTACTGGTGGGTCAATCGGAATTGAAAGAGGTCCTCTCGGCCCATTCACTCAGGCAGTTGGACGATCGCATCACCGTACGGTATCATCTGAAGCCTCTGGATCAAAAAGATGCTCGGGGGTATGTGGAACATCGCCTGGTGGTGGCGGGGGGAAAGGGGGATGTGCGTTTCTCCGATGGGGCCTTCAAGCGGATCTACGCCTATTCCGGGGGAAACCCCAGGCGTATCAATGCGGTCTGCGACCGGGCCCTCCTCCTGGCCTATATCGCTGAAAAGAGAACTGTTTCCGGGAAAATGACCGCCAGGGCGATTCTGGACCTTCGCGGCGGCATCGAAGCGAATGGGAACCGCCCCCCCGGTTCCGGACAAGGCACATGGTGGAAATGGGTTCTGCCGGTGATTCTTTTTTTCATGATCGCCGCAGGCGTAGGCGTATGGACTTTCAGGGACCATCTCTTCCGCTCCAACTCAGATGTGGGGTCGGAAAAACATTCCATTGAACCCGTTGCCCAAAAGCCGCACCCGTCCCTTTTTCTGACCAAAATGCAAAGTATTGCCGGACTATTTGATCTGGCTGAGGGATCCCTATCCCCTGAAGATAATCACGGCGGCACTCAGATGAGCCTGGTGTCATTTCCACTGTCGGTCGAATATTACACCATGTTGAAAAAGCCTTTCAGGATCGACATGCCGGTCGGTATGGACCATGGGCCGTCGGCCTATCTTCTGATCCATCACGTAACGCCAGACGGCGCCGTCGCACTGGATGCGGACGGCAACACGCGAAACCTTACAAGGGAGTTCATCCTGGGACACTGGGGCGGTCAAGTCAGTTGGGTATACCCATACGTGGACAACAGCTTTTTTTTGAAACAGGGGATGCAATCACCGGCTGTTTTGACCCTTCAGAAAATTTTGCAGGATCTGGGATACCTGGTAACCCTGAACGGTGTTTTTAACCCACAGACTTGTGAAGAAGTGAAAAAGTTCCAGGATGAATTTGGTCTCAAGGCGGACGGGGTGGTGGGTTCCCGAACCCTGGCCCTCCTTTACCAGATGGCGGACAAACAGCATGAGCTACATCCATGAAGCATTGAAAAAAGCCCAGGTTGAACGGGACCTGGAAAAAAGGCCCTACGGCGGCATACCGGTGTCCCGGCGGAAAAAGTCCTTTTTCACTGCCGGAAAAATCATTTTTCCGGCGGCTTTACTGTTGATGGTTTTACTTGCTTTTGCAGGCTATTCATGGTGGGATCTGACAGTTGAAAAGCGGGATGGGGCACCACCGGACATTCGGCGGACAAACCCAACGCCGAAACGGCAGGCAGGCACGCCGCAAAACCGGCGCGTAACCTCTCCGGATGTCCGGCGGATGAGCCCAACTCCCACGGAATCGGTCGGCAACCCGTTGCCCGCGGCAGTACCCCGCCCACAGGTGAAAAGCCGTGAAGATATTGCCGTCTGCTATCAAAAAGCACGGGCGTTTCATCGGGAAGGCCGCCTGCCGGAAGCCGGAATGTGGTATGAAAAGGTCATTTCCATGGACCCGGGTCACGTTGAGGCACTCAATAACCGGGGCGTGCTGCACCTGCACAAAAAGAACTATTCTGCAGCCCGAAAGTGTTTTGAAAAAGCAATCCGCTTAAAACCCGATTATGTGGATCCCTATTACAACCTGGCCTGCGTTTCAGTGGCCCAGGGGAAACCGGAACAGGGCCTCAGGTATCTGAAAAAGGCCGTTTCCATGAATCCCGCCGTCAGGGAATGGGCGCAAAAAGATCCGGATCTGGATGTGTTGCGGAGCGACCCCGGGTTTAAAATGATTGTTACTAATGAAAAAAGAAAATCACTCAAAAGATGAGAATAAAGATGAAATATCTAATAACGCAATGGCTCTTTTTGATTGTTTGGGTGTTCACAGGGTTTTTCCTTGCCCCCGCCCCGGTTTCAGGTGCCCGTGTGACGGGAGAAGAGGGCGTGGCCCCTGCTGTTCCCACGCGGGCTGTTCAAAACCAAAAGCCCCCTTCGTCTTCACCCGTGAAACCCCCGGTTTCCGCCCGGAAAGAAATCAGACTGAGGTCGGATGACCCGGAACCCGCTGTGACCATCGATTTCGACCAGGTGGATATTCCCATTTTCATCAAGTTTATCAGCGAACTGACCGGGAAAAACTTTGTCATCGACAAAGGGGTCAGGGGCAAGGTGACCATTATATCCCCCAACAAGATCAGCGTGGATGAAGCTTACAAGGTGTTTGAATCGGTGCTGGAAGTCCATGGTTTTACCACGGTGCCGGCGGGGAACATTATCAAGATCGTCACCGCGGCCAGCGCCCGCACCATGAGCGTGAAAACCCGATTGAGGCGGGAAGCGTTGGATTCGGAAGACAAGGTGGTCACCCAGCTGATTCCCCTGCGGTATGCGGAGCCGGACGAACTGAAAAAGCTGTTTGCCCCGTTTATCAGCAAGAGCAGCGTCATGGTTTCCTATCCCCCGACCCGAACCCTGATTGTCACGGACGTGCAGTCCAACATCAAACGTCTTATGGGTCTTGCCCGGGCCATTGACGTGGAAGGCGTGGGCGAGGAAATTTCCCTCATTCCCCTGGAATATGCCGGCGCCGGCCCCCTGGCCAAGTCCTTGAACACGGTTTTTGAGCGGCGGGCCGGTAAACAGAAGCGCACCGCGGGTCCCCAGACCGTCACCAAAATTGTGGCCGATGAACGGACCAATTCGCTGATTGTCGTGTCATCGGAAGACAATGCCGCCAAAATTCGAAAACTGGTGAAGCTCCTGGACAAAGAAGCGCCGCGGGGCCAGGGCGACATCCATGTGTACTATCTGCAGCATGCCAATGCCGAGGACCTGACCAAAGTATTGACCTCCCTTCCGTCCAAGAAATCTTCTGATAAAAACAAGGGGAAGACCCCCATCCTGTCCAAGGAAGCACGGATTGTAGCGGACCAGGCCACCAATTCCCTGGTAATCATGGCGAACCCGGATGACTATCTGGTACTGGAACAAGTCATCCAGAAGCTTGATATCCCCCGAATGATGGTCTTCATCGAGGCCCTGTTCATGGAAGTGAACGTGGAAAAGGAATTCAACCTGGGCGTGGAATGGCAGGGGATTAAAACTTTTTCCTACGACGGAAAAAACGCCGGGGCTTTTGCCGGATCCAGCCCGTCCACTTTTACAGCCCTGGGTGGCATCGTAAAAAACAGTGTTTTACCCCGAGGCTTTTCCATGGGGGTCATCAGCGAAGCCATCGAAATCGCCGGCGTCAAATTCCCCAACCTGGCGGCCGTGGTGAACGCCTACCAGCAGGACCGGGATGTCCATATCCTTTCCACCCCCCAGATCCTCACCACGGACAACGAGGAGGCTGAGATCATGGTGGGAAAAAACGTGCCTTACCAGGTACGAGATGAAACGAGCCAAGCGGAATTGGACTACAGTTCCTATGAGTACAAGGATGTGGGCGTGACCCTTAAGATCACCCCGCAGATCAGCCAGGAACGATTCGTTCGCCTCAAAATATACGAGGAGGTCACCCGGCTGGTGGACGACACGGTGTTGAGCGCCTCGGGCTCGAAACGTCCTGAAACCTGGAAGCGCCTGGCCCAGACCACGGTCATCGTCAAAGATGCCAACACGGTGGTGATCGGCGGGCTCATCGGAGACGAGACCACAACCACCGACTACAAGGTTCCCTGCCTGGGCGACCTTCCCCTGTTGGGCTGGTTGTTCAAGGGAACCAGCAAGAAAAGACAAAAGACCAACCTCTTTATCTTCCTGACGCCCCGCATTATTCAGAATCCGGCCGAGGCCAAAAAAATCTATCTGGATAAGAAGGAACAGATCGAGCGGATCAAGGAAGGGGTCATCAAGATGTATGATAAGCCCAAGCCCAAACCGCTGACGGATGAAACGCCGAAAACCGGGAATTAAAGATTCGTAAAAAGCGAAAGACGAATATCGAACAAGGAATACCGAATGACGAAGGCAAATATCCCTGACCCATCCGGAGTCCCGATTACGCCGTGGGTCCGTCCCCTGGGGGAAATTCTTCATGATACCTGCGGGCTTAGTGAAACCCACCTTCAGCGGGCACTTGAGGTCCAAGCGGAAAAAGGGGGACGCCTGGGGGAGATCCTCATTCGCCGGAAAGTGATCACGGAAGCCGACCTGCTGAGTGCTCTGGGGGTGCAGTGGGACCTGCCGGTTTCCATGACCCTGCCCTTTGAAACCCATGACACGGCCTTTACCCGGCATACACCCATCCAGTTCCTTAAGAAATTCAAGCTGGTCCCCATGATCACGGATGCAGGGACCACCCTTTATATCAATGATCCATCCGAGTTCCAGGCCCTGGATGATCTCACGCGACTGCTGGAACTGGAAGACGCACCCGTCGTACTGGCCCCGGGTTCAGCCATCCTGTCGGTGATCAATGCGGCTTACGACGTGAGCGGCGATTCCGCGGAACGGGTCATCGAAGACATGCAGGAGGGTGAAGCCGGTCGAATATTGTCGGAAATCGAGGAAACAGCGGATCTGCTGGAGGATACCAGCGACGCCCCCGTGGTAAAACTGGTCAATCTCATGCTGAGCCAGGCGGTCAAGGCGCGTGCCAGCGACATTCATATCGAACACTCCCAGCACAAACTGCGGATTCGTCACCGGGTGGACGGTATCCTTTACGATATGCTGTCCCCCCCCAAACATATTCAGTCGGCCCTCATCAGCCGCGTCAAGATCATGGCCCAAATGAACATCGCGGAGAAAAGACTGCCCCAGGACGGCCGCATCAAAATCCGAATTGCGGACAAGAACATTGATATCCGTGTGTCCACCATTCCCGTGGCATTCGGCGAGCGGGTGGTACTCCGGTTGCTGGATAAGACCAACGTGCTGCTCAAGGTCACGGACCTGGGCATGCCCGAAACCGATCAGGCGGCCTTTGAACAGCTCATCAGCTCACCACACGGCATCATCCTGGTCACCGGCCCCACGGGAAGCGGGAAGACCACCACCCTGTATGCGGCCCTATCCACCATCAATAAAACCGATATTAACATCATTACCATTGAGGACCCCATTGAGTACCAGATCGACGGAATCGGACAGATCCAAACCAATTCCAAAATCGATCTCACCTTTGCCAAGGGACTGCGTTCCATCGTCCGCCAGGACCCGGACGTGATCCTGGTGGGAGAGGTGCGTGACCTGGAGACGGCCGAGATTGCCATTCAGTCGGCGCTTACCGGGCACCTGGTTTTTTCCACGCTGCACACCAATGATTCCGCCGGCGCCGTAACCCGCCTTATCGACATGGGGATTGAGCCTTTTCTGGTCACCTCTTCCGTCAGCGCCATCCTGGCCCAGCGGCTGGTGCGGGTCATCTGCCCCCACTGCCGTGAAGCCTACACACCGGACGGGGAATCCCTGCAAAAAATCGGCATCACCCCCGAAATGTCGGAAGGGGCCACCATCTACCGGGGCCGGGGGTGTCCTGCCTGCCTGGATACCGGCTTCAGGGGGCGAACCGGTATTTTTGAGTTCATGCTCCTGGATGAAAAGATCAAAACCCTGATTTTGAAAACGTCTGACGCCAATGCCCTCAAGCGCGCGGCCATTGAAGGGGGTATGACCACCCTGCGCCGGGACGGCGCGCAAAAAGTCCTTGAAGGGATTACCACCATTGAGGAAGTCTTCAGGGTGACCTATCAGTAGCCGCCCTGCAAACCCATAAAACTACCTTTCTGGCTCATTCACCTCCCGCCCGGGAAATTATTGTAAAATATTTTTACGGTCGTAAAGTTTCTGTACGGACTTCGCGCTTGTAATTTCTCGCCGGGAAACGCGCAAAACGCTGAATAGATCACAATGACAGGGCTTTACATTCATATCCCTAAAGCTGGCCTGCTAATTGCATCTATATATTGTGACGTCCACGAGTGGAATACCAGAAAAAACGTAAACCCACAGCGGCAGGAGTAGGACGGTGATTACACGGCAACGCCACAACCATAAGGGATTCACCCTTCCCGAAATGCTCATCGTCCTTTGTATCATGGTGGTGATGACAATGATTGCCGTTCCCACTTTCATGAACCTGCTTCCGGGAATGCGGTTGAACAGCTCCGCCAGACAGGCTTTCATGGCCATGGCGCGGGCCAGACAATGGGCTGTAAGCAGTAATACGAATGCCTATGTGAAATTCGACACCAACGGCAACAGCATCAAAGTCTGGCTGGACAACGGGCCCGGAGCCGCCAAAGGAAACGGCGCCAAGGACGAAAGTGAGCCCTATATCTTTGAGGGAGTTACCGACGAAGGGGTAATTTTCGCTTTCAGATATCCCTCAGATACTGTCGGGTTTAATTCAAGGGGGTTGCCCATCAGCAAAAGCTACTACCTCAGCAATTATTTGGCGTATTTCCTTTGGCTGCAAAATTCTGAAGGCAAGTACAAAAGCATCATCATCAATCCTGTCGGGAACATTAAAATATCGTGATGGTTTGCGGGTTACAATTGCTCTTTAACGGTTGGGAAAACTTTAAAACCTGAAATTACAAGTAAAGATCTGCGTAAAGTATGGAGTGAAAAGCCATGACTAATAGAACGTCCGGACAAAATCTAGTTGATGCTAAAAATGATAACCCGGGCTTTACGCTATTAGAAGTCCTGATAACAATTGTAATCCTTTCAGTTGGTTTGCTGGGAATGGCTGCACTGGCTGCAGGAACTATAAACGGGAATGCGTTTAGCAAAAACTTATCCACAGCTATCACCTTGGCCCAGGATAAAATGGAGGAAATCTGGGAACAGGACTATTCAGATATTGCGCCAGAAGGAAATGCCAGTCTTTCATCCCCATTTGCAAATTATGAGCGAGAGGTTACGGTTGATACTGCCTCGTTCCCTGATATTGTCGGTCCACCTGCCCAACTGATTGGCATGAAAGTCGTGACAGTAATAATATCCTGGACCGATTATGGTGGAACACATAATGTTCAGCACAAGACAATCCTTTCCCGATCGAGATAGTGAGGCCCATGATGGATCGTCCTCAAAAAATCCTAGCGCGCGGTTTTACCCTTGTTGAACTGCTTATCGCCATGGCAATCGGCCTTACTGTGCTGACGGCCACATCTAGCGCATTCATTAGCCAACACAAAGCCTATAAATTGGAGGAGCAGAAAATCGAGATGATTCAAACAGCACGGGCTGCCATGGACATTATTAGCAATGAAGTAAAAATGGCCGGGTATCATTGGGATCCGACTGGGGCCAATCTATTGCAAACGACGGACTCAACGACCACACCGACGACTTATGTCGGGATGCTTTACGACACAACACAGCTTGAAATTAAAGCAGATTTAAATAGTGATGGGGAAACAGATGGAACAACAACGAATGACGATGCGAATGAAGAAATCATCTATGCCTACTATGGGGAAAATAAGCAGATCACGAGAGATACAGGCAATGGTGCTCGACCACTTGCCGAAAACATAGAAGACTTTAGCTTTAAATATTTCAGACACGATTCCGCCTCCGGCTCTATCGTTGAGGTGACAAATTCAGCAAATGAAGAAACAATTCGGGTGATTGAAATCACAATAATCGCCAGAACGGCCGACCCTGATCCAAATTATTCACACCCAACATACGGCGATAGGTATAGAAGACACACACTAACCTCGTATATAGCCCCACCAAATCTCAGAAATTAGTTAGGAGGTTTTAAAATGTTGCGAACATCGGCATTTAAAAAACCGGGGGTATCGGTTGTTCGATCTGTAAGTATGAATCAAAACGGAGCAGTACTTATTATCGCCCTCGTGTTTATGATCCTTTTAACATTGTTAGGATTAGGTGCTGTTTTTTTGACAACAACGGATATGAAAATTGGCGCCAATTATAAGGACAGCGAACTAGCCTTTAACAACGCGCAGGCCGGCGTGCAATATGCGATTGGGAAGATGGAAGAGGGGCTCAAAGCATGGCCCCGCACGTTCACCCTTCCTATCACCACCACGAGCACGCCAGCCAGTCCCCTCATTTCAACTTTCGCTGCGCCGACTGGTTTTATGTTTACCTACCCGGCTGAGATAACAAGGATACCAACAGACAGTCCGCCAACAGATGACCCACCTGATATTTACGAATTCACCTGCATCGGGACAACGCCTCAAGGCAGTACTGCCAGCATAACAGCGAGGGTTCGACGACTCCCCGCAATAAACTTTGGTGCTTTTGGGGACGAGTTACTGGATCTGGGGAACTTGGCGGGTGTTTATAGTTATTCTCATACAGACTGCATTGCATCAGGATGTCATCCTCTCGACCCATCAGACTCAACAGATGAAGGCGATATAGGCTCGAACGAGTCCGTAATATTGCGTAATAGCGCTATAGTTAACGGGGATGTGGCCCTTGGAGAGGACATCAACGGCAATGACGGAACCCTAACAGACCAAGGAGGAGTGGTTTCAGGATCGATGGGCGCAGATATTCCCAGAACTGATCCTGATCCATTGGGTATAGTGGGAGGAGAACTTGCGGCTGCTTTCATTACGTATAGTGCTACTAACGATAATGGTCTCGCTGTTGACACAGACGGGTCAATCAAAGCAGGCCCTTCAATCGATGTAAAAACCGCCGGAGATACTCTTACTCTAAAAGGAAAAACGGGCGGCGCCAACTATTATTTTACTAGCATATTGGTGAGAAGCAGCACAGTCCTCTACATTGATACAACTAGTGGTCCTGTTAATATCTACCTGACCGGCGAGTTTACTTCCGGCAATGGTGCTGAGGTCGTAAATACCACGGGTTGTGGGTCAGCCTCAGATCCATGCTCCTGCCCCCCCAGTAGCTGCACCCCTGGAGCCCCGGGAGATTTTACCATATTTGCCAACTCACAGAATGATCCTTCCGAAAATATTACCCTTAAGAACAGTTCTGTATTCTCTGGAGTAATTTATGCACCGTGTATTGAGGTGGTAATAGACAATAGCGCTGATGTTTACGGCGCCATAATGGCTAAGAGGGTGGATATAGTCAATAACGTTGAGATTTATTATGACACTGATCTCAAGGATAAGTTGCCATCAAATGATTTGCAGGTTATATCCTGGCAAGATAATCGGATGTAATGAGTGGAACAGTTCATGGCTATTCTCTCCACCAATCCGGCAACTGACCACCAAAAGCGGCCTTAACTTTCTCTTCCAGTTTTTTGATCTCGTTTCGCAAGGAAATAAGCTCTTGATAATGTTGTTTGGCCAACACCTTTTCATTTCTTGCCTTTGCATCTCTATAGGCCTTTCGCGCAACCTCTCTTTTCATTATGATTTGCCTTTTACCTTCAAGGAACGCCTCTTTTTTTAGGGCATTTTCCTGTTCTTTTGTTGGCGTTGCAGCCTTCGCCTTTTCAACCCCTTCAGCACCTACTTGCTTCTCTGCCCCTTTTCTTTTTTCTATCTCTTTCCCATCCGGCAATTCTTTTACATCCTCTATCTCATCAATTTCCTTTACGAGATCTTTTTGAATACCGATGACCCCACCATATTGTTTAAACTTTATCTGATCCCCGTCTTCCCAGTATTCATGGGTTGTAATTTCCCGACCGTCCTTGAGGTGAATGAGGTAAGCGGCCGAACACACCGATGCACAGAATAAAAAACCAACACAAATAAAAATCGCCGCTATTTTTTTCATGCCAACCTCCCGCTCAAGATACGCTGAAAAAACAACAACACCAAAGCCCCCGCTGACGGCAGGATTATTGATCTCTTTTCTTGAGCACTTCCTTGGCTTTGTCTCCCATGGACATGATGTCCACAAGGTGGTCCGAATAGGAACCCCCAATATCGGCTTTAAGCATTTTGTCTCTCAGTTTGGCTAAAGCTTTGTTAAGTTGAATAATTTCCTCTTTTGACAAGGATTCTACATTTTTGAATCTATCCTTGAGGCTGTCAAACTCATTAAGAATTTCATTTGGATGTTTTTTTGAACTGCCCTTTGGCGATTTCAACCTTTCTTTTTCCTTTTGACCCCCAGTTTCGTTGATGGACGTTTTTATTTCTTCTTTTATCGGAGGGGGCACCTTTTCCGACGATTTGGGAGATGACTTCACGATGATTGTTTTCGGATCATCAATTTTTTCAATGGAAACCACGTCTTCTTTCGGAATACCCACCATGCCACCAGGCTGCTGTATTTTGATCTGACCCCCTTCTTCCCGGTACTCATGGGTCGTGATTTCCCGGCCGTCTTTGAGGTGGATCAGATAAGCAGCGGAACACACCGATGCACAGACCCATAAACAAACGGCAATGACCCCGATGATAAATTTTTTCATTGGAACCTCCATTGTTAAGCGGCGTAACGAAAACCATAATCCCTTTCAGATTTGAAAGTCAATGGCGAGCTTTTATTTTCCCCAAAAACATGTTAGGGATGAGCAAAAAAGAATTCAGGAGCCTTCATGAACAAGAACAATCCTTTACGCGTCATCATTTTCGATTGCGACGGGGTCATGTTTGATTCCCGCCAGGCCAACATCAATTTTTACAACCACCTGTTGACCCATTTTAACCTGCCCCCCATGGACCCGGAAGAGGTCGACTATGTGCACATGGCCACGGGCCGCGATTCCGTGCAATATATTTTCAGGAAAACGCCCCATTTTGGGGAAGCCGACGCATACCGGCTGCAAATGGATTACGCCCCGTTCATCAAGGATATGATCATGGCCCCGGGGCTTGAGGATCTCCTGCTGAAGCTGCAGCCGGAATTTCATCTGGCCGTGGCCACCAACCGCAGCAACACCATTGATGAAGTGCTGGTTCAAAACAATCTTGCCGGGCTTTTCGACATGGTGGTCTCTTCCCTGGACGTGAAAAAACCGAAACCCCACCCGGAGTCCATTTTTAAAATTCTGTCGTTTTTTGAGCTTACACCAACCCAGGCCATCTACATCGGCGATTCATCCGTGGATTATGAAACGGCCAGGGCCGCTGATGTCTGTTTCGTGGCCTATGGGAACGACCAGCTGGATGCACCGTTTAAGGTGCACACCATGGGGGAGGTGGAAGAGGTGATTCGGGTGTTTGAAGGCGGATGACGGATGACGGAGAGCAGAGGGGTTTATTTGAGTTGGGCTGCGAAATTTTTTTCGATATAGGAGGCGGGTACGGCCAGGTTGATGGCGTTGTAGGCCTTGAACCCGAGGCTCACAATTCCGATGAGTTTGCCGTCCTTGTCCACCACGGGGCCTCCGCTGTTCCCTCCGATGACCGGGGCTGAAAACTGGACCCAGTCCCCCTTGTACGGCGCCTTGATTTTCAGTTCTTTCTTAAAATCTTTTTCGGGAAAGATCCGGCTGAAGTTGCCGCTGGTGACCGTCTCTTTAAACGCCAGCAGGGGGTTTCCCACCACCCAGACCGGCTCCCCCCGAACCAGTGTTTCGGTTTTTCTGATTTCAAGATAGGGCGTGGGCCGCCTGGTCAGGACCCGGATGAGCGCCAAATCATTCTTTCGACTCTTCTTGATGATTTTCACCGAGTATTTTTTCTTTTCACCGGCCAGTTCGGCCTTCATGCTGTACGTCACTCCCTGAACCACATGCTTTGCCGTGATGGCCAACCCCTTATCGTTAATGAAAAACCCGGAACCCCCACCTTTCCGGTTGGTCAACCGAAAGGTGCTCTGGACCGCGTGTTCAATTGGGTTATCGGAGATGGTGACGGGTTTTGGTTCCGGCCGGGGCGCTTCCTTGAACTGCCTTTCCTCAATATCGCCACCGGCCTCATCCGGATGCGGGGGCTGATCGGAAAAGTGGACATTCCCATCCTTGTCATGCCAGATGTAGGCCTTGCCCGCCGTCGCCCCCGCCCATAGAAAGCAGACACTTGCCAGCAACATACAGAATACCGCCATGGGATGTCGTCTCATCAAACACTCCTTTACCGACCCCATGCGGCCTGAGTCCCCGCGCCGGACGAAAAGGACGCCAGCATTACTACCCTGTACCCTTTTTCATAGAGAAACAGGGCCACTTCCGGCGGCAGATCAAGGGGCGTCATAAAGACCGAATGGCCGCCTTCCGTAAAAAAGGTAACCCCGGACAAGGTCAACTTGACATTCTTTTTGCTGTGCGGCGCCGTGGACAGGGTATGAGGCCCCATTTTATGCTGCCGGCCCAGAAATTTCAGGGTTTTTGAAGCCATGGACAGGGGATTCTTTTCTTTTGAAAGGGAGAGCACCGAAATGCCCCTTTCTTTTAACAGGGCGACAATCTCCGGATCCAACCCGCTGAGATCGATCACCCGTTCCTTTCCGTGAGCGGTCAGGTAAAAATCCGCCGTAACGGTCAGCTTGAAACCATCATTTCGGCTCTCAAAGGCGGGAATTTTGACCCGTGCGTCATGGGGATGTCCGGTCAGGGTCAGGAGCATTTCCACCAGGGATGCGGCATCCGGAGCCGTTTCCGACGCTTTTTCAGTCAGCGGTTTATCGGGCGTTTGGGTGGAAGGATATTCGACGAACAGCACCCCCCGTTCTTTCAGATAGCTCTTTACGGATTGAGGAACCGCCCGGCTTTTATCGTCAAGAAGATTAATCACAATGAAGCCGGGGTCCTCACCGGCTTGCCCTCTGGGCGGAATCACAATCCAGTCTCCGGTAATACTGACCGGAATGGTTCCGGGCAGTTTCAGGGGTTCTCCCTTCTTGAAAACCTTCGGGTACTGAACTGCTTTCAGAATTTTGGTGAAGGCGGATTTCAAATCATCCCCGGGTGAAAGGTGAACAATTCGATAGGTTCCCCAACTGGACTCAATCACGCGGCCCATCCTGGGGGGCAGGGAATTGTTAAGGTCCACGATCAGGGTTATGCCCCCGTGAAGCTTGATAATGGGGTAGGTATCGGCCTTGAGGTTGATGTGGCCACCCGATTTCATGGGGATAAAGTGTTCGCCCGAATGGATCCACTTCTCGCCCATTTGCGGAAGCATATCCCCCAGCCCGTCAGAAACCGCGGTCGTGGTTTCCTGAGCCTGCCATGAAGATGTGACAAGGGGTGGTTCCGACCTTACAGGTGCAGGCGGTTCAGCGGGGGCGGGTGGGGCTTGGGGACGGACCTGTGTTTCGGGCTTTTTTGGTTTTTCAGCCCGTGTTTCGAGCACTTTCGGTTCTTCGGGAGGCGCCGCTTTTTCAGGGACCCATGATTCCTCCTCGGTTTTGGGTTTCTTTAGGGCGGTGATCGTGGGGGGAGCTTCCGGTTTTACCGCCTCCACGGGTTCAGGAACGGGTTTAGGATCCGGCAGCCACACCTTGTTGGACCGGGCCAGATCCCTCATGATGGGGGGCTGTGCAGGCGGTAAAGCGGGCGTTTCATGCCACTGTGGGGGGTAAAGGGGCAGGTTGACGGTCTGCCCGGGAAAGACCCGGTCCGGATTTTTGATGGATGGATTGCATTTTTTGAACAGGTCCAGATACTCTACCACAAAGACTCTGGCCGAAAGATCGTATCGGTTAACCACCACCCGGCTCAGGATATCCCCCCGCTTTATACGGTACGGTTCGGATTTCAATCCGCGGACAACGGGCGCAGGCGCTTGTCCGGACGGGGCAGGAGGGCTGATCTTTAAAGGGGCTGGTTTTTCCTGTGCAGGCGGGCTTGCGGGTTTGCCGCCAGGTGTCACCTTCACCAGGATCACAATCTTTTCCCCCGGCCGTATCAGGTTGAAGTCCTTCATGGACTCGTTGAATTTTCGGAGTATCTCAAGTAGTTTGGGAAGGTTGTTTCCCTTGAGCACCCCTTTCTTCCGCAGAATTTTGGCGAGCCAGTCCCCTTCCTGGACCACATACTCCTCGGTCTGGTAATCTCCCGTATCCTCCGGCGTTTCGGCGGGTTGCTCCTCAACCGGTTTTTCTACCGTGACCGCCGCCTTTACCGGCGTCTTTACCGGCTCCGGTGGCGTGTTTTTAAACGGTTGAACCGGGCCTGCGGGCTTCCATCCGGTATAGGGCGGGGTTTTGTCTTCAGCCGGGGCGGTTGAAAGACCCATGATCAGGGAAAAAAAGAATATCCCCGTTATTATCAGGTTTTTTTTGAGGCCGGCCGTTTTCAAGATTCCCGTGCTCCCGGTTCACTGCAAGGAAAAAATTCAGGGAGTTACCCCTTCATATTCTTCAAATCTTTTGGATTATCTCATATTCATTGGTGTGAAGCAACTGTAGAAGAGAATTTTTCCAGGGAGTCCGAAAGATCGCAATGTCAGAGATGAAGGCCCTGCCCTGATTACACCGGATCTTCATTTGTTTTTTCGATCCCGAGCCGACGATAATTCAGGATGGTGTCCCCTGAATTCCGAAGCATCCATAACCTCACAGGGTCTCGAGATAAGCCAGAATCCGATCCATCTCTTTTTCGTTCAAACGGTTTGCAAAAGGCGGCATGTTTTTATAAGGCGTCTTGATCTGATCCCTGACACTTTTATCCGTCACCGGGAGGCCGTTGACCAATTTTTCCTTCCCTTTAAAAAGCCCCTTCAAGCTGGGCCCGATTCCGTTTTGGGCAGAATCTACGGCATGGCAATGGCCGCACCCCATGTTTTTATACAAAACGGCCCCCTGATTCACGGTCTGCGCTTTCAGACTCTCATGATTCTGTTGCGTGTCATGCGCTTTTCGTCCGTCTTCTTGAGAAATGACCTCGCCCCTTAATACGCCGAGTACCACAGCAATAACACATATAACACCCACCACGCCAAGGCTTGTTCGATACAAGATTGTTTTTTCCATGATGTTCCTTTAATCCAAAAAAGAAAAGATTTCCCGCCGAATTCGTCGCTTGGAAACACCCATTCGGCGCAGAATTCCGACGAGCCCATCCGCCATTTTAACCGGGCCGCACAGGTAAAACGTCTTTTCGCCCAGATTTTGACCACAATACTTCTCGATTTTCTCCTTGTCCAGATGTCCGGTTTCGCCCGTCCAGTTCTCATCAGGCCGGCTCAGGATGTGCACCAGGGTCATGTGTGGTTTTTTGGCGGCTGCCATGTCATTGAGCTCGCGCGAAAAAACGATCCCATCTTCCTTTTGGCCGGCGTACAAAAGCGTTACGGAAAGACTCTCCCCCACATCCCGCATGTGTCGTAGCATGGCCATAAGCGGCGTGATACCGATGCCCCCCGCCAGGAAAACCAGGTCGCGTTCTTCGGGATGAAGCACGTAAGAATAGCGGCCAAAGGGCCCATGCACCGCGGCCGTATCCCCTATTTTGGTGCTGCCGATGGTTGCCGTAAAATCGCCCACCGCCTTAATGGTGGAACTGATGAAGTCTTTCTGTGCCGGGCTGGAAGAAATGGTCCAGTGATGTTCCTCCACCGGAAGCTCCGGTGCTCGAAAGAACGTCAAAAAATGGAACTGGCCCGGCATATAATCGCCAATGGTCCGGCCCGGAGGAGGGACCAATTTTACGGTCCAGACGTCCCCGGTTTCCTGTCGAATTTCCTCAACGCGATACGGATGTCGGCCCAACCGTGACGCCCTTAAGAATCGATGGTGGATAAACAAAACGACGGCCCCGGCAAAGAGAATGATCCAGAGGACCTGCATGGGGAGGACTTTCAGATCGTCCCCCGCAAACCAGGCGTGGAGGAAAATGAGAAGCAGAATGGCAATGGCTGATAGATCATGGCCCACGCGCCACATCTCAAACTTCAGGCCGAACCTCCCCTGATAAATGCCAAGAAGGATATTGACGATCAGCAACACGATCGCCGCCTTGCCCGCCCAGATGTACCAAGGCAGATCCAATCCGATGAGCAGTTTCCAGCTGCGGTGTCCCAAGGCCAGAAGAATGGGGTGAATAAACAGAAAACAGGCTGCGGCAAGCGCCATATATTTGTGGTATCGAATGAGGATATCGAGTCCGAAGGCCTGCTCAATCCACTTGATTCGGGCGGCGATCAAAAATTGAGCCACCAGAATCATGAACCCCACAAGGGCAAAATTGCGCCCCACATCATTCAGGGCCCCTTCCGAAGGCGCACCCAGCCAGGTCGCCAGCCAGACCGGAAGGGTCACAAATGCCACATAGAGCCCGATTCTGAACAATCCGCCTTTCAAAAGGCCTCCTCTGCACAGGGAAAACAAACTTCTTTAATGTGCTTCAGTCTAGGTAATTTGGCTTTGGACGTCAAGGATGAGAACAGAACCGGATCAAAGCTGAAATTTTTGTTAAAAGCGAGCAAGTCCCTATGCAATCAGCTCTGCCCTGTAGGCCTCTATGAACTCAAGGCAATACTCATCTTTTCCCATGACCGCAAGCGCTGCTTTCATGGCGCCGAACAGTTTTTTGTCGGTCGGATCCAGAATGGCCGAATCCAGACCCCGGACAATGGCTGCCACCAGAAAGGTTCGGTTGATCAGTTTTCTCTCCGGGACCGCGTAAGACACATTGGTCAATCCACAGATGATATGAACCCCCGGAATTTCATTTTTTATGGCTGCGATGGCCTCAAGGGTTGCCACGGCCGAAAGGGGATTTGTGGCAACCGGGTAGACCATGGGGTCCACATGGAGAAGATCCTTTGAGATACCGGCTTCCTCCGCCTTTTCAACCAGTTCGTGGGCCATGCGGACTTTCTGTTCTGCCGTCTCCGCCATGCCCTCAGAAGACTGGCAAAGGGCAATGACCCCGGCACCGTAGTCCGCCGCAAGGGGCAAAATGGTGTCCAGGCGAGACGGCTCCAGGGTAATGGAATTGATTAAGGGCGTTTCTTTGACAATGGGAAGAATACCGGCAATCACCAAGGGGTCGGGGCTGTCGATGCAGAGGGGAGTCGAGACCGTGTCTTGTACCACTTCCACGATCCATTTAAGCCGCTTCAGTTCTTCCCCGATGAACGTCCCGGCATTCACGTCAATATAGTCAGCCCCCGCATCGGCCTGAATCTTTGCCTCATGTTTGATCACACCCGCATCACCCGATAGAACGGCTTCAGCGATCGCTTTTCGTGAAGAATTGATCCTTTCAGCAACAATTAACATGGTCCGGCCCTCTATTCCCCCATTAAGCGTTTTGCCAACGCCACCGCCTCAGCGGCATCCGCACCATGCCCGTCCGCCCCGATCTTCTCAGCAAAGGTTTTGCTGATGGGTGCTCCACCGACCATGATCTTCATGTTCTTCCTCAGGCCTTTTTCGCCAATTTCCCGGACAGCACGTTCCATTTCGGGTATGACGGTGGTCAAAAGGGCGGAAAGTCCGAGGAGGTCCGGTTTCAAACGTTCGATCTCCTCCATGAGCTTCTCCAACGTCAGGTCCACCCCCAGGTCCACCACGGTGAATCCGGCGCCTTCCAGCATCATGTTCACAATATTCTTGCCGATGTCGTGCATGTCTCCCTTGACCGTCCCCATCAGTACGGTCCCTCTGGACGGTTGGTCGGCAGACGTTAACAAGGGCTTGACCTTCTCCAGGCCCATTTTCATGGTCAGAGCCGAAGCCAGCATCTCCGGGACAAAGATATCAGAAGCCGAAAATTGCTCTCCCACCACATCCATGGCCTCAATCAAGCCTTTGTTGATAATCGTAGTGGGGTCGATTCCCGCTTCAATGGCCTCGCCGACCAGACCCTCGATCTCTTTTCGTTTTCGGTTGACGACCGCTTCTTTGATGGTGCTCAATAGTTTACTCATTTTTTCCTCGCTTTGTTTTGAAGATCAGCAGAAAATCGTCGCTTTCCCTTTTTTTGGCTCAATACCCTTCATGGGCGGCGGAAACAATGGCTCTCAAGTTTTCAATGGGGGTAGCCAATGGGATGGCACACTCGGGACCGATGATGTCCACGCCCGCTTCGATGGCATAGCGCACCTGCTTGTAAACATCCTCCGGTGTCCCCTGATAAAGCACCTCCGGATTGTTGACGTTACCCACCAGACACATTCTGTGGCCGATCTTTTCAACGGCTGTTTTCGCATCCACCTGCCACTCGAAATGGTATGCGTCAAAACCCGCATCCGCAAACATTTCCAGCCGGTCTGTACAGTTTCCACACACATGCAGGATCAGGGGGCCTTCAATGGTGCTGGTCAGCTCCCGGTGAATGGGCAGGAGAAACTCCTCGTAATGGCGCGGACTGACCAGGTTTCCGGTGGCGTGATCGGCCAGCACCACAATGTCCGCCCCCGCCTGGAACTGTGCCCGGGCGGAAGCCACGGTAGCCGGCATCAGCTGCCGGATCATACGGTGTACTTTTTCCTTTTCTTCGATCCCGATCTGAAGGAGGAAATTCTGGGTACCCGCCATATGGTAGGAGAGGGTCCAGGGCCCCATTACTTTCCCAATAATGGCAGCCTTTCCGCCCACATGTCGACGAAGAATGGAAAGCGCATCCAGCACCACGCGAATGGATGGTTTTTCCAGGAAATCGTCCGGGATTTTCACATCTGAGAAATCTTCGTAGGGAAAATGCCGGGAATCCGGCATCCGGTTCCTGTCACCCCAGTCCACCTTGCAGCCGAGCGCGGCCGCTTCCTGGTCAACACTGTACTCCGGCATGACCGTATCAAACCCAAGGATTTCATGCCCTGCCAGGGCCAGTTCCGCCATGGCCTGTGGCTCCAGGTGGGCCTCGGGAAAGGAAATACCGCAAAGGTCCATCAGACCGTGACAGATAATAGAAGTGGGATTGCCCACGGGTGGCCTTTCCCCTTTCATCCCCTTATAAAGCGCCGACATGATTAAATTATACGACGTTGATTTCATTTACCAAAACCTCCTTATGGTTTAAGATTGAACTGTTTTAAACAGGCGATCAACCTGCAGGTCAACCGGTATAAACTATCCCTTTAATACTGTAATTTTGCAAGGCTGTTTTTTTGATTTCCCCTCGTTCCCACGCTCTGCGTGGGAATGGTGCTGTGGACGCTTTGCGTCCGTTACGATGAAACCATACTGTGATACGGTTTCAAGCCATAAGCATAATCAAATCCCAGTCCAAAACGTAGAGATAAGTAAGGTGTCCCAGGAATTACTGGAGAATCTTAAGGACGTCCCTGCCCACTCAAAACATCTTGACTGTTCTTGATAGTGCATTTAAACTAAGTCCACTCAACTAAACCCGAAGAAGCCTCCCATGCAAACGGTCAATATCCACGAAGCGAAGACGCACCTTTCACGCCTGGTCGATGACGCGGCGAAAGGAAATGCTTTCATCATTGCTAAGGCCGGAAAGCCAATGGTCAAGGTTTTGCCGCTTTCCGACGGTGAGTTGGAAAAGCCTGAAAAGCTCGGGTTCATGTCGGGCGAGATTGCGGTTCCGGACGATTTTGATTCGTTTAGGGCTGGGGAGATCATTGCTCTTTTTGAAGGAAAGACTTCATGAAACTGCTGCTGGATACCCACATTGTCCTGTGGGCTGCAGGGCAGCCCGAAAAGCTCTCTGAATCAGCCCGCGTACTCTTGACAACCCCCGAGAACGCTTTGTTTTCCCCTCGTTCCCACGCTCTGCCTGGGAGTGCGCTCTTAGAGGCTCCGCCTCGATTTTCGCAACTGGAAAGCTGCATCCACGGGGATATCTTTTCATAATGAGAATTGCTGTTTTGAAACGCACGGCACGGGGTTGCGGAAAATCCCGGTAAATGATAAATTTGAACATGGCAATATTTCCGAAAAATATCATACCGTTGTTGGTGAGTATAAAAAGCTTCTATTTGGGCTATGTAAAATGAGAGAAGAGCTTTTCTGGGACAGAAGCATAGATCAAACCTCGGCTGAAATCATTCTCGAACGGGCCATTAATTTCGGCGGTTTTGACTTCATCAAAGAAGTGCAGGAAAAATACGGCATGGAGAAATTCGTCAATACCTTAAAATACAATCGAAACCTGGGGAAAAAGGTCGTCAATTACTGGTGCCTGCAGCTTTCGATTGATCGAAATAACACCAAAACCTTTCAAAACGAAAGAGTCTGGGAGCCTTTTTGAAGGCGCCCCAGCTCCATTTGAAGGAGTATGAAAATCACCGCTTGAGTGTGCCATCAAATCCTGAATATTTTGTCCCCCAGTTGAAAGGGATGATTAATGAAGTGAAAGTATACTATCAAGCTCCTGAAATAATTTTGTAGGAGGTAAAACCCCATGACTGATTTACTTGATCGTGCGTTCCAAAAAATAAGAAAGCTTCCTGAGACTGAAAAAAACGTGATCGCATCTATTATCCTTGAGGAGTTGGAAGATAATGCTCGTTGGGAAAAAGCATTTTCCAAATCGCAGGACGCACTCGCTAAGCTGGCGGCGGAGGCAATGGAAGAAGATCGAAAAGGTCTAACGAAGTCACTTGATCCGGATTTGTTGTGAAATCGAGAACTACAAAAATGTTTAGAAAGGCATTTTCCTCATTGCCAAAGCAGATCCAAGAGAAAGCACGAGGAGCGTATCAACAATTCAGGCAAAACCCATGGCATCCAAGTTTACGGTTTAAACAGGTACATTTAAGCATTCCAATTTATTCAGCAAGAGTCACAAAAGGTTATCGAGCTGTCGGCCAAAGAACAGAAAGTGGAATGGTATGGTTTTGGATTGGTTCACATTCGGACTATGACAAGTTGATATCGCAACTATAGATCAAACCGCTCAACTGGACTGCCTTTCTTAGCTACTTTCTTTGGCCTTGGGTTTTTTGTCTGTTTTGCTCTTTTTTCAAATAAACCTGAACTCATAAATGGGATCCCCATGAAAAACCTACTGACTGCAATCGCAGTGGCTGTTTTTATCCTATATCCATCTATATGTTTTGCCTCTTATGTTATTCATCTAAAAGATGGAAGAAGTTTTACCACGCCCGAATACCGGGAAGAGGGGGATCAGATCAAGTTCGAACGATATGGCGGGCTTATCGGGCTGCCCAGGAACCAGGTCATGAACATCGAGGAAATTGAGGATGTTCCCAAAGAAGAGGTCCTGAAACCACCGGAAGATCCGCCTGTTCCGGAAAACAGGAAAGAAGGGGCCACCGTTTCGGAACCCCCTTCAGAGGCTGCCGAGGCTAAAGGGGAAAAATCGGCTGACCCAAAAGAGGTGGATCCACAGCTGGCCTTCATGAAAGAAAAACGGCAGATCCTTGCGGAAAGGGAAAACATTTCACAAGCATTCAATGAAGCAAAGGCAAGAAACGATAGAAAAGAAAAGAACCTTTACTGGAACAAATTGCTTCAGATCCAGAAGAAATTTGAGCAGCTTCAAAACCGGGTCAAATCTGAAAACGAAGGGACTCTACCGCCATGGTGGGAGCAGATCCAATAAACGTCAGTTCCGCACTTCACTCCAGGAGACCTTGCTCAGATTATTCGACAGAAATTTATCCCTGATGGCGGTATCGAAATAGAGGGTGCCGGAGTTTTTGATGTCCACATTGGCTCCCCAGATGGCACCGTAGGCGGCTGCGCTGTTTTTGATGTCTATGGGTGCAAAAGGGGCGTAGACGAGACCTGCAAAGGTACTTGAGTGCTTGAAGTCAATTTTACTCGTGGAGTTGGAGAAAATTGAAAACTTTGCCGTGTCCAGTGCATTAGGGGTCAAAACGATGCTTGAACCGTTTTTTGCCTCAAAAGGGCCGGTCAAGAAAATATTGACCTTGCACGTAGGGCACCCTGCCGGATTGTTGATTGTGAGGGTAGCGCCGTTTTTCAACTCAACGCTTGTTAAATAGAAATTTGAGCCGCCTGCTTTTCCGGTAAGTGTCACATTGTTCTTTGTGGAAATAGCATTCCCCGCAATTGGAGGAACTGCCTGGGTCAGGTTATCATTGCTGGCGATGTACGTTGCAGGGTTATATGCCCCTCCAACGGTAGTCACCCCCAGGGGATCCGGATCCACTCTCCCCACATCAACCGGGCTTGTGTCATAAAAAGTCGTCCCCCCGTGAATGCTGTTTGTGGTGGCCGAGCCATCCACCTTTTCGCCTAAAACCCCCGCACCATCAATGCTTGCACCATTATGGGTCGCCAGCCAGTCATTGGACCCCACGTCCGCCTCATGGGTGGTCTGAAAGGACCCACTGCTGGGGTCATTTTTGGTGGGGTCCGAACTGCCGCTGTCAAAACTGAGGGTCGTCCCACCATTTTTGGTATCCAGTTTATTGTCACCGAATGCGGCAAAGTTGATGGCGGATGCGCGACTGTAACGAATAATGATCTGAGCCTGGCTGTTATCAGGCCCGCTCCCCGTGCTGGTCAGGGAATAGGTATTATTGGCTACCAGTGTGAGCGGTGAAAGTTGAAAAGAAAAACCGCTGGGCACGGTATAAGACAACGTTGTGGTACCGCCAATGGTTGTTGGAAGCGTAATAGAACCTGCACTGAGCCCCGATTCAATCTGGGCCTCAGCAAAATTGACGCCCGCGTCCGCATCGAAAAATGCTTCCGCACTTGTCTGGTAATTCCTTCCGATCTTCAAATCCGTACTGGTCATGACATAAGCCGTGGTCCCCAACATGCCTAAGATAGCCAGAAACATGAGAGAAATTACCAAAGCCACGCCGTGTTCATTTTTATGGTATGTTGGCATTTTCATAACAAATCCCCCTTTTGTGAAATGCTCCCAGCTTGGTGGAGGGAGGCATGGTCGTCGGATCCGGGTCAATTTCTGACATCCCGCCACGTGGTCAATTCGAAATCTTTTGACGCGTATTGATCCGCCAGATCCGTGTCGTAATAAATTGAAACGCTGTTGATGATTTCGACCTCTTTCCCAACGATGGCGCCATAAATGTCGGCGCTGTTGTCCATTCTTACCGTGATATAGGGGGCATATATTAAACCAGAGTATTCGACACTGTTGCCGATAGAAATTTTATCGGTACTTGTCGTTGAGTTTGCGAAAATAGCAAAGTCCCCGGGCTTACCACGGGTGCAAGTGTTGGGGCAGCAGCACGCACATGTCGATGTTGCCGGTGTTCCGCCGTTGGTACTACAGGTGGAGTCTGTGGTGTTGATTACCTGAGATCCATTATTAGCATCAAATGTTCCGGTTACATAAATATTAACGGGACCATTTGTAGTATCAATGTACAGGAAATTGCTCTTAATGAGTACATCATGCCAGTAAAAATTTGATCCCCCCACCTGCCCTTTTAGCGTAAGCGTTTCGTTCGGTCCGACGGTTAGGCTAGTACCTGTTGTAGTAATACTGTCCCCTGGCGCTACCACAGCATGTGTAGCATTGTCATTGGTCACGCTGTAAGTGGTAAATTTTGCCGCATACTCCCCTCCCACAACACCCAGAGGATCCGGATCAACCCGGTCAATGTCTTCCCCTTTTGTGCCGGAAACGACCCCCCCCAGGTCCGTCAGCGCCGCATCAGTGCCCGCCACATCTTCGCCCAGGGCCACATCCCCGTCAACAATGGAATTGTTTCGCAGTATAACAGATTCATTGGAACCCACATCGCCTTCCCTCGTGGAAGTCCCAGGGGTCGGACTGGGGTTGGATGTGTGTGAATAGCTGTACACGGCTGCCGTATTGCCCATATCCAGTTTTTTGTCGCCAAAAGCTCCGAATTGTATGGCCGATTTACGTTTTACAGTAGCGGTTATGGTGGCGGTGCTGTTATGGGTGCCGGCACCAATACAGGTAAACTGATATTGCATGTCAGCGACCTTTGTCAGTCCCGGATTCTGAAATGAAAAATTAAAACCGGTGGGCGCGGTGAAAGAAGTCATGGGGGTGGAATTCGTGTCACTGGGGTCCGTGGGGTCCCCTATGGCTGTCGGCAAGGTAAACGAGCCGGCTGCTACACCCACCTCGATCATTGACGCGCCGTAATGGATCCCCGCATCGGCATCAAAAAATGCTTCCGCACCTGCCTGGTAATTGCTTCCGATCTTCAAATCCGTGCTGGTCATGACATAGGCTGTGGTGCCCAGCATGCCCAGAATCACCAGAAACATGAGGGAAATCACGAGGGCTACGCCACGCTCATTTTTGTGGTATGTCGGCATTTTCATGATATCTTCCCATTTTGAGGTTTCAGCCTCGGAAGCCGGGTTATCCGCCCATCAGAAGCCCAGGTTCGGCGGTGTTACAATGGAACGTAAACTATAGGTCCGGTAGCCGCCGTTTTGAGAATAGTTCGGGTCCAGTTTATCTGTTTGTGCCGTCAAGGGATCGATCTCCACTCCCCGGATAGCGCCGGTTGAGGGGACCTGTGTTACCTGCATGTCGATAATGTTTTCTGCCAGCGGCTGCCGCCCGGCCCCCAGGTTTTCATCTCTTTTCAGTGTGTAAACGGTATTGCCGGAGTCATCCGTTTCCTGAACAATGGAATAGCTGATGATTTTGACCACGCAGATATTGAATGTTGTTGCGGATGCATCATAGCCCTCCGAAAGGCCCTGATTGCCGGTCGTTCCCGGGTCCGTGTCGATGGTGAGGGTGCTTCCGGAAACGCCTGTAACCACCACCCGTTCAATGCCGTTGATGCAGATATTGCTTTTGGTGGTCGTATTGAAATCAGACCCGTCGGTGACCGTAATGGTCGTGTCCCCAGAAGAGGCATCGGCTGCAAGGGTCGTGGTTGTACCATCAAAACACCCCGCCACGTGAATGATATCGCTTCCCAAAGCACCGGTTCCATCTTCTATGAGGACGGGATCGGTCCCGAAGGTTACGCCCGCCCAGTTGAGCCATGTGGGAAGGGCTTCAGTTGTTACCCCATACCCGGTCATCATCATCTCACTGGTCATCAAATCCATGGCGGCTCTGGCGTTCTGGACCATCTCGTTGGTTTGCTGCTGTATGTCGTAGGTTTTCCGCTGAAAAACAAACGTACTGGACAGGGAGGCAACCACAACCAGAAGGATGGCCAGGGTAATAAGCAGTTCAACAAGGGTAAATCCTTTTTGATTTTTCTGTATGAAATCAGACATCGGATCCTTTGATATTTTTTTAATTGCAGAGAATGGTTTTGATTTCAACGTCATGGGCATCGGAAGGCCCCCAGTAAACCTTGACGGTAATCTGCTTCATGCCGGAAGCCGGGGTGTTGTTGTTCACGGTCACTTCCCGCTGGTATTCGGAAAAATCGCCGGCACAGGCGGTTTTGGTTTCGCTGACGGCACTGGCGTATCCGTTGGCGCGAACCTCCTCCAGCTTGTCCTGGGCCAGGGTGGTGGCAGCGGTCAGGTCATTGCTGAATTTGTTTTTTTGGATGATGGATCCGGTCAGGGTGGCCATGCCCAGCAGTCCCACGGAAAGGATTACAATGGCGATCATCAATTCGATGAGGGTGAAGCCCCCATCAGCGACGATTCGGACCGTTTGTCTATCTTCCTGCGGTTTCATTGCCAACCTCATTACTCAACCTTCACACGTCCGGCGATGCTTATGGATACGGTTTTGGAACCACTTGAATTTTGAACGGTGATAGTAGAAAGGGTTGTTGCTGTCCCTTTTGGACTGAATACCGGGTCCCCAGTGTCACTGAGGGTTACATCTTTATAATTGTCCTGAATATCGACGGTTTTGGATGTTTCCGCGCCACCGTCATCGATTCCGTCATTGTCGTTATCATCCAGTATCTTGTATTCGTGATTGTTCAAGAAAAACACTTTAAATTCGTTGTTTTGCTTGACCGCCTCCATCCGTGCGTCCATCAAATCACCCATCACCTGACGGGCTGCACCATTAACGCGCATAGCGGGAAGCAACCCCATGAAGCTGGGAATGGCAATGGCGGCCACAATACCCATGACAGCCACCACCAAAACCAGCTCCATCAGTGTAAAGCCGGATTCATTTCCTGGGATCTTGTTACCCATAACGCCGTTTCTCTTCTGTTTATTCTGCGGACAATCCCACATAAGTCAGTTAGGAAGCAAATTCCGCGCCGTAAACCGCAGCACCCACGCGACCACGGCAGGGAGAGCGAGTATTCATGTTATTTCACTATTTTTATGATACCGAAAAAGCGTCGATATTGTCAAACGTCAAAATTTTTTACACCCATATGGCAATTTTTTTTACAGTTGGGGACAGAAGGGGACGTCCAGAGAAACAGCAGGGACGCTCTTAAGTTTCTAAGTTAAATTCTCTAATAACTGAAAATTGTTTTCCCTGAAAATAACTTTCCCCCGCTCCACAGAGTACCCGACCGCTGGAACACTGATTCCAATTTACCGCGCCAATTCCGTCAGAGATACCCCCGAAATCATTTACCGCCCAATAACAGGTAAATGTCCGGGTTTTGCGGTTCTTCGTAGGGGGCTGTGAGGCCCGGTAAAAGATGAACGTCGAACATCGAACGTTCAACATCGAATGAAAGGTCGGTAAACCAGACCAGGGCGATTCTGTGGCCGTTGAGGCGGCGGCGGGCGGATTGCTGGATGCTGTTGAGAGAATTCCAGAGCACCAGATGTTCCCTACCTCAACGCAGCACTCAATCCGAACTCAACCCTAAAGTCTGTTACCTTTACAATCGGCTTCAGAGCTCGTTCCTGTTTCAACAGATCAACTATTCCGTATCTCGACATTGTATTTAGGGTCCGGGACAGGTTGCTGCTGTTTCTGCCTGACACCAGTGCAAGTTCTCTTAAGGATGCAGGCTTTTTATCTTTTATGATTCTAAGCAGTTTTTGATTTTCACTGCTGAGAACCTGCGCCATCGATTGTACGGACTCAAACCAGATTTTAGGCTCATCCTTCCCAGGTTTATATTCCCCCCGCGCAATTGCAATTGTTCTTTTTTTATAATCATCCCGGGAAAGAATCCCTATTTTCAATGTTTTTTTCCCCATCATATCACCTTCATTCTATTTCAACATTGCTTCAACGTCTTTCCAAAAATCCTCAATAAGCCGGCTCGATGATTCGAACTCGTAAGGACAAACCTTTTCCATCTTGTGTTTATGATCCCAGGTAATCTTACGAACCGTGTATCTGTTTTTCTTTGGCTTAAATGCATGCGCATTATCAAACCCCAAGACACGTGTGTTATTCCGGTCGTGCAATGTTAATGAATATTTGATTCCATAAGGAATCTGTGCCTAGGTGTAACTCTGGCTGCCTCGAATTTTGTTCAATAGCCACTATCCATTGGAAAAATCTCACCGTCCAAATCCAACAACGTTTCAAGTGAAGCATCCTCTCTGGAATATTTTTTCTTAGCCATATCAGTCAAAGATTATCATCAGATGATAACCATGTCAATGGAATAATGGGCCCGTGTGAAAACGTGAAAACGGGGACGTTACGCAACATAAGGGACGTCTATGATTTTATGTGTTTTTACTGCTCCCATTGTTTGATACGGGAATGCATACGGTACAGGTTCCCAAGGTGCGGTTCGTCGAAAACAGGGTTCTTGTTCTATTTCTGGCAAGCTTTTTGCTGCAACAATAGATTTTGCCATAAAAGCAAAAACCCATTCCGTTAGGAACACAACATGTGGTAATATACCATCTTGGTTTTCGCCATATGCGTGGGCAATATCGGAATTTAAATCAATATGTAACAAAAGCTTGACAAAGTCCGGTTTTTATTGGATAATTTGAGAAGTATTTTATTGAATCAGTAACGGGATCAAGCAGATCAGCCATGGGCTTCGGGAAAAAAAATCAATTGGTGGGCGTGGATATCGGGTCGTTCGCCATTAAAGTCGTTGAAATCGATCGGAATAAAAAGGGCATGTTCCTTAAGAATTTCGGCATAATCGGACTGCCCCGGGCCGCCATTCGGGAAGGGGATATTGTTGAACAGGCAGTGGTGGCCGAGGCGCTTACGAAACTCTTCAAAAACCTGAAAATCAGAAACCACAATGTTGCCGTAGCCCTTTCCGGTTACCCGGTTATGGCCAAACGGATCACACTCCCCACTTCCGGAAGAGAGAAAATCGAAGCCACCATTCACGACCAGGCCGAACAATACATCCCCTTTGATATTAACGATGTGAATCTTGATTTCGATATTCTGGAAAATGAAGAAAACCTTTCGGAAGGGGAGGAAACTGAAGAAGAAGCCCTGGACGTTATGCTGGTTGCCGCCAAAAAGGACGTTATTGATGCCTATGTAAACCTGCTGGTTGCCGCGGATCTGAATCCCGGGGTATTGGACGTGGACGTTTTTGCCCTGCAAAATGCGGCTGAATTGACTATCCCCGGTGAAAAAGAAGGGTATGCCATCGTCAATGTGGGCGCCGAAGAACTGGGCATTAACACCGTGGTCAATGGCGCATCCCTCTTCTCCCGCGATTCCTCATTCGGAGGCGCACAGATCACGGACCTCATCATGAACCATTTCGACGTGGATTTTGAGGAGGCCGAAGAGATCAAGCTGGGGACGGTAGCGGACAAACCCCTGGACACAAGTCTCGAAACCAGTGTGTCCGGGGTAATTTCAGACTGGGTACAGGAAATCAAGCGCGCCCTCGATTTTGTGGAAACCACCTACCCGGACAAAGCCATCGGAAAGATCTATGTATGCGGCGGCTCCTGTCGGATCGAAGGATTTCAGAAATACCTGGAGGCCCATGCCGGCCTGCCGGTGGTGGAGTTGAACCCTTTCTCAACCCTGATTCCAAACCCGGACCTTTTTGATGAAGCGTACCTGAAACAGATGGCACCCCAGGCCTGCGTGGCCATGGGTCTGGCCCTGAGGAGCATTGACGACAAATGATCAAAATCAATCTCCTGCCATTTCGAGCGGCGCGAAAACGGGAAAATGTCAGACGGCAGGTCAGCATTTATTTCTTGTGCATGCTGTTTCTGTTTTGTCTGATGGGCTACCTTCACGTGTCTTTAGGCAGTCAGCTGGCCCGGTTAAAAGCCAGCGAAGAAAGCCTGCAGAAGGAACTGAACTCCTACGCAACCATCACCCGGGAAATCGCCAAACTCAAAAAGGACACCCAGGATCTCAATAAAAAACTGGGTGTTATCGAAAACCTCGAAAAACAACGGGTCGGTCCGGTTCTGCTCCTGGCTGAACTTGCGCGCGCGGTTCCCCTGGATCGATTGTGGTTGAACAGCGTCCTGGAAACCAGCGGACGGTTGACGCTTCAGGGAACCGCCATGGACAACCATACGGTGGCGCTTTTTATGACCCAACTTGAAAACGCGCCCCACATCAGCGCCGTTGACCTGGATCGCACCACCCTGAAGTTCTTTCCGGAGTACAAACGCAGGGCCTCAAATTTTGTCCTCACCTGCAAAACCGCTTACGCAGAAGCCGAACCCGAAGTGACGCCTGTAAAAGGCAAGGGGAGGCGATAAGATAATATGCCAAAGCTGCCGTCCATAAACTGGCGTACTGCAGGGGAGAAGGTTTTTGAGAATGCCTCAAAAATCAAACGGACCCACCGCATTTTGATTTTTATCGGCACCATCATTCTCTTTGGCGGCGCTTTTTATGCACTGGATTACATGCCCAAGACCGAAGAAATTTTCATTGTGCAGGAAAATGTGGACCGGTTGGACCAACAGTTAAGGACCGTTAAGATCCGCGCCCGAAGCTTGAAAAAATTCAGGGATGAGTACGCAAAGGTACGGAAAAAATTCCAGGAGGCCCTCAAACTCCTGCCCGACAAGCGTGAGATCCCGGACCTTCTCAAGGATATTTCGCAGCAGGGAGTGGATGCCAAGCTGGAATTCCGCCTGTTCAACCCACAGCCGGAAAAACCCAAGGATTTTTACATGGAAATTCCTGTTTCCATGGAGGTTCGGGGCGAATACGGCAATGTTCTGGATTTTTTTGACCGGGTGGGACGTATGGATCGTATTGTCAATATTCTGAACATCAGCATGAAGCCCGATAAGCCTTTGTCCACACAACTTTTGACCCGGTGTACGGCCATTACCTATCGTTTTAAAGGTGAGGACGATGTCAAAAAAGAGCAACAGAACAAAAAGAAAAAATAGAAAAACCAGGCCGAATCCCTTTCTGTCCATTGTCCTGGGGATCTTTGTCTTTTCCATGCTCTGGTTTGACATGGTTCATGCGGCATCCGATGTGGTATACAAACCCTTGCGGCCACCGAAAGATTTAAAGGCGGAAAATGATACCCTTCCGCCGCCCGTGGACCTGAAAAACCTGCCCGATCCGTTTCTCTCTTATCTGGTGAGAGAGGGACGAAACAAAGCCGCATTGAAGGACCGGGAAAATCAGAAGCGGCTGGATGCTGAACAGGAGCGAAAGAACGCCGAACAAACGTTGGCAAAAATGAAGGCGGCGGCAGCGGAAAAACTGCGGCGAATGCGGGAACCCAGAACCGAACTTCAGAAATTGAAACTGGCTCAGCTGACCCTTACGGCCATCATTGTAGACGGCAACAAGCGCTGGGCCATGGTGCGGGATGAAAAGGGCATGGGGTACATCCTGAAAAAGGGCACGGCCATCGGCACCATGGGGGGCCGGGTCGCGAAGATATCGGGGGCTCAGAAAAAAGTGATCGTCAATGAACCCTATCTGGAAAAGGAATTGCATATCAAATACAAACCGAAGGTGATTGAGTTGCCGGACGAGGTGTTTGATTAATAGCGGGGAGAACCAGATGAAAAGAGTCATCCAATGGATAATGTTTCTGTTTCTCGTGGGATCCGTGGTCCCAACGGCGGCGGTCGCCGAGGAAAACAACCTGCCCGCCCTCAATGCCGGCATTGACCAGCTGGCATTTCAACTGACCAGCCAGATTGCCGGCCGGTATTTCGACTCGGATAAGCGGCCCGTGCTCCGGGTGGCGGTTTTCGACTTCACGGACTCCGAAGGCAATATCACGGTAGGATCGAGGTATGTTTCAACGCGAATCCGCCTGGCCTTTGCCGAAGGGTTGCAGTTTGAACTCCTGACGGCCGGGGATTTCGAAAAACAGGGGTTTGTGATCACCGCCAAAGCGTTTTCGGAAAACAGAGATCTGAAGGAACAGATCCTGGACCAGCTCAAGGCGGATATCTATTTATTTGGGACGGTTACCGTTACAGGCAATTCAAACGCCGCCTGTGAAATCAACATCTGGGGCATGGCGCCCCCCTATGATCAATGGCTCCGGATCAAACCCATCCCATTTGAAAACCCAACACCCTGGAAGCTCGCTTTTTCACCGTCCGGATCCCAATTTTTTGACCATGTGGTTTTGGAAGGGGCCAAAGGGGTCATAGAGGAACTTAAACGGGAAAACCTGGGAAGAGTCCTTTTTTTGAGCCAGCCCATCTGCGATGACCTGAGCCTTTCCTGGCAGATCCGGGCGGACGGCATGGTCTACGACATGCGGAAAGAGAGCAAAGTGGGATCATTGCGCAACCGCACCGGACAGGTGCTTCAAAGCCGCGTCAAGAGTGAAGAAACATTGAAGGAGCTCAGCTACATCATTAATGATGCCAGCCTGGTTGTCAAAGAAGCGGGCGGTCTGGCGTATCGGTTCGAGCCTTATGTCCTTCCCGAAGGGAGTGATTTCTTTTTTATTCCTTTCAGTGGCGATGAGACGGGTTTACGATTTCAATATATCTGGGGTAAACCGGGCCTCAGCAAAAGGGTATCCACCATCGAAACCGGAAAAGGCTGGAAACTCCACCAGGCCCTGGAGGATTATGAAAATATCATGCCCACAGGCAACCATACCGCCACAGCCACCCTTTCCCCCATGGCGGAGAGCCAGTACGGAAGCAAACGACCCCGATCGGATTATGTCTCCCGTTTTAAATTTTCCGTCAATCCGGGTTTGAATGTTTATGTCATCAACTATGTATACCGGCGGGACAGACCGGAGATCTTCGTTCGCCGCCTTGAAATTGAGGCCGTCAAAGACGTACCCATCAGATCCATCAAGAAAATTACCGAGGTTTACAGGGTTTATGGTAGCGATTGATAAAATGCATAAGAACATCCGAAATTTGCAACCCGCCGTCAGCCGGGTTACCGCTTCACCAAAGGTGGGAGGAGGAAAGATTGATGCACGCACATAGGAACGGGACTTTCCGAAGCCGGTTCGGTTTGTGGCTTCCCCTTCTGGCGCTTCTGGCGTTCGGTTGCTCAACCCCTTCCACCAACCGGGTGGAAGACGATCAAGAAGGTAAAGGGGTCCTCGAAAGCATTGAGACGATCGTGACGCCTGAAAAAACCACCCTTGTAATATTGGCGCCCGGCGCCCGGACCGACCGAAAAACCTACACCCTCTCGGACCCGCCCCGCATCTGTGTGGACTTTCAGGCAACACCGGCCGAGGATCTGCCCGAAACCGTCAAGCTGCCGGAAGGTCCCGTGGAAAAATGGCTCATTCAAAACCGAGGGCCCGGCCACATGGGCGTGGTGGTGTATGTCAGGCCTCTAAAATACAAGTACCACCTGGCCCGGGAAGGCGATAAAGTGCTCCTCTCCGTGACGCCTGCGGGGGATGAAAAATTTACAGCCTCAAAAGAGATTCAAACGCGCCCCGGGGATATGGCAGGGACGGGAATAAGTGAATTGGCGGTTCTGGAACGTCCCGACAGCGGTACAAGTCTCCGCATTGAAACGGATCAACCGGTGGAAAGTGAAATTTCCTTTGAGGGTAATGTGCTCTCCATCGATCTCAAGGATGTCGCTGCAACACCCCAGGGGCTCAAAGCCCTGGAGACAAAGCCGTCGGGGGGGGTCATTCAGGGAATCCGGGCTTTTTACGCACCCCGGGACCGTAGCGTGCTCCTGAAAATTTCTCTGAGGGCCCTGGCACCGTACCACGTCAACCGCGAAGGGAACCTGCTGATAGTTGATTTTGATCCGGTGCCCGGCGGATTTTCCCAACCCGTTTCACAGCCCGTCGCACAAACCGGAAGCACTCAGCCCAACGCCAGACCAACGGTTGCACCACTACAAACACGGCCCGCCGCCGCTTCCGGCCGTCGCGATATGGCAAAAGCGTCAAAACAGGAGGAAACCCGGGCCGAACTCTTTGAGAGCAGCAGCAAAAGTTATGCGGGCCAGAAAATGAGCTTTGACTTTGTGGACACGGACATTCGCAATATCCTGAAGCTCCTGGCGGAAGTGGCCAATCTCAACATCGTCTGGGGTAGCGATGTGGAGGGCAAAATCTCCATGCGGCTGGACAATGTGGCCTGGGACCAGGCCCTGGAGATGGTCCTGAAACCCAACGGATTGACCTACCAGATTGAAGACGAAGTGCTATGGGTGGTGCCCCGCAGCAAGCTGGTGGACATGGAGATCAGCGAAAAGAAACGAAAAGGCGCCCTCATGGCCGCAAAGCGGCTCCAGGGAGTTTTTGAGGCCAAGGTGGTGGAATTTATTATCGTCCGCCACCGGCCCGTAACGGATATTTTTAAAATGCTGGTCGGTGACGGCAATGCGGATCCCCCGATTCCGGGCATCCTGGATATTGAGGCCGCCGAATCGGAAGAAGAAGAGGAAGGCGACGAGGAAAAGGGAAAGAAGGTCAAAATCGCCACCATGGACCTTTACCTGTCATACGACTCCGGCACCAACATGGTCATCGCCAACGGGGTGCGGGCCAAGGTGGACAAGGTTAAGGAACTGGTCCGGAAGCTGGATGTGCCGGAGAAACAGGTCCTCATCGAAGCCAGGATCGTTGAGGCCACGGTCGGGTTTACCCGCGATCTGGGCATCGAATGGAAATCCCTGGACGGCGAGCGCCCGGGTGTGGAGCGAAAATGGTTCAACTCCGACGGCACCACGCGATTTGACGGCACTTTCTCCACCAACAGCCCGTCAAACTGGGCCGGCAATATCGGCATGGCGTTCGGCTTTTTAACCGACGGCGGTTTAGGCTCCCTGGCTTTGGATGCTTCCCTGGCCCTGGCCGAGGAAGATCAAAAAATCAATATCATCTCAGCGCCTAAAGTGATGACCGTAAACGGGGAGGAGGCCTTTATTTCAAGGGGTGAAATTGACTATTATTCGGTCAGGACTCTGGATACCATCAGTTTCGAACAGATCCCCGCGTTGCTCTCCCTAACCGTCACGCCCACGGTGAGTGCGGACAACACCCACGTAACCATGAGAGTGGAGGTAACGGACGACAAAACCAAAACGGCTAAACAAACGGAAACCGAGGAAGGGCAATCGGAATCGCCGCCGGGCAGAACACAAAAGAAAATTACGAGTACTCTGATTGTAAATACCGGAGATACGGTGGTCATCGGCGGCATCTATCAAAAACAGGAACGAACCTCGGATGCGGGAATCCCTTTTCTCAAAGACATCCCCCTTCTGGGATGGCTCTTCAAGGCCGAGCGTAAAGAAGAGGGGCAAGTGGAACTGTTGATCTTCCTGACCCCCACCGTAATCAAAAGTGTTATTGAGGACAACTCTTGATCCAATTTTTCAAAGGATGCAGGATGCAAAAGGATAGGTTGATGCATTTCAGAAAAAATCCGGTTCTACGTCTGTTGATATTTTTTTCAGCGACCGCGATTCTTCTGCTTCTGTCCGGCTGCGGCACCGATAATGCGGCTCAGAAGAAAAAAGCAGCCACCCTGGCGAACCTCGGGAACGCCATGGCCGCCGAGGGGAATACCCGGGGGGGACTTCAGAAACTTCTGGAGGCTGCCAAACTGGACCCGGATAATGAGAAAATCTATCAGCAGACCGCCCTGGTGTTTCGAAGCCTGGGGGATTATCAGCTTTCTCTCAAATATTTCCGTAAGGCCCTTGAGTTGAAACCCCGGTTCCCCGAGGCCACCAACAACATGGGCACGGTATATCTGCTCATGGGGGACTGGCCCAAGGCCATTACCTGTTTCAAGGAAGCGGCGGCGGACATCAAATACGAAACACCCCAATACGCCTACAACAACATGGGGCTGGCCTATTTCAAGATGGGGGACACTAAAAAGGCCATTGAGCATTACGAAATGGCCCTTCGGCTGTCGCGCTCCTATGCCCCTGTCTACCTGAACCTGGCCCGCCTTTACGAGAAAAAAGGGGATCTTAAAGAAGCGGAGGCCAACTACCGGGAAGCCATCCTGTACCGTCCCACGGACCCGGCGGGTCACATGGGACTGGCCAAACTGTTCATTAAACAGGGCAAAACCAAGGAGGCCAAAGCGTCCCTCATAACGATCATCAAGGAAGACCCGAGGGGACTGGAAGGGCGGGAGGCCAGGAAACTGCTGGCGACCCTTCAGAATTGAAATTTGGTTTTTTCTCACGCAAAGGCGCAAAGTCGCCAAAATGAAATGTGACCTTTTGGGGTTTGGCGGTGTTTAAATAAAAAGCGTTTACGGTTGCCGGTTTACGGTTACAGTTTGCAATCCTATACAGGAACATGAGAACAAGTGGATGCATTTTGAGACTGTTGAAAGAATAGAAGATGTAGAAGTTATTGCGGTTGGGGGTAATATCCGCGATATTATGCGTCTCAGGAAACAATACGGTTTTGGTAGGTGGCGAAAACTTAAGGGTATTACTAACGTCAAACTGGATAATGGCAATGTAAGAAAAGCGGAAGTACACTGGTACGAAGCACATGGTATCGGCAGGAAAAAAATGAAGATAAAAATGCTGTTGGATGAATAGCCATGGAAATATTGGAACAGAATTTTCGGTTTGTAATCTGCATCGAAGACAGGGATTCTGAAGATCTTGAAAAGGGGAAAGTGTATCGGCTTCTGCCTGACGAGGAGGCAGGCCGGGAGGGATATCTGCGCATTATCGATGAATCCACAGAAGACTATCTTTACCCGGAGTCTTATTTCGTTCTTCTGGATCTGCCTGAAAAGGCACGGGAAGCACTTATGCTGAGGGCGTGACAGCTTTCGTTCCCACGCTTCAGAGTAGGAGCGGAACATGCCGTCATTTCGGATAAGAAGCCTATAGTTTTTTGAATTTCTGTTGTGTCCGGAATCGAGGGTTCATCCATCGGAGGCATATATGCAACAAATAGAAATAACGGGCGAAGCGTTACCGATCGTTAAATCCGGTATAGTCTTAAAAGAGAAACTGTTAAGCGTAAAGGAAGCGAACTATTTAAGGCGTCTCAAAGACCTTGAAAGAAAGTATAAGATGAAAAGCGCAGAGTTCTCCAAGAATTTTGCTGCCGGAAAACTGGGTGATGATGCTGAGTGGTTTGATTGGCTCTTTGCATATGAGGCGTACAATAAGATACTGAAACAGAAAAAGATAATAAATGGACTGTCTCTGTGACTATCCCCTATTTCAAGAAGATCATAAACAGGATAGCAGGGTTGGAATGGTTAACGGAGCGCGTCGGCGTTGACACGGAATATGATGAAGACACTGATACCGGTATCATTTTCATTTACCTGATGGCGTAAAGGAAAGCATGGAAGTTACCCTTATTGAAGTCCTTGATAAAATAGAGGATATTGTCATTGACAGCCTTGATCTTTATTCAGGTTAATAAACTCGGTTCCCACGCACCAGCGTGTAAACCAAAAGAAAACCCTTTGCGTCTTAGCGCCTTTGCGTGAGACCTGAAAATAACGACATAAATTGCGCGGATTTGCGTTTCCATTCCGCAATCAAAAAAATGGGCGGGGGAGAAAAATGAAATTTAAGAATTATGTCAGGTTGTTGATTAATGCGGTTGTTGCCGTCTCTCTCTGCATGTTTGTATTTTCCTGCGGCGGCGGCGGAGATTCCGATTCCGGTGGTGCGTCCGGGCAGAGCGGGACCATCACGCTTTCAACAGATGCCCCAATAGATGGTGAAAGCGGGCTGTACACGCTACCGGCCGACGGCAGCAGTGCCGCGGTGATTTATGCTGTAATCAAAGATAGCTCTGGCAATCCGGTGCGCCATTATACGGAAGTCGTCTTCACCACCAACCTGGGCCATTTCCGAAACGGCAGCACGACCTACACCATGCAAACCCAGCCCCCTCTCGGCAAAGATGGTTTCCCCGATACCGATGCCGCTCCCACGGGCCTCGCGGATGTCCAGTTCATTGCGGGCACCACACCCGGGAGCGCCAAGATCACCGTAACGTCCAACGGTGTCACCCAGTCCGTTTATATCACCCTGTCAGGGGCCACGGGGAACATGCCCGTGGGTGAAGCGTTCAGCCTCTCCGCCGCATACCTCAATATTTCAGGGTGGTGGATGTACTCTCTGGAAGATACGATCACGGCCAGTGCCGCTGATATTAACGGCAATGCAGTTATAGACGGAACGATAATTTACTTCAAAACCTATAACACCGGAGGATATGTGGAGCCGGCTTCGGCGGGTACTGGATCCGGAAAAGCCATAAGCATCCTCTATTCCACTGCCAACCCCGCCCCTTCCGCGGGGTTCCTGATGCTCACCGGGGAGACCGAGGGAGATGCCACCACCCGGGTGACATCCATTGCCACGACCCCCTATCCGGATCAGCACATCATGTACGCCGGCACCAACGGCGGGGGGGTGTATAAATCCACCAACTACGGCGACACGTGGGAAACCGTCAGCCGTTCCAGCCAGAACCCCAGAAGGGGACAGAACCTGATCGACCCCTACGTCAAAGGCCAGAACGGTATTGCCGTAGACCCGGACAACCACAACGTGGTCTATGTGGGCACAGGGTATCTTGGAAAGGGGAATGTCTTTCGATCCCTGGATGGGGCCATGAACTGGAACAGCAATAATGTGGAGCAGTGGAACGGTCTCTATGAGACAACGGCTGCGGTCCTGTCCGTTGTTGCCGACGGGGATGACAACAGTTCAACAGACTACCCCTACGTATGGATAGGCACCGAGGGGAGGGGTCCCCTCTATGCCGCGGATGGAAAGTCCTTTCAGCCGTCGGGCGGGACCGCGACCAGCCCGGTGTTCAGCGGTACCGGAAACGGGACCATGTCACACCCGGTTCTCTCTTACAGTTCAAAGTCCGAGACGTGGACGACCACCTGTGCCGGATCGACTTCGGCGGCCTCCTCTCCGTCCTTTTCGGGCACGGGAAACGGCGGCATGTCGGCCGTAACCACCAGCGCTTCCACCGTGACCGAGACGTGGTCCGTTATCTACCGAGCACTTGTTGGCGACATAACCCAGACCGGCACGGGTGACGGGAGTCTCAGAAATGTCGCGATGACAAAGCCCAACGCGGCTGTGGAGACATGGACGTTGACATGCACATCCGCTGAACCGACCATCAGTGCCGTAACAGGTACGGCCGCGGCGAACGGGGCTCTGACCGGAATTGCCGTGACAGGTGCCTCTGCGGCCCAGACGCAGACCTTTACCCTCACATGCACAACGGCCGGAGGATCTGGTGTTGGAATATTTTCAGTGAGGGGAAACAAGCTGGGGGATTACGCCGGTGTAGCCACAGTTGATACAACTTATGGTCCAACAAATGGACTCACTTTTAAAATAAATGCGGGGACGGCTAATTACGTGGTAGGCGAGACCTTTGTCTTCACCGTAACGGTGGGCGGGACATTCAGCGTGCTCAGTGATGCGGTTGGCTATTATCCCGAGGCCTCGGTGGGAGAGACATACAACGAGGACGGCCTGACGTTCTTGATCAACATGGGCTCAACCGCGTTTGTGGTGGATGATACCTTCACCTTCACCATCACCACGGACTGGCCCCCAAACCAACACCGTAACGGTTGGTACACTCTACACATCAGACGGCAGTGAGGTCTCTTTTACCATCTGGGAGGGTACAATAGATTACGCCGTCGGCGACACGTTTACCTTCAGGACCACTGGCGGACTGACCTACTGGACTGTGGTGGGAACCGTATCGGGCATACAGACAAAACTGGCATTTGCCAACCAGGGCTACTATTCCGACGGGCGGGAAGTCTATTTTGAGATAACCGAAGGAACAACCCCGTTCGAGATAAGTGACGCCTTCACCTTTGCGGTCACCGCCAATAAGGTGAACCACGGCTGGACCGTGTGGGACATGGTCAGGGTCCCCGATACCCACGGGGCAACCGCTATCCTTTACGCCGGCACCGCAACCGGGGTGTACAAAACCACAAACGGGTCCCGGACCTGGAGTTCTGCGGGCTTCTTTACCGGTGACTATATATTAGCCCTTGAGCTCTATCCGACGGCAACGGGCGGCGCCACCGATATTATCTACGCGGGCACACAGAACGCCGGGGTGTGGGCAAGCCCTGATGGCGGTACCACATGGACCCAGTATGTGACCGGCATCGATTCCGGCTATGGGGCCACCATAAAAGACCTCCTGGTGGACCCCGACAACCACCGACTGTACGCCGTCACCTATAAAGGTCCGGTCGGTTCGGCAACGGGGAGTGTCTATATGCATACATTGAATACGAACGGAACAATGACCGCGGACCCATGGGTCAAGGCCAATACCGGTATGAGCGGAACATCACTCTACGCCCTCGGGTCGGACATGCCTTCGAGCCCCACAGCGCTTTTTGTGGGGGGGGAAGGGATCAACCTCTACAAGGCCACGAGCGGATTGGACACCGGGAACCCATCCTGGTATGAGAGCAAGGGCGATATCAGCAACCTCATTATGGCCAGGATGCCGGTGCTCTTCTCAGGGGAGTGCTTCATGACCATATACCGAACGGATTATGGCAACGGGTATTCTTATTTTGAAATATATATCGAAGACGAAAACGGGAATCCGCCCCTTAAGGGTTCAATTTTTACGGCCGTAGCAGCACCTCGTTCCGGACTCGAACCCGCCCCCCCTGAACTCACATACTGGGACGTAACATACCCCGAATGCTATACAACGCCACACGGTGACTTTATACACGGGACATTTCGGGATCCATCGGACGGGGCGACTAATGACCCCTATTTTGTAAGTGCTAACGGTAACTCGTATGAATCGGTGACGTTTACATTTACACCGACATGTGAAGTCGAGGCACCAGGCTGTTCCGGCAGCAACCAGACTTGGACTTATGCTTTGCACACACCATGAGTGAGGGACATCGGGACATTCTTAAATAATCCAAACCTTTCTTCCCTTTGTTTGCTTCTGTAATAAAAGAATTTTTACAGAAGGCAACGAAGGTAACGAAGGGCGGGAATAGCTCTGGTTCCCACGCTCCCGTGTGGGAACCTTTAGTGTGGTATCATGAAAAAGGGGACAGATTTATTTTTGCCAGATCCCCTTTTTTTAGGCAGGGAAAGTTCTCATGGATCATTTTCAAGAATTTTTAAATGTACTGAAGGCCATGGACGACGAAGGGGTGGAATATATCCTCATCGGAGGATTTGCGATCATTCTCCACGGACTGCCCCGTTTTACAATGGATATGGATTTTTTCATAAAGATGGCTTCAGAAAATGTTCATAGATTGCGGAAAGCTCTTTATTCACTGTTTGCCGATTCTGATATAGAAGAAATCACCTTTAATGAATTGGTCAAGTACCCGGTCATTCGCTATGGAACGCCCAATGGATTTCATATTGATATCATGGCACAATTGGGAGAAGCCGCAACGTATGATGACCTGAAATATGAGATCATGGAAATTGAGGGCCAAAAGATAAGGGTTGCCACTGCTGAAACCCTGCTGAGATTGAAGGAGAATACCATTCGGCCTGAGGATAAAGGCGACGCGCATTTTCTAAGAGAACTTCTTAAAAGGAAAAAATGAGCGCATGTCCATAGAAAAATTCAAAACCCCTGAAACCGCAAGACGCGCGCTCTGGTGCTTTGAACCGGATGCTGAATATTATCGGAGATTGGCCGCCCATTTCAAGCTTGCCCGAAAACTTTGTGCAATTGATTCCCCAAAAGGGGTTTTTAAGTATCGCAGTATTTCAGAAGCAAAGCGAAGCCAACGGTTGCCGGGAAGTCCTTAAATGATCAAACAACTTTCTTTCCTTTGTTTGCTTCTGTGAGAAAAGAATTTTTACAGAAGGTAACGAAGGAAACGAAGGGGAAAGATTTTCCTTGTGTAGGTGAGTTGGCTTAATTTTCGGATTTTCAAAACTTTGGCTTGAGGCCGGCTTGCTTAGAAATTTCGTTGGCGGTAATTCTGTCGAGAACTCGGTGCCTTTTTACTGGAATCGTTCTTGCGCCATTTGTGTATATGGAATGGTTTGATCCCTCCCGTAACAGCAAAAAACCATGCTGTTCGAGGTATCGAATCAGGTCACGCCGCTTGACCGACATCCTGAACCTCTATTGGAAGTTGTTCAATCAAAGCGCCACCCAGTGGTATTTCCTTCCGCTGCTGACCATAAGCGAGGAGCATTTCTTTAAGAGCATCTCTTAACATCGTACGGCATTCTTCTATGTCAGTGCCTTCCGTTACGACTTCCGGCCATTCGATTAACTGGCCCATATAACCAGAATTGATTTTTGTATATTTTGCCGTATAGTTCTGTAGCATTTTGTTCTCCTATGTTGATAGTGGTGTAAAAATGACATATCCATGAGATTTGGCATAGTCAAAAATCTCCTGATCGGGTACGTCCGGCCGCCCAATATGGGACCAATGAACTGTTTTCCAGCCGGCCTCCTCAAGTACCGTTACCCATTGGGGAGACAGATTCATATCTATCAACAATTTCATGCAAATTCTTGTGCAAGTGGTATGTCAATCTCTTCGACGCGCCACGCAGCGTAGGCAAGTGCTTCGTCAATATCTTCAGATTCGAGATACGGATATAGATTCAAAATAGTTTCCTTGCTGTGGTTTGAGGCTACTAATCCAACGATGGTTCCAACCGTTACCCGCATACCACGAATGCAGGGTTTTCCGCCCATTACCTCGGAATCAAAGGTAATTCCGGTAAGCGTTGTCATTTCAGTCTCCATTAATAAGTGTATTTTATATATCTGTCACTGTACATAAAGATGGTTCCTTCAGCAAGCTCTTTGGGAGACGGGGACATTCTTGTGGGAACCGTGGGAACCGGGACATCCTTAAATAATCCAAACCTTTCTTCCCTTTGTTTGCTTCTGTAATAAACGAATTTTTACAGAAGGTAACGAAGGAAACAAAGGCAGTGAAAGTAAAAGGGGTCACACTTATTTTTATTGCCCAGGCTCCCAAATGCCTCGTCGTTAAAATAAAAAAGGGGACAGATTTATTTTTGCCGGGTCCCCTTTTTTTAGGCAGGGAAAGTTCTCATGAATCATTTTCAAGAGTTTTTAAAAGTACTGAAGGCCATGGAGGACGAAGGGGTGGAATATATCCTCATCGGGGGATTTGCTATCATTCTCAACGGATTGCCCCGTTTTACAAGGAGAACACCATTCGACCAGAGGATAAAGGCGACGCGCATTTTCTAAGAGAACTTCTTAAGAGGAAAAAATGAGCGCATGTCCATAGAAAAATTCAAAACCCCTGAAACCGCAAGACGCTCTCTCTGGTGCTTTGAACCGGATGCTGAATATTATCGGAGATTGGCCGCCCATTTCAAGCTTGCCCGAAAACTTTGTGCACTTGATTCCCCAAGAGGGGTTTTTAAGTATCGCAGTATTTCAGAAGCAAAGGGAGGACTCGGGCCCACGGGTAAGTCGCCATCAGTCTAATCAATAACAAAATACTCGATATTGGAATAGTCGCTCTCACCAAACCAGTTATACGCCTGCACGGCAACGTAGAAAGCAGCGCCTTTCGAAAGGACAAACGAAACGCTTGTTTTTGTCCTCAAATCAAGTCTCTTTATTGAATCAGGACCGGTATAGGGATGGGGCGCGTAGTTTAAGGTATATCCTTTTGCATTGGCGACGGCGTTCCAGGAAATGGTGACGGTGGTCCCGGATGTTGTCACCGTTATGGTGGGCGCATTCGGGGGTATGAGACTATCAAGTGTCGCCACGGCGGCCCCCAGATTCATCCTGGGTTTGGAAACATTAACCTTGCTGTCTGTAATAAGGTCACCCGTCTTCGAAAACGCTGACTTCACCTGGCTATGTGTCAAATAAGCGCCGGTGATGGACTTAGCCGCACTCTGTAGACAGGCGGCCGCACCTGCGGCATACGGACAGGCGGCCGAGGTCCCCCCGAAACCGTTCGCAGTGTCCCAATAGCCGCCCCCCAGCTTGGTTGTCGTAGCCCAATTGGAAGGGGCAAGCAGGCTCATGAATTCAGACGTGTTTGAGTACGTACATACCTGGTCTGCATTTGTGGTAACGTCGGTGTAGAGTTTTTCGCAAACTTGATTGGGGTCCGAAGTCCCCACACAAGACCCGTAGGCTATGCAGCCAAGGTATCCAGTTATTGGGTTTCTTCCAATATTCGCATCATAAACAGCACCCACGGAAATTACAGAGTCAAGGCAGGCAGGAAAAGACATTGAATCACAATAGCCATCGTTTCCCGAAGCGAAAAGCAGGGATATTCCGGCAGCCATGGCATTGGCCGCGGCATTGGTCATAAATGTGGCGTCACTATCACAATTACCGGAATATCTTCCGCTCCCAAAGCTTGTGCTAATGATCATTATGGGGTTATTTGGATCATCATACTGGTGTAGAACACACCAGTCCCAGGCATTGGCTATGGCAGAATAGTACCCAGAACCGGTGGCCCCGAGACTAATTTTCAACGCATAGAGTTTGGCGCCGTATGCCACGCCTCCAATATAATTCCCCACCGTGCCAAGATCACCTGCTGCAATACCGGCGCAGGCTGTCCCATGGCCGTCCGGATCCATTGGATTGCTGTCATTGTCTCCAAAATCGTAGCCGCCGATCACTTTGCTGTTTGGAAACCCGCCGTTCCCCAGTTTTGGGTGTGTATAATCAATACCCGTATCGCAGATGGCTATGGCCAATCCTGAACCGCTGTAAGTGCTTCTCGTCGTTGAAGCGTTCATCAGCGGGATGCCCTGGGCCAATTGAGCGTAAATAATTTTATCTCTCTCAATAGACATAACATCCGTGTTGTCTATCAAATCCTGAAGTCCTTGAAGCGTAACTTCAGCGGCAAATCCGAAAATATAGTTATAGGTGCTGCTGACGCGGACTTCTTTTCGGTCCAAACTGTTTATGACATTTTTTTGAGCTCTCCTTGCGGCTTGTTCCAGCTGCTTTCGCACCGCCATGTTCGCCAGCTTTTTCCGCATGCTCATGGCCCTGACGGGTTTCCGTATCGTCACCATCACCCGGGTGGTAATTTTACCTTTGGAGAAATCCTCGAAAATCAAATCAGCAGCATTTAGTTTGGTGCTTTTCCGCAGGATGTCATGGGTTTCATCCGTCGCATCCTGTGAGAGAGAAATGGAAGGGAAAAACATGAAAAGGGATATAATCAAAAACAGTGTGATCGAAAGATGGACAGCTCGTTTAATCATGACAAGACCTCCTGTCACTCCTGAGGAATTATGGAAGAATTATGGGGACAGTATATTTAACGTTGCGCTTTTCACCGGTTCTGATATCACGATGTTTTTATTCCACCATACTGATTCCATAATATCAAATTGTTTAAAAAAAAAGAGAGGAAAAACCTCCGGCTTCCCCAATTAATCCCTCATCCTTCTAAAATTCTCCATCAACGATGTTCATAAAATTAAGCCGTATCAACTCCGCACATTTCTGACTCAGTTTACGTGTCAATTGCTTTTGCTCCTTTTTTTCAAGCCCATTATATTCCTCGATGTGGTCTTTGAAAAACTCATCAAGTACATCTTTTGAAAAAAGCTGTATGAGTTTGCCGAATTCCTTTTGCCCAATCGACCCGATTTTTGATAATACATTGCGAAGCCGGTTTTCCGTGATAAGATTTCCCATCTCGCTAAACAGTTCCTCGCCTTTTGCAGACCATGTCATCGGGGGCTTTTTGGGCCTATCTCTTGCCTTAGCTTTTTCCGCCCATTTCTCATTTTTATTTTTGAAAATTACTCTCGTTGTATCACTCAGAAATTTTGGAATTACCGGTTTTATCACAACGCCTTCACATATATTATCTTCGAGTTCGGGAAAGCCCAGCCATACGGAAACCTGCGAAGGAAAGTTGTTTGAATATTCCAAACATTCTTCAAACGTACCCCTGAAAATCGTTTTTGCATACAGAAAACCGGCCTTCTCCATAACTTGGTTGAATTTATCCACATGGAGCAATTGGCCGTCTATCGCCGCGTCGATGGCATAAAATTCGTTGTGCGGCGTGTAAAAAATACCCTTCTGAATTCTTGTTGCAGAAGTATCCTTTTCCACATCCTTATGAGGATATGTTCCGCCCACTAATTCGCCATATACAGCCAATTCACTAAAATCGCAGCCTTCTTTCTCTAAAATCGCATAGAGTTTTTTAACTCTTTCCCTGTTTTTGGCTTCAACCGGCTTATAGTCATAAAAATTATCCTCTATAAAACCGCTCCTCTTGCCGGATTTCAGATTCTTTCCGTCATACCAGAAAGAAAGGTTTGCGCCATGCGCCTTTTCCTGAACAACAAATTCGCCTTCGTCTAATTTTTCCGCAACAACAATATCCATAAACTTTTTACGATAACTATTTTCGATCTCCGAATATTTTTTAAATCTCATGGTTTCTATCCTTATGACCTTTCTCTTTAGCCGACAAGTTTTCCGGCTAAAATATACTTTATTTTAAACGCAAATGTCAGGAAAAAACGTTCCCTATTGACTTTGCGCATCAGATCATATAGTGCAGACCTACGAAAAATATTGGAAAATAAAAGATTATGGAAGACACACAAAATCACAGGGACCATCGAAATATTGATATCGACCAAGTGGGTGTCAAGGGTATCCGATACCCCGTCACAGTTCTGGATAAGGACATGGGGGAACAGCAGACCGTAGCGGAAATCAACATGTACGTAAACCTCCCCCGCTACTATAAAGGCACTCACATGAGCCGGTTTGTGGAAATTTTAAATGAGAACAGCCGGCGCATATCGCTGCAGAATTTCCCCGAGATTCTGCAGGAAATGAAGGATCGATTAAACGCTGAAAGCGCCCACATGGAAATACGCTTCCCCTATTTTATCAACAAGGCGGCACCGGTCAGCGGTTCCAGCGGTTTGATGGAATACCAATGCACTTTTAAAGGGTCCCTGAACAGTGGCAGCGATCTCGTCATGATGATTCATGTACCCATTTCAACCCTTTGCCCCTGCTCCAAGGAGATCAGTGACTTCGGGGCGCACAACCAGCGGGGGGAGGTGCGGCTTCAGGTTCGCTTCAAGAAATTCGTTTGGATTGAGGACTTTATCAAACTGGTTGAGAAATCCGCTTCATGCGAAGTTTTTTCCGTTCTCAAAAGAGAAGATGAAAAGTTTGTCACTGAACAGGCATACCGTAATCCCATGTTTGTGGAAGACATCGTGCGGGATATTGCCGTTAAATTGAGAAACGACCCCAATATCACCTGGTTCGCGGTGGAATCCGAAAACTTTGAATCCATTCATAATCATAACGCCTATGCATATATCGAAAAAGGCAACGCCCATATGATGCAAAAACCGTAAGGAGGAATCAATGGCTGACGACCTCAAAAAAATGTACAAAACCGTCATGGATGACCATTTTCCAAAGGAATTGACCATTTCATTCGGAGATCAGGTCCTGACTTACCGCAAAAAGACCTGGAAGATTCCGGATGCGAACAGCGGTGAAACCATCGAAAAAGGCCTTAGATACGGTGAAAACCCGGGGCAGGAGGCGGCCCTTTATGAGTTGGTTCAGGGAAACCTGGTATTGGGGGGATGTCAATTCATTGAATCCGGAAGCGGCCTGGTTTCCGCGATTTCAGAAGAAGACATGGTGCAGAGCGGAAAACATCCCGGTAAAATCAACCTGACCGACGTGGACAATGCCCTCAATATCATGAAATACCTGGATGCGGGACCGGCCGTGGTCATCGTCAAGCACAACAACCCCTGCGGCGTTGCCTATGGCAAAACCCTTGTGGAGGCCTATGATAAGGCGGATATGGCCGACCGCATTGCGGCCTTTGGCGGATGTGCCCTCTTTAATCAACCGGTGGACAAGACCACGGCGGAACGGATTTCTGAAAATTATCTGGAAGTGGTGGCAGCCCCTGATTATGAAGCCGGCAGTGTGGAAATCCTGTCGAAGCGGTCGAACCTTCGCATTGTTCGGGTTCCCAGGATGGACCGGATTTCCCAGCTTTCCGGGAAGAGATTTGTGGATTTCAAGAGCCTGATCGATGGGGGCCTCATCGTACAGCAGTCACCGCTGAATCGCATAAACACCATAAAAGACCTGACCCTTGCCGTTTCAGAATATCAGGGAAAAACCTACACCATTGATCGAGAGCCCACGGAACAGGAATATGCAGACCTGCTGTTCGGTTGGCAGGTGGAGCAGGGCGTCACCTCCAATTCGGTCATTTACGTGAAAGACGGTGTCACCGTGGGGATCGGAACCGGTGAGCAGGACCGGGTGGGGGTGGCGGAGATCGGTATTTTTAAAGCCTATACCAAATATGCGGATGCCCTGTGCTTCAAGCGGCATGGCCTGCCCTATAAAGAACTGGCCGTTCAAGTGGAAAAAGGAGAGGCTGATGCTGATCGCCTGCATGAAATTGACGCAGAAACAAAGGCGGTCAAAGGCGGTCTTGTGGGCGCTTCAATGGTATCCGACGCTTTTTTCCCTTTCAGGGACGGTGTGGACGTGGCCATCAAGGAAGGGATCAGCGCCATCGTACAGGCGGGCGGTTCCATGAGGGACTTTGAAGTGATCGAAGCCTGTAATGAGGCGGACCCCCGGGTTTCCATGGTCTTTACCGGGCAGAGAGCATTCAAGCATTAATTTAATGGATCAAAAAGTGGGAGAGCATAAGCATGTACAACGCAAGTGACCTGAGAAAAGGGTTGAAAATTGAAATTGACGGTGAGCCCTATGTGGTGACCGTCTTTGAATTTTCCAAGCCGGGAAAGGGCCAATCCCTTTACCGGTGCAAACTGAAAAACATGATCACCGGTGTCATCATTGATCCCACCTACCGATCGGGCGATACCTTTAAGCCGGCGGATCTTTCGGAGAGAAAGATGCAATATCTGTACAACCAGGATGATGAATTCTGGTTTATGGATGTGGAAAACTATGAACAGATCGTCCTGAAGGAAGATCAGGTGGGCGATGCCATAAATTATCTGATGGATAACCTGGAAGTGGAGATCCTTTTTTTCGAGGATCGACCCATCGGCATTACCCTGCCCAATTTTGTGGACCTCACGGTGACCAAAGCCGATCCATGGGCCAAAGGAGACTCCGTCACCGGCGATACCAAACCCATAACCCTGGAAACAGGCTATGAACTGCGGGTCCCCCCGTTTATTGAAGAGGGCGGAAAAATCACCGTTGACACGAGAACAGGGGAGTATGTCACCCGGGTCAAAGAATAGCGCTTTCGAGGACGAACCGGCGATCTTTGAAAAACGCAAACCCCATCTGTTGTTACGGGCACGGATTTTTCAGAGCATTCGGGAATTTTTCACTGCCCGCGGATACCTGGAAATAGAAACGCCCCAACTGATTACCGCACCCGCCCCGGAAACCCATATTGAATCCATTTCCATCCAAGACCGCTATCTGCAGACATCACCCGAGTTGTGCATGAAGCGTCTGCTGGCCCTTGGTTTTCCTAAGATTTTCCAAATTGCCCGGTGTTTCAGAGGGGGGGAAAGGGGGGATTTGCACCTCCCCGAATTTTCCCTTCTGGAATGGTACCGGACCGGGATTGACTACCGTGACCTCATGAAAGAGTGTGAAGCCCTGTTCCTTTTTTTATCCCACCGGCTCGATCAGGGAACCCGGCTCCGTTGCCGCGGTATGGATATCGATCTTCGTGCCCCCTGGGAAAAGCTTTCGGTTCAGGCCGCATTTGATCGATATGCCTCCGTCTCCCTGGATCAGGCCCTTAATGACAATCGTTTTGACCCGATAATGGTTGAAGAAATCGAACCCCATCTGGGGGTTAACACCCCCACATTTCTCTATGATTACCCCGCCTCAATGGCGGCGCTGGCGCGATTGAAACCGGGATGTCCTTCTATTGCGGAGCGTTTTGAAATATATGTGGGGGGGATCGAACTGGCCAACGGGTTTTCAGAACTAAACGATGCCCATGAACAACGAAAGCGATTTGAAAAAGAGCTCAAACAAAGGGCCCTGTTGGGAAAGGGCATTTCTCCCATGCCCGAACGATTTCTAAAGGCCCTTAAGAATATGCCCGAAGCCGCCGGCATTGCACTGGGGCTGGATCGTCTGGTCATGATTTTTGGAGATGCCCGCACCATCGATGAGGTAATTGCTTTTGCACCGGAGGAAGTATAGAGACCCTAAACGCGTTAAAGAATTTTCGAGTTGACAAAAAAACGCAAGCTGACCCCGTTTCAAGGATCAGCTTGCGTATTTTGAAGAGGGCAATCGATATTTAAGGAGGCAATGCCAAGTCTCGTGCCCTTATGCGCAATACAACAGCAATATCCATGCCAAAACACGCATTCTGTTCTT
>Ga0208648_1000122_pt1 | contig 84997 bp, 65 predicted proteins | sample AntAceMetag02UKL_FD_184772 | JGI IMG/M metagenome (GOLD analysis project Ga0208648, IMG submission 184772) | Saline lake microbial communities from Ace Lake, Antarctica - Antarctic Ace Lake Metagenome 02UKL (SPAdes) (version 2) | ecosystem: Environmental > Aquatic > Non-marine Saline and... | reverse complement strand
ATCCTTGACCCCTTGTACCCTCTGAGATTACACCCGCTTAATTAGAAATAACCCACTTGTTTTAGCTTCTCGCCAGAGGCGAGCAAGAATTGACTACAACTAATCGGGAGATGATCCTTAAATGGCAGGGTGGGGAATTGGTGTTCATTTATCATGATCCGTAATAATTAATTAAAAGCTGTTCAATTTTTTCTTCAAGCATTTCATATGAAAGATAACGCCATCCAAGCATATAATTTTTTTCAACCATTTTAGCGATGCGCTCAGGATTTTTTAGTAAAGCATTTATTTCGTCAACTGTATTTTGCGTTATGTAACTATTAAAGGAAATCAAATCAAAACCTTTTGGCTCAATGTCTGCCACAAAAATTGAATACCTGTTAATAGCTATGGGTTTTCTAAAATAAATGGCTTCAACAAAGGCATTGCCGTATCCTTCATATGCTGATGGATATGTTACAAGATCTGCATGCTGATAAACGTCCCACAATGTATATATTTTCCTGCCGTTTTCGTCAAAACCTCTTTTTAAGCCGATTCTGTCGGATATTATTTTAAGGTCGACATTTATCAGTTTTACGAATTCTTCAATTCGCATTAAATAATCAGTACCTTCATCTCCGGCTTTGTGGCTTATAACAAGGGATGCCTTAGGGTGGTCAAGCCTTTTGACAATTTCAGCAGCGGTTTCTATGCCTTTTCTTGAAACAACTCTGGTAGGCTGAAGTACCAGTAAAGAGTCTTCGTCAAGGCCGATTTCTTTTTTTAAGTCATGATTATAATCATCTATTTGAGGTGGCAGAACTTTAAAATCAACAACATTGGGAATTAACGTCCAGCTTGCTCCTGTAAAACTGCCAAAGCTCTGCCCGGCTATAGAATTAATTACTACATGTTGTATTTTTGGATGTACTGGTGGGAATGCTGCTCTCAGATAATCTGTAGAAATTGGGCTGTAGAATCTTTCTCTTTCCCAGAAAAAATCATGATGATGAGCAATTGTTGGTATTTCTGTTTCAATTATAAATTCTGTTATCGCAAGACCGAGCGGAATATTTACAGGAATTGCCAAAGCATTTTCTACAATCAGAATTTCGAATTCAAATTTCGCATGAAATTTTACAATTTCAAGTTTCAGCTCTTCTTTCAGCTCCTGGATTTTTCTACTGATTTCAGGAGTACGTTTTTTTTTTACAAAAATAGCGTCTTGTACTTCAATGATCTCTTGGTGTTTAAAAAAGGCCTTGGGTGCGAGATGAGAAATGGCGGGGTCAGTATCAAGCAATCCTGCCATAAAATATACAGGGCAACCCTTTGAAGTAAGCATTTCAGCCCATTTCTTTGTTTCAAGCGAAACTCCGTCCAGCCCTGCAAATCTTGTGGAAATAAAACCAAATGAAGGCTTCCTGCGATCCCAAATACTCATAATTTATTTTTATATATATATAGACTCTTATGCGTCAATTTGGCATATTTTAATTATAATCATTTAAAAAATCAGGATTTTTTACCCTCATCAATTTTGTCCGTTTTTGTTTCCTCATTATCTGTTGTAGCGCCCTTGAAGTTCTTTATGGCCTTGCCTACACCTGCTCCAATTTCAGGAAGTTTCCCAGCTCCAAAAATTATCAGAATGATAACAAGAATAATGATTAGTTCCGGCATACCGATTCCAAACATATATTCCTCCTATTTATGTGTGTAACCCAAATATTTTATTGATTATTCAAAAGGCTGAAAAACATATTTTGAGTCCTTTGGAAATTGAACATTTTTCAAAAGTCTCATTATATGTCAAACAGCGGTTAATATTATTTTTTCAAAAAAAAATATAACACCTGGTTATTTAGGTGTCAATCATTTACAACCTTATAAAAAGCTTATTACCTCTTTCAAGGATTTCGAAGGTTATTGCACAGTCAAATTAAAAAGCAATAAAAAATATACATTTTAGCCATCATGCTTTAATTAGTGGCTTTCAAATAACTCAACAGTAGTTTTTACCAGTTATCGCATCAGTTTTAATTTAATCATAGCTGAAGTCTGATTGTTTAAAGTTATTCTGGTTTCAAGCGTTGCAGAGCGGCATAATGCAGTTTTTTAAGACGCCGTCAAGCAGGATGCTCCAGTAAAAAGTTTCACTATGCCGCTTTGCGGGACCGCAGACCAAAATAACTTGTCAATTATATCAAAAAATTATAATTGACTTATTTGAAAGTCATTTCGCAAACGACATTAATTGACTTTCGCTCGCAACAACCTGTTTTTTTGAACTTTTAAAAACCGTTGATAATAGAGTAGAATTAAATGAAAAGTTATTTTATTGCAATATCGTGTCTTATATTTATAATAATAAATTATGGATGTACTGGATTTGTACCCATACCCGTCTTTACAACTTATAATATGGCAGTGGATGAACGCAGTATAAATACAATTGTAAGTGACATAAAAATTAAAACTCTGGTTTTAGATGCATTCATTCAGGATAAGACTGTAAAGACCTTTGATATTGATGTAGCATGTTATTATGGTTATATTTACCTCATTGGGGAGTATGACACAGATGAACAGAAAAACAGGGCCATAGAACTTGCCGCTAATATAAAGGGAGCAAAAGACGTAGAAACATATCTTCTTAAAAAGAAAAAGGGTGATCCATGCAGGGCAACAGATAATATTGCCATTACAACAAAACTTAAAACCAGACTTATCAAGGATAAAGATATATGGTCAACTAATATCGAAATAACAACCGTCCAGTGTAATGTAGTGCTTGTAGGTATTGTCAGGTCAAAAAAAGAGGTAGAAAAAATTATCGCTTATGCTAAAAATACAGGAGGCATTCGAAGAGTCAAGTCTTTCCTGAAAGTAGCGCCTCATTATAATCAGTAAATAATTCCTTAACAAAAAAGGACCGAAATAACGGGACACAGGCCAGAGAATTGTTTGAAAAGAGCATAGAACTTGATCCCGTCTATAAACAACAGTTTGATAGCGTACAAGGATTAAAACAATGAACAGATTTTTTCCGGTTATAGTAATACTGGCCATACTGGTTGCTTGTACAACAGGCGCTATTGCATCAGAAAAAACAGTTGAAGTTGAGGGAAGCAGTTTTCTTTCCAGAGAGGATGCCATGCGTCAGGCTCAGCGTTCGGCTGTGGAACTGGCTGTCGGCGTTTTTATTCAATCTAAGACTGAAGTCGAAAATTTTGCAATCAAAAAAGACAGGATTCTGTCACGAACACAGGGCTATATAACCCGTTTTACAATTCTGGGAGAAGAAAAGGCTGAAGGCCTTTACACCGTCAGGTTAAGCGCAACTGTTTCAATGGACAAAATAAAAAACGATCTTTTGGCTATGGAAATTCTGCTTGACAGCATGGAACGGCCCAGGCTTATGATTTTAATAAAAGAAGAATATATCGGTATGGACAATATGGGTATGTGTTTAGCCGAAACCGAGATGTCCTCCCTGCTCGCAGCCAAGGGTTTTGATCTGGTTGACAGTGCGCAGATTGAGAAAATAAAGAGCCTTGACCAAAGCAGGCAGGCTTTAGCCGGGAATATTGCCGCAGCCAAGAGACTGGGATTGGACTTTGGGTCTCAGTATGTGATAGTGGGTAAGGCCTTAGTTCAGGACATCGGTGAGGCATATCCAGGTTCCGGCCTTAAATCGCTTCAGGCGAGTCTCCAGCTAAAGGTTATTCAAACACAGACAGGACTTTTGTTAGGTTCTATATTAAAAAACGGAATTTCCGTACATATCAGTCCGCTGACCGGCGCAGGCAAAGCTCTGCAGATAGCGGCTCAAAAAGCTGTTGACGAATATCTGGTTGATACCATCACCAACTCTTTCCAAGATTTCCTCAATAATGGCGCTCCTCTTAAGCTCCATATAACCGGCGTAACATCCTTTCAGAAATACAAATTGGTCACATCTAATATTGAACTTATAGAAAAAGTTGTAAGCAGCAAAAAAGAAGGATGGAATAAAACCGGGGGCTTGCTGATGCTGAGCCTGCGCTTTAAGGGCACGAGTGAAGAGCTTGCCGGACTTATGGATGGCTTGAGTTTTGGCAAAAACAACCTTGAGGTGGTTGATTTTGAGCCGGACAGGGTTGACTGTAACCTGAAATAAAAAGTAATTGTTCACTGTTGTCGGTTCACAGTTCACGGTTTTTTCAATGAACCATGCAACATCTTCAAAAGAGAACCCCATGATTCTCCATGCCTTCTGTTTTTTTCAACCGTTAACCGATAATTGTAAACCATCAGGCTGTAAGCTATAGGCGTTTAGCTTACAGCCTTAATAATTACAGTTAATTAATATTAATTGTTCCAAATGGATTGTCGCTTCCTTTTTTGAAAAGCAGGAAACGATTTCCCTTAGACTGCTGGGTATCAAACAGAATGCCCTGAGCCTGCAAGCCCCTGTAAAGCTCCCTTTTAAAATCGAATTTTCTTCCCTGATAGTTCACATCAAGCTGAAAATTTCCAGGCGATTCATTTCTAACATGCTTGTCCTTAAAACCGGTCATTTGTTCAATTACATCAACTATTACATAGGTTTCCTGTTCTGAAAAGTTTTTAAACCATATATCAAAACGGGTTCCAGCGTGAACAGCACGCTCAAAATAAGACAGTGTATCTTCAATTAAAGCATCTGCAATCGCTTTCCCTAATGTGTCCGAAGCCTTTGCGGCCTGCATATTTTCATAATAATTTCCTGCTGCTCTCATGGTTTTTACATACAGATCGCCCGATTTTTGAGCTATAAGATCTGCAGTGGCCGGAGCAACGGCACGCAATGCTATTTCAACAATGACGCCGCCAAAATACTTGCTTGATCCACCGGTCTTACTTGCTGCGTGCACATCATATACAAGAAGCAGGTCTGCCTTATATTTTAAAGCAAGCGCGGAAAGGTCATCCATATCCACATCAATACGGCCAGCCTGTTCTATCTCGCTGTAAACATTATTAACGAACATTTTATCCAGGACTATAAAGCCTTTTCTGGCAAAAACACCGTTAATTGCCTGCTCTGCGGCCCTGACCACCCTGGAATTTCTGTGCATCGAACTTCTGGTTTCGGGAATATAAATCGCCATAAATCGGGGGTTGCCGATTTGAGCCATTAGAATCCCGATTGCCTTTAAGTCATTTTTTATCGAAGCTGTTTGTACATCAGCCTGCATAGTTACGGTATACATTGAACCATCCGGAGTTTTTCCTTCAGACAATATACTATAATTGGTTACATAACCGCTTGCTCTCGAATAAATTTTGTCCTGCAGCACTTCAAAATTAGCGACCTTGGTCTTGGAATCGATTAAAGTCCCTATACCCTTTTCAACTGCGGCCCGCTGAGCATCAGCAACAGCGCTTTTACGATCCATTCCCTGCCCTATAACAGTCACCATTTGGCTGTAGCCGGTTGATACAAAAAGCAATATAATTCCCAAAATAAAATATCCCATCATAATTTTTTTGTTTTTCAAAGTCATAATCCCTCCTTATAATTAATATACTCGAACTCCTTTTTCTTCCTGTGTTTTTTTAACTGGAGTTTTTTGCAGCATGTTTTTTTGTTGTTCATATCGCTGGCGGTCTTTGATCGCAGATTGAATTCTTGCCAATGCATTCATGAAAAGTTTATTATCCCCGTATCTTATCGCTTTTTTATACATTGTTCTTGCTTTCTTAAGATTTTCCAGATCACCGATATTTTCATAGGCTATGCCCAGATTATAATAGGCTGCCGCGTTATTCGGTTCAGCCTTAATTACATCCTGCCAGATATCTTTTGCCTCGTCCCATAATCCACGCTTGGCGAATTCTATGCCGCGTTTTATCATATCATTACCACCATAACCAAATTTTCCGCCGTCACAAAACTCTATGGTTTGGTTAATTTTGGTTGGAGAAATTTTTGCGACAAGCTGAGACGCAACTCTGGCTGACAGCTCATTTAAGGTTTGATTCTGAGCCGGTAACCGGCTTAACTTCATCCCTCCTAATACAGAAAGTGCATATTCTTTGTTACCCCCAAACTTCTGATTATAATTTTCTGTAACTTTTTTGGTCGCTATAACTCGCTTTGTTTTAAGGTTAAATACTTTAAAATCAGTGGTTAGGGATGCCTGGCGTATGATATAAGGTACGCGTTTCAGCACAGTTTTTTTAATTTCTACGTCCACCCATTTACCAAAAATATTTTTTTCTTTTTTATACCGACCAGTACCTTCCTTCATCTGTACCTGGTCATAACCCCGGATATCATTAATGTTAACTGTTACCCGTCCTGTAATTACTCCATCTGCATGAAGATTTTCAAGATCCGGAAGAAATCTCGGATCATCTACCTGATCATAGACAACCTGATCCAGGGCATTTGTCTTTGAGGAGTCGATAAGATTGAAGTGTGGCACCTCGCTTAATTTATTGTAAAAATCGCTTCTTACTGTTTCACCAAACCTGCCTTCAAAGTTAAGCAGGGCAAGTGTTCGAATGCCGCCAAGAGAAACTTCTGCCGGCTTGATCCTGCTTATATTAGTTTTTGCTGCGCAACCAAACCATACAAGCATTGCAACGATTATTAAACTCGCTGATAATTTTAAGATATGTTGTTTGTTCATAGATATTCTCCTTTTGAAAAGCACCTTTTATGATTTTAAAGAATTCAAGGGTTTCTTTTAAATAAATATTATATTATTGCCTACTGTCGCAATCCAGCATCAATGTTTTTGCCTTTTGGCTCTGGGGGCAGGTTCGACCTTATCAGAATATTTTTTTGCAGCGATTCAACAACTTTATCAATATTTTCAACCCCGTCCCTGATTTCGTTAATTCCTCTTTTAGTAGACTGTGTTACCTCCGGAATATCATGGCTTCCTTCTTCTACTTCTTTAAGAATTCTTTTGATACTTGAGATGCTGTCAAGTATTTCTCCTCCTATTTTTTCCATTACAGCCATATTATCCTGGACCTTGTCTGCTATTTCAGGGGTTTTCGAAGAGGTCTCTGCAATACTGTCCAGAATTTGAGCCACCTTATCAAGATTGTCTAATACTGTTTGCAGAAGTTCCTTTGACTTGAGTATATTGCCGACAGTTCCCTTGCCGGCCTGGATATCACGGGCAATAGATTCAAAATGAGAAATAGTTTTGTTTATATTATTGATGGCTGTAAAAAAGGGCCCGTCAGGATCTCTCATTATTTGTGTTATTTCTGATAAATCCTGAACAGCTTTTATAACTTTTTTGGCTGTTTCTTCTACATGAAATTCTGAAAGCAGGTCAGCTATGGATTTTTTTGCCATCGAGTTTATCTGCCCGCCAGCAATTATCAGTGGGCTGTCTGCACTTCCCGGTTTAATGGAAATATATTCGGACCCGATAAATGTAGGACTTTCTACAATTGCAACCGAATCGTGTCTTATCCTTGAAGCATATTCTTCTAAAATAGCCAGCCTGACATTAACCTTGTCTTCAACAAGTATAATTTTCTTTACTTTTCCTATATCAGCTTTAAACAGTTTTACAGCGGCATTTTCGTCAAGATTATAACTTTCATCAAAGGTGGTATAATATGTAATGTATGTTTTAAACCAGTCTTTGCCCCTGCCGATAATAACTACTGTGGTCAGCAGTATAATAATTATCAATATTATAAATGTTCCTACTGTTTTTTCTTTTCTGCTGAAATCAAGATCCATGGCTGATTTATTTTACAAAATATGTTAAGTTGTCAAGAATTAATGGCATTTTAAAAAGTCCAACAAAAATATGTATTTTCGTTCAAATAACTCAACTGTAGTTTTTACCGGTTATCGCAACAGTTATAATTAAATTAAAACCAGAAAAAACCAATGTATAACAAATCGTAAGTAAAGAACCAGCCATAATAAAAACAGCAATTGTGCTAATGATTTAATCTTTTATTAATAACAATATATCAAGAGGCTCTTTGCTAACGATTTTTAATACATTCAAACAGTTTTCTAATTTTAATTTAATCACAACTGAAGACTTATTGTTTAAAGTTATTCTGCTTTCCAGTGCAGGAGAGCCGCATATTGGAACTTTTTACGATGCTATCAGGTTTTAACCGTTGTCAGGTTTCCTTTTGCAATAATTATTTCTTTGTTTGAAAATTCTCTAATAAAATCTGCATTATAAGATATAAAAATAACCGGGACTCCAGATAGTGACATTTTTTTTACCAGTTCAACAATAAAATTAAATTTTGTTTGTCTTGCAAAATCTTCTGGTCGCTCAAGCAGCAATATTTCGGGCGATTTGGTAAATTCTCTGACCATAATAGCGCTTCGCAGCTCCGTAGGTCTTAGATCGCCCGGACGAACATCCAACTTATCATAAATTTCAAATACATTGCATAAATTTTTGACATTATCATCTATATCAACAGAAAATGAATTTTCAAAGTAATATCTCATTAATAAAAGATTTTCCCTGATACTCATATTGCTGATCATTGCTGCATCATTAGTAACATAGCCCATTTTCTTCTTATAGGGAAGAAGATTGGTATGATCTGAAAAATTAATTTTTTTCCCGGCAAACCGATAATCACAAAACTTTGAATACTCAAGCATGGCAACTGCTCTTAGAAAAAGGTGAGCATCATCAGGAGAATCCGCCTGTATATGACACATATCTCCCTTTGACAAAGCAAAATAGAATTTTTTAAGACCATTTCCAGTGCCGGTTGGAGGAAGAGTATAATTTGAAAGCTCGATCAACTTCATTATTTACATATAAAAAACTATTGATATAACAACATTTATAATAAGACAGTAAAAAAAGCACTCAATGGCGGCCTTTGATGTTGCTAAAGGCAAACCAGTAATATTCTTTTTTACGTTAAATCCGCGATAAAGACATGTAACCGTAATGATAATTCCAAAGCAGAGTGCCTTTACCATTCCTACAATAATATCGGTGGGGATAATCGCTTTCCCCATCTGTCCGAGAAAATCGCCTAAATTAATATATGTAAAGATCCATATTATTGTGTACCCTCCAAGAATAGACACCAGATCAAAAATAATAAAAAGACATATAATAGCTGTTGTAATGCCTATTAATCTTGGTAGACAGATCATTCTTATTGGATCAATGCCTGCCATTTCAATGGTATCTATTTCATGAAAAACCTTCATATAGCCTGTTTCTATTGCTATTGAAGTGGCTGATCTCAATATAACCAAAAGAGCTGTAATCCCGGGGCCGAGTTCTCTTATAATCAGCAGCACCATTGTTTTGCCAATATCATACTGATTCGAAACTCTGGAAAACTGTATAATAAGCATGCTTCCCAAAATAAGAGCAACCGGAATAATCAGTGGAAGCGCCTGAACAGCTGTAAAATATACCTGTTCCAGTATGACTCTTCTAATAAGCACTCTGCCTGTTTTCTGCCTTTTAAAAATCAGCTTGAATATTCTGTAATTAAAAGCAAATAAATCCAGAATATGTTTAAACGATTTTAATGTCCTTCTTCCTATGTAACCCGCTGTCTGGTTCATTTTAATTTTTACAAAACCATTTATATCAGTTGTCTGTTATTGACTTTTATAAAGCTTACAATATAAAATCAAGACAGGTCAACAAAATTGAACGTATACCATTTGCCTGACATTTCGAGACCTTTGAAAAATTCTCAATTTTGTTCAAGTGCAATAAGGGTAAAAATTTAAGCATTACACGGCAATTGGACAAAAAGGTGTTTTACAGAGGTTTCGTTTCATTCGAAGATCTCGTGGAGGTTTTTATGAAAAAATTCGCCCTGTTTTATCCTCTTCTTATATGTTTTTTTATAATATTTGCCGGAATATTTGCCTATTGGCATGGCATATCATTTCTTGATTTAATGGAATTAAAAACCATTGATTTAAGATTTGAGACCAGAGGACAGATTTCGCCGAGCGATCACGTGGTTATAGCGGTTATTGATGAAAAAAGTATTGACAAGGAAGGAAAGTGGATCTGGCCAAGGTCAAAAATGGCGGATCTTGTTACAAAGCTGTCAAAAGCCGGAGCTAAAGTAATAGGTTTTGATATTGGTTTTTTTGAGCCGGACGACAAAAAAATCGTAAGCACTATAAATGATATACAACGCACAATTCACAATCACGATATTCGAAAAAATGAAATCGACAACTACCTGGAAAACCTGAAAAAGCATGCAAATAATGATCAACTTCTTGCTGATGCTATAAAAAATTCCTCAGCCAGGATAGTGCTGGGGTATTTTTTTCACATGGATTCCACTGAATCGGGACATATAAATGAAAATGAAATCAGTATTCATCAGGATAACATTTCAGGATCCAGGTATAAATTTATACGTTATGCATCTGAAAATGCGCAAAACATACCGCTTATTGAAGCCAGAGCGCCTCAATCAAATATTAAAACAATTTCAACTGCTACTGATTACTGCGGTTTTTTCAACATGCTGCCCGACAAAGACGGGGTTGTACGATGGATGCCTGCTGTTTTCAGATGCAGAGAAACACTGTATGCCCCCTTATCTATTATAACCACCAGCGCCTGGCTGGACAGCCCGGTTTCTTTAAACATAGGCGAAAATGGGGTACAAAAACTCCGCATTGGCAAACTGAATGTGCCTACAGATGAGCTGGGAAGGATTCTAATAAATTATAGGGGGCCTCAAAAAACCTTCCCGCATATTTCAGTCACAGACATATTAAATGATAATATTACTGACAGCGCTGTAAAAGATAAAATTGTATTGGTAGGCGCGACAGCAATAGGAATATATGATTTAAGGGTCACACCTTTTGAAAATGTTTTTCCAGGCGTTGAAATCCACGCAAATGTCATAGACAGCATACTTGCAGGAGATTTTATGTATCAGCCGGCCTGGGCTGGTATTTTTGATATCATGGCAATAATTATTGCAGGTCTTATCCTGGGAATTGTCCTTCCCAGAGCAGGAGGAATATCAGGCGCGGCAGTCGTTTCCGCCCTGTTTGCCGGCTATATTTTGCTGTGCCAGTATCTGTTCTCTCAAAAAGGCATGGTCATTAATCTTGTCTATCCCTTGGCCATAATGATTTTAGTATATATAAGCATAACTGCTTACAAATATTTTACAGAATCACGGCAGAAAAAATTTATTAAAGATGCCTTTTCCACTTATCTTGCTCCAGCAGTTGTCAGGCAGCTTATAAATTCTCCTGAAAAACTTGTATTAGGTGGTGAAAAACGTAAAATTACAGCATTTTTTTCTGATGTGCAGGGATTTACAAGCATTTCTGAAAATCTGAATCCTGAGGAACTGGTTGAGCTGTTAAATGAGTTCCTGACAGAAATGACAGACATCATCCTGAAATATAAAGGAACGGTGGATAAATTCGAAGGTGACGCCATAATCGCATTTTTTGGAGCGCCTAACGAAATTGAGAATCAGGCAGATGTGGCATGCACAGCCTGTGTTGACATGCAGAAAAGACTGTCTGAAATGAGAAAAAACTGGAAAATATCAGGCAAACCAGAACTGTATATGCGTATAGGCCTTTGTACTGGTCCTGCTGTTGTGGGCAACATGGGATCAAAAACACGCATGGACTACACAATGATGGGAGATACGGTTAATACTGCTGCAAGACTGGAAGGGGTTAACAAGATATACGGAATTTATACGCTGATCAGCGAAAAAACCTGCACAGAAGCCAGCAGTAAAATAATAACAAGAGAAATTGATTCCATAAATGTTATAGGGAAAAACGAACCATTAAGAGTTTACCAGATTTTAGGATATCTGGAAGATATTGATGAAAACATTAACAAAACGACAGATAATTACTCCAAAGGCCTTGATGCATACAGAAAACAAAACTGGGACAAAGCCGCAGGTTTTTTTAAAGCAGCACTGGAGCTGACACCTGATGACGGCCCAAGCAAAACCATGCTTCTAAGGTGTAATGAATATAAAATTAATCCTCCTCCCAAAAACTGGGATGGATCATTCAGCATGAAAACAAAATAGCATAATCCTGAACATCTTACTTTACTTATGAGTAAAGTTGTGTTGGGGTGATTTAGACGTTTACCCGCCTTCGGCGGCGCCAGAGGCGACCAGGAGTGGATGTTCGATGTTCATAGTCTTTTAGCTTGATAGTATAGGATTTACATTTATCTATATTTAGCCAAAGACCCACATAGACAGAAGATAATTAAAATCGGTGTTTTTCCGTGTGTGTCTGTGGCTAAGAATTAATTTAATAAATGAGAGGAGCATCCTGTTTTAATGAACGGTTCGAGAATTAGAAGCGAGGATGAAATATGCTTAAAATGAAAAAACTGTCTAAAATAAGTCTGCTTATATGTTTGTGTCTCGCTCTTTTTTTATCATTTGCTTATGCAGAGAGGCAAGTGGCCGGCACTGTAACTTTTATTGTCGGAGATGTGTTTGTTTCTCATGACAAAACTACCTGGGTTAATACCGATTTTGACATGCAAATCTATCAGGGTGATCAAATCAAAACAGGGGTTGAATCGCTCTGTGAAATTACCCTTGAGGACGGTTCCATAGTTAGAATGGATGAAAATTCTTTACAGGAACTGGAAAAATGTCCGGCCGGCAAAACATCTAAAGATATTTCCCTGTTTCTTTCTGCAGGTAAAATATGGTTAAATGCCCGCACGATAATTGCAAAATCTGACACCTTTAAGGTCAGAACTAATAAAGCGGTTTGTGCAATACGCGGAACAAAGTTCAGGGTTGATACAGATGACAAGCAGACGCGAATCAGTGTTCATAAAGGGATTGTGGCAACATGGAGCACTTTGTTTGACAAGCCAAAACCCAGGCCGAGTGTTGGCATATTAAAACCTGAGCCAGTAGCCGGGCCGCATACAGTATCCATGAAAAGATGGGTAGAAATTGTAAAAGACTTTCAGCAGATTACAATTGACACAAATGGAAAATATGAAAAAAAAGATTTCAATATTAACAGCATTACTCAAGATCAATGGATAAAATGGAATATGACTCGTGATGGGTTAAGGGATTAAGGGATGCTGAAATCTCGCCATTCAACATACAAAAAACACGTCATTATTTTTTCCCTTGCTGTTGTGGGATTTTCCGTTATTTTTATTTCTATTCTGTTTAAAGGTATTGCCTACAACATGCTTACGCAGATAGACAACACCCTTTATTCTCAGTTTTTGTTAATCCGTGAGCGGCTTGACGAGGATAAAAAGCCCATTCAGAGCAATGTCGTTATAGTAGGGATCGATGATAGAACGTTAAATAAACTCGGTGCTTATAATCCTTCCAAATATCGAAGATATCATATAGATCTGCTTGCAAATATACTTAAAGGCAAACCACTTGCGGTGGCTTATGATATCCTTTTCGGCGACCCCCACGATGATCCGGATGTGGACAGGCGATTTTCTGAGATTATGAAAAAAGGACCGGTTTTTTCGGTTGTTTTCGGGTCTGCTTATGATCGCTCAAAGCAGCTGCTCAAACCACTTGCCGATAATATTTCCGGCAAACAGGATATGAACTTTGTAAGCGAAAACGGTTTTGAATTAATGGCTCCTTTTGTGCTTTCTTCTTTGAAGGGCACAGGCCTTGCCAATGCATATCCGGATAATGATGGAGTGTTAAGGAAAATGCCGATGCTTTTCAAAGTGCACGACAGGCTCTATCCGTCAATATCTCTTGAGATATTTAGAAACATAAACAATATTCCGCGATCTAAAATCAGAGTTGAAAAAAACAGAGTAATAATCGGTAAGACAACAATTCCTGTTGATAAAAATTGCAGAGCGTATGTAAATATCGATAATACATACAAAATAAGAGAAATATCATTTTATGATGTCTTGGCTGGTCGTGTGCCAGGGCGTTTTTTTAATGATAAAATTGTATTTATTGCCGCAACCGCTACAGGACTTGGCGACAACAAACTTGTGCCGCTGTTCGGCTATGTCAGCGGCATAATGATTCACGCCAATCTTGTTTTGAATATGGCCCATAATAATTTCATTAATGAAATTGCGGGAACCTATTATTATCTTTTAATACTTTTGGCCTCTTTTTTTTATACATACCTGTTTTATTCACGCCACGAATTACCTCTTATAAAAAGGGCGGTTAGTTATATCTCAAGTGTATCTCTTGTTACAAAGTTCGGCAATATGCTTTTAAAAGTGCCATTTATCAGACGCCCTTACAACGCATTCAAATCCATACGCGACAGAAGCTATGGCTTAAGAATATTTTTTCTTTTGTTTTATGAAACACGACAGCGTTTTGCGCCGGTTCTTTTACAACTTGTACTACTATATACAACCCTTTTTTTAATTTTCTATTATTTCAATCTTCTCATTAAACCATTTACCATTATGATACAATTGGTCATCTCTTATATAATTGTTTCTGAATTCAAAAGAATAGATTTCAGCAAAGTCTCTCCTCAAGGCCAAAGGGGGAAATCTTGAAAATTATAAGATCAAAAAAAATAAAGACCTGTCTGCTTTTTGTTTTAATTTTATCATCTTTATGTTTTTGTACCCCAGAAACGTCTATTGGTGCATATGATGACGGCAGGGGTTTTGAGACAGCCGCCACGCTGCTTAACAATGGAATGTATCTTGAAGCTTTAAGCATGTATCAGGAAATTTCAATTTATTCGGATGAACAGGACAACAGGGCGCGGGCATTGTTATTCATGGGGACTACTTACAGCCTTTACCTTAATCAGTATGACGCTGGCTTGAAACAATTTGACACCATTATTGAAACCTATTCGACCAGCCCCGCAGCGTCTGATGCTATTTTTAACAGCGGCATGGTGTTATACGAAACAGGTAAATTTAAAAAAGCCCATGAATTTTTCAAAAAATACCTGGAAAAATATCCTTATGGATTGCGCAGGCAATCCTCGGAAGTATGGGCTGACAGCTCAAAGGCTCAGATATCACAAGTCAGGAAACCTGAAGCAATTACAACCCCTCCTTTATATAAGAAGGATATTGAAGATACAATTATAAGAGTTTTGATTAAAAACAAAACTGAAAAAACTACCGTTTATTCAAAGCAGAACATCTTGCTGTACAATCCATTTTCAAAGAAAATGATTTATCGCAGCTCAGAGCCTGTAACCTTCACAAAACAGGGGGAACAGCTTGCGGCGAACGGCCGGAAGCTTGATCTCCATAGGTGCGTGGTCAAAAGCGACGGCGAAACTATCATGATTGACAATCGCAGATTCAGGGGCAGTCTTACTATATCAGCAGATTCAAAATTGCTGTCTGTTATTAATAACATTCCAGTTGAACAGTATCTTTATGGTGTCGTACCAAAAGAAATGCCGTCTAAGTGGGCAAAGGAAGCCCTGAAAGCTCAGGCAGTGGCGGCCAGAACATATGCTCTTTATATTAAAGACAAAAGCGCTGATAAACCCTATGATGTGGAATCAACCACAACATCTCAGGTATATGGAGGGTTTGATGCTGAGAAAAAGGAAACCAATCTGGCGGTTGATGAGACACGCGGCCAGGTAATCACCTGTGATGGGAAACTTATAATTGCATATTTTCATTCAAACAGCGGAGGGCATACCGAGGATTCAAAGAATGTGTGGATTGCTGATCTTCCGTACCTTAAGGGGATTCCCGACCGTTTTAGCGCAAATATCCCGAATGGCCAGTGGAGGCTTTTTGTTTCATATAATGATATGCAAAATCGTTTAAACAAGTACGGCCTCAATATTGGACAGATCGGGGGACTCAATGCTGCCGGTGAATCTCGATCAGGACGTTTACTGGGAGTGAAGGTTATTGCGGACAACGGGACAACCGAACTAAAGAGCAACAATTTCAGAATAAAGGTTGGAGCAACCAAGTTAAAAAGCACACTTATAAAAATGGTTCCAGATCATAACGGCATTCTTTTTACCGGCAAAGGCTATGGTCACGGAGTAGGCATGAGTCAATGGGGTTCAAACATTATGGCTCAGAAAGGCTTTGGGTATCAGGATATTTTAAAGCATTATTATCAATCTGTTAAAATAGTGGCTTTAAGCAGCCAATAAGTGTTCTGATTCGTAAGTTCGATTACATAATTTTATATATTGTTTCACCGCCCGCTTCGCTTGAGACGCAAAGGCCGCAGAGTTAAATATTATTTCTTTTGCCTTTGAGAGGACGACAAAAGAAAATATCAAGCTTTATAATAGTAATATTGTGTTGAAGTTCAAGTGGTTATTCCTTTGTCCCAAAGGGATGTATATTTTTGTTTTCCGCCCTCTCAGCGGAAAGCCAAAAAGAAACAAATTCTCCGCGACCTCTGCGCCTCAGCGGTGATTATAAATTACCCAATTATAATACGATACCGTATTTAAGAATACGTGTACTAAGTCACAAAAGCACAAAAGGACTTTGATCTTAAAGCGTTATCAAACAAAGAGAATGCCACCAATGCAGCCACATGAATTAATAAAAAAAATCCCGATTTTTAAAACTTTAAGCGATTCTGATCTGAATCGCCTTTCTGATTCGCTTCGCCTGAAACCCCTGAAACAGGGGCAGGCCCTTTTCTGGAAGGGTGATGAGGGAACCGCTCTGTATATCGTAAAAAAAGGGACGATTAAAATTGTACTTCCGTCAGCAGAAGGCGAGGAAATTATAGTCACAATGTTTTCAGAAGGCGATTTTTTTGGAGAAATGGCACTGCTGGATGGAGAACCCAGATCCGCGGATGCTGTTGCAATAGAGCCCTCTGAAGTATTTATTCTCAGCAGAGCTGACTTTCTTTCATTCCTCCAGTCCAACCTTAATGCAATCAAATCAATTCTTTCCCTTCTCTCAAAAAGACTTCGCAAGACTGATGATCTTTTAGAAGATACCTGCTTTTTAAATATTTCAGCAAGGCTTTCAAAAAAATTAATAGAGCTTGCTAAATCCCACGGACAACAAAAAAACAACAAAATCCTTATCGATCTTTCCCTGACACAGAAAGAGCTTGGCGATATGGTCGGAGCAACAAGGGAAAGCATTAACAAAGAGCTTAAATCACTACGTAAACAAGGATTGATAATAATCGAGGAAAGCAGAATCCAGATATTAGACATATCTCGCCTGAAAAGCAGAATTTATTGATTTTGGAAAGGAGAACGCATTACATGTTAGCCATTAAATTAAAAACAGAAAAGATTAATGTGTCAGGAATAGCTGCTCTGGCGTTCGTGTTCATTATATCATCTTCGTATGCCTTTGCTTCCCAGTCTACCATTACAGAGGCCGAAGGGTATGCCTGCATGGGTGAAGACAGGTCAAGGAGACAAACTGAACTTGCTGCGCTGGAAGCTGCAAAGAGAAACGCAATAGAGTTTGCGTCGACCTATATGACAAGCGAAACCCATGTCAAGGACTTTGAGCTTGAGAAGGATCTGGTATCTGCATATGCAAATGCCACAGTGAAAGTCATTAAGGAACTCGAGAAGAGCTGGTACAAAGATGCAAACGCAGGAAATTGCTTCAAGGTAAAAATTAAGGCCGAGGTAATACCTGATGAAAAGGCAATGGATAAAGTTTCTAAAAGAAAGGATGTTGCCGACGATCCATCTGCCCCGCTACATGTTAAGGTCTGGACGGATAAAAATGAATATGAGCGTGGGGATAAAATGAGGATTTACATAAAAGGCAACAAACCTTTCTATGCATGTGTCATATACAAAGATGCTGCAGGGGAAATGGTTCAGCTCCTGCCCAATCCATACAGAAATGAAAACTATTTTCAGGGCGGAGTTGTCTATGAAATTCCGTCGGGCAATGACAAATTTGATCTGGAGATAAGCCCTCCATTCGGCGAGGAAAATATATCCGTATATGCGAGCACATCACCGCTGGGAGATATAGACCTTCACTCTCAAGGGGGAGTCTATTTTGTCAAGACAAAGGCAAAAGACATCGGCGCAAGAACAAGAGGAATAACACTAACCGGAAAATCAAACGATAAAAGCGGCTATGCCTCCGAGTTTTATGAGAATAAGGCTGAAGTCAAAACAAGGTCTGCGAAATAAGTTTGAAGAAATAGAAGTAGATACAAGGAGGCGTCATGATAAAACGGATTATATTTTTGGTTCTTATGTTCGTTGTTTTTTCAGGAGAAACTCAGGCTGCTGTCGAGATTGAGCCAACCCCGTCGATTAAGCATATTATCGTATATCCTGACAGCGCTATGATAAAGAAACAGGCGGTTTTCCCCGTAAAAAAGGGGCAGAATATTATCAGAATTTCCGGCATCACTCCCAATATGGTTGACGCCTCAATACAGACAAGCATTAAGGGCGGCGCAGGTGTCAAGATAGCCGATGTAAAGGTTGAAAAAACATATCTTGCGAAACTAACTCATGAAAAGACCAAAAAGCTGAAAGAGCGTCTTGAAAAGCTGGAAGAGCTTATAAAGACGAATACGAATGAGATAACGGTTTTGAACAGTTCCACCGACTATTTAAAAAAGGTCGCCCCGTTCCCGCAAAATCAGAAGATAACCACCTCAGAGATTGATGCGCATGTCAAGTTTTTTACCAGGTCTTTATCGGAAAATTACGAAAAGATAGCAAAAGCGGAAGTCAAACTAAAAAAGGTGCTGGAAGAAAAAAAGGCTGTAGAAAGTGAATTGAGAGGTCAGGGTTCTTCAGTGGATGAAAGCAAACGCATTGTTATATATCTATTTTCGCATGATGACGGCGAAAAAATAACAATGATTTTTTCCTACATAGTAAGCCGGGCTGGCTGGTTTCCTCAGTATGACCTTCGGGCAGACTCAGGCGCAAATATTGCCATAGATTGTTTTGCCACGATAAAACAGTCAACAGGTGAAGACTGGAAGGGTGTTGATATGGAAATATCCACGGCAAAGCCGTTTGTCTATGGCACGCCGCCGGTTCTTTCTTCGTGGTTCGTTGATATTTATCAGCCAAGGCCGGTAATGTATAAATCCGCTCGCATGAAAGGATTTGAAGATGCCGATAAAATGCCGTCTAAATCTATGATCACGCCGGAAAAGGTCTATGAGCAGCCACAGGTAAAGGCTGAGGCTAGCTCCTTTAGTTTTGTGCTGCCAAGAAAAGTTGACGTGCCTTCTGATAATCAGCCACACAAAATCATGATAGCATCTGCGAGCAAAGAATATAAATTTAATTATTATGCGGTACCAAGGCTTTCAAAATATTCATACCTCCAGGCTGATCTTAAGAACCCCTTCCGGTTTCCTCTTATGAAAGGCCGGACGAACATATTTCTTGATAACAGGCTTGTTGGTTCAGCATATCTTAAGAAAACAATGCTGCCGGATGAAGATATTACGCTCTCCCTTGGGGTTGACGAAGGGATAAAGGTGGAGAAAAAGCTTGTCAAAAAATTTACCGAATCTGCAGGCGCTTTTATCAAGGAAACAAGGGTGACTTATGAATTTGCGATCGACATTTTCAATGCCAAAGACAGGGAAATAAACCTCACAGTGAAAGATAACATTCCAGTGTCACAAAACGAAAAGATAAAGATTGAAATTGAATCTCCCCAAAAAGACGAGGCAAAGATTTCCGATAACGGCATAATTGCCTGGGATTTAAAACTTGCCGGGGGCGAAAAAAAGAGTCTTAATATAAAGTTTCGAGTAGCGTATCCGAAAAATCTAAGAATCACAGGGCTTGAGTAATTCAGGTTATAGTCGAAAAAAACGTGGAGTCGCAATAGGCATAAACAAATACAAAAACCCTGCCCTTAATCTCAACTACGCAGAGCCGGATGCCAGAGGCATAGTTGACTTCTTCAAACAGAAAGGCAGGGGACTCTTTAAAAATGTTACGCTTATTGACATTTACAATGAACAGGCGACAAAACAAGGCATAACCTCAAAACTGAAACAACTACAGAACACACAACTACAGGATGCGGTATTGATATACCTTGCAGGACATGGAGAAAGCTTGGGAGATATGGTATTTCATTCCCCATGAGGTTACCTATCCTGAAAGAGAGGAAGAGGTAAAGACAAAGGGAATATCGTCAGAAGAACTTTCAGGATATATAAAAGACATAAAAGCGCAAAAGATACTCATACTGATAGATGCATGTAAATCAGGCGCGGTGATGATTGCATTCAGGGGATTTGAGGACAGAAAGGCGCTCTCGCAGCTTTCAAGGTCAACCGGTGTTCATATAATAGCAGCGTCCACAAAAGACCAGTTTGCGGCAGAGGTGAAGGAACTTGGACACGGAGTGTTTACCTATACCCTTCTTGAGGGACTGAAAGGCAAGGCATTGGGTAGCGGTGAAACAGTTACAGTCCGAAAGCTGATGGGATATGTGGAAGAACATTTGCCTGATATCACAAAAAAATACAAGCAGGAGGCACAGTATCCAGTAGTGGATTCAAGGGGAATGGATTTTCCGTTAGTGATCGTGAAATAAGAAAAGGCAGGATGAACAGTGATAAGAATAAAAAAATAAGCTAAAGAAATGAAATGAATATGAGGATATTTCTTTTTACGGCGGTACTGTTTATGACCACAATATCGCTCTCTCGTTTTAATAGTGTAGATGCAGGGATTGAATTTAAACAAAAGATTTATGCTTCAGGATTCGGCGCATATTTGGAATTTGGTGAATTCAAATTGCAAGTGCACCACGAGCAGCCTTAGCCGTTTATAGATTAGTGAGGAAGAAATGAACGAAAAAGAAGATACAGAAGAGAAAAGGGTTTCAAGATTTGTTAGGATTTCTTTTATTATTAGTCTTCTAACTATTCTATCCTGTCCGTTTTACTATGCGGTATGGAAGGGTTGGTGTTTTTGCGATACTTTAATAATTTCTGGAATAATATTCTTTTTAATTTTCATACTTTCTGCAGTTATTATGGGATCCGTAGCAAGAAGAAAGACAAGAAAATTGAAAGATCAGGATGGAAATACTCCATTTAAAACAATGACAAGATACTGTATTGAAGTTCCATTGCTTTTTGGTTTTTTCTTTCTTTTAGGTCTTTTTGCTCTTCCAACAGGAGAGGGCAATCAAAGATTATTGAGAAGTAAAGAAGAATTTAGTAAAATTAAATCAATAGGAAATGAAGTTGAGGAGTATATCTCTAAAGAAAATCAATATCCTGATAATCTTAAAATTTTACAAGATTCTTCAATAGATTTAACAAAATATAAATATTTCATAAAAAAGAAAAATAGCAAGAGATATTTTGTAATAGAATTTACCAGACCCCAGAATCTTTTTTATAAAGATGATAAGAAAATAATCTCCTGTATAAAACCATGCAAGAAGATCGTATATATTCAGAAGGAAGGATTGATTATTTCACAATAAATATGAAAGGGAGAGTAATAGTGAAACAACATGAGATCTTATGAGGTAAAAACGAAGGGGAAAAAGAATGATTACAAACAAAACCGTTAAGATTTCTTCTTTATTGCTTATTTCTTTTTTGATCTTTTCTACCATTTCTTTTGCCGGAAGCGGACAGGAGGCAGAAAGGCTTTGGGAGTACGGCGATAAATCATACGAGGCCGGGAAATATCAAGAAGCCCTATCTTATTTTGAAAAATCTCTTTCAATAAGCCGGAGACTCGATAATCTTGAGGGAATTGGCGCCAATCTAAATAGTATCGGTCTTGTTTACTGGTCCCTTGGTCAACATCTAAGGGCGATTAGTTACTATGAGAAATCATTAAAAATAGACAGAAAGCTTAACAATAAGCAGTATATCGCTTTTGATCTGAACAATATTGGTGAAGCTTATCGCGGTCTCGGACAGTATGACAAAGCGTTCAATTATCATAAGAATGCATTGAAAATAAGGGAACAGCTCAATATTCCACAGGATATAGCAGAGAGCCTGAATAACACAGGCATGGCACACTATTCTCTCGGTTGCTATGATAAAGCCCTTAGTTACTATGAGAAGGCTTTGAATATACAGAAGCAACTTGGTGACCAGCGTTACATAGCGTATACCTTGAATAACATAGGGGAATGTTTCTTCTATCTTGGCTGGTATGAAAAAGCTCTAACTTGCCTTGAAGACTCTTTGAGAATAAGAAGACATCTTAATATGCCCCAGGATATAGCATTGGCATTAAATAATATTGGGGGTGTTTACGGGGATCTTGGCCAGTACGAAAAGGCACTCAATTACCATGAGGAAGCCCTGAAAATATATCAACAACTAAATATGCCATATGACACAGCCTTAATCTTGAATAATATTGGTGATCTTTATCGTATTCTCGGACAATATAAAAAGGCGCTGAATTATAACAAAAAGTCCCTTAGGATTAGAAAGCAACTCAAGATTCCTGAGGATATAGCTCAAAGTATGGATAATATCGGTCTTATTTATCTTGCTCTGGGAGATTACAAAAAGGCGGAAAAACTTTTTATCGAGGCTGAGATAGAACAGGCAAAGACATCGATTTGGAGAGGAAATATAGGATTAGTGGAGGTGTACCTTGCTACAGATAGATACGAAGATTCAATTAAACTGCTTAAAAGAATGACACCACGATGGAATGATACTGACCCGTACCGATTTCAGTGTCATTCCCTGCACGGTCTTACATTAAAAGGCATGGGAATGCTAAAAGAGGCATCATATGAATTTCTTAAAGCGGTTAACATAATCGAAGAAATGAGACAGAATGTTAAAGGAGAAAAATCGCAATTTCTCGGCGCCGGTGAAAGAATCAGAGCATACAAAGGGCTTTTCTCAACCCTTTCTGAAAGGACAATAAAAGAAAAAGACGAAGACAAAAAATTCAGCGCTTATGGTAAAAATTCAGCATCCGCCGCTTTTTATTTTTCGGAAATGACAAAGGCAAGAACGCTCCTTGAGGCAATGGCTGAATCGGCAAGAAAGAGCCATATTGTAAAGATACCACAATATTTGAAGGAAAAAGAACAATCTCTGCTTAATCAGCTCGCAGCAACAGACAGCCAATGGGAAGACGCTTATAAAAAGGGGGAAGCTGCCTTAAACAGGGTTAAAGGAAGAAAGAGAATCCTTACAGATGAACTTGACAGTCTGATAAAAGAATTAAGGCAAAACCATCCCGGATACGCAGCCCTTCATTATCCCAAACCTGTTTCTCCTGAGGATCTGCCTCTTAAAGAAAATGAGGTTTTGCTTGAATATGCCATTGGAGAAGACGCGGGATATCTGTTTGTGGTGAGAAAAGGCGGCGTAAAGAGGCTGATCAAAATACCCATCACAAAGGAAGAGCTTGAAGAGAAGATAAAAGCGTTTATAGAGCCGATGAACACAAAAGAATATGAGAAATTTTCCGTAAAAGAGGCAACGGCTCTTTATGCCCTTCTGCTTTCAGAGGCGGCAAAGGATGTTAATGAAAATGAAAAAATAATAATAGTTCCCGACGGGATACTCGGACTTTTACCTTTTGAAGCGCTGGTGATAGAGGAAGAAAAGGATGGAAAAGACAGTTTATATGTGGGCGACAGATACGCTATAAGCTATTATCAATCAGCATCTGTTTTATCCATCCAAAGATCACTAAAATACATCAACCCTGAAAAACCGCTTTTTGCTTTAGGGAATCCAGTATACAGCGATAAAGATCCTCGTTATATTGCGTGGAAAAAGAGAGAAGAAGAACCTGCCGTTGCAAATTTAAAGAAATATGCTTTTCGCGGTCTTGCAATAAAAGCAAAATGGGGAAAGACCACTGAGGCAGGCATAGGCAACAAGGTGGAATTTCCACCACTTCCTGAGACGGAAATCGAAGTGAAAGAGATAGCAAAGATAATGGGTGTATCCCCGGAACCCCCGGATGTTCTGCTCTCGGTTTCAGCTAATGAAACAGAAGTCAGAAAGGCTAATCTTGAAGAATACAGATATATTCATTTTGCCACCCATGCCTCCTTGCCGGGGATGGTTCAGGGGGTAAATGAGCCTTTTATACTTCTCAGTCAGGTAGAAAATCATGGAAGCGATGATGGATTTCTCACTTTAAGCGATGTTCTGAACTTAAAACTTAATGCAGATATGGTGGTACTATCCGCATGTGTCACGGGCGTTGGCAAAGAGGTAGAGGGGGAAGGAGTGGTGAATTTTGCAAGGGTATTTCAGTATGCAGGAGCAAAGGCTGTAGTGGTAAGCCTTTGGGAGGTAGCATCAGAACCGGCAGTGGAATACATGAAAATATTTTATGGTCATTTAAAAGCCGGCAAAAGCAGAAGCGAGGCATTGAAGTTTGCAAGAAATGAAATAAAAACAAAATACCCGAATCCGTTCTTTTGGGCCGTGTTTATACTTCACGGAGAAGGTTAAAATAGATTTTCCCGGATGCTATTCCGAAAAAGTCTTGGTTATTTCGGAATTTATGTCAAAATAGTCGTTATGAAGCGATATCTGACAAAATATATTCAGGAAGATTTGGGCAAGAAAATTATACTACTGAAAAGGTACCAGGCTCCTTGTCATCAACATTGATAAGCAGTTATCTCAAAGTTTTACACAAGTATCTGCACTGGAGTTAGCGAATGATCTTGCCTTCCCATAAGTCACTCAGGAAATTTCTATACGGCATTATTCGTATCTTGCCATGAATTCTTTCTTCCCTCTCATTGCATACAACTAATGCCTTGCGTGGCGAATATTCCTCTATAAATGCTTTCAGTGGCTGCAAATCTCTTTTCTCGATACGGGTCGAGCCTTTTATTTCGATGGCTACATCGCCTCCGCCCAGCACAAAATCGACTTCCAAACCTGATTTTGTTCTCCAGAAATTGATTTCATAATCGATTTCATTGTAGGAATTATAAGCCTCAATCTCCATCAAAATAAAATGCTCAAATGCTTTTCCGAACAATTCACCCTTTTCTTCCTCAATATGTCGTTTTGTTATGGCGCCCGCAACCCCCACATCAAACAAGTAGAATTTTGCCGCTTTGCTGATAACCTGCCGGTTTTGTCTCCTCTTAAAAGGTTCTATCATAGTGCCGAGAAGAGTATCCACAAGGATCTGATAATACTCTTTTACAGTCTTGGAATTTACACCGCAATCACGCGCTATATTGGAATAATTTGTAAGCTCTCCGTGAGAGTACGCCATGGCATCAAAGAATCTCGAAAATGCTGGAATGTTCCGAGTTAACCCCTCATCAAAAACTTCTTCTTTTAAATAATCTTGTGTATAGGCTCTTAAGGATTTCTTATAGTTTTTCTTAAGATAATGATCCGGTATCATACCGCAATTTAATATTTTCAAAAGATTCCAGTTCTCCAGTTCAAACGTAACAAATGGAAACATCTCATAACGCCATGCCCGGCCACCAAGAAGGTTAGCCTTTCCTCTTTTCAGCTTTCGTGCGCTTGATCCACACAACATAAAACTCAAGCCCTTATTTTCAATCAGCCAATGCACTTCGTCCAGGAGTTGAGGAATTTTCTGTACTTCATCCAATATCACAGGGTAATTTAGAATATCATCTTCATTTGCCAGTAGCCGTTCCCGCAAAAGAGCAGGTTTCTTGGAGAACTCAAGAAACAGATCGGTTTGAAGAAAATTATACACAAGGCTGTTCGGAAAGATTGCTTTCAGATAAGTCGATTTTCCTGTTTTTCTTGGCCCCCATAAAAAAGCGGACTGCCCTGGTGGGAGATCGATATTCAGGATTCTCTTGATATTTTCCATTTTTGCACATTGCTCCAGTTTAGTTAAACTAATTAGGAATATAGTACGAATCGGTATGGCGGTCAAGAAAAAATATCATTTAAGAATCTTCCCAAGAATATATTTAGCAAAGCGGACTTTTACTGTTTAAACTATTCAAGAACCCATTTTTATTTTATCCTGAAAAACTTGGTCCTTTGGGCCAGGCCAGAGTTCTCCGGCTCTGCCTGAAGAAACGCTGCAAGAGTTTGCAGTGAACTAAAGTTTAAAATGAATTAAATTTAAGCAATTCTGTCAATTATATAAAATCAGTGGAGCGAAGCGACTCTATAACTTTAGGCACTTTTTACTTTTATGGGCAACCAAAAGCCGATAAAAGCAGAAGTGAGCCCTTAAATTTCATGGCGAAGGTTAAAAGGCATGCAATGATTAAAACTCGATCCTTATGTCGTTCGACCAGATCAGAAAACGGTGAGTTTTGAAATTACTTGTAAAGATTTAGGAATAAATTGTATAAGATTGGAATTGAATGTCAGTCTGTTTTCTTATTTTAATTCCAGCTTTGAGAATGTACATGTCCAGTAAAACAGTTTTGAAAATACATTTATGTTTTATCCTCTGCCTGTTGCTCTTAATGACAGGATGCGCGACGCCTTTGATGCAGGCTGCAAAATCAAACGATATTAAAAAGGTAGAAAATCTTTTAAATAAAGGAGTTGATGTAGATGAAACTTGGCTTGATTTTACGGCTCTGCAGTTTGCGGTGGATTACAATTCTTTAGAAACGGCTCGTCTTTTGCTCGATAAAGGTGCTGATGTGAATAAGGGTATGTCCAATACATGGCTACCGATTCATGCGGCTGTCCGTGACGGTAATGCAAGGATGGTGAAAATGTTGCTTGACTACGGAGCAGATGTGACGACAATTAATCCTCTCAATAAAACGCCTCTTGGAATGGCCGAAGAAAAAGGTTATTCGGTTATAGCCAGTATGCTCAGGGAAGCTGAGCAAAAAGAGTATAAAAGCCTTTATGCAAAGGAAAGCGATCAGAAGTCTGGAAAAATCCTACGCGGAGAAACTCCTAAACCCACAATTGTCAAATCCGACGTTGACGATCTTCCTCAGGTGCAGGCAAAGCCGAACAAAAACGCCTATGCAATCGTCATCGGGGTTGAGAAATACCGCCAGAAGCTGCCGAAGGCTGACTTTGCCCGTCATGACGCAACTGTTATGGCAAAGTACCTCGAAAAAGTTATGGGGTATCCCGGAGAAAATATAGTTACACTTCTGGATGACAGGGCACTGAAAAGTGACATGGAAAAGTACTTTGAAAAGTGGCTTTCAAATAATGTCGAAAAAGAGGGCACTGTCTTTGTCTATTATTCAGGCCACGGAGCCCCGAACCCGAACACGGGGGATGCCTACCTGGTGCCCTATGATGGTGATCCTCCTTTTATAGAACAGACAGGGTATTCATTGAAGCGGCTCTATAAAAATTTAAACAAGCTGCCTGCCAAGGAAATCGTGGTTGTCCTTGATTCCTGTTTTTCAGGCGCGGGAGGCAGAAGCGTTATTGCAAAAGGCGCCAGGCCACTTGTTATGAACATTGATAAGCAGGTGTTTCACAGTGACAGGATTGCAATTCTTTCCGCCTCATCGGGGAGTCAGATAAGCTCGACCCATGAGAAGGAGGGGCATGGTCTCTTTACATACTTCTTGCTCAAGGGAATAAAGGACGGTAATTCTGAGCTTGGAACACTCTACAATTACCTTAAACCGCAGGTGGAAAGGATTGCGAGGAAAACGTATAATAACGAGCAAACTCCAGGGCTGATCGCTCCGAAGGGGCTTTTGAACCTGATACTTTACAACCGCTAACTGCAAGAGGTGGGTTATGAAAAAAATATTTAATGCCGTTTTTATCTTATTTTTCTTAATCTTGCTGGAGGGATGTGCACCAGCCTTGTATAAGGCGGCATTTGTGGGAGACATAGAGACTGTAAAAACTTTGCTCGACCAGGGTGCCGATGTGAATGAAAAAGGTGGAGGCGGGCTATTAAATGACGGTCATGCTTTGAAAGCTGCTGCCTTTTCGGGTCGCGCTGATGTGGTGAAGCTTTTGCTTGACAGAGGCGCTGATGTGAATGCAGCAGGAGGTAATATGGGTTGGACAGCCTTGAGTTCAGCAGCATGGCATGCACATACTGATATTGTGAACCTCCTTATAGATAGAGACGCTGATATAAATAAGGCAATTAGGGGATTGAGCAAGGGCGTAGGGACAAAAAACGCTATTGAGCTTCTTAAGGAAATCAAAAGAGAAAGAGTTGCCAGCCAGCCTGTAACACATCCGAGCCCTCAAAGTCTCACCAAAGAAGACCTTGCAAACATCGTTAAATCCTTAGTTGAAGATGCAAAAAAGTCTCAAAATAAAGACATAAAGACAGTCTCCGCTGTTCAATCAGATATAGACAAACCCTTTTTCAGCAAGGCTTCAAAAATCATGGGTGACAATGATTATGCAATTATCATTGGTATTGAAGGTTATAGCAGTTTGCCGAAATCTGATTATTCTTACGACGATGCCAAACTGGTAAAAGATTACCTCAAGGCTTTGGGTGTAAAAGAGAGAAATATCGAATTGCTGACTGATGAAAAGGCAACGCTGTCAGGGATAATGAAATCGATCGAGGCATGGCTGCCGAACAAGCTCAAGAAAGGCGGGAAGGTATTTGTCTATTATTCGGGCCACGGCTCTCCTAATCCGGTAACAGGCGAGGCTTACATCGTTCCCTATGATGGCGACCCCAATTATCTTGATGTTACAGGATATCCTCTGAAAAGGCTGTATGAGAAACTGGGACGGCTGCAGGCATCCGAAGTCATTGTTGTTTTGGACTCCTGTTTTTCCGGTGCAGGCGGAAGGAGCGTCCTTGCCAAAGGAGCGCGGCCATTAGTTATGACATCACAGAGCATGGTCATGCCCCAGAACATGGTAGTCCTGTCAGCAACTCAGGGCACGCAGATAAGCACCTCGTCTCAGGAAAAAGGCCACGGAATATTTACATACTATTTCCTAAAGGCACTTAAAGACGGCAAGAAATCTGTATCTGAAATTTATGAGCATATAAAACCATACGTAGAAGACGATGCAAAATCAATAAATGTCCAGCAATCACCATGCATCAATCCGAATTTAGAGAGATTAACAGGAAAGTTTTTATTAAGAAAATAAAACAGAGGGAATCAAAAACCGTTATGAAAAAGATTAGAAGACTATTTTTATTGTTTTTAGGATTGATGCTTTTGTCAGGTTGTGTTTCGGCTTATAAACCAGGAGGGTCTCTGGGAATAACGGGATCTATGGGAATAAATATTGGTGGTATGGTTAATATCGATGGTCTTATTGTCCAGCAATATAATTTAAAAAGTAAAGAAGGAGTTTTTATAACAGATGTTATTAAAAATTCACCAGCAGAAACAGGAGGATTAAAAAGAGGAGATATTGTTCTAAGCTTTGATGGGAAGAAGATTAAAAGCGTAGAAGATTTACAAAAGATAATACGGAGAAGAGCAGATAAAGAAGTTGATATTGAAATTATAAGAAATAAGAAGAAAAAAATTTTGGAAGCAAAAGTTGGGAAAAAAGAAATAGTATGGAAAAAAGATTGGTTAGATGTAAAAGCGGCAAAAGAAGAAGATTCTGGTGATGCTCAGGTGAAAAAGGGTAATCTTCGAGAGGCATCAGAACACTATGCTGCTGCTTTAAAAGAAAATGTATCATCAGATGCTGGTTTTCGTATAAAAGAAAAAATTAAAGATGCAAAAAATAAATTGGAAGGATTATTTAAAACGCTTAAAGGGCATACGAAAAGTGTGAGATTAGTATTATTTTCGCCAGATGGGAAATATATTGCATCAGCAAGTGAGGATAAAACAATAAAGTTGTGGTTAGTAGCATCAGGTGAATGCTTAAAGACATTGACAGGACATAATAGTACTTTGAAATCACTATCATTTTCACCGGATGGGAAATATATTGCATCAGGAGGTTATGATAGAACAATAAAGCTTTGGGAAGTAGAAACAGGCAGGTGTATAAAGACACTAAATGCCCGCCAAGTATCCTTTTCACCAGACGGGAAATATTTTGCATCAGCAAGTCAGGATAAAACAATAAAGCTTTGGGAAGTAGAAACAGGCAGGTGCATAAAGACACTAATAGGGCACACTCAGAATGTGGAAGTCGTATGCTTTTCACCAGATGGCAGATATCTTGCCTCAGCATCAGGAGGATGGGATGATAAATCAATAAAGATCTTGAGTATGGATGATTACAAATGCATAAAAACACTTAAACATTATGCTTTTTATAGCTTGGAATCACTATCCTTTTCACCAGACGGGAAATATATCGCATTAAGAAGTTATGATGAAGGAACGTTGTGGAAAGTAGCAACAGGCAAACGCATTAAAGAGATATCAAAACCTGCTTTATTATCCTTTTCACCAGGCTGGAAATATATTGCCTCAACAAATCGTGATAAATCAAAAATAATAGAGCTTTGGGAAGTAAAAACAGGAAAGCTTGTAAATACACTCAGCGGGCATGCCAATACCTTGAAATCACTATCTTTCTCGCCGGATGGCGAATATATTGTGTCAGGAAGTGCTGATAAAACAATAAGATTGTGGGAAGTAGAAACAGGAGATTGTACAAAGACATTTAAAGGGCATACTGGTTATGTAAATTCACTATCATTTTCACCGGATGGGAAATATATTGCATCAGGAAGTTCTGATAAAACAATAAGATTGTGGCTTAATCCTGCTGATTTGTTGTTGTTTGAATTCGTATATATAAATAATTCTGACACAGAACTTAAAAGCACTACCGGTAAAGTTTTAACAAAACTGCCAAAGGGAACAAAGTTAAAATTAGAAGACAAAAAAGATGATTATTTATTTGTTAAGGTTAGTGAATCATTAAAGGGTTGGGTAAATAAAGAAAATGTATCTCGTGAAAAACCTGATTTAATGAAACCATCAATACGAATTATTGAGAAATCATTTAAAGACCCTGATATTTATTTAAAAGGAGTTGCTTATGATGATTGCAAAATAAGGTATGTAAAACTGGGTAATATAGATTTAAAAAAGGGAAGTTTTGAAGTTAAAAAAGGAAATTTCGGAGATGTTTATCCATTTGAAGTAAATGTAACAATTTCACCCGGCATGAAACTCGAATTAAAAGCAGAGGACAAGAGCAGCAAGATAACAATCATTCCCATTAATATTGAGGAACAAATAATAGATTATACTCCTGAATATGTTCAGCTTGAAGTAACGCAAGGAACATCTGTAATGAAAGAACCTTCAGATTCAGCAGGAATTCTTAGCAGGGTTAGCAAAAGAACAGTTCTTGTTGCGGTGGGTCATAAGGATGACTGGTATTATCTTGAAGGTGGAGGCTGGATTCATAATCATGTTGTTAGAGAAAAAGAGACCGCAATCGCAAAGCAGCAGTTCCTTGCTGGAGTTGATTTAAAAGTTGAAAAGCAAACAGGATCACCCAGGATATTAAAAGAACCGGTTGATGTGGATACTGATATACCACAGGCATTAAAGCAAAATGAAAATGGGATATGTGTAATATTTGGTATTGAGAAATACAAATATGCACCAAAGGCAACTTATGCAGATCATGATGCATCAATATTTTATAAGTATGCAAAATCAGTATTTGGCATACCTGAGAGAAATATTTATCTAAGAACAAATGAAGGTGCTACCAAAGGAGAATTTGACAAGGTATTTGGTAAAAATGGCTGGTTATCAAGAAGAATTGAAAAAGGTAAATCAGATGTTATAATCTATTTTTCCGGTCACGGCGCACCTGATTTTAAAGCCCAAAAGCAATATCTTATACCTTATGATATTGATCCCAATTATCCACAAACCGCATATTCAATAGATAACATTTACAGAGCTCTTAGTGATTTAGATGCAAACTCTGTAACCGTATTTTTAGATGCATGCTTTTCAGGTGTATCTCGAGAAGAAGAGATGTTACTTGCCAATGCACGCCCAATAGTAATACAAACAAAAAATCCAATTGTTTTTAAAAATATAACTGTATTTACGGCATCAACAGGAGCACAGATATCTTCCGGATATGATTCAAAGAGGCATGGATTGTTTACTTATTTCTTATTAAAAGGACTTAGAGGCGATGCAGATTCGGATAAAAATAATAAAACAACCGTTAAAGAACTTTTTAACTATGTTAACCAAAATGTAAGGACTCAGGCGAAATACATTGACAGGGAACAGACACCACAGGTTCTACCCGTACCAAGCGATAAGGTACTCATCAAGAGTAAATGATAATCGTTCCAAACAACCAGTTGAGCCGACAAATAATATTTATAAAGTGAAAAACATGAAAAAACTTTTAGTAATTTTCTGCATACTTATCCTCCCTGTTTGTTCTTTCGCCTCAGAAAAACCTGTATGGGTGGAGGCAAAGGGAGAAGCTTATCTTGGTGAAATTGACACACCGAAAGAAGTGAAAGCAAGAGCCAGGAGGGATGCTCAGAAGAACGCGCTGGAACAGGCGGTAGGGGTTTTCATCAAGTCCCATACCCTCGTATCAAACAGCCAGTTAGCGGAAGACTTGATATATGCCTCTGTGAGAGGACAGATAGAAAAGTCTGAGATACTTCACGAGGGATGGGACACGAAAGAGAGGAGCCTTTACAGGGTAAAGCTTAAGTCTCTCATCAAGCCGGTGTATCCCGAAAAAGGAAAAGGGCTTTCCGTTAAGGCGTATCTTTCCAAAACAGACCTGAAAGAGGGTGAGGAAGTCAGGATATTTTATGAGGCGAGCAGCAACTGCTATCTGTATATCTTTTCCATTGCCTCAGATGGCTCGGTAACTCTGCTTCTGCCAAACTCGATCCACAAGGAGAATTTGATAAAGGCCGGAAGAGCTTACGAATTTCCAACTTCCGGAAGCGCGATCAGCCTGAAAGCCATGTTCCTCACCGGCTATAAGGGAAAAATTGCGGAAGAACGGATCAAACTGATCGCCACCAAAGAAAAGGAGGGGATTTTATCACTCGGTTTTCATGAGGGGATGTTCAAGGCCTATGATTCTCGGTCAACAGGAATGATCAGTGATCTTGTAAAGAGACTCAACAGAATAGATCCGGACAAATGGACGGAAACAACTGCAGTTTATACTCTTACAAGATAATTCCGTTAAATATTATGCTGGCATGGGAACAGGCGTCTGTTTTACTTTAAACAGGGTGTAGTGAATTTAATTATGATGTGATGTATTTCATTGCAATTTTTATATTAAGTAAATTATAACAGAAGTGTAAAAATGTTTTTGTGACTACTCGGGTAGGCTGAAGGCTAATAACCTGAGCAGTTACATGCTTTTTATGCGAGGCTGTCAATATCATAAAAAGGAAATTATTCATATTATGAGCATAATAAAAAAATCTTTATTGCTGATAATCATGTTTGCAAGCCTTTATCTTGTCGGATGCGTAGCTGTCGGCAAAAAAACTGCAATTGTTTCCGGTATACAGACCGCCTTTAAAGGAACTTATAAAGTTGATCCATACATGGAAAAACATATGCCGCATACTGTGGCTGTTCTTCCCTTTGTTGATGAATCAAAAAGCAAAAAAGGGGCTGAAGAGGTGCGCAGAGGTTTTTATAACCATCTCAGCTCCATTCCATATAAAGACATGGAACTGTTTCGTGTTGACCACCTGCTGAGAAAAGCAGGACTTGTCGACCCTGTTGATATATACAAAACGCCGCCTGAAAAGCTTAAGGAAATCCTCAATGTAGATGCGGTTATTTTTGGAACCATATCAAATTTTGACAAGTTTTTTGCAGGAATATATTCACAGGTATCTGTAGGCGCTGAAATAAAGATGTACGATACTCAGGGACACTTTTTGTGGTCAGGCCAGCATGTAGCGCGCATACATGAGGGAGGCATCTCCGTCACACCTGTTGGCATTGTTGCTTCAATTATTGCTGCTGCCATGAATATAAGAGATATACAACTGCTTAGAGCATGCGACGATCTTTTCAGAGATATGGTCAAAACAATCCCAGCGGCGAAATACGCCGAAATGCTCAAAAAACCGCATATTGAGATGCTGGCGCAGGATTCAAAAGGAAAGCCTAAAAAAGCCGGCGATATAATTAAAGTTGCATTAAAAGGTGATCCAGGGATGCAGGCATGGTTTGATATCAGTGGCTTTAAAAAGGGCATTGATATGAAAGAAGTTGAACCCGGTGGATATGTAGGGTCTTACAGGGTAGTTCCGGGAGACAATATAAAGGATGTTTTTGTTACAGGTTATTTATCCGATAATGCTGGCAATACAACAAGCTGGGTTGATGCAACCCAAACCATAACCCTTGATACAACTCCTCCTGATAGCCCAAAAAATTTAACAGCCACGGGTCGTGATAATAAAATCTTATTAATATGGGATAAAAACACAGAGGATGATCTTTCAGGGTATATAGTTTACAAAAGCGATACTCCGCTAAGCGGTTTCAAAAAGATAGGTCAGACTGAATTTGCCGAATTTGAGGATAAAAATGCAATAAATTTAAAAGCCTGTTATTATAAAATTTCGGCTGTTGACCCGGCCGGGAATGAAAGCACCAGGGATGGGTCCGTTACTGGCACGGCAGTGCCTCCGGGCCCTACTTATGTAAAAGGAAAACTGGAAAAAAATACAATATGGTACGCTGGAGCAAGCCCATATATTATTGAAGATACAGTAATTGTTTCGGAAAGATCCTCTCTTTTAATTGAGCCGGGCACAATAATTAAATCCACTGGAGGAGGCCTGGTTATTAAAGGCGGAATAATTGCAAAAGGCGCCCAAAATCAAACAATTAGTTTTTCATCGGACAATGATAATGCCTGGGAAGGAATCATCTTTGACAATGTTAAGGTTGATAAGAATCTGCTTGAATTTTGCTATCTTAACAATGCAACCAAAGGTGTTGAAATCAGATCATCATCGCCTGGAATTAAAAACTGCGAGTTTGTAAAAAATAATACAGCAATTAAAATTGTCGGAGGTTTTTCAAACCCAAAAATAGAAAACTGCATAATACACGACAACAGCGCTGCTGGTATTGAGATTTCAGATGGGGCAAAGGCATTTATTGAAAACAACTCAGTAAAAAATAACAAAACAGGATTTCTTATTCAGGATTCAGGAGCTGTTTCAGTAAAAGGCAATTTAATAATTAATAATAAAGGCTGCGGTATTATTATTAAAAACAGCCAGGCTGTTATATCAGAAAACAATATTTATGATAATGTCCTGTCAGACATTAAAGGGATATTTCATGGTAAAGCTGCAGATGCAAATAATAACTGGTGGGGTAAAACTGACTGGCGTAACTTTTTGAACAATACCAGCGGCCGGATAAATATCAAAACCATACTTGACGGCCCATATCCTGATGGGAAATCAATCGCTATACCTGTTATAACAAAGGCTCCTGACAAAAATATTGATGCTGATTCTATTTTTGCGTTTTCTAACAGCCCTTACAGAATAACAAAAAATCTGATACTGGATAACGGCGCAACACTCTATATCCAGCCGGGAGTTAAGCTTTTATTCGACAAACAAGTTTCGATTCTAATAAAAAACGGCGGCATAGCTGCCAGAGGAACAAAAGATAACCCGATTGTATTCACATCATCAGGATATTCTCCTTCGCCAGGGGATTATTTACATGCTGCATGTTTTTCAGAGCCAACCAGAGTCAGCAGTTTCTTTAAATACTGTAAGTTTGAATATGCCACAACAGCCATTGATGTGTGCTATGGCATGCCTGAAATTACTTTTTGTTACATTGCAAATAATTCTCAAAGTGGTATTAGATGTGGAAATGATGCGGGCCCGAGAATACTATATAATACGATTTCAAAAAACATGGGCACTGGCGGGATAGAATGCGTAGGCATGTCAAAGCCGGAAATTCATCATAATAATTTTATTAAAAACGCTGTTGCGATTCAATCTTTTTCAACTATCTATATAGATGCCCGCAACAATTTCTGGGGCAAGGCGCCTCCTGACAGCACAGTAATATGGGGTGAAAATATAAATACAGATCCATGGCTTGAAGCGCCTGATATGGATGCATTTTCTATTACACAAGAGAAGGAAGAACCAACTGTTTTCACCACGGAGGACACAAAGAATTAGTTACAAGTGCCTAAAATGCCTAAAGTATATTAAAGTGCGTAAAGTTAAGGTGTTTTGTCTATTTTAAAGCCTGCTTTGGCGCTAACTAACTACCGGCCAGCATAGTGAGCCCTTTGAAAAATGTTCAATTTTGTTCAAGTTCAAGAAGGGCAAAAATTTTAAACGTATGAATACATTGAGTATTTCGAGGCTTAAAATTTGAGCCTGACGCCGAAATTGAGCAAAAGAGGGCGTTTTGCAAAGTTCTCATAGTAGGCCTGAGCTAAGGTGTTAAAATGAATAGAAGATATTTTATAAAGTTTTTAAGTCAAAGTGCTCTTGTTTCTTATGGTCTTATGACCTGCCCTGTTTTGGGCTGGGCTTCAAGTGCATTTGATCTGGCTCTTGAAGGACAGAATCTGATCCAGAAAAAAGATTTTCCAAAAGCAATTAAAGCTCTTCAGGAAGCTGTTCGAATAGATCCTGAAAGTGACTGGGCGTTTGGTCTTCTTGGACGGGCACATCTTGGACTCAGCCAAAAAGCAGAAGCTGTGGCTGCATTCAGGAAGGCTGTAGGCCTGAATCCTTCTGATACATATTCCAGAATGATGATCGAAATCATAACACAAAAACCATTGCCTAAATCCGTAAAAAAGGAAAAACCTCTTACACCTCTTGAAAAAGAGGCAAAGCATGAAGAAGAAGCAATACTTAACAAACTGCGTGCTGAAAAAGGGCTGGGCTACAAAGTAAAGCGAGTTGTCATTGATGCGGGTCATGGTGGATTCGATCCAGGTGCTGTTGGAAAAAACGGGCTTAAAGAAAAAGAAATAACCCTGGCCCTTGCGATAAGCCTGCATGAAAGGCTGAAAAAAGAAGGAAACATCAAATCGTTTTTAACAAGAACCGGAGACTATTATATTCCGTTGAGCGCCCGAACGGTTGCGGCAAATCAGTTTCAGGCCGACCTTTTTATAAGCATGCATATCAACGCAAATAAAAACAGACAGCCCAGCGGTTCGGAAACATATTTTTGCTCTGAAAAAGCTTCAAGCGCAGAAGCTGAAAAGGTGGCTGCCCTGGAAAATTCAGTGCTCAAATATGATGAACACTACAAGAAAAAACAGGGCTATATAGATATTGAAGAAATTCTGTTTAAGTTTGAGCAGAATCTTAACTGGAGCGAAAGCGGAAAGTTTGCAAAGGCTTTTCAAGAACGTTTTAGGAAAAGATTGCCTCTTAAGAGCAGGGGAGTCCATTCAGCTAATTTTTATGTTCTGCGCAGAGCTAAAATGCCTGCAATACTTCTTGAAACAGGATTTATATCAAATCAGAATGATGAAGCCATGCTCAAACAACCTGCCTTCAGAGAAAAAATTGTGGATGCAGTGGCAAGGGGGCTTGTATGAAAAACAGTGGTCAGTGGTCAGGAATCAGGGGTAAATGTATCTTCTTTGCTATTATGCTGTTTTTTTGCTGGACAGGTGTTGTTGCAGCAACAGATGTAAATGAACTCATATTCCAGGGGGCTGACTACCATTACAAAGGGAAATTAGATGAAGCAACAGACAAGTTTGAACAGGCAGTAAAACTTGATCCTGAAAATGAATATGCTCATAACCAGCTTGGAATTCTGTATGGGAAAAAAGGCAGTTTTGATAAAGCATTTAAAGAATTTTCAACTGTCATAAATATAGACAGGCAAAATACTTTTGCTTTTTTGTGGACAGGGATTCTTCATCTGCGCAAAGGGGAAATGAATAGGGCCTTTGAAAGATTTAACAAAATAATTCAGATTGATCCCAATAATGCAGATGCATACTATTTCCTTGGAACTATTTATAATTTCAGGCGTAACCCGGTTGTGGCGATCGAATATCTGAAAAAAGCAAGTAATGCCGATTCTGGAGAGGCAGACACTCATTTTCGACTGGCAAGAGCCTTTCATAATGCAGATATGATCGCAAATGCCCTGCTTGAATACAATAGAGCGCTTGAAATCAAACCTTCATATACAAAGGCGATTAATGAAATCGGATGGATTTACTATAATACAGGAAAAAAAGAGGCTGCATTAAAGCAGTGGAAAAAAACTCTGAAAATAAACAGCAAAGACAGAGACGCCATTCTTAATATGGCAAAGGTTTATAATGATCTTGCATGGGATGCCTTTATGTCTAAGGAAAAAGAGGTTGCCTTAACATACTGGCAAAAAACTCTTAACATAAATCCAGGCAATAAAGCAGCAAAATATTATATGGCAAAATACAGTTCAGGAAAGTAAGAGTGGCTGAACTGTTACTAAAAAAGTTTATTTAAAAAAATAAAACATTACACAAGGAGGTATTATGAAAAAGTATGCGATATTAGCAATAGCGTTTGTTGGACTGCTTGTTCTGCCGGCTTCTGTTTATTGTCAGCAATGGCAGGATTTAGTCGAACATCTTGGAAATGGGGATATTAACTGGACTAAAGGAGTTGTTCAGGCAAAGGGTATCGGAGCACCGCCTGAAAAATATTATGGCAAGCCTCAGGCCCGTCCCATGGCTTTAAGAGCTGCAAAATTAGATGCCATGCGTAATCTGCTTGAAGTTACAAAAGGAGTGAAAATCAGTTCAACAACTCTTGTTAGAGACTATGTCGCTGAAAGCGATGTTATTATGTCCCAGGTAGAGGGTATGGTAAAAGGAGCTCAGATAGTACACCAGGAATATATGTCGGACGGTACAGTTGAAGTTACCATACAAATGAGCCTTATGGGAGGCTTTGCGCAACTGGTTCTTCCCAGGGAAATTAAGCAGGTTGAAACAATCAAGCCCATACAGATTGAAAAACCATTACCCCAGGTTGTTGTTGAGCCTTTAGCGCCGGAGCTGGCTCCAAAAATTGCAGCAGAAGTCTTTACGGGCATGGTAATAGATGCAAGAGGCATTAATGCAAGGCCTGCCATGGCGCCAAAAATTCTTAATGAAAACGGCGAAGAAGTTTACGGATCAGCATATGTAAGCCGTGAGTTTGCGGTGCAACAGGGAATGAGCGGATATGCCAAGGATCTTACAGCAGCTCAGGGCAACCCAAGGGTTACAAATAATCCGTTGACTGTTAAAGGTCTGAGAACCGAAGGACCTGGACAGGCTAATATAATCATCAGCAATTCAGAAGCCTCCAGGCTTAAAGGTGCTTCAGAACATCTTTCATTCTTAAAAAAATGCCGTGTGATGATAGTGGTAGATTAGGCGAAAAGCTCGAAAAGTTACTTAAGGAGGAATCATGTTTAACAAAAAAATATTTTTTATATTGGCGGTTGTCAGTTTTTTCTTCTTTTATTCATGCGCGCCAAAGCCTATGGCCCCGAAAGCTGAACTGGATACGCCTGAGCACCATGTTACCAACGGCAATAAATTGCTGAAAGCAGAAAAACTTGACGCAGCATTTCATGAATTTAACAGAGCAAAAGAGCTAAATCCAAAATTTTCACCAGCTTATGTAGGTCTCGGGCTTGTTGATGGATTTAACAATAACTTTAAAAACAGTTTTAACAACATGAAAGAAGCAAGAAAGTATGCGCGTGGAGATGAACAGAAAATAGCGGTTACTGTTGGATTTATGCGTGTTTATATAATGGGTAAAGAAAATGCGGATAAAAACTGGTTTCAGCTTGTTAAGGAAGAGTTTGATAAATCCATGTTAATCGCAAAAGATGTTTCCGGGCCATATTTCTACATGGGTCTGGCCTGTAAAATGTCTTATAAATTTCATGAAGCCGCCAGCCAGTTTTCCAGAGTACTTGAACTTGACAAAGACTATGTAAAAGAAGCTGACAGGGAATATGAAATTGTACAAAAAATCGAAAGAGCCATGCCTGGTTCAAAAATTGGCAAAAAGATTGCTCTTGTCGAAAAAATTACACGTGCAGATATTGCTGCTCTTTTTATCGAAGAACTTGAAATTGATGAGATCTTCAAGAAAAGGACTCCCAAAAGGTTTGATACTGCATTTAAAAGCCCTGAAAAGGAACTTAAGGCTGGAGAATACGTAAAAATTCAGCCGGCAATCGACATTGATGATCACGTGCTGAAGGCTGATATTGATGCTGTAATCAAAATAGGAATCAAGGGGCTTCAACCTTTTCCGGATCACACCTATAAACCCTATCAAACCATAACACGCGCAGAATTCGCAATGATGATAGAAGATATTATTATAAAGGTTACCGGCGTTGACGATCTGGCTACCAGATTTATCGGGAGTGTTTCTCCTTTTCCAGACTTGAGAAATGATCTTCCGTATTTTAATGCTGTTATAATTTCTACAACAAGAGGAATCATGACGGCCATGGATCTTTCAACAGGTGAGTTTGATCCAATAGGTACAGTTTCAGGCGCAGACGCTCTTTTAAGTATTCGTGCACTTAAATCACAACTTTAGTGAGGATTAAAAGGATTAGATAAGGGGTAAGGGATTAAAAAGAATAAGGATTAAGGAGTGTTTGTTCGCAGAGAGATTCTTACTCCTTACTCCTTAACCCTTAATCCTTAATCCTTAATTAACATGGAGTATATTATTATGAGGTTTATTATTAACAGGGTAATGCCTTTGTTTCTTCTTTTTGTTCTTCTTTTTCCATTTTCAGCGCAGGCTGAAAATAATGCTGTTGAGGTAGAAATTCAGGGAGCAGAGGCAAAGGTCACCCTTATTGAAGGAAAGGTTGAGGTAATTAAACAAGGAATGATAAAGCCTCAACCTTTAATGCTGGGGGATTATGTTGCTCATGGCGATCAAATCACTACAAAAAAAGACTCCAGAATAGAGCTTAAGCTGCCTGATAAAAGCTTGATACGCTTTGATGAATTTACAACCTTTGAACTTGTATGTGTTGATTTCGACAAAAAAACCAAAAAGAGAAATATAAATGTAAGCATGCTATTAGGCAAAACATGGGCAAATGTATCAAAAAGGTTCGGGCAAAAAGGACGTTTTGCTGTTTCAACAAAGACAGCAGTTGCCGGTGTGCGCGGCACTGTTTACAGAGTAAATGTTGCTCAAGACAATACTGTACAGGTTAAAGTATACTGGGGAGAAGTCGGAGTAAGCAGCGCCCCGAAACCGGGTACTGCTTCGCAAACTCAGCAAATTATGAAACCGGCCAAAGTGCTGGGACCGCATCCTGTTGCCGGACCACATTCAGTATCAATGGAAGAATGGACATATATCGTAAAATCAATGCAGCAAATTATTATTCTGCCTGACGGCACACCCACAAAACCAGTGCCGTTTCTCGCATCCGAGGACGCAAATGACTGGGTCCTCTGGAACCAGGAGCGGGATAAGAAAAATTAAAACGCGAAGTACATGATTGGAATTTATCCTCAAGTCCTTGTCAATAAAATACGGCAGGTGTTATATCCTTTTGCCCAATTACTGCGTCAGGCTCAAATTTTAAGCCTCGAAATACTCAATGTATTCGTACGTTTAAACCTGATTTAAAATTTGGTCGTCTTCCTTGAACTTGAGCAAAATTGAAGATTTTTCAAAGGTCTCAATATAAGGCGGCTGACGAAGGAAGTTTTTGGAAGAGTTTTATTCTGCCGTTATCGATGAGCTCCTTCTTCCAGGATTATCAGGATATCCCCCCTATATCCCCTATACCCACATACTTGCTTTTCGTTCAGGCACTAATTAACTTGTCTTTCAACGTCGATTAACCATCGGTATAGATCAAAAGCCTGTGTAGTGACTATATTGTCCAAACCTCTTTGCCTGAGTGAATCTTGATAGCGCTGATATGCTTCGTTAGTCAATTGTGTGAGTATATCCTTCTTCATTTTTCCTGTTATAATTTTTCCTTCACTTATTACCTCGCTTACATCTGAGTCGCCTTTCACCTGTTGATACAGGCGATGCAAAAGGCTATACTTATTAAAAGCCCCTTGAGTGGCGGAATCTTTACTTCCTCTAATTTTTAAAAGGCCTTGATAATCCTGATATGCCTCTTTGTACAATTGTTCCAGTACAAGCACCTTCTTCTGTGCATTGCTCAGTTCTACGGCCGTGGCCGTTCTCGTTGGATCTGTTTCGGTGGAAACACCATTAACAATTACTTCTGCCAAAGAAAGATAATTTTGACCGAGTAATTGGATACGAACATAACGGCCGTGGGTTTTACCCAAATTGATACGATTAATGTTTTGGGCTTTTTGCACGGTCCAGCCTTTAATGGTATAACCATTGGCAGTAACAGGACCATTTGGAAACGGTTCTAAGGATACCAGAACCTGAAAATTATCCAACCGCCCAGAACAGCAATCAGTACGATTATAAACCAAAACGTTCTCAAGTTTATAAACCGCCCCCAAATCAATTTCCCACCAAGGATTTTTTTCGTCATTGGTATGAGTAGTCGATCCGCTAAAATAATTACCATCAGTATTACCATCCACAGCAAGCTGCGCCATACCATTATGGCCGGTTGAGGATTGCCGGGCTGGTTTTTTTAAGGACAAATTAGCAAGCATTTTCTTATTGTCTTCGGCTATCTTTTTCGGCCTCGGCTTATCCGGTGTACCGCAGACAAACAAATTTGCCCTGCATGCAACGGGATCATATTTTTCGTGAGCGCCATTGATTGAAATGTTGACATGGGTACAGTTTTTATCTTTTTTGTAAGAAGCGATGTACTGGCCCACAGGAAACTCTGTTTTGGGACCCTTGTATATCGTCCGCCAGTAGCCACCCTGGTAGCGGGCGTGGAGTGTAACATACATCAGTTTTCCGGATACTGCCTCCACACGAAGAATTTCATCGTCTCTCAGAGAGTCGAGCCTGATGGCGACATAATTGCCGCCCAGTTTTTTTGTACGGCTGTTACCGCTGCCATCAGTGTAAACCTGTGTCAGAGTACGACAGCCGTGTTGTACGACTTTAGATTTAGGCCTTTCCGGTGGTGTCAGAACGCGGCCCGGCTTTTCTTGCGCATAATTTCTGCGTGTCCAAATGAGGTCACCCATGTTACCACGGGAGTCACACCAGGTGCCGATCAGTTTATTCGGGCTAACCATTACCGAACTCATAATCGAGTAATATTTAAAACCACTTCCACGAGGATGTTTTTGAACAACGTAAACCAGATTTTTCTGTTTGGAAAAACCCTGACCCTCAAAAATACTGGGGTTTCCGCCAGGGTCACCAATATATTTCCCTATGAATTTGTTTCCCTGACGTGTAAAATTGACTTTATTGGACACTATTTTTCCACTAATAACGCCGTCAATTTTGAAATCATACGTTTTTTCCCAGACACCTTCCAGATAATATCTGTCAACATTTTGAGCAAAAGATATTGAGGTGGTTAAAAATAGAAAAATTATGGATATGACATATTTTCTCATAATTTGGTTCCTTTCCTGTCTGGCAATTAATTAAATAACAATGAAGCTTTCCGCCGCAAGCGGACGGGGTATTCAAAAGATCATAATAAAAGTCATTATTAAACATCTGTGCAGACGATTTTTTTGCATCCTGCTGAGAATATGAGGGCATAGAAAGGCAAAATATAATAAAGAAAAGCAGTAAAAATAATATGGATGTTTTATATCTCATTGTAATATCTCAAAAAATATAATTTTAAGAATGACAATTTTATTCATAATATTAAAAAATAGTCAACACGATTCTGCAACGTTTTTTTACCACAGCGCAAATGCCGTTTTATAAATTATAAACAAGAGAATAGTCCAGACCAGGACAAAAATCATGGGCTTTATAAGCAGCTTGTAGGTTCCAGCCAGATCGGCATGAAAGTAGTCCTTGCTCACAAGAAGACACAGATGTACAGGGCTCATCATCATCCCCATATAACCAAAGCCATATGCAAGAGTAGAATAGGCAAGTATCTCAGAGCCCTGAATCTGCCCTTGAAGAAGAACAATTATAAGAGGAAAGGAACTGCCGACAAATCCCATCGCGATTCCCATAACCAGTCCGGAGATGAATGGCAGAGCAGCCACCACAAAAACTGCGGGTATGTGATAACGGGTCAGTTCCTCCTGGATTTCTCCAATTATGTGAGTATCTATCAAAATACCCTTAAACGCCATGATTCCCAATATAATCAGAGCCATCTTGAAAGTAAACCGGTTGCACAATGCCTGTTTTATAAGCCTGGCCGACAGTTTATTTGTTTTTATTACCCAGCCCTGGGCCAGAACGAGACCTATAAGAAAATTAAGATATTTGGGCCAGGCAAACGGAAGGCTTATATAATCTACTATAAAGTCAAGGCCGAACATCGCGAAAATAACCAGCCCAAAAGGGATGATTTCGTAAAGAAATATTTTGATATCTTTGCCTGACCGGGTTGTATTTGATTTTTTCTTTGGACAAGCCGATAGAAGAAAAATGTTGCCACTGATCAAAACGCCGAGGGACAAAGGAAATTGTGCTGCAATAAGTTTCCAGGTCTCCACGTTTAAAAGACTTATTGCCAGAATCATACCGGGATATAATGGCCACCAGTACTCCCAAATGTGTCTGAACCAGTAGTTTATTGCTGTTTTAAGTTCAGCCGACAGACCGCTTTCCGCAGCGCTTGATTCGACCATGGGTGCTGAAAAAAGGGCTCCGCCAGGCATTGGAAGAAGTCCGATTATAGCCGGCAGGCAGGCCAGGGTAAAACGATTTCCAAAAGATATGGCCTTGAATGTATCAACAATACGCTCCATCTGCCGGCCTTCTTTAAGAAGATGGCTTAAGACGAGAATTTCCACTATAATTAATGCCAGCCACAGACTTTCAGCAGATAGCGAATTAATAAGAACAAGACGAGCTGTTTCAACAGGCCCTCGTCCCATCCATAGCCCCACCGCAGCAGCAGCGGAAAAGAGGCAGATATAAAGAGATATTTTGTATCTGCTGAGGACAAGAATAAAAACAAAAACCGCTATGATTTTAACAAGCGCTGGAAGTTCGAGAAGCATATTGATAGATCCTCAGGAAGGTTTTGGGAAACTTTCGGGATGCCCTTTGCATTTGCTGTTTAAGGGAGACCTTTGCAAAACCTCCCCTTTTGCCCAATTACTGCGTCAGGTTTAAGAATAATTTTGAGTTTTGAGTTTTTAATTTTGAATGAAGAAAAAACCATTATTAATTTAAAATTGAACATTTTTCAAAGGTCTCTAAGGGTCTATTGGTCTGGGGGAAATTGGGAAAATTGTGGTCACCTTTTAACTGCTTTTAACTCAAAAAAATCCATTTTTTACTCTTTAAAAATCTTTGCAGCAAGATCTATATCTTCAGGGCAGAACACAAAAAGACATTTTTCCTTTGGAGATGAAACAGAACCATAAACATAGTTTATATTGATTCCTTCTTCTCCGAATTTTATTGCCATCCTGGCAAGAGAGCCCGGAACATTTTCGAGTTCAACTGTAATTACAGGCATAATATCAAAAAGATAGTCGTTTTTTGAAAGCAGGTCTATGGCCTTGTCTGTCTGGTTAACCACGAAACGTATCAACGCAAACTGTGCTGAGTCTTTCCGCATTGAGTTGTAGCTTGCAATTGAAGCGATTCTCTTTAATGATTTTCCTCTTGCTTTAAAAAGTTCCTGCACATAACCTGACGCATCCTGTATGGTAATAGCGTCAATATTGATTCCCTCTTTTTCAAGCAATGATGCAAGTTTGCCAAGTTCTCCCGGAACATTCTTTAGAAAAAGTGATATTTCTGTTCTAACCATATTACTGCTCCTCCTTAACTCCATATAGCTCTTTTATCTTGCCTCTGTCTAAAGAGCTGTCTTCGAGCAAAGGTAAATCCGATACAAATTCAACATATTGAGGTTTTTTGTAGCTTGCTATACGCTTACCCACAAAGCTGATAAGAGTCTGTTTGTCAAGCGTTTTGCCATTTTTTAACAGGCACACAGCCTTTATTCCTTCTTTCCATTTGGGATCAGGTACTCCGAAAACAACTGTCTTGTCAACGTCCGGATGCTGGAGAATAATTTTTTCCACCTCATAAGGATAGACATTTTCACCTCCGGGCTTAATAAGTTCCTTGTCTGGTGTTCGACCCATATACCATAAAAACCCATCCTCATCAAAACGACCCAGATCTCCTGTGTGATGATACCCTTCACGAAAGACATGTTTATTTACTTCGGGAAGATTCCAGTAGCCCTTAAAGACCATGGGGCCTTTTAAAGCAATTTCACCGGTTTGACCTGTCGGCAGAGGATTATCATAATTGTCCATTATTCTTATTTCGGCAAGCTGCAGCATTTTTCCTGCTGAACCTGGTTTATCATTGTATGGTCCAAGAGTTGCCAAACATGATGTTTCTGTCTGCCCGTACAGAGGGTAAAAGATGCCGCCTGTTTTTTCCTGATATTTTTCTATGGTTTCAGGAGTCTCTATCCCGAGTATTTTTTTCAGGGTGCTTATATTTTTTCCTGTTTTTTCCTGTTCTTTAAGAATCGAGGAAAGTATAGGCGCAAAATCAAACAGCACAGTCGCTTTTTTATCGTCAATCAATTCTACTGCCTTTTCAGGCTCAAATTTACTCATATTTATATTCAAAGCACCTGCCTGAAAACTGCCTGTTGCCGTGAAAAGACCGGCTACATGGAAAAGAGGCAACAAATTTAAATGCACATCTTTATGCGTTAAGTTTAAATTATAATTTAAATGAAGATTTGAGCATAAAAGATTTTTATGACTCAATAAAGCTCCTCTGGGTTTTCCAGCTACAGCTGCAGTATGAATAATGACAAACCCGTCATCCGATGAAATATCCACATGTTTAAAATCGCCCTTATTATCCAGCAGGGATTCAAAACCAGAAAAAGTTCCTCCATCAGGTTTCAGGTTATAATATTTCTTAATTGAAGGCAGATCTTTTTTTATTTTTTTGATTAATTCCTGATATTCCGTGTCAACAAAAATAACATTCGGCTCACAATCATTTAGATTAAAACTTACTTCTTCAACGGAAAGTCTCCAGTTGATCGGCAGCACGATTGCACCTGTTGCGGCGGCAGCTCCATACAGAAGGAAATATTCAACGCTGTTTTTGCCCAAAACTGCTATACGATCTGTTTTTTTGATGCCATTTTTCTGCAAGCCGTAAGCAAGCCTGTCCACATTTTTTTTAAATTCAGCAAATGTCAGAGTTCTTTCGTCATCAACTTCAAGCCAGGCCTGTTTGCTCCCAAAACACCCTGCATTACGCCTGATCATATCATAAACAGTAAAATCATAGAGACCCATAAAAAATTCACCTCATTAGCAATCTAAATATTTAAACTATGTAAAACTGGAATAATAAAAGTTTGAAAAACAGAACATTTCCCAAAACATTAAGAGGATTGCGATGACGAATTAACAGGGTGATAGATGTCAGGTTAAGGTAATGATCTGTTTTATCAAGATCTTAAAACCTAAAACCTGACACCTGACACCTGAGATATTTTTATTTTGGAAATGTACCGCTAAAGGTATTAACCTTTGTCAGGTTGTCTGCCTTAAAAACAGCGGATCCTTCTTTTACATTAATTGGGAAAGTAGACTCAGGCGCTCCAACCCACCACTTTTCAAGTTGATCAAACGCTCCTATTCCTTTCTCCTTTAGCTTAAATCCGCCTGTGACAAGCAGGCTCAACAATGACTGCCTTCCATCAAACATTCCATGAACTCTTATTTGGTTTGTCTTGCCGGCAGGTATCCATTGAAGTTCAGTTGAACTTAGTGAATTAAGATCAAACTCTTCAAAAGCTACTGTAAACTTTAATTCATCCAGTAAAACCGGATAGGAATTCGGGTTTTGAATATCAAATACAAAGGCAATGTCAAGAGGCGCTCCATAGTTACCGGCAGTTCCCTTGGTTGGAGCAACCTTACTCGAAAAATACCACCATCCCCAGTAATGAGCAATTTCTACGGAGTTGAGCGTAACTACAGGAGCCTTAAAATTTTGTTCTGTCGGCACAGGAGCCTTTGTCTCAGTATTACAAGCCGGCAAAAATACTGCTGTAAAAATAAAACTACAACACATTAATATCATTAATTTATTACGCATTTTTATCCTCCAATCTATGTAAGCCATCTTTTTCTTCGCTTATAGTGCTTAATATCACGAAAACTTTTTCTGCCTCCATGATCTTTTATGCCAAGATAGAAGTCCTTTATATCAGGATTCTGTCGAAGTTTTTCCGCTGAGTCATCCATAACTATACGACCGTTTTCCATTACATAGGCATGAGGAGCAACATTTAAGGCTAACTTGGCGTTTTGTTCTACCAAAAGAATCGATATGTTCTCCTCTTTGTTAAGCCGGGTAATAATATTGAAAATCTCATGAATTAGAAGAGGTGCAAGACCCATGGAAGGCTCATCCAGGAGAATCAGCTTGGGGCTGGTCATAAGGGCGCGCCCCACAACCGTCATCTGCTGCTCTCCACCGCTGATAAATCCTGCGGTTTCATTTCGTTTTTCTTTGAGCCTCGGAAAATAGTTATATACCATCTCCAAACCTTCTTTAATGGATCTGGCTCCCTTCTTTCTCATATGGGCGCCCACCCTAAGATTTTGTTCAACCGTAAGATGTTCAAACACTCTGCGCCCTTCAATTACCTGGACAATGCCCATTTTTGCAATTTTTTCAGCCCTTTTTTTATCAATGCGTTCTCCCATAAATTCAATGGAACCGTCCGTGACCTTGCCGTCCTCGTGGTTCAGCAAACCGGAAACAGCCTTTAAGGTCGTGCTTTTACCAGCACCATTGGCGCCAAGAAGAGCAACAATGCCGCCTTTGGGAACCTCAATGGAAACGCCCTTTATAACCAGTATGACCTCATGGTATTTAACTTCAATATTATTGATTTTTAAGATCATTTCATCCTGAGACAAAATTTTAAGACCTCCCTTAATAACTCATTAATAATATTACCAGCCTAACCATTCGTTGGCCCATTTATCTGGCCAGCGTTTTTTAAGGTCAACTGTAGCAAGCATATTAAACTTGCCGTCTTTGTATTCATATATTTTAGCTTCGCTTTGCGACCTGTGATCTTTTTCTGTAAAGGTTGCAGGTGCTACGCTTAACCCGACTTCAAAATTAACCATGGTTTCAAAACCGTTTTTCAAAATAGATTCACCGCTTAAATCCCCGACCTTATCCGCACGTTTTAAGGCCTCTGCAAGTCCTAATACGTTTGCCCATGCCTGCACCGTATGGATAGTTCTGTTTTTAAGAGCAATTCCAGGGTTATATTTTTTAGCATATTCTATAACCTTGTCCATTACAGGAACATCCTGGCCGAAAAAAGCCCACGGAGCGCATCCTATTGCTCCTTCAGCCGCAGGTCCTGCCAGCTTTGGAAGGTTCTCGTCATAGCCCCAGCATTTGATAATATGGTCTGCTCCTAATTTGAGGGCATAAGCATCACGCAAGGTAGCGGCAACAGACATAACCGTATTTGTGTGCAAAACCACATCAGGCGCGAATTCTTTCATAGCAAGAACCTGACTTTTTGTATCAATGGCAAAAAGTGAAACATTCTGGTCTGAACCTATGTCAAATCCAAGTATTTCAGCCTGATCTTTATAGGCTTTAATGGATGCACTGCTGAAGGGTGAAGCAAACATATAACAGGCAGCGATTCTGGGTTTCCGCTTGCCGTAATCAGGGTTTTGTGGCCATTTTTTGTCAAACCAGGCTGTGATCAATCCCCTTACCTGCGTTGAATAGTCTGTTGAGAAGAAAATGTTGTACGGTGTCTTGCTTGTATCACACAAATGTCCTGAGTAAGAAGCTGAAACATACGGCATTTTATCTCTGGCAACAGTTGGAGCCAGAGCTTCTGTATCTCCTGTGCCCCATCCAAGAACAGCAACGCATTTCAATTGTTTAAACAGGTTATACTTTGTCAGAGCCTCAGGAATACGATAACCATAATCAAACTGGTGCAGCTTGATTATTTTTCCATTAATCCCTCCATTTTCATTAACATAATGAACGGCCTCGGCAATTCCTAAAGCATAATCCTTGCCAACATCTGAAGTCGCGCCAGTCATATCGTTTAATGCGCCAACATGAATTTTTTCGACAACAACCTTTGCCTGTCCTTTTTCTTCGGGTTTTTCACCACACGCGTAAATGGAGAAAAGCCCAGCCACAAGAGCCAGCGACGATAAAAAAACTAAAACTTTCGATTTCATATTTCCCCCTTTTTTATTGGAAAGCATAAATTAAACAAATTGATTCCCAACAACCGCCCTAACACAAAAACTTGAATACTATTAATACGAAAATGGCCATAAATTAAAATAATTCTTAATTTGCCACCAGCGATAACCAATTCCATTGGGTTCAAAGATAAGAAACAGACATATTGCAAGACCAAACGCCGCCTCTTTTATAAACAAAAAATCCATCATAAGTTTTGGATAAGTATCAGAAAGAGGCATAACCGCAAGCTGCAGCAATTCCATTACTACTACCATGAATATGGAGCCAAAGATTGTGCCGTATATAGAGCCTAAGCCACCGATAAGAATTACGCCGACCAGAGAAAGAGATAAATACCATGTAAAGTGATCCGGACTGATAGCCGCAAGATTGCTTATCCAGAATGCTCCTGCAACGCCGGCCATGAATCCTGCAACAAAAAAAGCGAGCAGTTTATATTTAATGACATTAATCCCCATGACCTCTGCTGAAATATCATTGTCTCTTATAGCTACCCATGCTCTGCCTACTTTTGATCTTATAAGGTTGGCCATGATTACACAGAAAAAGATAACCAGTATAATCATCACATAATAGACTCTGATATTACTGTCGATAACCCATGGGCCTATTTTCATAGTACCCGGGGGAAGTGAAAATGCCTGACCACGACCGCCTATCTGGCTCACATACTGTGTCAAAAAAAAATCTACTGTAATAAACTGAGCCGCCATTGTTGTTAAAATCAGATAAAATCCCTTTACTCTGGCAGAAGGAAGTCCGAATAATATACTCCAGAGACCAGCAACAATTCCAGCGATTAAAACGCTTAACGGATATGCAATACCCCAATCCATCATGAATTTGGGCCAGGGGAATTCTAGAATAAGCAGGGTGCTTGCATATGCTCCAACAGCAATGAATGCTCCATGGCCCAAGGTCAACTGGCCGCAATAACCGATAAGGAGTTGCACGCCCAAGGCTCCTAAAATCGTATAGCCAACCATATTAAAAACGCCAATCCAGTATCCATTTGCCAGAAGAGGAATGAACACAAACAAAGAAAGAAACAAAAGAATCATTTTTCCTTTAATGAATTGTGTCTGCCACCATGCATGTTCCTGTTTATAATTCTGGTGGTAATCACCGCAGGGAAGGAAAGTTGTTGACATATTTTAAACCCTTTCAATACGCTCCCATCCCCAGAAACCATGAGGTCTAAAGAGCAAAAAAATTGCCATAAAAGCAAAAGGGGCTATTTCTTTCACAGCGCCCGGGAAGTATCTGTCCAGGTAAGCGCCTGAAAAATTCTGCAATAAACCAATGGCAATGCCTCCAACTATGGCACCGGGTATGGAATTAAGCCCGCCTAAAACAACCGCAGGCAGCACCAGCAAGCCTAAGTAACCTACCGATATATTCAGCCCGTTAATATTGCCTAAGAAAGTACCCCCTACGCCGGCGGCCATAAAGGCGATAGCCCAGGCAGCAGCATAAACAAAACGGGCGCTTACGCCAATGGAAAGCGCCGCCATTTCATCATCGGCTGTGGCCTGCATTGCAAGGCCCCATCTGGTATATTTAAAAAAGCACACAAAAATTACCAGTAAAATCATAGCTGCAATAAAACTCCACAAATATACTTCGCCGATTGAAACCATCCCAATGTTTATTGGTTCTATTGAAAAAATAGGCGGATTAAATACTTTGGTATCTGTCCCCCATATCAATTCAACAATGCCCTTAAATAAAAAGGAAAGCCCTACCGTAACCATAATAACCGACAGAACAGGCTCTCCTATAAGTTTGTCCAGGAACAATCTTTCTGTTAAAATACCAAGGAATAAACCAATAATAATAGAAAGCAGTAAAGCAAAAATAAAGGGTACGCCCATGGAATAAAAAGTCAGGGAAATATATGCTCCTATAAGGGTCATTTCACCCATTGCAAGATTCAGCACGCCTGAGCATTTATATATAATTACCCAGCCAAGAGCCACAAGCGCGTAGATCCCTCCGACCATAATACCTGTAATTAAAGTCATCAAAAACAGTTCCATTGGGTTTTCTCCTAAAAAACGACTTTTAAAATCAGCCGGTCAATCCATTATTTTGCAAATATGCAAATCAGTCTTGATATGAGCTTTTCTACCATCTTCATAACTGATTGTAGTGTCAATATGAACGAAGTCTGCTTCAGAATACAGAGCATCCACAATTTGCTGATATCTTGTTAATACAAATGCACGGCGTAATTTTCGGGTTCTGGTAAGTTCATCATCATCCGCGTCAAGCTCTTTATATAAATTAATAAATTTTTTGAGCTTAGCTGCCGGCGGAAGGTCTTTATTGGCGTGTCTGATTTGCTTCTCAATAAGATCATAGATTTGCATTTGCTGAGAAAGTTCATGGTAGCTCGTGTAGGTAAGCTTTTTTTCATCCGCCCACTTTCCTACCACAGAATAATCAATACAAATAACTGCGGTTAAATAGTCAAGATTATCTCCGATGACCCAGGAATCCTTTATGTAAGGACTAAATTTTAAGCGGGTCTCCAGATACTGAGGAGCAAATGGTTTTCCGTCTGTTAAAGTCATAACATCTTTTGAACGGTCAAAAACTACCAGGTGCCCGTCATCATCAATAAAACCTTTGTCACCAGAATAAAGCCAGCCGTCAACCAGTGTATTTTTTGTAGCTTCCGGATTTTTATAGTACCCCTGGAAAACAGACGGGCTTTTGGTTATTATTTCACCATCTTCTGTAATTTTTACCTCTGTCTCAGGAATAGGACTTCCTACTGTGTCAAATTTGATATCGTTGGTTTTATGGACAACTGAAATACCCGCAACTTCGGTTTGCCCGTAAATCTGTTTCAGATTTACGCCAAGAGCATGAAAAAAGCGAAAATGATCCGGGCCCATGGCAGCGCCTCCGGTATAGGCATTCCTGATTCTTGAAAGTCCGAGATTGTCTTTTAATTTTTTTTGAACCCCTGCATAGGCCATAAATTCTAAAATTTTCCAGTAAAAAGGCACTGATTTTTTCTTAAATTTCAGATCTGCCACATGATAGCCGATCTTTGCAGCCAGATTATAACATATTCTTTTAAACCACGTGGAATCAAGATTCTTTACCTGAACCGTTCTGGTCATCTGTTCATACATGCGTGGAGGAGCAAACATGACATGAGGGCCTATTTCCCTGATGTTTGCCTGAGAGGTTTCGATTGATTCAGGGAAATTAATAGTAAACCCTATTTGAAGGCCGCATGAAATAGACATCATCTGCTCGCCAATCCACGCAAAGGGCAGATAGGAAGCATAATCATCAGTCTTGAAACACGGATCTACTGCCATGAGATTTCTGCCCATAGTCAGCATGTTATAATGTGACAGAAGGGCTCCCTTTGGGAGGGCTGTGGTGCCGGAAGTATAAAAAAGCAGAGCTGTTTCTTCACCATATCCCTTGTGAATCATTTCTTCAAAAAGACGAGGATGGTTTTTATCCAGTTCCTTGCCTAATGCCTGAAGATTCTTCAAACTTATAAGGCAATCTTCAGTATAATTCCTCATGCCCTTGGGATCATCCCATATAATTTTCTCAAGCTTAGGGCATTCATTAATTATGGAAAGAGCCTTGTCCACCTCTTCCTGACTTTCTGCGAACAAGAATCTGGAATCTGAATGATCAACAATATATTTAACTTCATCGATAAGACAATCCTGAAACAGCCAAACTCCAATTCCCCTGGCACACATTGCCGCCATCTCGGCCCAAAGGCCTTCAGGACGGTTTGTGCCGATCATGCAGACCTTGTCTCCATCTTTAAGGCCAAGACTGATAAGGCCGAGAGCTATCTGCCTGACATTTTCAAGATATTGCTGCCATGTAATAGGACGCCAGATGCCAAACTCCTTTTCTCTCATGGCAACAGTATCTTTTCCAAGCTTTTCTGCCTGCCTGATAAACAGCTTTGGAATTGTCAGAGTTTTTGTAATCTTAACAACATTGCCTGAATCGCTCTGGCCTGTTTTATCTTCTTGTTGCATATAGGTCCTCTTCACCAAGATATGCCCTGATTACTTCAGGATTGTTCTGCACCTCCTCGGGCGTACCATCAACTACTGTATTACCAAAATTAATCGCCAGAACATGATCGGAAAGATCCATAACAACTCCCATGTCATGTTCCACTAACAGGCAAGTAACCCTCCAGTTTTTCTCTTCATTTATATCAATGATAAATCTTGCCATGTCCTCTACTTCCTCAAGATTCAGACCTGCAAGTGGCTCATCAAGTATGAGAAGCTCCGGTTCAAGGGCAAGAGCTCTGCCTAATTCAACCCGTTTCTGAAGGCCGTATGGAAGCATGCCTACCGGCTTGTTCCTGATATGTTCTATCTCTAAAAGGTCAATGATTTCTTCTTCTATAAATGCCCTGTGCTCAATTTCTTCCCGGGCTGTCTTGCCGATATACAATGACCCGCTTATAATACCTGATTTTAAATGTATGTGCCGGCCAAGACGGATATTATCCAGCACAGTCATACCTCCGAATACCTCTACCTTCTGAAATGTTCTCGCCATGCCAAGCTTAGCTCTCTGATATGGCCTGAGTTTGTTAATTTTCTGTCCTTTGTAATATATACTTCCTTTCTGAGGGTGGTAAAGGCCATTAATAATATTCATCATTACTGTTTTACCGGCCCCGTTAGGACCAATAATAGAGTGAATCTCTCCTTTACGGACATTTAAATTTATATCCGAAAGTGCACAGACCTTTCCAAAAAACATATGAATATTCTTGAGTTCCAGAAGGACATCTCCTTCTTTGATCCTGTGTGTTGCGACCAATACTGTTAGCCCTCCTCTGGCCTTAATTAAGACCGTGCAAAATACCCTGTCTGTCTCCCGTAATATGCGGGACGCCCGGCTCAAATTAAGAGAATTTTTACTCGATCTGCACCAATGTCTTAAAAAAATTAAATATACTAGGTGTTTGATATGACAGTTAAATATTTTATCTTAACACTTAACATCTGATGAATTCGAATTTTTACGAATTTATCAGATGTTAACGAGTTATACTTGATTGTCAAAAGGATTCAACAGGCAGATAATTGCCTTGATTTATAAGGAGTTTCAACTCTCTGAATACCATTCATTTCATAAATATGTTTAATATAATACATCTTCTCTTTAATCAAGCAAAATATTACTATAAAATCAAAGTTTTTTATTGATATCATATTTTTTCTTTTTAAAGAAGCAACATTTTTCTATATGTACTTTAGATTAAATGCTATATGAAAAAATATGGATCATCTTAAAAGAGTTGACAAAACCATAATGAAATTTATTGCAGATCTTCACGTCCATTCTAAATTTTCAAGAGCTACTGCCAAAAATCTTGATTTTGAAAATCTCTATATTGCGGCTCAGTTAAAAGGGATTACCGTTGTCGCGACAGGCGACTTTACGCATCCCGGATGGTTTGCAGAAATAAAGGAAAAACTGCTTCCCGCAGAGCAGGGACTTTTTAAATTAAAAAAAGATATTGCCAGAGAATGTGACAAAAAAGTGCCTTTATCCTGCCGAAAAAAGGTACGTTTTATTCTGGTTTCTGAAATCAGCAACATTTATAAGAAAAATGATAAAACCCGTAAGAACCACAACCTTGTGTTTGTCCCGGATCTGGATACTGCCGATAAATTTAATTCAAAGCTGGATAAAATCGGAAATATCAAATCTGATGGAAGACCTATACTTGGTCTTGATGCAAGAAATCTTCTTGAGATACTGCTTGAAACATCTGATGATTCTTTTTTAATTCCTGCCCATATATGGACGCCCTGGTTTTCTGTTCTGGGTTCAAAATCCGGCTTTAATTCCATACAGGAATGCTTCGAAGATCTTACACCACACATATTTGCCGCTGAAACCGGCCTTTCGTCTGATCCCCCGATGAACTGGCGTGTTTCAAGCCTGGACAATGTTACTCTTATATCGAATTCAGATGCTCATTCTCCATTAAAACTTGGTCGAGAAGCAAATATTTTGAATACCACCCTTTCATATCCTGCAATAAAAGATGCAATAAAAACAGGTGATCCTGAGCGGTTTTTAGGCACATTTGAATTTTATCCTGAAGAGGGGAAATATTTTCTTGACGGACACCGCAAATGTTCTGTTTGTCTTCGACCGGATAAAACAATAGAAAATAAAGGAATATGTCCTGTTTGCGGGAAACCTTTGACTGTCGGGGTGCTATACCGTGTTGAAGAGCTGGCGGATCGCCCGGAGAATGAGAATCCGAACAAAATTCATCCTTATTACAGCATAGTACCTCTGGACAATCTTTTATCGGAAATATTAAGAGTAGGCCCAAAATCAAAAAAGGTAATGAAAAATTACAGCGCAGCTCTTGAAAGTCTTGGTTCTGAATTAAGCATACTGCACGACATGGATACGGAACTTATTGCCAAAGCAGGTATCCCTTTGCTGGATGAGGCTGTAAGGAGGATGCGTAGAAATGAGATAAACATTTCCCCGGGATATGACGGTGAATACGGCATTGTTAAGATATTTAAAGACGATGAGCGCGAGCGTTTGATGGGGCAGAAATCTTTGTTTATCATGGGTGCAAAAAGTTTAAATGTTAATACAGATAAAAACCCCATAACAAAAAACAAAGAACAAAAAATTGATTTTAAAGGTTCTTTACAAAAAAACAGTGAGCGGAAATCACCGGCAAAAAAGAGTTTAAATACACAGCAGCGTCAGGCAGTCTGCCATGACAAAGGACCCCTGATGGTTGTAGCAGGACCTGGAACAGGGAAAACCCATACAATTACCTCCAGAATAGCCTTTCTGATAAAAGAAAAAGATGTTTTGCCGGAAAATATTCTTGCAATAACCTTTACAAACAAGGCTGCAGGAGAAATGAAAAACAGGATTGAACGCTTTACAGGAAAAAGTGTGGTTCCCAATGTAGGCACTTTTCATTCATTTTGTTTAAAAATCTTAAAGGAACAAAAAGGCAATCACAATTATACAATTATTGATGATGATGACAGAATGGCCATGATTTCAGAGGCGATAAATCTTGGCAGCACAACAAAATCTTTGGATAATTTGTCAAAAAAATATCTTGCAGATAAAATCATATCAGCCAAGCAGCAGCTTCTACAGCCTCAGGACAATTTAGAATTTGTTGTTAAAAAAAGTGAAACAGATACATTCGCAGCAATATATCAGGCATATCAGAATATTTTATCTGCACAGCAACTCTATGATTTTGAAGACCTGATATTAAAGGCTTGCCTGCTGTTTGAGGGAGACAGGCAGGTTTGCGATATATACAGACAGCTTTTTAAATATATATTTGTAGATGAATATCAGGACATTAACTATGGCCAGTATTGTCTTATAAAGGCTCTGGCTCCACCTGACAAGGATCTTTGCGTTATTGGCGATCCAAACCAGGCTATTTACGGTTTTCGCGGTTCTAACGCCGGATTTTTTTCAAGATTTCTCGAAGATTATCCTAAAGGCACTGTAATTCATCTGGATCAGAATTATCGTTCTGCTCAGACTATTTTAAAAGCATCTTGCCAGATCCTGAGTAATCAGAGCATTGACAAAAAAACAGGTCAGGCTTCAATATCACGTGTTTATTCCTTGATAGAAGGAGTAAACACCATAAGTGTTTTTGAACTCGCGTCTGAAAAAGCAGAAGCGGTCGCCATAGGCAAGACAATTGAGGCTCTGACGGGAGGACTGTCGCTGCATGCCATAGATTCAGGTAAAATTGAAAATATGACTACCAGAAAAGAAAGGAGTTTTTCAGATTTTGTTGTTTTGTATCGTACAAACAGCCAGAGTAAAGTAATTGCCGAGGTCTTTCAAAAAGCCGGCATACCTTTCCAGATCGCAAGAAGAGAAAAGCTGTTTAGAGAAAAAGGTGTTTTAGAGATTATATCGATTTTTAAAATTATGGAAGAACGATGTTCATTTGTTGACCTTAAAAGGGCTGTTAATCTTTTATCAGCCAGTGTCAGCGATGAGACTGTAAAAATATTTACGAGATGGTGCTGCAAAAATAACTTTACCTTAAAAAAGGGTTTCTATAATGCACGGCGTTTTCCAATACCGGATATGAGCAAAAGCAGGCAGTTGAAGTTCAATGATTTTTTAATTAATCTTGCCGGACTGCAAGAGGCGGTTAATAAAAAAAGCGTGGAAGAAAAACTAAACTTTATTGTAAAAAACACCAAGCTTGCTTTGATATTAAAACAGGATCCAAAAATAAATGAGGCTGTAATCAGGCTGATGGAAATGTCTAAAGAGTCCGGTGATAATTCAACAGAATTTTTTGAAATAACGTCCTTGCAGACAGATACTGATATATATGATTCCAGAGCTGAAAAAGTCGCATTAATGACCATGCATGCTGCCAAGGGTCTGGAATTTCCAGTGGTTTTTATTGCAGGGGCTGAAAAAGGTTTTATCCCTTTTATAAGGCATGAAGAAGAATTGGTTGATCTTGATGAAGAAAGAAGACTTTTTTATGTTGCAATGACACGCGCAAAAGAAAGGCTCTATTTAACAATGGCAAAAAAACGCACGATATATGGCAAGAATTCTTTAAGGGAAATTTCGCCTTTTGTTAAAGACATTGAAAAAAACCTGATAAAAAACAAAAAGGCTCATTTAAACAAAAAGACAAAACACTCTCAACTCACACTGTTTTGAATCTTTCAGCCTTTGCCTTATTGATTATTTCCTTTTTTCCATATCTTCTTCTCTGAGGGTCTTTTTTAAAATTTTGCCTACATTTGTCTTGGGAAGTTCTTTTCTGAATTCTATTTCCGTGGGGAATTTATATTTTGCTATTCTTGTTTTGCAAAATTCCAGAAGCTCTTCCTGAGTTGCGGTTGCTCCATTTTTAAGCACAACAAAAACTTTAATAGCCTCGCCGCGGGATGGATGCGGTATTCCAATAGCACAGGCTTCCAGAACCTTTGGATGTTCATAAAAAACTTCTTCAATATTGCGGGGATACACATTTAACCCGCCGGAAATAATCATATCCTTTTTGCGGTCAACAACATAAAAATACCCCTCTTCATCCATTTTAACAATATCACCTGTATGAAGCCAGCCATCTGCCAATGTTGCCGCTGTTTCCTCCGGCATATTCCAGTAACCTTTCATAACCTGGGGGCCTTTAATAAGAAGCTCCCCTGTCTCTCCAAAAGGGACATCTGTTTTTCCATCAATTAGATCAACTATGCGGCACTGTGTATCAGGTAGAGGAAGGCCAATACTGCCTGGTTTTGATTTTCCCTCAACAAAAGGGTTTACATGTGTTATAGGAGTGGCCTCGGTAAGACCAAATCCTTCCACAATGACACTTCCTGTCTTTTTTTCAAAATTTTTTATTACTTCAAGCGGCAGAGAAGAACTTCCAGAAAAACATCCCTTGATAGAACTGATATTTACCTTACTGATATCGGGATGATTAAGCATGTTGATTATCATGGTTGGAACAAATGCAACAATAGTAGGCATGTATTTGTTTATTGCTTCAATCAATGCCTCCGGTTTTGGTTTTGGAACAAGGACAATTGCCCATCCTCTCCTTATAGCCCAGTTCATGCATGGTGAAAGTCCAAAAGCATGGAAGAATGGAAGGCAGCCGAGCATTATTTCATTGCCGTTTTTAAACTTTGGAAACCATGCGCAAATCTGCTGGATCTGTTTGCTTAGATTGGCATGTGTCAAAATAGCCCCTTTTGATACGCCTGTAGTTCCTCCGGTATACTGGTACATGGCAACATCATCAAAAGATATTTCTACATCAGGCGGATTCGGGGGACAAGAAGCAAGGAGTTTTTTCCATTTAAAAATATTTTCAGCCGGCTTAACATCTGCGGCAAGTTTTTTCTTTTTAGCAACAAGCTTGAACAGCAGATTTTTGGGAAATGGGAGATAATCTCCTATGGATGTATAAATAATCTGTTTTATTTTAGTCTTCGGCCTTAGATCTATCATGCGGTTGCCAAGCAGATCAAGGGTGATAAGAATTTTCGATCCTGAATCATTGAATTGATGATTCAGCTCTCTGTCTGAATAAAGAGGATTGTTCATCACCGCAATTGCGCCAATTTTCAGTATAGCGTAATAGCTGACAACGCATGGGATAAGATTCGGCAGAAGGATGGCTACTCTGTCGCCTTTTTTAATACCGAAATCATTGAGGCAGGCGGCAAAACGGCTTACCATATCATTTAGCTCATGATACGTAACCCTGTATCCCTGAAACAGCAGCGCTGTTTTATCAGGAAACCTTAAAGCCGATTCTTCAAGAAACTTAACAATGTTTGTTTTATCATATTCCAGTGTTTCCGGGACTCCGTCTCCATAATTATTCAGCCAGGGTTTATCCTCATAGCTCATCTGATTTGCCATAATGATTTTCCTTTTCAGTTGTTTAAAAACAGCTTTTATATTATATAAAATCCAACTTATTAAAAATGCACTGTTTTGTTGGCGTTTGCATTTTATGGTTAATATGATTAAATAAAATATTTGTCAATAAAATGTAAAACTTATGTAAAACCTGATGATGTTGCATTGGGAGGCTGTCCGAGAATGAGAAATTTTTTTCAAGGTCAAGGAAGACGAAGATTTTAACATCAGGAATACATTGAGTATTTTGAGGATTAAAATCTGAGCCTGACGCAGAGATTGCGGGAAATAGCCATTCTCGGACAGCCTCTTAGTATGGCTCTAAAAAAAAATCATGTTAGAAAGGGAAAAATGGATACAGCATTAATTTCTCCTGCCGGCGCTTATATTCTGGGAATACCTGCCGTTGTTTTTTCTGTTTTAATCCCGGTTATGGGAATATTTGCGTTTTCATATATTATTGTCAGACGGCTTTTGCCTCTTTTTTCCGCAGCCCCTGATTACCGTATTGATTATTTTAAAGATCGTTTTATATATATGTTAAAATATGCAATAGGCCAGTACCGCCAGCCCAGATATATGCTGGCCGGTATTATCCATATTGTAATTTTTGCAGGTTTCATGATCCTGTCCATTCATTCTGCATCCCTTGTGATAACAGGAATATCAGAAAATTTCGCAGCATCTGTTTCAAATTCTATGACAGGACATATATATAGAGTCGTAAAGGATTTTGCCTCCACATTTGTCTTGCTGGCCTGTGTAATTGCGATTGTACGCCGAGGCATTTTTAAGCCAGAAAGATATTCAGTCCCTCCTGATTACGGCAGGGAGCATACAGGGGAAGCGATATTTGTGCTTATGCTTATTGCGGCTCTCATGTTATGTGACATGTTTTTTGAAGCAAGCATAACAGCTGCCGGCATAAAAAAAAGTTTGGATATTGAGTCACTTGTCACTGGTACAGGAACCTGGTTTTTTACCGGCATATTGCTCAAAATTTCATCTGCAAAACTTCAAACCATTCATTTGACATCATATTTCATGCACGATTTAATCTTTTTCTTTTTTCTTTGTTTTTTGCCGATGGGTAAGCATTTTCATGTAATTACATCTCTCCCTAATGTGTTTTTCATGAAGCTTAACAGGGGAACAGTCAAGCCTGTAAGGTGGGGAGTTGATGAAGATGATCTTGATAATATTGAATCATTTGGGGTTAAGCGTTTTAAAGATTTTACATGGAAGCACATGCTCGATTTTTATACCTGTGCCGATTGTGGAAGATGTTCAGATCAGTGCCCTGCAAATGCTGTGGGCAGGCCTCTTTCACCCAGATTTATTTCAATTAAATGTCGTGACTATATCTTCAAAAATTATCCTCTGTTCGGAAAGACAGATGCAAAAAATATAAATGTGATCGGCAGTATTTTTACAGAGGATGAAATCTGGTCATGCACGACCTGCGGAGCATGCGAAGCAGAATGCCCTTTAATGATTGAATATATCGACAAGATAGTTGATTTAAGAAGAGGTCTGGTTGACGAAGGAAATGTTCCGCAATCCCTGCAAAAACCTCTTCGAGCGCTTGAAAAAAGGGGTAATCCATACGGCAAGATGGAAAGAAAACGCGCTGACTGGACAAAAGAAAAAGATTTTTCTGAAACATGCACGGTAAAGATTTTACAAGACAAAGTAACAGCAGATATACTGTATTTTGTGGATAGCATCACCTCTTTTGATGATAGAATGCAGGAGATTGGAAAATGTTCTGCCCGTATTTTTGCTGCTGCCGGGGTTGATTTCGGAATATTGGGCCCTGCTGAAAAAGACAGCGGAAATGAAATAAGAAGATTTGGGGAAGAAATGCTTTTCCAGGAGATAAAGGAACAAAATACAGATGCAATCCTCAAATCAGGCGTAAAAAAAATTATAACAGCAGATCCGCATGCTTTTAATTCATTAAAAAATGACTACAAAAATATTCCAGAAGTAGAACATATAACACAGATGATAGTAAGCGCAATAATGGCCGGGAGTATTAGATTGAGTAAAGTCAAAGATTCTGACGCTGTTTACACATATCATGACCCATGTTATCTTGGCAGGCATAATGGTATTTATGATGAGCCGCGTTATATCATAGATGCTATTCCAGGAATTAAAAGGGTTGAAATGGCAAAGTGCAGGGATCGCTCCTTTTGTTGCGGAGGAGGTGGCCTGATGCTTTTTTATGAGCCGGTTGAGGAAAAAAGGATGGGACAGTTAAGGGTTGAAATGGCAGAACAGGCCGGTGCTACAGTTATTGTTACAGCATGTCCGTTTTGTATGGTAAATATAGAAGATGCCATTAAGACAAGCGGTCTTGAAGGGAAAATGGAGGTTATAGATATCGTTGAACTGGTTGACCGCCATCTAAAATAGAGGGATTGGTCGAGTATTAAAACATTCGAGCAATCAACAATCATCAATCCAAAGTTGCAGTTGCAGGTTGGAGGAATACTATGGAAATTCTGGTTTGTATCAAGAAAGTCCCCGATACTTCAGAAAATGAGATCACCATTAACAGGGATGGTAATGATATAGAGCGTGAGGATCTTGTTTATTCAGTGAACGAATGGGACAATTATGCTGTTGAGGAAGCAATTCAGATCCGTGATAAGGTCGGAGGTTCGGTGACGGTTGTTTCTGTTGGCGATGAAGAAGATGAAGAAGTAATTAGAAGAGAAATGGCAATGGGAGCAGATAAGGGTATTCTTCTTTCAGATAAAGCGTTTGAAGGCTCTGACGGCAGAGGAATTGCCGGCATTATAAAAGCAGAAGTGAAGAAAAGTAACTTTGACCTTATTATGACCGGAGCTCTTGCAGATGACGGAGCAGGTCAGGTTGGCGGAATGCTGGCAGCAATGCTTGACTTGCCGTATGCCTCACTTGTGACCTCTCTGGAAATAATTGACGATAAAAAAATCAAGGTGGGAAGAGAAATAGAAGGCGGCAATCTGGAGATGTTTGAGATAGATCTGCCATGCGTCATTTCAATTCAAACCGGCATTAATGAGCCTCGTTATGTTGGAATCAGAGGCATAAGAAAGGTTGCCTCTGTCGAGATCCCTGTTTATGGGGCTGAGCATCTTGGATTATCTCCTGATACATTGGGCGGCGCTGGTTCAAAGATAAAAAAACTGGACTACTTTATGCCTGAAACAGGTGAAGGCGCTGAGATACTTGAAGGAAGCTCTGATGAAATAGCTGAGAAACTCGTTGAGCTCTTGAAAGCCAGAGGAGGTATAAAATAATGGATAAACAGATTTTTGCATATATTGTTCATAAGCAGGGAGTGGTCGATGACACGGCATTTGAAATAATCAATGCGGCTAAAAAAATTAATTCCGATGTACCTGTTACAGCCATTGTTACAGGTTCTGGAGCCGACCTTGATGCTGTTTGCGGTGAAGTTGCCCGTGCATATCAAAATGTATGGAAAATTGATGACAATGCTCTTTTATATCCAGACGCAGAGATTATTCAGGGACTGCTTGTCCGGATATTACCTGCACAGGCAGTTTTGTTTGTTCCGCATGATACCTTTGGAATGGATCTTGGCCCTGGTCTGTCCATAAAGCTTAATGCAGCATATCTTCCCGATATCGTTGATATTGAGGGACTTGAGAATAACGAGCTAAGGGCTGTACGCCAGGAATACAGTGGTCAGGTAAGCACCCATATACTCTGCGATTTTTCAGGCAAAGCAGTAATCACAAACCGTCCCGGAGCTTTTAGCTCAGATGAAAGCAAAGAGGCAAACGGCAGCGTAGTTGACAAAACAGCCGAGGCAATGGAAGGAGGGCTACCGCTAACCAGGCGCCGGTTTATCGAGGTTGTCGAGGCAGAGACCGGGGATGTTGATATTACAAAGTCTGAAATACTCGTATCTGTTGGAAGAGGGGTCGAGGACGAAGACAATCTGGACATTGTATATGATCTTGCCAAAGCAATGGGCGGCGAAGTCTCATGTTCAAGGCCTGTTGTTGATTCAAAGTGGATGGATAAATCACGACAGGTCGGCACATCAGGCAAGACTGTAAAACCTAAAGTTTATATGGCATTAGGCATAAGCGGTTCATTTCAACATCAGGGCGGCATAAAAGGCTCTCCATTCATAGTGGCAGTAAACAAAAATCCAAATGCCCCTGTTTTCCAGGTGGCAGATATAGGAGTCGTGGCTGATATGCTCGATTTTATCCCGGAGCTTACCGACAAGATAAATGGTAGCCGTTAACGGCTTGAAACTTAGAAACTTGAAATTGGAAAATAGAAATTTGGGAGATTAGATTAAAGCAATTATTTGTTTTTTCAATATCTTAACACTTAACACTTAACACGTTACCGGAAATTTAAATAATGGAAAAAATTTTTTTATTTAAATCAATACGTGCAGTTATGGTTTTTGCCATTGCTGTAGGTATAGCTGTCCTTCTTGTCACGCTCAAGCCAAAGGAAAAGCATGAGGTTCGGCCGGAGACAGGCCGGCTTGTTGAAGTTCTGAAAGCCAAAGCCGAGAATGTAAATATGATTATAAGCGGTTATGGCACGGTTAAGCCGCGGGAAGTTTTAAAACTGGTGGCGGAGATAAAAGGCCGTATAATTAATATTGACTCATCTTTTAAGGAGGGGGTCTTTGTTAAAAAAAATGCAGCTTTGATTAAAATAGATTCTCGCACTTACCAGCTGGAAGTTGACAGACAGCAGACCCAGATAGAGCAGACCAAAGCTGAGATAAAAAAATTGCAGCAGGAAATAAAAAATCTTGATGCCAGCATTAAAATTTCAAAATCTGATACACTCCTTGCGCAGGCAGATTTTTCGCGCTTAAAAAAACTATCCTCAAGAAATGTAGTGTCCCAGACCACCCTTGATAAGGCAGAGCAGAAATATCTTGCAAGCCTTGATCATCTGCAGACCCTTAAAAATCAGCTGGCTTTAACCGGACCTTTAAAAGAACAGCTTGAAGCACAGCTGAATATGGGAAAAGTCATGCTCAGCCAGGCAAAACTTGATTTTGAAAAAACAGATATCAGTACTCCTTTTGATGGATGGGTACTTGAAAAAGACATTGAAGAAGGCCAGCATGTAAATGCCGGCCAGTATTTAGGGAGTATTTATAAGGACAAGGCTCTTGATATCGAGCTTAATATTCCTGCCAAAGATCTAAAATGGCTTCAACAGGATTTAACAAAAAACGGCCTGCATAATGCTGAAATAGTTTTTGATAACAAAAACGCCTCTCAATCATGGAAGGGACGTGTATCAAGAATAAAAGCACAAATGGATAAAAAAACGCGAACACTTCCGGTTGTCATTGAAATTGAAGATTCGGAATTAGACAATAACCTGAACACAGGCAGTTTAAGGCCAGGCATGTTTGTTTCAGTCATGATAAAGGGAATAAATATAGAGCAGGTATTTGTGATTCCGCGTCATGTGGTTCATGCCGGTAATGTAGTCTATATTATGGCAGGCGACCATTTACAGATAAGGCATGTCAACATTTTGCGCAGCATCAAAGATTCAGTTTATGTTGACAAGGGGCTGTCAAACGGCGACCTTGTGATTAAATCTCCATTATCCGGTGCAGTAGAAGGAATGAAGGTTAGAATTAATACAGCTTAACGGGAAGCCCCATTATGGTTTCGGTATATAATCAAATATCTTCCTGGCCAGTTTGGTTGCCATTTTCGCCAGATTCGGCTTGAACAAATGGTATGTTTCCTTGGCTGTGTGAGCTGCTTTCCAGTAAATAACACCGGTCTCAACATCAACCATTTTTATTGACAGCCCAACCTCTCCGTTTTTTTCACCGGCATAGACCCCATAACCCCATTTACTCACTTCACCCACGATAATGGTGTCTGCCTGCAAAATTTTACCGATCTTTAGTATACTCTCCTTATCGGAAACCCCCACTGACCTCAATTTTGATGTGTAAGCCATAATGGCGTTCTGCAGGTCACCATCATTGGACATCTGAGATTTTGCTGTCAAGGGATCTATGACACGTTCAAAGCGCTTTGCCGTGGTAGCAGCATCAAAAATTGCCATTGCCACGTTGTCGATGTCATGCTCCGTCCCTTCGGGCATCTTGATGGCCGGAAGTACAACAGCCACTTTCGGCTGGAATGTTTTAGCATTGGGAGCTATTTCATTATAGTTGATAGAAGCGCAGCCAGATGTAATAAACAAAAATAAACCTGAATACAACAGTATCGTCCTCATTTTTTTTATCATCATGTCCTCCATTGCTATTACATACCGGTTGTGCCGCTGTTTATCAAGACTCCAGTGTTAGAAGAACCAGACGCAATTTTTTTTCTTTTCCATCTAAAAGAATGCACCAGATTGTTTAAAACAATTTACAACAACGAGTAATTGCCAAAATAACTAAATGCATGACCCCTGTCAATATTGAACTTCAACAGCGAGTTCAGTCCCCGATTCCCCCCGTCAGAATTGATATTGTATATTCCCTTAACATATACTGTTTTAGATTAATTTCAATCTGTTCTTTGAACCTCAAGCAGGAGGATCAGGTGACCAGCCATTTTATTACAGAAACAAAAAGCCCCATTTCTTTATTACAATATAAAGGATGGGGCTTTATTTTTACAGGCTTGGAACTGAAAGCATGAACTGGAAAAAATATTTAACTATTATATTCTTGATGATACAAACTTATGAACTGAGCGCATTACCCGCTGCTTGCGGCGGGGAGCTTTAATTACTGATTTGTCGATGGATTGTAGTGACCTGTCAGCAATGATATGCAGCAAAAAGTTGTCAGTGGACTGGCAACCATGGATCAAGCAGGGAAGCCCCGCTGATTTCCATATCTGATGTATTCCGTGTTGCAATAATTAAATTGTTTACAATTCCTGTGGCTGCGATCATGCCGTCTAATTGCAGGCATGGTTTTGCCTGCTGATTCTGACCGAGCCTGAATTTTACCCCAAGTGGTTGCTGTCTGTAGATCAAAACTGATTATCCTGTCCTTAAACCTTTCTTTCAGGTCGCAATTTACCCATTTGTGCAGTTTTTCTTTTTTTTTGCTTTCAGGAAGTTTTTCGATACCTTTATGGAGTTCTCCGTTTGTTAAAACAGATATGAATAGATTGGCTTCAGTTATTCCGGATATCCATTTAACAACCTGTTTGCTATCCGGATACGCACAGGTAGCGCAGACAGCAATTGGGTACTTAAGAGATTGATCTCCTGCCACGTCTTTCTTTATTCTAATTTTAAATCATCAAAATTGATATGGCCCCATCCACCGCTTGAAGTGTCTATGATCCTGATCTGGGCAGTTCTACCTATGAACTGGGACACATTCCACCTTAATCGTTTCATTGTCTCTGTGCATTTCCCTGTGGCCTGCACAACAACCTGCCTGTCAATTAATAGTTCCACCCTTTCAGTTTTAATGTCACATCCGCCACCAATCAGAAAACTGATTATTGGTCCGGTTATAGTAAAGGGTTCGGAAGTAAGAGTTCCCTGAGGTCCATCACCCTGAAGCCTTCCGGGAGGATCAAACTCGGCAGGACGATTCTCATATCCTCCGATCCAGTAGTTACCCTCGTGGCGCGAAGGTTGACCTCGGTGACGTGCTGTGGGATTGTCTCCATAAGTAGGCTGAGTATTAAAGGCATTCCCTGTACTTTTCCAGCCGACAAGATTGCCTGATTCAAAATTCCAGTTAATACCCCCCTTTAATTGAGGAACTTCTTCTCCAAAAGAAATACTGAGAATATCGTCTTTGTTTAGGGGAACATTGACTATACGACCATTTTTTAAGAAAACTTTCATGTCGCCAAGAGAATAGGTAAAGGCAATAAATGATATTGTTACGGACAGAAGAACAATAAACAACAGTTTAACTTTTTTTGTCATTTTGGATAACCCTCCCCTTTGAAATAAAAAATGTTTTTTAAATTTTATCCCTATTCAGGTAAAAACCATATATAAAGGGGGAAAGCGTGTCAACAAAAAGGAAAGTATTGAATCTTCCTGCCGCAAGCAGCTGATGACTTAGTACACGTATTCTTAAATACGATTACGTATAATTATGGGTTCATTGTCCAATTTTCAGGAAGTCTAAAATGCCTAAAATGCCTAAAGTTAAAGAATGCGCCTTTGGCGCAGCTAATTTTATATAAATTAATGGAGCGAAGCGACACCTTAACTTTAGGCACTTTAATATACTTTAGGCACTTTAGCTCACTTATAAGTCTTCAACTCATTTAGGGTTAACACCTATATATTAAATACGTCACCGTATTTACGAATCAAAGCACTAAGGAACATCAGTTCATAAGTTTGTATCGTCAAGTGGTGAAAATGTGCTTTCAGCCTTGCAATTTAATGTAAGTTGTCATAGTTTTGGCATCAAATCGTGAACAGTGAATAATGGTCGATACCAACTCCCGGGAGAAATTTTGGGTCGGGAGAGTGGATCAAAAATGACAAATAAAAATATGACTCCGCGCCACTCAAAAAAGCATTCTATCCCGTCGAAGAGCACGAAAGACGATTCCGAATACGTTTTCATGAAAGCTTCTTTGGCTCACAAGCAAGGCAGGCTTGCTGAAGCGGAAAAAGGCTATCTGGAAATATTGAGAAGAAAGCCTGATTGGGGACAGGTGCTTAATGCGCTTGGAACGGTATTCCTGGATCAGTCCCGGCCGGATAAGGCCAGGAAAGTTTTTGAAAAAGCAACCGACCTCAGAACTCCTTATTTTCCGGCATGTTATAACCTGGCCAGGCTGAAGCAGCAAGAGAACGATCACAAGGGAGCTATAAGTATTTACAGAGCCATGCTGGAAAAGCAGCCCGGTATTGGTGAGGTATGGAATAATTTGGGTGTTGCATACAGGGAAATCGGGGACCAGGATGAAGCCATATCCTGTTTTCGAAAGGCAGTGGCGTTTGCTCCTTACATGGCAGAGGCATGGAACAACCTTGGCGTGGCACAGGACGAGTTTAATATGATTGAAGAGGCTTCAAAGTCATACAGAAAGGCCATTGATATACGGCCAGATTATGCATCCGCTCACCACAACCTCGGGATTTCTCTTCAAAACCTCAGGCGATTCAAGGAAGCCGAAGAACATTACAACAAGGTGCTCGAGATCAAGCCGGATGATGAGGCGGCAACATTCATGCTCCAAAGCCTGGGAACTTCGGCGCCACCTGATGCCGCGCCGGTGGAACACGTGCGCAGGATTTTTGATCGGTGTGCCGGAACTTTTGAAAGGATCCTGGTTAAAGACCTGGAATACAAGACCCCCGGGCTCCTGTTTGACCTTGTGCGCCCATATCTGACTGAAGAAATGAATGTTCTGGATCTTGGCTGTGGTACCGGTCTGGGCGCTCAACTCTATCGGCCGTTTGCGAAAAAACTGACAGGCGTCGATGTATCGTCAAAGATGCTCGAAAAGGCTACAGAGAAGAAAATCTACAACCGGCTCGAGGTTTTTGACATACTTCAAGACTGGGGTTTTTCCCAAAAATTTGATCTGATATATAGCTCTGACGTCTTTGTATATTTCGGGGAGCTGGATACGATCATCAGGTCCGCATCTTCATATCTTGTTTACGGAGGGATCATTGCATTTTCAGTGGAAAGACTGGAAGACGACAGCATGGGGTACCGGCTCTTCCCCAGCGGTCGCTATGCACACTCACGGACATATATTCAAGATTGCCTGAAGCGTCATGGATTGCAATTAATAGAGGAAACCAAAGCAGATATCAGGAAGCAGTCAGGAAATCAGGTCAAGGGATTATTAATTGTAGCAAAAAAGGAAGTGTGCGGAGTCGCATCTTAATGAAAAGGGAAGTATGTTGTTCTGGTTTGGTAAAAACAAGAGGAATGCAGAAAAGGCCCGCCGAAAATATGTTAATGATGGAATTTTACAGAGAAGGTGACCTAAGCTGGATTTACTAACGTAATATATGCTATTATATTTAAAAAATTAACATATATCTGAAAATTAACCTTGAATTTTGAACATAGCGTGACATAGCCTGATTTAGTGCTTTGATTCATAAATACGGTGACGTATTTAATATATAGGTGTTAACCCTATATGAGTTGAAGACTTATAAGTGAGCTAAAATGCCTAAAGTTAATGAATGCGCCTTTGGCGCAGCTAATTTTATATAAATTAATGGAGCGAAGCGACACCTTAACTTTAGGCACTTTAATATACTTTAGGCATTTTAGGCACTTTAGGCTTCCTGAAAATTGGACAATGAACCCATAATTATACGTAATCGTATTTAAGGATACGTGTACTTAGGGACATCCTCAGTTCATAGGTTTGTATCGTCAAGTAGTGAATATTGGTTTTCTTCTGCGATTTTCATGTGCGATTTTCATGCCGCGCTTAACAGATAACAGGTATTATGAAATCTTTAGGAAAATGGTCGATAAATAATCGTGTTACAGTGAATCTGATTATGATTTTTATCATTGTAGCCGGACTAATCACAGTTATGAATATGCGCAGGGAGCTTAATCCCCAGTTTGCTCTTGATATGATATATATCAACGTAGTTTACCCCGGTGCAAGCCCGGAGGATGTTGAAGAAGGCATCTGCGTTAAAATCGAAGAAAAAATCAATGGTATTGAGGGCATCGACCGAATATTTTCCAATGCTCACGAAGGCAGGGGATCGCTTACGGTTGAACTTGACTCAGATGCGGACGACCGGAAAGTCTTAGATGATATAAAGGCAGAGATTGACCGTATCGACACCTTTCCTGAAAATGCCGAGGACCCGGTTATTACTGAAATAATAAACCGGAATCCAGCCATAACTGTTGCTGTATATGGCGATGTTTCTGAAAAGCTCCTGAGGGATGTTGCTGAAAAAATCAGGGACGATCTTACCGACACCAAATCCATTTCCATGGCAGACCTTGTAGGCGTGAGAGACTACGAGATATCCATAGAAGTATCGGAAAAAAACCTAAGGCAATACGGTATTTCATTTGATGATGTTGCCAGAGCCGTTAAAACCGGCAGTGTTGATCTGCCTGGCGGAAGCATCAGGACTCTCCATGGAGAAATTCTCGTAAGGGCTAAGGGACAGCTTTATACCGGCAGGGAATTTGAAGAGATTCCCCTTATTACGCTGGAAGACGGTACTGTAATCAGATTAGGGCAGATTGCAACTGTTATAGACGGGTTTGAAGATACAGACATGAAAGCAAGGTTTAACAGCCAGCCCGCAGCTCTTGTCCAGGTCAACAGAACAAACTCGCAAGATCTTATACAGGTTTCAAGAACTGTCAGGGATTATGTGGAAAAAAATAGAGATGCAATGCCTGAAGGAGTAAAACTTGCCACATGGTTTGATCTGGCCCCTCTTGTTCAGGACAGGATTGACATGCTTCTCAGAAACGGATTTCAGGGAATTGTGCTTGTTTTTATTGCCCTGGCCCTGTTTTTAAACCTGCGTCTGGCATTCTGGGTTTCTATCGGCATACCTGTATCCTTTATGGGAGCTTTTATGGTTCTCAATCATAACGGTGAAACCATAAACATGATCTCTTTGTTTGCCTTTATTATGACCCTTGGCATTCTTGTTGATGACGCCATTATAATCGGAGAAAATATTTTTACCCATTTCCATAAAGGCAAATCTCCTTCAGCTGCCGTAGTTGATGGCTTAAAGGAGGTTGGCGGCCCTGTTGTAATGGCTGTCAGTACCACTATTGTCGCATTTATACCTTTGCTGTTTATTACAGGCATAATGGGCAAATTTATCGCTGTTATGCCCAGAGCTGTTATAGCAATTCTGATCATCTCATTAGGAGAAGCTCTTATAATACTTCCTGCTCATCTGGTTGGAGCGCTCACAAGGTCGGTAATTAAAGAAGACAGCAAGCCCTCATGGCTCGAACGGATAAGAGCCAGGGTTGAACATCTGCTTAACATGGTAATTGAGAAGTATTATGCTCCGGCTTTACAGTATGTAGTAAAGAACAGATACTTTGCTTTTGCTCTTGGTCTGGGGGTGCTAATAATAAGCCTCGGCATTTTAAAAGGCGGTTATGTGCCTTTTGTTTTTTTTCCAAAAGGTGAAAGCAACTGGATTATTGCCGAAGTTGGTTATCCTCTGGGCACACCGTTTGACGTAACCGAAAAAACCATAGAACATCTTGAAAAACAGGCCTTTAAATTAAATAGTTTGTTTAATTCCCAGTTAAAAAACAACTCAAATCTAATTGTAAACACATTTGCGCTGGTCGGTATGATTCCAAGAAGAGACTGGAAGCCGGGTGAGACTGGCGGGCACTGCGGGGAGGTCTGGATAGAACTTGTCCCGTCGGAAAAGAGACGCAGCCTTTCTGTAAATACGGTTTTAAACAAATGGCGGGGTTTAACCGGAGAAATTCCAGGAGTGGAAACACTTACCTTTGCAACCCTTGAGGGCGGACCCGGGGGCAATCCTATTGAAATACAGCTTGTCGGCAGAGATTTTAATCAACTGAGACAGGCTGCAGACGAGCTGAAAGCCGAAATTCAAACTTATCCCGGGACTTTTGATATTGCAGATAATTTTAAGCCTGGAAAGGATGAAAGGCAGGTTAAGATAAAAGAAGGAGCAAAATCTCTGGGTATAACCATGAGCGATATTGCAAGACAGCTTCGCCAGGCATTTTACGGAGATGAAGCTCTCCGTATTCAAAGAGGCAGAGATGATTTAAAGGTACTGGTCAGATATGCAGAGCCAGACAGGAGGAGTATTTCAGGAATTGAAGATATGCGCATTCGGACAATTGACGGCCGGGAGGTTCCCATTGAAGAGGTTGCGGATATAATTCACGGAAGAGCCTACTCCGTAATTCACAGGGTTAACAGAAAACGTGTTGTAACTGTTATTTCGGATCTTGATGAATCAATTGCAAATGCAAGTAAGATTGTATCTGATCTTAACAAAGATTTTCTTCCAAAGCTGATTGAGCGGTATCCCGGGTTAGAATACGATTTAGAAGGACAGGAAAAAAGGACCAGAGAATCGATATCCAGCCTGAAAAAGGGATATGTACTCGCACTTATGGGTATCTTTCTTTTGCTGGCAAGCCAGTTCCGTTCTTATATACAGCCGGTTATTATTATGATGGCGATACCTTTTGGCCTTATAGGAGCTGTTGCAGGACATCTCGTAATGGGATTGTCGATTACAATGATAAGCATTTTCGGGATAGTTGCCCTGTCCGGCATAGTTGTAAACGATGCGCTTATACTCATAGACTTTATTAACAGAGCGGTTGGAAACAATACGGAGATTAAAACAGCTGTTATAGAATCCGGCAAGGCAAGATTCCGGCCTGTATTGCTTACCTCAATAACAACTATCGCGGGGCTTATGCCCCTTCTCTTAGAGAGAAGTTTTCAGGCGCAGTTTCTTATACCCATGGCAGTAAGCATAAGTTTTGGTCTTCTTGTTGCCACGTTTTTAACCCTTTTATATGTTCCCTCCCTTTATCTTATAGTAATGGATATCAAAAATGTTTTTATAAAGCTGCCGGCAACAAAATCCTGACCACCGAGTCTCTTTTCCCTGTGAGTTATAAACCAGACTCAACTTCTTCTTTTCTTTGTATAAGTACAACTATTGCTTCTTCAGATCTTATAATTCCTTTCTTATTTTCTCTGTTTTCATAATACATCTTGTTTAGTTCCAGGCTTTCAATTTCCATTAGAATGTTTCGCAACTGTTCTTTACGATCTTTGCTTTGCCAAACATCTATAGCTGCTTTAGCCGTTGTTTCATCAGATATTTTCATTTATAATTCCTTTATTTTTACGCTACATCCTTGACAATTTGGACAAAACAGCTAAAAAAAACTTTTCCTGTCTATACCTCTAACCATGTATGGTGTAGCGACCCAGACGCATCTATTCTTGATTTACGTGGTATGCCTGTTTTTATAGATTATATTCGATATGTCAATATATGAAGGAAAGTCCCATATGGTACTATAAATCAATTACATCAGGCAGCCGGAATTTTGAGCTTGTTAACAAAATAGTAACTTGAACCTGCCATAACGGAACTCATAAGAAAAATTAGCACAAAACCCAAATGCCCTATAAACCAGCCTGCCATTATCGGAAAAATTGCTATAGAAAGACTTGTAGCGCCTACCATTCCTTTGTAAAGCGCCCTGTTTTCATTTGTAGTGATCTCTATAAAGATCCCTTCAGCGGATATATTCCTGGCACTGATACTAAAACCTGACAAGAAGAACACGACAAGATACATATAAATTGAGAAATGGGCCAGTGTAATTGCTAATATGGGTAATATTGTCCAGAGTATAATGCAACATTTAAATACACCACAAAATCCCCGCTTTTTTACTACCCTTGCCCATATAAGGTTAGACAGTATCATCCCTGTTATCTGTAAAAGCAGATATGTACCTACTTGTTTGCCCGTTAGGCCATAATTCTCCTTTGCCAGAACAACATAAAATGGCAGTAATGTCAGACCGAATCCGGAAAAGTTGACCATATAAATATAGTTGCGAAGGTTCTTATCTGCCCTGAGCCTGCCCGGAAGAGTTTTCAGCAACCTGGCGAAACCAGGTGTTTTGGATTCCGGCTTTACTTTTTTCTCCCTTACCGCCCAGAACCCAAAGCTGGCCACAAAAAGTAAAGCAGCAGCTACCAGAAATAACAGTTGATAGTTCGCGGGATAAGAGAAAGAAGACAAAATCTGCCTTCCAATGAAGGCAGCAATAAGGATAGAAAAACTGTTCAGAACCTGCCGCCAGACAAAGAACCTTTCCCTCTCATAGACAAAGAGTGATTTACCGAGGATATCGGAATACGAAACACCCGCAAACGTGCCAGAGATGGAGAAGATAAACATCAGGATAAAGATAAAAAAGATAATTGATGGACCGGAAAGATTATCTGCCATCAGGAGCATGACAGAAACTGATGCCAGGGCGAAGACCCTCATGTTTATTCCCAGGAGTAGAAAAGGCTTCTTTTTCTCCTTCAGATGAAGATAACTGGCAAACAGGAGTTCACCAATAAGGGGGGTGCCAACCATTATGGCAGTCAAAATGCCTATTTGAAAATTGGTTCCGCCTGATTTAACCAATATCGCAGGGAGAATTGTATTTGCCTCAATCAGTGTGCGGGCCGAGGCGAGAAATATGGCGTGCCAGAGGAAGGCAAAAAAGTTTATATGTTGTTTTATCGAATTGATCATAATCGGCTTTTGTATCAGGATCGCTGGTTATTTCTCTTAAACAGGAGATACCTGCAAGGGCAAAGACGTAACAGGCTGAGAGTTAAGGCTATGATTAGAGGATTATTCCCTAACCCGGGCAAGCCAAGACTAAACAAGGCATGTTCTTATCACGAAAACACGAAAGTACAAAAAAGAAAATTGACAGACTCGTAAAAAGTCCAAATTTCTTTCTTCCTTGACAGAAGGAATATAGGATGTCCCCCATATCCACATCATATTCGCATAGCAACTTATAATGTGAAGAACGTCCCCTATATGCCCCAAAAAGTTCTGCTATTGTTTTATAACCTGCTTTTTGAGGTATCTGGCCTTTTATCCAGTCTTTGATTCTGGGCCAAAATTATACAGCCTTTCCCTCGCCTAAGTCTTCTGCAATTAAACGAAACTGACCTAATGCGGCTTCGAGGTCTTCGACTATTTCCTGAGCGAGGATGCCGGGGTCAGGGAGGTTTTCAGAATCCTCAAGGCTTTTATATCTCTGAGCCAGAAAATATCGAGGCTGGCTTTGTACCTGTTTACAAGCTCCTCATAGTCATATGCGCGCCATCTACCGTCATGATTATTTTCAGACCATGTGGGTTTGCGTTTATTCCTGTTTTTTGGATTATAGCCTTTTACAAATTCATCAAGGTCTTCACGTTTTAAGGGATTTGTTTTGAATGTAAAGTGTATGTTTGTGCGAAGGTCGTAAATCCATAGTTTTTTTGTCCAGGCCTTTTCAGATGCCGGCTTGCGGTCGAAAAATATGACGTTTGCTTTAACGCCCTGAGCATAGAAAAGTCCGGTTGGCAAACGGAGAAGTGTGTGGACTTCACAATCATGCAAAAGTTTTCTACGGATATTTTCTCCGGCACCCCCTTCAAAAAGCACGTTATCCGGCACAACGATTCCAGCACGGCCGTTTTGTTTGAGAAGGGTTTTTACATGCTGGACAAAGTTAAGTTGTTTGTTTGAGGTTGTGGACCAGAAGTCTTCCCGTTCAATAGTATCTTTTTCTTTGGATATCTGCCCTTTTCCATTCACAATGGTGGTGCTGCTTTTTTTGCCAAACGGCGGATTGGTGAGAACGATGTTAAAACGGTCGCCGGGATCAGCGGCAAGTGAATCTGAAACCATTATTGGAAGGTTCTCATCACTGCCGATGCCATGAAGCATGAGATTCATGGCACAAAGTCGGGCAGTGCTTTGGACCAGTTCCCAGCCTTTGAATGTCTTTTCTTTGAGATTGCGCTTCTCCGTCTTGGTCATGTTTGGGTTTTGGCCGACCATGTAATCATGTGAGGCAAGAATAAACCCGCCGGTTCCGCAGGCAGGGTCACAGACCGTTTCAATTGGTAACGGATTTATGACATCAACCAGGGCGCGGATCAGAGGGCGGGGGGTAAAATACTGGCCCGCACCTGATTTTGTATCCTGGGCATTTTTCTCCAAAAGCCCTTCATAGGCATCGCCCTTAACATCTGCGCTCATGACAGACCAGTTTTCATTGTCAATCAGGTCAACCACCAGGCGGCGAAGTTTTACAGGGTCTTGAAATTTGTTCTGAGACTTCATAAAAATAAGGCCAAGCAGACCTTTTTCTTTTCCCAGTGCTCTTAAAGTATTCCGGTAATGCTCAAACAGCTCAAGCCCATCCTCTTTCAACAGGCTGGACCAGTTATACTTTTTTGGCACAATGCTTTTTTTGTTATGAGGCGGTTTTATCCGCTCATCCGCCATTTTAAGAAACAGCAGATAAGTAAGCTGCTCCACATAATCGCCATAGCTCATCCCGTCATCACGCAGGACGTTACAATAGTTCCATAATTTTTGTACAATGGTTGCAGGGTTCATAGGTTATCTTTCATCGCGTTCCCATACCTGTCTATGTGAGACGCACAGACAGAGAGATAGGGCTAAATTGGACATTTTGGGACTACCTCCATTAATTCATAAAAATGCTTTATATTTTTCTGAAAAGGTTATATATTTATTTAAATTTGAAGAAGGAACTTATTATGAACAAAAAGTCATTAATAGAAACCAACCCCTATCTACAAAATTCGAAAAGTTATAACGCTTCTCTAATTACTAATGTTTCGAGCTCTACGGCAATAGAGACCGGCGATAATGTTCTATCTATCGCCGAAAAACTTACTGAAATTGAGGACACCATTTTTATTGTTACCCCGCCGAAGCAAAAATCGACTTCTCAATGATCTCTGAAAACAGAGTTTCCATAGGTTGGTAATTTCTATTCATACCAGCCTGCACCGCTGTTATATATTCCTATCGTTAGAACCTGGTTCATATTGTGCCTCGATTAGGCCGGAGACATTATAACGTCCACCCTTTTTCAAACCATCACCTCTCGTAAATTTAAGAGATATATCAACTTCTCCCATAATTGCGTTTTTTTTATATGTTTCATTTCCTGGTTCCATAAGAAGTGTCTGCCTCGGCGGCCATAGGAAGCTCCACAGGGGTATCAAGCTCGTAATCTTTAGCAGAACAAATGAGTTTGCCGGAAAAAGCTTTTTTAAGAATGGATTGGCGGAGACGGTCTGATTTGTTTTCATTAATTTCAATTGTTTTAATAAAGTCATCCTCAAGTGAGAATATTCTTTCAAATTCGTCCGCAATCTTTTTTTGTTCTACAAGAGGTGGTAATGGTTATGGGTATACCTTTTAAAATTGTAAGATTTAAAATGTCCATAGTCCCACCGTGTGATGCAATTGAAAAAAGATATTTAACGTAAGGCGATTGTATATATTTTATAACATAATTAATATCAACTAATCGACGATCCAAACTAAATTTTACTAAACGTGGGTTAATAATACCCGGTTTAATATCTTTGGGGAGGACTAAAACTTTCCCAATTGTACCAACCAAGCTTATTAAAATATCCCCAGGCTTGACGGCACAACTCTTTAGGCTTTCATATCGATCATCATCAATATAATAATCACCATAAGTATGATCGTTATGGATTACTTGTTCCTGCCCATATATTTTATAGCCATGCGGCACATAAAAAGATTTTTTTAATGATGAACCAAAAGGGCCTGCTTTAAGTGCATGAGGTATATCCTCAGCTAATCTTTCAAAATTGGCCCACGCCCATCCTTTAGGCAAGGCAGGCAACAAGGACTCATCAACTTGAGGAGGCTCTTTATATTTTTTCTTCCATTTATCATCCTTCGGTTCTTTCCCTTTGGCCTTTATTTTATCCAGTTCTGCCTTTTCCCATTTTTTGCGGCGTTCGGCTAAGATGCGTTGTAAAAGTTTGTCGGCTGGTTCAACGTCGGGGTGCTTTTTTCTCCATTCTTCTGTGAGCTTGCCTTCAACAGCGGCTTTGAGGACAGAGGCTTTGTATCGCTTGAGGTTGGCTTTTACGCGCTTGAGGTTTTCAACAGCTTCATCCAGGCGGGAAAATTGTTTTTCGATCTCTGCGACAATGTGGTTTTGTTCAGGGAGATGAGGAAACTTTACAAAATAATTTTCAAAATTTCCTATACGGATATAATTAGTAGCAGAACCATATTGCTTATCCGCATTTATTGATTCCCAGCCATAGCTCAAATGGTAAAATAAATATTTGGGGAGTATTTTAATTTCTTCAATAACGTATGTTCGTTGATAAGCTTCGAATTCACCATTATAATAAAAAACTTCTCCAACATTAGCACCATTGCCTGGTAAAATTAGGCATTCTCCATCGAACGATTTAGTGTTACACATCATGTGTTCATACGCACACGTATAAAAACGATATTTACCATTAACTTCCGCATGATTAGCATCTTTCTTACCTGTACGAACATTCGAAACTTGCATTAATGGAGCAAACTGCCAGCCATCGGGCAATTTATCATTTTCTTGATCAATATAATCCTTACTCACACCGCCAGCGCCTCCTGCTTACTTCATCAGACCATAGGGTGATATTTTGAATATCGGGTTCTCTTTAAGGTCGCATTTTGTGACCTTAAAACTTGATTTTCTTAGGCTTACCGTATGAACTGCGTTTTTCTTTTACAGTAAACCCGATTTTTTTCTTTGGCTTATTTTCAATATTTATTAATTGATCCAACGTCTCAAAAACAATTTGAAACCTTTCATCGGTTATTTGTTTTAAATCCTCAAGCTCTTTTCTGAGCTCTTTATTATCTACAGCCATTCGCCTGAGCTTTGTAAAAACGCGCATTATGGCTATATTGACATCTATTGCCCTGTCGCTTTTCAAAACAGAGGAAAGCATCGCAACCCCCTGTTCTGTAAAGGCCATTGGGATATATCTTGCGCCACCCCAGCTTGAGGTCACAATTTGTGACCTCAAGTTTTGAAACTCATCTTTTGTAAGTTCAAACATAAAATCAGAAGGGAAACGTTTAATGTTTCTCCTCACTGCCTGTTTTAAAACTTTTGTTTCAACGCCATACAGCCCAGCGAAATCAGCATCCAATATCATTTTTATTCCACGGATCAGATGTATTTTACCGGCAATTGTTTCGACAGACAAAATATCAGACATAATAAATCCTTTTTATCACGATTTTAAATCGTTGAAAGCACATTAATACAGAGTTGGGGATGTCCATTGGATTATTGGTTTATTTGCTCTTTAAGGTCCAAACCTTGTATTTATGTGAAACTCCTCAGTTTAAAAAATCCGTCAGATCTGCCCTTGCACTTTAATGATATCAGCTTGATTGAATGTTGTTTTTTCCGGCATCACTCTTTTTATTTTTCTTTGTCCTTTTGCCATAGGCAGCCTTCTTTTCCTTCACCGTAAAGCCGATCTTCTTCTTTGGCCTGTTTTCAATATTTATTAATTGATCCAACGTCTCAAAAACAATTTGAAACCTTTCATCAGTGATTTGTTTTAATTCTTCGAACTCTTTTCTGAACTCTTTATTGTCAAGAACCATTTTTCTGAGCTTTGTAAAAGTTCTTATTATTTGTATATTTACTTGTATAGCCCTTTTGCTGTTGAGAACACTTGAAAGCATGGCTACACCCTGTTCGGTAAAGGCCATGGGTTTATATCTCAATCCCATCTTATCACTATTGGAGGTGCCAATTTGGCGCCTCCAATTCTCCAACTCATTTTTTGTAAGGTCAAACATAAAATCAGAAGGAAAACGATCAATGTTTCTTCTAACCGCTCTTTTGAGTTGTTTTGTTTCTACCCCATAAAGTTCAGACAGGTCTCTGTCCAGTATTACTTTTGTTCCACGAATTAGATATATTTTACCGGCAATTGTTTCGACAGATACAATATCAGACATAATAAATCCTTTTTATCAGAACTTACGGGGCATTTATATGCTTACATCGCAGGAAAGAGGGCAGACAGGTTTTTCTTCATTCAGTTCGAGATTTCAGATTCAGGGCTGCGAAGCAAAAAACCCTGTTCCTTCATATTGTAATAAAAGAAACAGGGCTTTATTTTTTTGTAATGGAATGTCTTGTCAAATGATCATCCTTTTTTGAAGTTCAAAATCAGATCAAAAATAATCTTAAATTTTATATGTCATTCTAATATATAAGTCAATTTATTATCTTTTTAGTCCCCTAAGGCCTTAGCTTTTACAAGTTTAAAAATTTAGAGTCATATCCACCCCCTAAAACTGCAAAACTAAAGGATTTCCGCAAGGTTCAAACATGATTCAGGATAGCAGCCCCGCTTCGTTAGTTCAGGGGGCGGTTCGATATTGCTGTTCAACGCCTCAATTTTTTTTATTACTTTTTTAAATCCCGCAAAAATATATAGTCGTAGATTGGGTTAAGGGAAGCAACCCAACCTGCCAGACCGTTATGTTATGATTTTTTTTATCCAAAAAAACAAGCATGTGGATCTGTATCTATCTCTGCAATCAACTCAGCAAGATCTCGAGAGGACTTAAGAGGGCCGTATGCGTACCACTTCATATCAGCTTTTTGCCAGAATAGCTTCCAGACATTCTGGTTTCTTACGAACTTGAGTTTTGCGCAAGGCAACTCGGTTTGTTCAGCCGGCTTTTTCCATCGAGGACGGATTTCATAAAGAATTACGTCCTGATTTTTGATTTTATATTCATATCGCAATTTGTCTTTGATAGACTCCGGCACCCTTTTACATAATGCGCCAACGAATTTGTCTATTCTGTATATTTCTATCTCTGCAAATGCCATAAATTACCCTTTATTTCTTGTTCTTCAGCCCGCGCTGGAATTGGTCAGACAGTGTATGCTTAATCTGTTGAATCGTTGTAAGTTGCCCTGCCTTCAGCAACCGCTGGCTGTTTTGGAGGCCTGGACAGTTGAATATCTATATGAACCTTTGCCCCCAGAACCTCAGCGATTCTGCGTAACATGCTTAAGGAGTGGCCCTCGTACGATGTCGATTCAAGACGGCTGATTTGCTGTTGAGACGTTCCCACTCTTTGGGCCAGTTCCTTCTGAGACAAACCAGCTTTTTTACGCAAAGCAGCTAATTGTAAAGCCACGTCCCAGGCCTCACCAGCCTTTTGGTAGCGCCTGGCAAAATCAGGATCTTTCAACTGCTTTTCAAGATATCTGTCAAAATTAGTTTTTTGTTTCATACCGGATTTTTCTCCAACCAATCACGTTTTCTATCCAAAGCAATCTTACGATCATTTGTGGGAATCTTTTTTGCTTTGCTTCTAATCCCATGCAAAGCAATGATCCTCTTACCTTTCATAAAAAATACAGTACACGAGAGTTTAGTTTGCCCACATGTCTCAGCTCAAAAAGATCATCACCAATATGCTTTGAAAGAGGCGGCCTGTGATAATGCCTGCTTTTAAGTTTAGTTAGACCAGCCATTATTGCTGCGAAATCGCCAGGATCAGATTCCTTAAGGTCATCAAGAAACTCTTGTACAGGACATCGCCCTGAAACTGTTTCATAAAACTCTATAGAAAATTCCATAATTAGTCAACATCAATATTGGTGTATTTTAATTTGCACTATGCAGGTCAGGTTTTAGTTCCAGCCGTTTTCGCGCCAATTCAACCGCTTTGTGAAGCTTCTGCTCCAGCAGTTCACGTTGGCAGTTCGGTCATATATTCAGCCACTTTGATAACGCTTTTATCAAGCTGCAAAAGCTCTATAGGAATTTAACGCCCTTTAGTTTTGCAGTTTTAGGCATAATGGTCGATTAATTTGCAGCCTTTTTTTTGATAAAACAAGCAGGAAACTTTTTTCATTTAAGATTGATGGCTTCGTAAAAAGTCATTTGCAAGCGACATTGAGCAGTTTTGGAAAAAGATTCAGATTGAGCCTGGCGTTAAAAATTGCAAGCTGTTTGAGGGCATTAGCCCGAGTTCTTGCAATTTAGCCGGGATTAATATGAATCCCAAAAATGCTCACAAAGCGAACAAATCTTACTTTTTACGATTTCATCAAGATTGGTTTTTTATAGTATTATAGAGCTCAAAAGCCTTTTCCGGTGTTTCATTATCATGGACAACTGCTCGTACAGCCTGGATCATTGCAACAGGGGACTCGGACTGAAAAATATTTCGCCCCATATCCACACCGCTGGCACCCTGCTGAACCGCGTTATAAGCCATTGTTAAGGCATCGAGTTCCGGTATTTTCTTTCCTCCGGCCATTACAATGGGAACAGGGCAGGAGGATGTGACGGTTTCAAAGCCTTTTCCAATATAGTATGTTTTTATGTAGTTTGCGCCTAATTCAGCGCAAATTCTGACAGCAAGCCTGAAATAGCGCGCATCATGGTTCATGTTTTTGCCGACAGCGGTAACAGCCAGAGTAGGTATTCCATAACGCATTCCCATGTCCACCATGGTGGTCATGTTTTTGATAGATTCCCTTTCATGTTCACCGCCAATAAATACCTGAACAGCCATGGCGCAGGCATTAAGCCGTATGGATTCTTCAATATTCACGGCAATATCTTCGTTGGAAAGTTCCTTCAGTATGCTTGTTCCGCCGGAAACTCTCAGGACAATAGACTGTGACGTAGTTGGAGGAACAATGCTTCTTAATATTCCGCGTGTTAACATAAGTGTATCTGCATAAGGAACCAGCGGAAGGATGTTTATGTCAATCCTCTCCAGACCGGTAGTCGGCCCTTGAAAATAGCCGTGATCCACAGCCAGCATTACTGTGCGGCCGGATACCGGATTAAATATTCTTGAAAGCCGGTTTTTAATGCCCCAGTCAAGAGAATTTGATCCTTTAAGAAAAAATCCTTCTGTTTTTTGGGGAATATCAGAATAAAACTTTTTAGCCTCTTTTATTTCATCTGCATCAGGCATTTCCCTCTCCTTTCTATATTATGTTTTTTTACCGCAAACCATTAAGAACACAGAAAAATCAAAAGGTTTAAACCTCAGGCCAACTCATGCCTGTGGAATGTTTTTTATTGTGAAAAAAATAAACCGTTTGACCCAGGAGTTTGCGTGGGTTCCTGTGATTATAAAATCATTACTTTTTTACAAGTAACTATAATATATTATTACATAAAACAAATCAATAAATAATAGCGAATATCATTGATTTATTCCCTTACGCCTAATGGTTCATGCTGCCTGCGGTGGTGTTTTATTCCTCGCTCATTGGGGCGTTCAATGGTTTTGAAGATACCCTGCTGTTTGCGCGGGATAGTTTATTGAGACAATGAGACACCTTTTACACCTTTTGCATTCTTAGCGATTTATAGTGCGATTAATATGAAGATTTCGAATATTTTATAGATATCATATTAATTTTTCACGTAATTTACCCAATAAATCCATAGAATTTATTGGACGGGCAAAACATGCTTTAGTGTGAGACCTTTGAAAAATGCTCAATTTTGTTTAAGTTCAAGGAAGGCGAAAATTTCAACCACCCCGGTACCCTCTGCCGGAGCTACGGGGCAGTTAATCCGTGGAAAGTCAAGTAAAATTTTGGGGTATATTATACCCAAAAATAATTACTGATTTCCGTTTCTACTAACTTATTAGTCGAGCATTTTTATTGCTCCTTTA
>Ga0208648_1000121_pt1 | contig 85051 bp, 77 predicted proteins | sample AntAceMetag02UKL_FD_184772 | JGI IMG/M metagenome (GOLD analysis project Ga0208648, IMG submission 184772) | Saline lake microbial communities from Ace Lake, Antarctica - Antarctic Ace Lake Metagenome 02UKL (SPAdes) (version 2) | ecosystem: Environmental > Aquatic > Non-marine Saline and... | reverse complement strand
GCGTGAGATTGATTTCAACCTCTTTGAGTGATTTGTATCCACATATTTTGATTCGGGTAATCATGGTCTACACCTATTCACCAGCAATTTTAGTGTAAGTATCGGTCCTCTATTATCTTTCCCTAATGGGCACATAATCTCTCTTTTGAGGCCCGGTGTAGATCTGCCTTGGGCGGTAGATTTTCCATTTGGGATCGTCCGCGCTTTCTTTCCACTGGGCGATCCAGCCGGGCAGGCGCCCGATGGCAAACATGACCGGGAACATGTTGAGGGGAATGCCGATGGCCCGCAGTAGAATGCCCGCGTAGAAATCCACGTTGGGGTAGAGGTTGTGATCAATAAAGTAGCTGTCTTTCAACGCCACCTCTTCCAGTTTCTTGGCAATGGGCAGGAGGGGGTCTTCCCGGTGTAGCTTTTCAAGTACTTTGTTGCACACCTTTTCGATGATGCGGGCCCTGGGGTCGAAGGTTTTGTAGACCCGGTGCCCGAAACCCATCAGCCGAAAGGGATCGTTTCGGTCCTTGGCCCGGGCAATGAAAGGCGCTGTATCCCCGCCGTTGTCGTATATCTGCTGAAGCATCTCAATCACCGCCTGATTGGCCCCGCCGTGAAGGGGTCCCCATAATGCCGATATGCCGGCGGAAATGGCGGCGTACAGGTTGACCCGGGCGCTTCCGACGGCTCGGACCGATGAGGTGGAACAGTTCTGTTCATGGTCCGCGTGCAGGATCCAGAAGACATTCAGTGCATCCACCAGGTCCTCGTCAATGACATAGGGTCTTACCGGCGAGTCAAACATCATGTTCAGGAAATTGGCGCAGTAGGATAGGTCGTGCCGCGGGTATACTACCGAATGGCCCAGGGAAATCCTGTAACTCATGGCCGCCAGGGTCCGGACTTTGGACAGAAGCCTGGCAAAGGTGATGTTAATTTCCTCTTCCTCGCTCCGTTCTCGAAGGCTGGGGTAAAACGCCCTCAGTGCGTTGATCATGGAGGAGAGCATGCCCATGGGGTGCGATCCTCTTGGATAATTTCCAAAAAATGAGCGCATGTCCTCGTGAACCAGACTGTGGTCGTTCAACCGCATGGAAAAGCGCTGCAGTTCCTCGTATGTGGGTAGCTCCCCATTGATCAAAAGATAGGCTGTTTCCCTGAAAGTGGAATGGTCGGCCAATTGTTCCACGGGTATTCCCCGGTATCTTAAAATCCCTTCCTCACCGTCCATGAAAGTGATGCTGCTCTGACATAAGCCGGTATTGCCGCAGCCGGGATCCAGGGTGATCAGCCCGGTTTCAGCGCGTAATCGGGTGATGTCAATCGCCTTTTCCCCTTCACTTCCGGTGATCAGGGGAATTTCATATGCTTTTCCATCAATGATTAATTGTGCGGTGTCGCCCATGTTTTTTCACTCCTCGTTTAAAGCTTGGGTGTTTTTGGAACCCAGAGCTGTTCTTATCATGTGTTACAGTCTGATTGTATGGTGAATTATGGATTGCGTCAAGGGCAGCGTTTTCTTGGAAGTTGATAAAAAACTTTCTGTGCAGCGCTTTCGAGGGATGGATTTTGAAATGAATCAGGGAAATCTTGACCCTTTTTTACCTTTTGAATATACTGGTTTTCATAAAGCCTTTATTTGTGTCAGTATCCTTGCGTGCGAGTGAATTGTGATCGAGCTGTCTAACATTACCAAGACCTTCAATATGGGCAAGGCCAATGCCTTTGAGGCCCTGAAGGGCATTGACCTGACCATCAAGATGGGTCGGATGACGGTATTCAAAGGACCCAGCGGTTCCGGCAAGACCACGCTTTTGAGCATTATCGGGTGTATGTCGAGGCCCACGTCCGGAAGGATTATGGTGCAAGGCCGTGAGACAACCAGCCTACCGGAACGATTTGCCGCCGGGATTCGCAGGGATACCTTTGGCTTCATCTTTCAGGATTACAACCTGATCAGGGGCATCACCGTGCTGGAAAATATCATGATTCCCGTCTATCCCACGGGAAGAAAGCATGCGGCGGTGAAAGAAAAGGCTCAGGATCTGATTCGGCGACTCAATATGACGCCCAAGACCCATGAAAAGGTGGAGAACCTCTCCGGCGGCGAAAAGCAACGGGTGGCCATTTCAAGGGCGCTGATCAACGATCCTTCCGTCATCATCGCCGATGAGCCCACGGCCCATCTGGATACGGCATTGTCCAGGCAGTTTATGGCGCTCATGGTCGGGTTTAAAAAGGAGGGAAAGACCATCCTCATCGCCAGTCATGACCCCCTGGTGTCCGGGTATGAGGGGGTGGACCGCGTTGTGGATTTAAGGGACGGTGAAATCGTGGAAAATGGGGTCGAAAAGTGATCCTGAATCCCGGTATCATAGCCCTGATATCGGCCTCACTGCTCGTGTCGGCCTTTGCCGCCTATGCGTCTTTTACGGGTATTTGGATTATCCGGTCCTGGGATCTTAAAAGCGGCACCCGCACCCAACTGAATCTTGAGCGGAAAACATACCTTGTCTCTGTCATTTTTGCCTACGTGTCGGCCTTTCAACTGCTGTCCCTCTTCATGTTCATCTACACGGCAGAGCATATCCACACCCTTTTTGTGGGAGCCATGTGTGCCGCCGGCAGCCTCAACGCCGATGGTTACGGTTATCCCACATTGATGTTAAAAGGGTTGAATTTTGTTTTATGCGGACTGTGGCTCGTGGTCAATTACACGGACAACCGGGCCGTGGACTACCCCTTGATCCGGTTCAAATACAAATTCCTTCTCATTATCACCGGACTTCTTTTCGTGGAAGCTTTTTTTCAAATCAGCTATTTTACCGGTCTGAAGGTGGATATTATTACGTCGTGCTGTGGGGCGCTTTTCAGTGAAGATACGAAAGAAATCGGGGGGCAGATCGCTTCCCTCCCTTCAGGGCCCACCATGATTCTATTTTTTCTGACCCTTGTCCTGACCCTTCGGATCGGCATACACTTTCTGGTAACCGGCAGGGGGGCACGCTGGTTCGCCGGATTTGCCACCTGGGCGTTGATCCTTTCGGTGGCATCGCTTGTGTCGTTCATCTCCGTGTATTTCTACGAACTGCCGACACACCATTGCCCTTTCTGTCTGCTGCAGAAAGACTACCACTACATCGGCTATGCCCTCTATCTGTCGCTTCTGCCGGCCGGCATCTGTGGTGCCGGCGTGGGTGTGCTGGCGCGGTTTTCCACACAGGTATCCCTCAAGAGGATTATCCCCGTTCTGCAGAGGCGCCTTTGTGTCCTCTCCATGAGTGCTTATGTTGTGTTTATGATCATATCGTTGTATCCTATGCTTTTCTCGGATTTTGTCTTGGAATCACATTTGATGAGGGTTCCCGAAACCGTCCCGTGGGCCTTATATTGGGATGTCAGGGCATGAAAGAATCAAACCGAAAATATCTGTCTAAAAAGGGGATTCTTCTCCTGTTTGCAGCCCTTTTACTGGGGGTGGTGACAGGACTTTTCCTGAAAGGATCGGATAAGGAGACAAAAGAGGGGGTTGAATCCGCCAAAATTGAGGTCTCTGAGGGTTCCGGTGTGCTCGTCCATGTTTGCCCCATGAACTGTGTTCCTCCCATGGATAAGGCGGGAAAATGCCCCATTTGTGGTATGGAACTGGTCCCGTTACGCCTGGGGTCCGAGATGGACAAGGCCGGGCCGTCCCGGTTGAAACTGACGCCTGAGGCCATCGAACTGGGTTCGATTCAAGTAGCACCGGTGGTGCGAAAGCCTGTTGATGCTCAGGTGAAGCTGTTCGGGCAGATCGACTACGACCCGGCCCATATGAGCTATGTTACGACCTTCATGCCCGGCGTTATCGACCGTATATACGTCAAGCGGGCAGGGCAGTTTGTGCGGTGGGGCGATCCCCTGTTTGACATCTATTCATCCGATTTGCTGGAAACCCAGCGCCAACTCATCGGAGCCATGAAATTCGTCCCCAGTTTCCTGGCTTTTCAGCGAGGGCTTCCCCATGTGGCCATAGAGTCCCCGGTACAGGGAAGGAAAAAACCTGAATCCGGAAAAAGATCCCCCGAGGAAGCAGCCGCTCTCAGAACCATCAACGCCATTCGACATAAACTCCTGATTATGGGGCTGCCCAAAAGAGACATCGACGAATTGATGAAGGTGGGAGATCCCACGGGCATCGCCACGCTTTACGCCCCCATGTACGGGCAGGTGGTGGTTCAGAACGCCTTTGAAGGGACCTATGTGAACAGGGGGGCGCCCATCTTTACACTGGCCGATCCACAGCACGTCTGGGCCAAATTGGAAGCTTATGAGTCGGACTACCCCTGGATCAGGAAGGGCCAGAACGTGACGTTTGAGACAGAGGTATACCCCGGGGAGCGCTTTCGCGGGAAAATCGTCTATGTTGATCCGGTTTTCGATCCCACAACCCGTACCTTCAATATCGGTGTGATCTATCCGGATCGGGGCGGGCGCCTGAAAGCCGGCATGCTGGTCCGGGCCGTGATTCATGCCCGGCTGCGTACCGACGGAAAAGTGCAGGGAAGAGGGGATAAAGCAGATTCCGGGTCCCTGGTCATTCCGCTGTCAGCCCCTCTTATCACCGGGAAACGGTCTGTGGTCTATGTGACCGTGGCGGGTGAAGCGGGCGTTTTTGAGGGCAGGGAGGTGGTTCTGGGGCCCAAGGCCGAAAACCATTACGTGGTGCTGGAGGGGCTCAAGGAGGGAGATCAGGTGGTGGTCAACGGCAATTTCAAAATAGACAGCGCCGTTCAGATTCTGGCAAGGCCCAGTATGATGGATATGGAAGACGGCCATTTGGCAACCGGCTATCACAGGCCCGGTAGTTCGGAGAGGATGGATTCGGATTACAAAACACGACGGCTTAAGAGCCGCATGGAGAGCCTCGAACCGGGAGCGGGAAAAGAGCCTGTTTCATCTGAAGACACGGAAAAAATTGTAGGCCGTCGAGAAAGGCAGCGGCGTGATGGCATCAGCCGTCGAAAACCGGGAACCTATGGCGACAACACCAGGCCGTTGTCGCAAAGACGCATCCAATAGGGCGTAGCGGTTTCCGGTTGGAACGCTGCAAACCGGCAACCGGTATCAATGGCCCTTTCGGCACGACCCATGAGACACCGCGTGCATACATCTGACCCTATGAACGATCATCCGCCCTCAGAAATTAAATCAGGCAAACCTACCCGTTCTTCTCTGACAGAGACCGGTCTTCAGTTCCTCCTTAAGAAAAAAATCATCACATTCCTCATCATCCTTCTGGCCGTGGGATGGGGCATCCTGGTATCGCCCTTTGACTGGGATCTGGGAGGGCCCTTCCGGGACCCGGTTCCCGTTGATGCCATTCCCGACATTGGGGAGAACCAGCAGATTGTGTTTACCCAGTGGCCCGGGAGGTCTCCTCAGGATGTGGAGGATCAGATCACCTACCCTCTGACGGTCTCTTTGATGGGGGTTCCCGGCGTCCGAATTGTTCGCAGCTTTTCCATGTTCGGATTTTCATCCATCTATGTGATCTTCCGGGATGACACCGATTTCTACTGGAGCAGGTCCCGTATCCTCGAGAAACTGAACAGCCTGCCGGATGGGGAATTGCCGGATGGGGTCAGGCCTGCCATCGGCCCGGATGCTACAGCCATGGGCCAGGTTTTCTGGTACACTCTGGAAGGGGCAACCGAGAAGGGCCGCCCCACGGGGGGGTGGGACCTGCATGAACTGCGGACGGTCCAGGACTGGTATGTGCGATATGCCCTAATGAGCGTGGAAGGCGTGAGTGAGGTGGCCTCTGTCGGGGGGTTTGTACAGGAGTACCAGGTGGATATGGACCCTGATCTCATGCGGATCTACAATGTGAGCCTCAACGAAATCGTCGATGCGGTCAGAGGCGCCAACCGGGATGTGGGGGCCCAGACCCTGGAAATCAACCGGGTGGAATACCTGGTTCGGGGGGTCGGTTTCATCAAAGGCCTGGAGGATCTGGAAAATGCCGTGATCAAACTTCAAAACGGTGTCCCCGTTTTCGTGCGGCAGGTGGCCAGGATTACCCTGGGACCGGCAGCACGTCAGGGGGCGTTGGACAAAGGGGGGGCTCAAACCGTGGGAGGCGTCGTGGCGGTCCGCTATGGCGACAACCCCCTTGCCGTCATTGAACGTGTCAAGGCCAAAATCCGGGAGATCTCGCCGGGGATGCCCAGAAAGACCCTGTCTGACGGTACGGTGAGCCATGTTTCAATCGTCCCTTTTTACGACCGGAGCCAGCTGATCAATGAAACCCTGGATACCCTTCGAATTGCCCTTTCAAACGAAATCCTGATCACCATCATTGTTATCCTCGTTGCGGTCTTTCATCTGGGCGGTTCCCTTTTGATCGCCGGACTGCTGCCCCTTTCGGTGCTCATGTGCTTTATCGGCATGAAGGTCTTCGGGGTCGATGCCAATATTGTGGCCCTTTCGGGCATCGCCATTGCCATCGGCACCATGGTGGATATGGGGATCATCGTCGTGGAAAATATCCTGAGACACCTTCGCGGCGCAGATTCCGGGGAGGCTCGCACCCAAGCGATTTTAAAGGCTGTAAAAGAAGTCAGTGGGGCAGTACTGACGGCGGTTTCCACCACCATCGTCAGTTTTCTGCCGGTGTTTGCCATGGAAGGGGCTGAGGGGAAACTGTTCAGGCCCCTGGCCTTTTCCAAGACCTTCGCGCTTTTTTCATCTCTTGTGGTGGCCCTGGTCTTGATTCCGCCGCTGGCCCATCTGTTGTTCTCCAACAGGCTGGAGAAAAAGCGGTACGGCTGGATCATTCACGAGGCGTTCATTTATCTGGGCGGTCTTCTAGGCATACTGGTGGATTGGCGGTTGGGTCTTTGTGTGGCCCTCATCGGGGTTTACAATGTGCTGAAACCTCGAATTCCGGAGCGGGCCAGGGGCCGGACACGCGTGGCGGTGAATGTGGTAATCGCCGTGGGGGTTGCGGTTGTATTGGCCCGATACTGGATGCCCCTGGGCCTGGAAAAGGGGCTCATTAGAAACCTTGCCTTTGTCTTTCTGATGATGGGTGGCATTCTGGGTATCCTTCGTCTGTTTTATCATTTCTACAGCCGAATCCTGCTGTGGTGTCTGGACCATAAGAAGATTTTTCTCATGCTTCCCCTGGGCACGCTGTTAATGGGAGGGATGATCTGGCAGGGCTATGAAACCCTTTTTGGATGGCTGCCCGGGGGGCTCAACCGATCAGCGCCCCTGACCTTTGTGGCCCAACGGTTCCCGGGTCTTGAAAGCGAGTTTATGCCGCCTTTGGACGAGGGGTCGTATCTTTTCATGCCCACCACCATGCCCCATGCGTCCATCGCCGAGGTCCTGGATATTTTACAGAAACAGGACGTGGCCATCGGCGCCCTTCCCGAGGTGAAAACGGTGGTGGGTAAACTGGGCAGAGCTCAGAGCCCGCTCGATCCCGCACCGGTTTCCATGATCGAAACCCTGGTCACCTATAAACCCAAATATCTCGTGAACGAGAAGGGGAAAACCCTTCGCTTTAAATTCGATGCGTCTGAAACGGGCCTTTTCCGCAATCCCCAAGGGGTCCCCTTGTTGGCGCCGGACAGGTTGCCGTATCGGGTGAGGGGCCGTTTTCCGCGGGATGAAAAATTTCGCTTGATTCCTGACGCCCAAGGCCATCCCTTCAGGTTATGGCGCCCGCCACTGGATCCGGACCTCAATGCAGGGCGAAAGGCCTGGGGCGGTATCAAAAAGCCCGATGATATCTGGGATGCGCTGGTCAAGGCCGCCCAGGTGCCCGGTACTACTTCCGCAGCGAGGCTTCAGCCCATATCGGCACGCATGGTGATGCTCCAGAGCGGTATACGCGCCAGCTTGGGCATCAAGGTGACGGGTCCCGATCTTGAGACCATCCAGCGGGTTTCCGTGAACATGGAACATATCATGCGGGATATTCCCAGCGTGGATCCCAGAACGGTCATCGCAGACCGGGCCGTCAGCAAACCCTATCTGGAGATTAATCTTGACCGTCAGGCCCTGGGCCAGTACGGGATCAGCGTGGCGCAGGTTCTGGATGTGATCGAGTTTGCCATCGGGGGCAGAACCATCACCACCACGGTTGAAGGAAGGGAACGGTACCCGGTGCGGGTTCGATACGTTCGTGAACTGAGGGATGATCTGGAAGCCCTCGGTAAAATCCTTGTCCCGGCCCCTGACGGCACGCAGATCCCGCTCACCCAGGTGTCGGACATCATTTATATTCGGGGACCCGGTGTGATCAAAGCCGAAGATACGTTCCTTGTGGGATACATTTCTGTTGACAAAAATCAGGGCTATGCGGAAGTCCAGACCATAAACGAGGTGAAAGAACGCCTGAAGGAAGAGGTGGAGAGTGGTGGTCTTCAGATCCCCAACGGGGTCAGCTATGCCTTCACCGGAACTTACGAAAACCAGCAGCGGGCTGAAAAGCGCCTGACCCTTATTCTGCCTTTGGCCCTCTTAATTATTTTTGTGATCCTTTACCTCCAGTTTAATTCGGTGGCCACGACTGCTACGGTTTTTTCCGGAATCGCCGTGGCCTGGTCAGGAGGGTTTATCATGATATGGCTTTATGCCCAGCCCTGGTTTCTCGATTTTTTCCTGTTGGGTACCTCCATGCGGGAACTGTTTCAGGTTCATTCCTTCAACCTGAGCGTGGCCATATGGGTGGGCTTCCTGGCCTTGTTCGGCATTGCATCCGATGACGGCGTGGTGATGGCCACCTATCTGGATGACGCGTTTAAAGAGCAGAAAAGTTCAGACACAAACGTTTCCGAAATTCGAAAGCTCACCATGGAGGCCAGCCTCAAAAGGGTACGCCCCTGCCTTATGACCACCGCCACCACCCTCCTGGCCCTCATTCCGGTGCTCACATCAACCGGGAGAGGTTCCGATATCATGATCCCCATGGCTATTCCCTCATTCGGGGGTATGGCGCTGGAGGTGATCACCATGCTGGTGGTACCGGTGTTGTATTGTGCCGTTAAGGAGTATCAGCTGAAAAACGCAGTAAGCGGTTAACGATTGGCCTCAAAGGTGGGAGTGTTACTATTTGGCCAGGCAGGCTTTCTTCCCCAACTCCGAGAGCACTTTCACATTTTGAACGATTTTTTCCGAATAGCCATTGCTTTCAAGAAACCCGTCCGGGCATTCTTTATTGCATTGATCGGCCAGATCCAGAAACCCATTCGCATGCCTGGCGGTGGCACAGGTATCGCCCCGGATCGAGTAAGTTCTGGCTTTACCAAGGTTCTGCCGGAGCTTTTTCAGGAGGGCTTCGCATTGTAACTGCTGTGCGTCATTTTTCCATTTGAGGGGCACGGGTTTTTTTTTGGGCGTATCGGATTTTTTCTTGGGATGTTCCTTGATAGTCCACGGCCGGTCTTCTTTGGCGCTTCCCTGGGGCTTCTTGAGGCTTTTGTTGGAGTTCGAAGCCTTTTTTGGCGCCACAGCTTTTATTTTTTTCTGATCATCCTTCGCAGTTGCCTTCTCGGCTTTTTCTTTCCCTGCAGGATCCAAGGCATCTTCGGATTTGTCTTCGAGAATCTTTTTGGCTTCTCCGCCGGTGGCTTTTTTAAGGTCTTCAGCCGCCGCTTCTTTATCCGTTAACTGAACGTCTGTTTCTGACCCGGATAACGGATCCGGCCCCGCCGGACTCAAAGTCACCACCCATAAAACCATCACGCCAAAAAGAAATGCCCTCATGAACCAACCCTCCGAAAACCCGGAAATTCATCGTCATCTGAAATTTGTTTTGTCAGATTCTGAGTAAGAAGCTTAAGGGGGTGCCTTTGCTAATGTCAAGAAAAAAGGCAGAGTCATTTGGCTCTGCCTTTCCGGTTAAACGAGTTTTAGTGTCATCTAATTTCCACGAGTTTGCGTTGTGGTGCCTCCTCCACTGGTGCCGGTTGAACCTTGTCCTTTACTTCCTCGGTTTTTGTCGCCTCCAGCGTAAACGAAGGATGAAAAACCAATCACAAAGGCTATCATCAGTACCAAAACTTTTTTCATAACATGTCCTCCTTTGATTTTAAATTTCAAGCAATTATTTTTTCTGCAACTGAAAATCCGTAAAAATTTGGAAAAAGGGTAACACTTCTCCTGTTCGGATGAGTGTTACCATGAAATCCCACCAGAAATAATGCTGTCTATAAAACCACCTCCTTTAAATGGGTTGCGTTGTTTTGTCTCTGTCTAATCCGCCAGTTCTTCCCGAACAGCTTCCAGCAGTCTGGGGACGGCACTTTTTACCGGTGGTGAAAGGGCCATGGACCACTCTATCACCGCCGGTTCAACACCCAGGACCAGCACTTCGGGCGGGGTTTTACATCCGGCCAGGGTCAATACGCTCCTGAGGTCAAAGCCGTGCAGGGAACCGATACAGGAATTGCCGGTGCACTGATCCATGGGGACCCGGTAAATGGTTCCGGGAGCGCCATTCCCTTTCATGGCATCCATTACGATGACCCGGTCCGCTCTTTCAAGGGCGGGGAGCGCGTCCAGGATAGCGGTACCCACATCCTGGACTTCCACGTTCCCGAGGCTTTCATCCAATAATGCTTGAGCTGCGTGCACCCCCACCCCTTCATCGCCCAGAAGCAGGTTGCCCAGGCCCAGAACAAGGGTGCTTTTCTGCGTTGTTTCCACGGTTCAAGCCGTCCCGTTCGATGGACCGGTGTGCACTACGACCGGCTCACCGTCGGGTCGCATCATATGTACCGCGCAGGACAGGCACGGATCAAAAGAGTGGATAACCCTCAGTGCTTCTATGGGTTCATTCTCATTTTGAATGGGAATTCCCATCAGGGCCTGTTCCATGGGACCATTGACGCCGTCACTGTCCCGTGGTGAGGCATTCCAGCACGTGGGCGTGATAATCTGGTAATGATCAATCTTTTTCTCGCGGATGCCCACCCAGTGCCCGAGGGCGCCCCGGGGGGCTTCCGTGAGGCCGATGCCGGTGGCATTTTTGGGTACGGCATAGTTGTCATATACTTTTCCCCCAGGCGTCAGCTCGTTGAGCCAATCACTCATGGCCTGGCCAATTTTCAGGGTTTCCTGGGCCCGTGCCATATGGCGATCCATTACGGATACCCCCTCCCGGTAGTCCTCATTTATCCACATCCTTGCCAGGGGACCCACCTCAAAGGGTTGTTTTCCATAACGGGGCGCCTTGAGCCATGAATAGGCGGTATCTTTGCTGTGGGGATCAACAGGATCTGTTGATCCGTTGGAAGGATTCAACTGATCCGTGGCATCATTATACCATGAATATTTCACCGATTCCGTTATGTTGTTCGTATCCATGGCTTTCGATACTCCCTCGACCTCGGCAATCCCGCCACGCAAAAGCTGGCTGCTGCCGGTGACATCATCCAGGTCAAATACCCCATAGGCCAGAAGTTTCTCGCATCCCTGTCCAATGCCGTAATAGTCTCCATATACGGAAGCAAGAGCCGCCACATCCGGGATATAGATGTTGCGGGTGAAATCCAAAAGCCAGTTCAAATGCTTTTGAAAATCGTTGATAAGATTTTTTTTGGGTACAGCGGTAAATCCCCCGGGGATGTAGGTGTGAGGAGAGGGCATTCTGCCACCGAATATGGAACCCATTTCGTGGGCGCGCCGGCGGGCCTCAATGGCTTGTACCAGATGCCCTCCGACCCCTTCCAAACCCCCTCTCATGTCCACATCCCATGCGGGGGTCCAAGGGGCACTGTCGGGTCCGTGAATATAATCCAGGGAAGCCAACAGGTAAAAATGGAGGATATGGGACTGCAGGAAATTTGCTCCCAGAACCAGGTTGCGCAGAATTCTTGCATCCGTCGGGGGAACAATGCCCCCGGCCGCATCCAGCGCCTTCACGGCGGCCATTCCATGGGAAACCGGGCAGACCCCGCAGATCCGTTCTGTGATAACCGGCGCATCCCAGGGGTCGCGACCTTTCAACAGGGTTTCAAATCCTCTAAACAGGGTCCCTGTGCACCGGGCGTCAACAACCTGTAATTGATCATTCACATTGTCAATGGTCACTTCTACCTTCATATGTCCTTCAATCCGTGTCACCGGATCCATTACGGTGATTTTTGCCATTGGAACCTCCTTCATGTGTCGTTATTATGTTCAGACAACAGACGTTCAACGGGCCCATGAGAAAAGCCTGGCGGGCCTAGTCGTCATCGTCTTTTTCTTTTTTATCCTTTTTCTTCTCGTCTTCCTTGTCTTCGTCTTCCTTCTTGTCCTCTTCTTCATTATCGTGGCCTTCCCCGTCATAAAAAGGGGAAAATTTATCGGGGAATCCCTTCTCCGTACACCCGATGCAGATGGCATTGGCCCCGATACACCAGTTGGTGCCGCTGTTCCAATATCGGCTGTAACAGTCCGCCTTGGTCTCCGGTCCTTTGCACCCCACTTCTTTCAAACAGCGGCCGTCAATACCGAAGGTCTTTGCCTCATCTTTCTCTTTTCGAGGGCATCGATCATGGATTTTTCTTCCGAAAAAGGCTTTCGGTCTTCCGTCTGAATCCAGACTGGGGGACTCCCCGGCCAGGAGCTGGGCGATGGTACCGACAACCCAATCCGGATGGCTGGGGCACCCCGGAATGTTGATGGTGGGTACACCGGCGATTTGACCAACGCTTTGTATCCCCGTGGGGTTGGGGTCTCCCGCAGGCATCCCGCCAAAACTGGCGCATGTTCCGATGCACAGGACCGCCGCCGCTTTCGGCGCCAGATCTTTTACGGCTTCCATGGCGGTAACTTCCCGCCCATCTTCCGTCCAGAGCATGCAGGTTCGCCCACCGAAGGCGGTGGGAATGCCGCCATCCACAGCCAGGACAAATCCGCCTGCCGTGGCACTCCTCAACTCCGCCACCGCCAGATCACCTGCCGCCCCCATGAGGTTGGGATGAAAAGCCAGATCAATGGTGTTGATAAGAAGATCGGCCACGTTGGTGGTTCCCTTGTTGTTGCTGAAGAGGTTGGCCAGGGAGACGGTGCAACCGGTGCAGTTGGCGCCGTTGAGCCAGATGATGGGAGGACCACCCCCGGCCGCCAAGGCCTTTTCCAATTTCCCCAGAACCGACAGGTTCAAACCCAGGACCGCTGCCGAGCCGATACAATACTTCATGAAATCACGTCTGCTGACATCCTTCATGACATCCTCCTTTCGTCTTTCTATTCAAGTAACTGTTTTTTTTAAACGTCGTTTCCAAAACGTCAGACAGGCATCGAGGCCCTAAGCCTATTGAACGTCAGGCCCTTAGCGCAAAAAAAGGCCTTTTGGTATAAATGCCAAAAGACCTTGTCAAGATTTTCTTTCGGCAGCCCGGCTGTCATGGCCCTGCGGCTTTAGACCCGTGGTTTTGCGTCACCGCCTTTCAGCGGTTTTGCCTGTATTTCACGCTCTGCGTAGCCCCTGATGAATAGATCCGCTTTTGTTCAATATCGTCTGTAGTGCGTTATCAATCAGAAGTGTCTTATCCAAAGCAAAGATCATGCCATTCTTTTGGGGTTATGGTAACTATATGAAATATTTATGATATCCATGATTTATAAAAAAATATTGCAATTTTCTTTATCATCGTTTTACACTGAAAGGCCCATAAGTGTATCTTTTGATTAATCAGGTGATAAAGGTTTTCCATGAAAAATTCTATTCCGATCGATTATTACAAGGAAATCTTTGAAACCATCGATGATGCCCTGATGGTTGTGGGTCCGGACGGCACCATCCTGGTGGTCAACGCTGCCATGGAGCGCCTTTCCGGTTATACCAAGAAAGAGTTGCTGGGGGCCTCCTGCACCATTTTGAACTGCGATGCCTGCGATTTGATTGTATCCGAATCAAAAGAAAAATGGTGTGTGCTTTTTGAAACCGGGAAGATGAAAGGCAAACGTTGCCTGATGACGAAAAAGGATGGTTCCTACGCATCGGTTATACAGGATGCCTCTCTTTTGAAAGACAGTTCCGGAGAATTGGTCGGTGCTCTGGGCGCTTTTAAGGATGCATCCGAAATAGACAGGAAAGATCAAAAAATTCAAGAGCTGTCGAAAGTCGGGGACATCAGCAGCGGTTTTCACGGTATGGTGGGCAAGAGCAATTCCATGAAGCGTATCTACCACCTGGTGGAACAGGCCGCGGAAAGCGATGCGCCGGTTGTGATCCATGGAGAAAGCGGCACTGGAAAGGAGCTTGTGGCCCATGCCCTTCATGAACTGGGAAGAAGACGAAATGGACCTTTTGTTCAGTTCAACTGTGCCGCTCTCAATGAGTCGCTTCTGGAGAGCGAGCTTTTCGGGCATACCAAGGGGGCCTTTACCGGCGCTTTCAGGCATCGAATGGGCCGTTTCGAGGCGGCACAGGGTGGGGATATCTTTTTAGATGAGATCGGCGAAATGCCCCTGGGAAGCCAGGTCAAATTGCTGAGAGTGTTGGAAAGCAACCAGTTCGAAAGGGTGGGTGATCATCGATCCATTCGTGTGGATGTTCGTGTCATCACGGCAACCAACCGGGATCTTTCCCACATGGTATCCCAGGGCACTTTTCGCCACGACCTTTTTTTTAGAATCAATGTGCTTCCCATCCATCTGCCCCCCCTACGGGAAAAAAGCGAGGACATCCCCCTCCTGGTGGTGGCCATCATAAAGGCATTGAACAAAAAGACCCAAAAAGCGTTGAAGGGTGTCAGTCCCGACGTCATGAAAGACTTTATGGCGTATGGTTGGCCCGGCAATATTCGGGAATTGAAAAGTGCTCTGGAGTACGCCTTCGTGGTGACCGAATCGGGCGTCATCCAAAGGGAGAATCTACCGTCCTTTTTTCCCAGGGCCGATGAGAGCGCCACGCCTGAAAAAAAGTTGGCCCCCGGGAGAGACAACCTGGCCCAACCGGATCAAAAAACGGCCCTGCTGGAGGCGTTGCGTCTGAGTGGGGGCAACAAGACGGAGGCTGCCAGATTGCTTGGGGTCCATCGCATGACGGTATGGAATCGAATGAATAAATACGGCATTAGTATTACGAGCCGGTTTGACGAATAGATTTAATTTGCTGTTTCTTTTTTGACATCCTGAAAAAAGATTTTTCCCTGCCATGGAAAAGAATTTTCAAAAAAGATATTCAAACATCATCAAGGTGGGTATCTTTGTTCTGGTGGTTTTTTCCTGTGAGGCCGTTATTATGGCTTCCATAGTGCCCCTGTTCCAGCCCTCTTTATGGGGGTTGATCTTCCTGGACTCCGGCATCCTGATCATCCTCTTGCTTCCGGGGTTTTATTTTTTCCTGTACCGACCCATGGAGAGGCAGATGCGAGAGCGTAGACGCCTTAGCAACGCGCTCCAGGAAGCCGTTGAAGAGGTACGCAGGATCTGCAAGAACCTGAGGCCTCCCATTCTGGACGACCTCGGTATCTTAGCCGCCATTTCCTGGTTCTGTCGTGAGTTCATGAACATTTACCATAACATTCGTGTGGAAATGGAAACCCTGTTAGAGGAAGAAGAGGTTCCCCGTGATTTAAAGATATCCATTTTCAGGGTGTTGCAGGAGGCCTTCAACAATATTGCGAAACACAGTGGGGCCGACCTGGTGCGAGTGGTTCTTAAAAGGAGAGACAAATGGGTAGCGCTTTTGATCGAGGATAACGGGCACGGATTTGATGTGGAGGCGGCACTGGGGCCAAAAGATCCCGATACCGGTATGGGCCTGGCGAGCATGAAGGAGCGGGCAACCCTGTCAGGTGGGTCACTTGACATAGAATCCGCCCCCGGTGAAGGCACCCGTATCAGGGCGTCATTTCCTTCCGTGAAGTAGATTTACGACTCAACAAGGCCTTTTTCGATGGCATAGGCCGTGATGGCGGCCACATTGTGAAGGTTCAGCTTCCGCATCAGGTTGTAGCGGTGTTTTTCGACGGTTTTTGGGCTGATAAAAAGCAAATCGGCGATTTCTTTGTTTTTGTGGCCTTCGGCGATGAGCTTGAGCACCTCCCGTTCCCGCTGGGTAAGCGTATCATTCCATGCTGAGTTCTCAAGGGGTGTCTTTGCCCCCCCCCAGGTATCCTTCAATGACCTTTGCTGAAATGGCGGGACTGAGATACCGGTTTCCTTTCAAGGCACCCTTGATGGCTAGGGAGAGTTCCGCATGGGTGGCATCTTTCAGCACATATCCATCAGCGCCTGCCTGAAGGGCTGCATAGAAGTATTCCTCGGTTTTGTGAACCGTAAGGGTCAGCACTTTCGTTATGGGGAATTTGCTTTTGATCTCTTTAATGGCTTCCAGGCCATGCATCCTGGGCATGGACAGATCCATCAAAACAAGATCCGGGTCAAGTTTTTCAACACAGCTGACGGCCTCCCTGCCGTCAATGGCTTCACCAATGATCTCAAGCTCAGGGAATCGATGAGTGCCCTCACTATTACCACAAATGCTGTCATATGTAAAGATAGAAAGCTATAAGTCGGAAACCCCTTTTCACTTCCGGGGTTTTAGATATACGGTATTTCTAAATCGGATATACCGTATTCTCCCCATTTACATGCGAGCCTGTTGTTTGTAGATTTCGAGGCATGATGTAATTTTTTTGGCGTTATGCTCTCACGAGATTGTTTATTGACAAATTCTTCAAATAATTGTAAAATTTAACCAAGACAATCTATAATCTGAATTTCGCCTACCCGATTGCTCAGAATTAAGGAGGAAAGAGCATGAAAAGACTGTTCGCCTTTACGTTGATAGCTGTTGTGATGTTCACCGGAAGTGCAGTATTTGCCCAGATGTTGGGGAACCCGGCCAACCTCATCGAGAAAGGTCAAATCGATGTGGGCGTTGAGGGCGTCCTTTACACCAAACAGAGTTTTTCTGATTATACGCTGGGCAGATCGTATTCCAACGGCACAAGCGACTCCAGCAGGGTCGGCGCCGATTTTGAAAATGATGCGTTTTACATGGCCACCATTACCTATGGGGTCCTTGACCGGGTCAACGTATTTGCCAGGTTGGGGCTCGCCGACGGTGGCGACTGGCTTGATTATAAGCCGGGCAATAACTGGAAGGGAAAGCTGGAGAGTAATTTTGTGTGGGCTTTGGGGGCTAAATATGACGCAATCAAACTGGACAACGGTTTCGGCGTGGTAATGGGGGCTCAGTATCTGCGGTATGATAACCGGAAAGTGAACGACTGGCAAAGCCAGGAGACCGGCCGGTCAGCCGGCCAGCTCGGCTGGAGTACGAACGACAGCATCGATTACTGGCAGGCGGATTTTGTGCTCAGTACCCATTGGACCATAGGCGCTTTTACACCCTATGTGGGAGCCGGTTACAGCTGGAGCAAGGTTAATTATAACGGGAATTGGACCAGTCAGGATCCCCGGATCGGATGGGTTAAATATGACTCATCATTTGAAAACAGTAATAAATTCAGTGGTCTGATCGGATTTGATGTGGATCTGGGAGAGCATTTCAAGATCAATGCGCAGGGTACATTCGTCAGCCGTACGGCCGTGAGCCTGGGCCTCAGTTACTGTTTCTGATCATTATTTGCGTTCTGAATTGGAGGTGTAGTTAAAAAATACAGGTTTTTTCCACAACATCAAAATTCCAATATGCTGGGGGGTAGAAAATGGTCGGGAAAAAATGTTTTTTTGTTCTGATTGGCTTTCTTTCAATGTTGACCTTTTCACACGTCGTAATGGCGGTACCCTCTCCCCCTGTTATGAGTGTTATCGTCGCTGAAACCAGGGTGATCATCACCTGGAGTGAAGTGGGAGGTGCAACCGGCTATTTTTTCTCCTATGCCCCATCCCCCTATACCGGTCCCGGTTCCATCATCACCCTTGATCTGGGTATGGTCAACACGCTCTCCGCGGATCTCAGCCCCGGCGGTGCCTACTTTACGGGGGTACGGTCCCAGGATAGCACGGGGTTGAGTGTTTTCTCCAATATCGAAGAGGTCAAAATTGCAGAACAGGGCGCCCAGGGTTACCAGGTATTCGGCTTCAACGATTTGGGCATGCACTGTTACGATTCGGATTTTTCCGTATTCAGCATTCTTCCCCTTTTTAATGTGCTCCATGCGCAGGTGATCCGGAAAGGGTCCTCCCCTCAGATTTTGGGCGAATCCGTGAGCGTCAGTTATAAAGCTATGGCGGACAGCGCCGGATCCATCAATATTACCAGCGCGGGAAAAACCAATTTCTGGGACTATGTGCTCCCTCTTTTCGGTGCGGATCTCCCGGTGAATGAAGGGCTTCTGGGGGCGAAGATGCCCGGTGCCGGTAATCCGGCTCAGCCCTTTCACCTGAAATCCGAATTGCCAACCTGGTTTTCGGCGGAGGGGATCCCCATAACCGCTGTGGACGACAATCTCAAGATAAATTCATATCCCCTGATGATGGTCCAGGCGGTGCATACGGACACTTCGGAAACCGTCTCCGCTCTGCCCGTGGTGGTCCCCGCATCCGATGAGATGGCTTGCGGTGCGTGTCATAACACGGGAAATGAGGCGGCCAACCTGCCGGAGGTTCAATGGAGCGACAGCACGGATTTAACGGTTCAGTACAAAGAGAACATCCTGATCCTTCACGATTACAGGACGGGTACGGATCTGGTGAACAGCAAACCGGTGCTTTGCGCATCGTGTCATTACTCCCTTGCGCTGGACCTGGCACAAACCGGGCCGATGGGGCCTCAATTGTTCAACAAAACCATGTCCCGGGCCACCCACGGTTACCATGCGTCACGGATACTGACGCCGCCGGCCAGCGGCAATATCTGTTTTTATTGTCACCCGGGGGAGAAAACGAAGTGCGCCAGGGGTGCCATGGAGACGGCCGGGCTGGATTGTATGAACTGCCACGGAAATATGACTGCGGTGGGGCAGGCGGATCGCCGGCCCTGGATTGATCTTCCCAGGTGTGAATCGTGTCATACCGGGGATGCCGTCGGCAATATCGGTAATCAGATTATCGGGCGGACCACTTACACCGACAGCCCCAGCGTGGCCACCTTCATTATTGCGACCAACAAACGGTTTGCGGAAGAGACCGACACGCTTTATCGAAACAGCAAGGGGCATAACGGTGTTGCCTGTGAGTCGTGCCATGGCAGCCCCCATGCTATCTGGCCCACCCGGGAGGCCAACGACAATTTTACGGCAACAACGATCCAGGGCCACGACGGCATGATCGTCGAATGTACGGCCTGCCACGGGACCGGGTTGTCCCTTAATCTGGACGGTCCCCACGGTATGCATAATGTGAACAGCCAGGCCTGGGTTGATGAACATAAAGAATTTTTTGAGGATTCCCGACAGTCGTGCCAGGCATGCCATGGGATCACCGGAGACGGGACCATGATTTCCAAAGCCGCCGCAGATAGAACCTTTTCCGTGGAGGATGTGGGTACGGTCAATATTTTCAAAGGTACGGAGATCAACTGTGGGTTCTGCCACAAAAATGAGCTGGCTGAAGGTGACGGGGATTAGCCATTAAGAGAATTTCAACTTTCCGGAATTTCCGCTGGGAACTTACCTGATTGACGGTCTACTCTGTTTTGAAGGCAGGAATACGGTATTGTCCCTACTTGAATGCAGAGCCTGCAACGCTTAAAATAGACCAGACCAAATAGAATAAACGAAAAATATCATTAAACTGCGGACTACGGATAGTTGCCGATTGAATTTTTTGGACTTAGAACATAAGGAGAATTGCCATGGGGCGTAGAAGTTTTGATGTTGGGAACAGGCGGGATGCCTTTAAAAGATTTCTTCTTTTCGGGTTGGCGTTGTGGATGGGTGTTGCATTTGTCTCCGGAGCCCATGCGTTTACTTTGAATGTGACAGGCTCCGATGGAAAGCCGGTAACGTCTTATCGATGGCTTCTGGAAGAGGATAATACCAATCTGACGGTGCCCGGCGCCAACGTATCGGACAGTATCAGCAATTCGATCCATAACAGCTATACGCCGGTGGTCTTAAAAGGCACGGCCGGCGCCGCTTCTGTGGCAGTGGATATCCCTGCTTCCATGTTCGATGAGCGGTTCTACATTTCGGTCCTTCCCGCTGAAGGTTACGGTATGGCCGGCACCACCGTCAGTGTGGGGCAGGAAACCGTGAATCTTGTGGTGGAGGCGCTGCCCTGGCCTACGGCCCAGTTCTCCGTTTATGCTTTTCTGGATCACAACCTGATCAATGACGGCCCTGATCCCAATGAACAGGGATTGGGTGGCGCGGGTGTTTTTCTCTATGATTACGCCGGCCAGCTTTTCTATGATGTTTTCGGAAACCCTCTCGGAACCACCTATGTGTTGAACGCGGACGAAACCGTCCAGACAGATGAAACCGGAGCCCCAGTGGTTGATGTCATTGGAAACGGCGTTATTACAACCCTTACCCAATACGATTTTGACAGGGCCATGTATCCGGATCATCCGGACTATGACCCCAAGGCAAACCCCTATAATCTGCAAGTGGGAGAGGCCCTGGTAAAATACATTGTTCCCGGTAAATACGGTATCCGGCTCATTCCACCCGAGGAGGATGACGCCGGTGCGACCATGACCTGGACCCAAACCACCACCATCGAGGGGACCCCCACCATTGACGCCTGGGTTAAGGCCAACGAGCCCAAAGCTTTTGTGGAGGGGTTTGGCGCGGCCTTCTGGCATGCGGCATACGGCTTTGTGAAGTTGAGCCCGGCCAGTTCCCAATATAAAGGGCAGACCCTCAACATGCTGCCCTGGAATATCACGCCACCCCAGGGGACCGCATCCATAGAGGGGACCTTTCGAGTCAATCATTTCTCTCGGCCCCCGACCCTTCAGGGCTATTTTCCGGGACCACCGGTGAGTGATGCCTGGGTCGGTTTGAACGATCCCAACGCGCAGCCGGCTTTGACGCCGGCCGGACTCTACGCCGCCAAGTGCGATCCTAAAACAGGCTATTTCAAGATTGAAAACGTGCCGGCCGGCATCTATACCCTGGTCAACTGGGACGAACCCCTGGATATGCTCTTCGGGTTCAGGACCGTGACGGTTAAAGAGGGTGAAAAGCTGAATCTGGGCAATATCCTGGTTTTTCAGTGGTTTGGACATATCAGCGGAAAGATATTTTACGATACCAATCAGAATGGTTTTCCCGATGGGGATGAGTATGGTCTTGAGGGACAAGCCATGACGCTCCGCTTCCGGGACGGCACCATATACCAGGGCACGGGCACCAATGCGAATGGTGAATACTCCTTTTCCGAGGTGTTTCCATTTTTTAAATGGCTGGTTCTTGAGGTGGATTTTGCAAGATTTAAAGCCACGGGGATGACCTCCGTGGTGGATTATGGCGGAGAGGTTTTTCCTGATGAAGGCTGGGCCTGGCCTTCACGGGATGAACTCTATCCCCAGCCCCAGAGTGTGGGGCATCCCCCCACCGCTGAAATCATCAACCCCAATACGGGCAACAACCTTTCCCGTACGGAGACAGGCGAGGTCCTGACTCAGACCACCCAGACCTTTCTGGGCCAGTACAACGAGGTGAACTGGGGTAAGACGGACTATGGTGAAGGTGAGAACGGGGGCATATCGGGGATCGTCTACTACGCCACCACCCGGGCATCGGATGCACCCCGGTTGGATACGGCGGAACCGTGGGAACCGGGCATACCGCGAGTGCGGGTGAACCTCTATCAGGATTCCAACAAGGACGGGGTCATCGATGATCTTCCGTCCGATGTGGACCGGGAGCCCTGGCAGTGGACCAAAGACTGGATAAGGGGTTATACGGGAAAACCGGGTCCCGAAGACACGGACCACAACAAAAATGAAATCTTTGACGAAGCCGTACCGGGGATCCAGCACGCGGACGTGGACAATTATCCCTTTCAGTGGACGGACCCGGATTATGGAGGATACACCGGTTTGCCCGGCATCGAAGATGTTGACCGAAACGGCGACAAGCGGTTTGGATGGGGGGATGCTGTTCGCATTACCAGCACCGACAGCTGGGATGACAGCAAGCCCACCGGATGTATTCAGGATCTTCCCGTGGTCCACGGACAACCCGTTGCGGAATGCGCGGATGCTTTCGGTACCTGGAACCAGGTGAGAGACGGAATATTTGATGGGGGTTACGCTTTTGGTGATGTTGATTACGGGACCTATATTGTTGAAGTGGTGCCGCCCAAGAGCGTTACGGGGCAGGAAATGTACGACGTTGTCAAATCCCAGGATAAGAACACGGATTTCGGTGTTGAGTGGGTCGCCAGTACCCTGGATACATCCATAGACAACGGCGTTCTTATAAACCCGTCCGTGTGCGTGGGCCCCGATTACGTGGTGCCCCGGTATTTGACCCTCTTTCCCGGGGTGGAAGCCCCTCTGGCGGGCCAGACCCTCGCCGATTGCAATATGAAACAGGTGGATGTGTTGCAGTCCCGAAACGCAGCGTCAGACTTTTTCCTTAAGACGGATGTGCCCAAGTCGGCCCGGGTCGTGGGATTTGTAAACAACGATCTGGGGGCGGAATTCAACATGGCCAGCCCCAATTACGGCGAGAAGCTGGCCGCCTCCTGGATTCCCATCGCCATGAGAGATTGGACCGGCAGGGAGTTTCAGAGGATGTACAGCGATGAATACGGTGGATATAATTGTCTTTTGCCGTCCACCTTTACCAATAACGTGGGTTCTCCTTCGGGTATGTCCCCCAATATGGTCACCATGGTTTTGAACGATCCGATTTTGCCGGATGGGACTGAAGATCCCTACTACAATCCGCTTCTCAGCGTCACACCATGGACGTTCCAGTATTATCCCGGTGTGACCACCTATACGGACACCCCATTGGTGCCGCTGGCGGCTTTTGCATCTGCCAATCTCGTCATCGATACCGAACCCGTTGACTATACCCCTGTTATCGCGTCACTTTTAGGGCCCGAGTCCCAGACAGGACCCCTGCTCTGTTCGACGCGGTCCCAGGGCAGCACCATCACTATCACGTCTGTGGGTGACAAGTTGGTTCTCAATCCCGACTGGGACCCCCAGCTGGCAGGGAGCAAATTCAAGATCACCCGGCATTACGGTTTTGGTGACGTCATCGGTTCGGTGACCCTGAACAATATTGCGCTGACCATTGAAAGTTGGAGCGATCAAGAGATAAAAGCCACCGTATCCGGATCCGGCGCTACCGGCAGGATCATGGTTATCCGGGGTGATAATGGTCTTTCAACGGAGATCGGGGTAACCCTCAACATCGTGAACTGCGCAACAACGAATGTGGTTGCCGTACCCGGTGATTTCACTACGATCCAGGCGGCCATTGATGCCCCCTCAACCGGGGCCGGCACCCTGATTCTGGTGGCGCCGGGCGCCTATAACGAAAATGTCATTATGAATAAACCGGTTCGTTTGCAGGGTTCAGGCGCCGGGGCGACCTATATCAACGCCAACCCGAACCCCACTGAAAAGTTGCAAATCTGGCATAACCGGATTGAACTGCCGCCCCCCGAAGGTTTGGGAGGCGCTGCTTTCGCCACATTTGTCGTGGCCAACAGCCTCTTCAGCCAGAACGAGGCCCCGGGAATTTTTGTCACCGGCGAGACCCAATATCCTGGTGGAACCGATCAGAACCCCGATCTCACCATAACCAATTATTTTAATCCGGGGCATCCCTTTACGGTCCAGGGCCAGGCGGCCATTGACGGTTTCAGGCTCATCGGCAGCAAGGCCGGTGGCGGCATCTGGGCCTTCACGGGAGCCGTAGGCCTGGAGGTCACCAACAACGAGATCACCGGGAACCAAGGCAATTTCGCCGGCGGCATTACCTTGGGCATGCAGGGCATCGGGTGGAACGGCGTCAACAATAACGATATCGTCATCCGCCGGAACAAGATCCACCGTAACGGCGGGGTGCAGGGCGGTGGCGGCATCAGCATCAACGATTATGCCCGGGACTACCTCATCGAGCAAAACATCATCGCGGGTAATTTCTCCCGGTTTAACGGCGGCGGTATCAACCACGGCGGTGTGTGTCCCGGAGAAAATGTAATTCGGGAAAACAGGATCCTTTTTAACGAAGATTTCTTTGGCGCCCTGCTCAATAAGGCCGGAAAAGGCGGCGGCATCTTCATCGGCGGTAATGTGGCCGGTGGTACGGGCAGTGGAAACGTGACGGTGAACGCCAACCTGATCCAGGGAAATCTGGCAGGGGCGGGAAGCGGCGGCGGTATCCATGTGTTTGCCGCAAACGGAGAGGATTTGAAAGACTTCCCCGGCCAGCCTGCCAACTGGTACCGGATCAAGATCTTTAACAACATGATTGTCAACAATGTGGCAGCCCACTCGGGGGCCGGAATTTTCATGCAGGACGTGGTGAGGGGTTACATCCTTCAAAATACCATTATCAACAACGACAGCACGGCCACCAGCAGCCTCTCCTTTGAGGCCGGGGCCGCTAACTCCACACCCCAGGCTTCCGGCGTGGTGACGGCGGTAAACAGCCAGGCCCTTCAGCTTATTCTGGATACATCCGGTCCCACGGAACCGGATTATAGTAACCCGGTCCTGGTGAACAACATTATCCGGCACAACCGGACTTGGTATAATAATGCGTCTTTGAATGAAGGCGCCGGTGGACTGGCGCCGAACCCCCTTGGGGATTACTGGGATGTTTATGTGCCGCCGGGAGAGAGCATGACGCGCCATCTTACGCCGGTAAAGTGTTTCCTTTCCCATCAGGTGGATCCCAACACGGGGTATGATTACGGGGCCAACAATTTCTATGTGGATCCGCTGGTGGTGGACAGTTATCTGAATATTCTGGAAACCACCGCCATCATTGACGAGGGGGGCAATAATATATCGGTCCGGTATACACCCCTTCTTCCGGCACAGGGCAATTACCATATTCAAGCCGCAAGCCCTGCCAGGGATAACGGGCAGAGCGTTGTTTCCTACGGTTTTTCGCCCTTGAGCTTTGATTTTGATGGGCAAAGCCGGAATATATCAATGCCCGATGTGGGGGCTGATGAGTATCACTAGGCTGGCAGTTGCCGGCGCAGTACCTTAAAAGGCCGGCTGTTTTGTAACGCGTAAAATAGAGAAATTAAAACCAGTGGTTTAAAAACCCATGGAGGGCAAATGATGAAAAGACGAACCCGGTATGGCAGCATGATCGTTTTGCTGACGCTCTTCGTATGGCTGTGGGCTTTGACGGTGAGCGCGAATGTTCTCGTGCAGTGCCCAGGCGATACAAACGGGGACGGTATTTCCGAAGATCCCAACATCGTCTGCAGAAGTATTACCGGTGGCGATGGTTACACGACCATGGCCGACGGTCTTGATCTGTATATTTTCGGCTTTGGGAATGCTGACGGTGTACCGGACAACAGGGTCATCGCCGACATGACGCTCAAAGCCCAGTTGCCTTCGCCCACCATTGTGGTGAAGCAGGGCCAAGAGCTCTATCTGACCATGACCAACGTGGGAATGGTGGTCCGGCCGGATCTGTTTGACCCCCATACGGTTCACTGGCACGGGTTTCCCAATGCGGCCCCCATCTTTGACGGTCTGCCGGAGCCCTCGCCCTCGGCCAATATGGGAAACAGTATGACCTATTATTATAACGCCGTGGTTCCCGGCACCTATTTTTACCACTGTCATGTGGAGGCGGCCGAACATATGCAGATGGGAATGGTCGGTAATCTCTGGGTTACACCGAAACAGGACGGAACGTCTATAGGCGGTTTTACAAAATTTGCCTACAATGACGGCGATGGTACCAGCGGCTACGATGTGGCATTTCCCGTTCTGCTCACCGGTTTTGACTCCTTTTTTCACATCGCCAGTGACACGGTTCAGGCACTCCCTTTTGCCGCCATGTTCGATGAATACCCCATGATCAACGGCAGGGGATACCCCGATACCATTAAACCCAATGATATTTTGAACAAGGAAGGATTCGGGGCACAGAAAATCCCGTCATTGATCACCGCCACTGCGGGGCAGCGGATTCTGTTGCGTGTCTCCAATATTTCAACCACCCACCAGTACACATTTGCCACCACTTTGGGGGTACCCATGAAAGTGGTGGCAAGGGGTGCTGCCCTGTTAAGGGGACCGGACGGAAAGGACACTTCCATGACGGTGAATGTGCTCAACGTGGGCGGGGGTCAGGACTACGACGTGATACTCGATACCAGCGGTGTGGCGCCGGGAACCTATTTTCTTTACACCACGGATTTGGCGAATCTGTCAAATGGCGACCAGGAACGCGGCGGCATTATGACGGAAATTGTTATCAACCCCCTGTAGCGACCTTGTATGAGGAGGAAACGAATGGATAGGATCGGAAAACAGCACCACATCCGGGTGGTTCTTTTGATAGGCGCTCTCTTGTTATTCTTTGGAACCGGTGCTCAAGGGGCCATCGTCGGTATCAGCGGAAACAGTTTCAACCTTGTGGCCAAACAGGATGTGATCGTCACATCAGACGGCGACAGTACGATTATATGGGGTTACGCGGTCACCAATGCCGGCGGCGAGACCGGGCGCGCCCAATACCCGGGACCGACCCTTATTGTTATCGAGGACGTGCCTGTGACCATCACCCTCTCAAACGAGCTGCCTAATGAGTCGGGCAATGCATCCATTGTTTTTCCCGGGCACCAGGTAACGGCTACAGGTGGCGTTGATGGGTTGATGACCCAGGAGGCGCGACAGGCCCATTTAAAACCCACTAACGCAGAAAAACAAGTGACCTATACCTTCACCCCAACCGAACCCGGCACCTACCTGTACCGCAGCGGTACCCGGGCTGATCTTCAAGTGGAGATGGGGTTGTTCGGCGCCTTGATTGTTCGACCGGCTGCCACGCCTGCCGGTGGTGACCCTGCAAAGAAATACGCCTATAACCATGTTGACAGTGAATACGACAGGGAGGTTCTCTATCTGATGTCGGAGACGGACCCCATCATCCACAGGCAGGTGGAAGAAAGGCAGTGGAATCTGATCGATTTTACCAAATATTTTCCCACCAACTGGTTTATAAACGGCCGCAACTATCCGGATCTTTTGGCAGAGAATAATGTTCCCTGGCTGCCGACGCAGCCCTATAACTGCCAGCCGAGGATGCATCCCGGTGAAAAGCTTCTCATTCGGTTTATCGGCGCGGGAAGACAAACGCATCCCATGCATTTTCATGGAAACGATTTTGAAACCATTGCCGCTGACGGCAGGCTTCTCTCCAGTGCACCGGGGGCCGGGCCGGATCTGGCGTGGCAGGCCACCACCATCAAAAGCATTCCGGGCCAGACGGCGGACCTGGTCTGGGGATGGACCGGCAAGGAACTGGGGTGGGATATTTACGGCCATTCACCTGAAGATCCCCTGGAACCTTATGAGTATGCGCCCAATCACGGTAAACCCTTTCCGGTGGTTTTGCCGCCACGGGATGCGGTGACCTATGGCGCTTTTTACTCGGGGAGTCCTTTTCTGGGCGGCGAAGGGGAGCTGCCGCCCGGTCACGGAGGTCTGAACGCCGCCGGGGGATATTTCTACATGTGGCACTCCCATACGGAAAAAGAGTTGACCAGCAACGACATCTGGCCGGGGGGTCTGATAAGCTTTATGATCGTCGAACATCCCGATGTGCCCATTGACTAAACCATTGAGGGAGGATTTCAGTATGTTCTCGAAAAAAGTAATCGGATTTCAGGGGTTGTTCGTATTTCTGTGTCTCCTGACGATCATGGCGGGTCAGGCGGTAGCCGCCGAATATTGGTTGCAGGTCGGCGCTGCCAACAAGACCATGGCGGACGGGAGCAGGGTTCCCGTATGGGGGTTCGGACTGGACCCGGATAAAAACCTGACAACCGCGGACGGCGCTATTTCCGTACCCGGACCGACCCTGCGGGTGGCGCCGGACGATAATGTCCTGATCATCCATCTTAAGAATAATCTCAGTGAACCGGTTTCCCTGAATATTCTCGGGCAAAGACTGACCAATAACAGCGGACCGGTCTGGACCAACTTTCCGGCTGATACCGAGACGTGGATCGGCGCGAGACCTGCGGGCAACTACACAGCCAGGGTCCGTTCTTTTACCCATGAAACCCAGCCCGGCCAGGTGGGAGAATATCGATGGGAGTCCTTTCGGCCCGGGACGTACCTGCTTCAGAGTGGAACGAACCCGGCCAAACAGGTCCAGATGGGGATGTTTCTCCCGGTGATCAAAGACACGGCCCAGGGATTTGCCTATGCGGATGTGCCCTACAACTTTGAATTGATCGTTATTTTCCACGAAATTGACCCGACCATCCAAAACGCCATTGCGGCCGGGACGTACGGGGCCGTCCCCAACGCCACCATCGGCAGCAGCGTTCTTTACGAGCCGAAATATTTTCTGATGAACGGCATGTCCTACCCGGATAAAGGGCTGCTGAGTATCAATGGGACAGAACCCCTTTTTCAGGGTGAGCGCCTTCTCATCAGGTTTCTCAATGCGGGTCTTGAAACCCATGTGCCCCAGCTGCTGGGGTTGTACATGACCCTGTGGTCGGAAGACGGCAACAGATTGCAGTATCCCAGACAGGAATACGGATTCGAACTGGCGACGGGAAAGACAGCGGATGTTATCGTGGTATCCCCCAAAAATCCGCCCTGGCATTATCCGCTCTACGATGGGAAACTGAATCTTACCAACAATGGGGCCTATCCCGGAGGGATGTTTTCTTACATCAGATCATCAGTTCCTGAACATCTGGGAGCTGAGACCGTACAATAGGGAATCATATGACCCTCAGATTTACGATGCAGCAAAAGGCATTTTTTATCGCAACCGTGTTTTTTCTCTCGGTTCTGTCTCTACTGCTCCGGCCGGTTATGTCTTTCAGCGAGGAACCCGGTCCTGCGGTAAAAAGTGCGGTTCCCGGTAACAAGTACAAGGTTCTGGAGGACCGCTGGGGGGTGAGACCGGCATCCATTCGCCTCACCGCCAGTGACTATTTTGTGGATTTCAGGTATTTGATCACGGATCCTGAAAAGTCAAAGGCCCTGCTCAGCCGCAGCAAAGAGAACAGGGAGGTTTATCTTCTGGTCCAGAAAACCGGAAAGAAATTCCCCGTTCCCTTAACCAAGGTGGGACCGTTACGTTCCACCACGCTCAGCCCCAAAAAAGGCCGCCAGTATACCATCCTTTTTTCCAACGTGGGAAAATCAATCAAAAAAGGGGACAAGGTTTCGGTGGTCATCGGAAAGTTCAAGGTCGAAAATCTCACAGTGGAATAAAAAACAGCCTTGACACATCAAAGATAGTTATATTACGCTGTTGCCGCTCATTGGTTTCTGTTTCGCCCAATCTATTTTTTCAATTCATTTTCTTTACGGTAAGGAGGCTCTCTGTCATGAAAAAGTCTTTTGTCTTTGCACTGTTTCTACTGCTCCCGTTGTCACTTATCCTCTCTCCGGTCCAGAGTGCTGAACCACCCGCCGGTGATATCATTAAAGCACCCTCGTGCCCCCTGTGCGGCATGGACAGGAATAAATTTAATTTTTCAAGGACCTTTATCGTCTATGATGACGGGTCTACCTTTGGAGGGTGTTCCCTTCATTGCGCGGCCATCGACATGGCCGTGAATATCGATAAGGGCCCTGTTGAGATCTGGGTTGGAGATTACAACACAAAGAATCTTATCGACGCTGAAAAGGCTTTCTGGGTCATCGGCGGAAAGAAGATGGGCGTTATGACCAAAAGAGCAAAATGGGCTTTTGGGACAAAAGAAGCGGCTGAGAATTTCATAGCCCAGTACGGCGGAAAGTTGAGCAATTTTGAAGGCGCTGCGGAAGCGGCTTATGAGGATATGTATCGGGATACCCGGATGATTCGGGAAAAACGTAAGATGAAGCGCATGAGGATGAAGCAGAAAGGATCATGATCAGGAATTTTACGGTTATCGGTTGAAAAACCGGGAGATGGGGAGGAAGTACGAATTGTGAAAGTCTCCAGGAAAACACGTCGGGACCAGGGTAAAGGGATGCCCGCTCAAAAGGTGTTTGGAATCGGGTGGGTCGCAGGGATTTTGATTTTCCTCTTCTCGGCCGGTTTCGCACTGGCTCTGGACCCGGCCCCCGTTAAGCCCTCTAAAAAGGATAAATGTCCTGTCTGTGGTATGTTTGTCTACAAGTACCCCGACTGGGTGGGAGAGGTCATTTTCAACGATGGCACAGTGGCTTTTTTTGATGGGGCCAAAGATCTTTTCAAGTACTATTTCGATCTCAAGAAATACATCCCCGGAAAGACCCAAAAGGATATCGCGGCCATTTATGTTACGGAATATTACGACCTGAAACTGCTGGATGCCCGGAAAGCCTTCTTCGTCATCGGGAGCGATGTGTACGGTCCCATGGGAAGGGAGCTGATCCCCTTTTTCACCAAAGAAGATGCCGAAGCATTCAAAAAGGATCACAACGGGACGCGGATATTGGTTTTTAAAAAGGTTACCCCGGCGGTCATCAGGAAGTTGGATGATTGAGCATCCCCCATGAGGAAATCGACCCTATACCTCCTCTACATCACCCTGAATGGTTCAATCCTTTTTTTTCTTTTATGTGCTCATCCCGCCCTTACGGCCAGGACCCACCAAAGCCGTATCACAGCAGAAAAAAAGCTGGTTAGGACTTTGGGAATAACGGACCTGTGCCTTTTTACAGAGGCACGCTATACGCGGCATCCCTCCCAGTCGGATCTCCATTCGGCCTTTCAGGATCATCCGATGGCATTGGAACATTTCCCATCAGGATCATTTGTTTCCCCCCCGCATCGCCTGAAGGAATCCGGGCCATGAGCTGGATTGAACGTCAAAGATCTTTTCTGGACTTCACCCTTTCCGCCCTCCTCAGGCGAAAATGGAAAAATATCTCTCTGGTGCTGGTCTATACCCTGATGGTTTTCCTCATTTCGTCGGTCGTATTCTTTACCAACGGGCTTCGGTATGAAGCAGAGACCATTTTAGAGGATTCTCCCGAGATGATTGTGCAGCGAATCGTTGTAGGCAGGCAGGCGCTTGTTCCGCTTCATTACGCAAAAGATATTAAGAAAATACGGGGCGTCAGGCGGGCCAAACCGCGCCTGTGGGGCTATTACTACCACCCTGCTGCCCAGGCCAATTATACCCTTATGGTAAAGGATGATTATGCCTATGGAGAAGGAACCGTGGAAGTGGGGGCAGGTGTCACAAGAACCTGGGGGACCGTGCAAGGGGATCAGCTCTATTTCAGGACCTTTGACGGAGAAGCCCTTGAATTGCGGATCGTCAAAACCTTCACGTCATCCAGCGAACTGGTGACATCCGATTTAATCGTCATGAGTGAAGCGACATTCAGACGTCTGACCGGAATTCCTGAGGGGTTTGCCACCGATCTGGCGGTCACCATTCGAAATCCCCGCGAATCCGCCACCATTGCGGAGAAGGTGTCCCTGTTACTTCCCGATACCCGTTGCATACTGAAAGAGGAGATTCTCAGGACCTACACGGCTTTGTTCGATTGGCGCGGTGGTTATACGATTGTGCTGCTGGTGGGGGCTTTTCTGGCTTTCCTCATCTTCGCCTGGGACAAAGCCACCGGACTGAGTGCAGAGGAACGGCAGGAGATCGGGATTTTGAAAGGATTGGGGTGGGATACCTCGGATATATTGATGATCAAATTCTGGGAGGGGTGTGTCATCTCACTGACGGCGTTTCTTCTGGGGGTCTCCACCGCCTATGTCCATACCTTCATGGCTAGAGCACCCCTTTTTGAACACGCCCTGAAAGGCTGGGCCACCCTCTATCCGGCCTTCCAGCTCAAACCGACCGTGGATGCTTACCAACTGGCGGTTCTGTTTTCCCTGACAGTCCTGCCCTATTCATTCGTCTGCCTTATCCCTGCCTGGAAATGGGCATCCAGTGATCCGGCCGCGGTCATGAAACAAGGATAACCTTGACCCATTTCGGGCTTTTGCTTATAGTAAACCCCAAGAAGCATCTGTTCATTTTAAAGCCGAATCGAAACGGTTCATGCTGAGCGAGGATTTCATGCTGAAGGATATTTACGAGCGGATCTGGGATCTGGCGCGACCTTATCTCAACACCAGAAAGAATGATATTCACACGGAGATTTCAACAAACCTTGCTCAGCAACTGCTGGTGCAGGAAGGGGGAGAAGAAGATATCGTGATTCCGGCCATTATCCTCCACGATGTGGGGTGGAAGGCGGTGCCGGAGGATGTTCAGCTGAAGGCCTTCGGCCCCAAGACCACCATGCCGGAATGGAATCGCGTCCACGAAGTTGAAGGGGCAAAAATTGCCGGCGATATTCTTCGAAAAGTCAACTATCACGAAGATAAGGTTCTGGAAATCCAGGAGATTATCAAAGGGCATGACTCCCGAAAAGAAGCCGTTTCACTCAATGACAGTGTTGTTAAAGATGCCGATAAACTATGGCGATATTCCGAAACCGCCATTCGCAGTATCCAGATGGGTTTTGGGCTCACGTTTAAAGAGTGTATCAACAGGTTGCGCAAAAATCTTGAGCCCTGGTTCTTAACGAAATCCGGAAAACGGATGGCGGAAAAAGAGTTGGAAGAGCGCATGAAGGAGCTTAAAAAAAGCGGGTCCGGAGATGTAAAAACACCCGTTCATCAACCCATGACCGGATAGGAGGAAAAAAAAGATGAAAGTGCTGATAGTCTATTATTCCCTGTATGGACATGTGCATCAAATGGCGGAGGCGATTGCCGAAGGGGCGCAAAAAGTTGTGGGAGCCCGGGTTGAAATGCGCCGGGTTCCCGAAACTTTGCCCCATGAGGTGCTGGAAAAAATGGGTGCGGTGGACGCGCAGAAAGCCCTTGCCCACATTCCCGTCTGCAAAGTGGATGAGCTTGTAGAGGCCGATGCCATCTTGTTTGGAACCCCCACGCGGTTTGGCAACATGTGCGGCCAGATGCGACAGTTCCTGGACGCCACGGGGCAGCTCTGGGCCAAAGGCGCCCTGGTGGGTAAAACCGGAAGCGTATTTACCAGTTCGGCTACGCAGCACGGGGGGCAGGAATCCACTATTCTCAGCTTTCACATCACGCTTCTGCACCATGGATTTGTGGTCGTGGGCCTGCCCTACACGTTCCAGGGGCAGATGCGCATCGACGAAATGAGCGGCGGTTCCCCATACGGTGCATCAACTATCGCCGGCGGCAAGGGAGAACGCATGCCCAGTGAGAATGAACTGGCGGCAGCCCGGTTTCAGGGTGAACATGCGGCTGCCATTGCATCCAAACTGATTCAATAATCGCTTTTTGTTCTTGGTGAGCCGGCTATGAACGCATGCGGGGCCATTTGAAAAGCTCTCGTTCCCATTGATATCAACCTTATGGAGCGGTGACGGAATCATGAAAAGACCTTACAGAATCATGATTGCAGAGGATCATACGATACTAAGGCAGGGATTAAAGGCGCTCCTGTCATCTAATCCTGATTTCAAGATAGTGGGTGAGGCGGAAGACGGTCGTGAAGCAGTCCGATCAGCTGAAACACTATCACCCGACCTCATTTTAATGGACCTATCCATGCCAAAGATGACAGGGACGGAGGCTATCAGTGAGATAAAAAAGCGAAGTAAGGATACAAAAATTGTTGTTTTGACTGTTCACAGGGGAGAGGAATATGTCCTATCGGCGCTCGAGGCTGGTGCGGATGGATACGTCCTCAAAGACGCAAACCATGATGAGCTTACGACAGCAATCAGGAAGGTTCTCGATGGGAAACGGTATCTGAGTCCGGATATTTCGGGGAAGGTGATAGAAGGGTATCTTGCAGGAAAAAACGCCATAAGAAAAAAGACATCATGGGACACCCTTACGCCGCGGGAACGTGAAATCCTGAAGCTCATAGCAGAAGGATACAAGAGCAAGGAGATGGCTGAGTTCCTTTTCATCAGCTCAAAAACCGTCCAAAAACATCGATCCAATTTAATGGAGAAATTGGATCTTCACAATACCGCAGCCCTCACGGTTTTTGCCATAGAGAAAGGCCTAATCGACAGGTAATGCCACTAGGTCGCTTGTATTGTCAGCGGCAGCCAATTGAGATCAAGAAGAGAAAGGGTGGGAGGATTTTTAAGCTGGCTATGTCACTATTATGTCAAAGGCCATAACGACTGGACAGTAGTGCCTGATCCTTTGCGCGTTTCGATAGAAAAAGACCCTCCTGACAACTCAGTTCTTTCCCTCATGCTGGTAATACCAAGTCCTCTGCCGGACGGGTCACCGGAGAGAATATCTTCCATTTCAAATCCTTCGCCGTTATCATTAATAACCAATTCTATCACGCTATCTGTCTTCTTTAGGCAGAAATGCACAACGCCGGCCTGGCTATGTTTGGCCACATTATTCAGCGTTTCCTGTGAAATTCGATAAATGACAATCTTCAAAGGATCAGGTATTTCATCTTCCAGTATCTCAATCTGCTCTTCGATCTCAATCCTGACATATAGGGTCTTAAACTCCTGAAGCAGCCAAGAAATTGTTGCTACAATACCAAAATCATCCAGGGACGACGGCCTAAGGTTTTTACTGATCCTTCTAACGTCCTCAACAGCTCCTCGAGCCAGAGGCCTCACAGATTCCAGTGATTTGGCAGCCTCGTCGAGGTTTTTTTGATTCATTTGCATTAGGGCCGCTTCGACCCAAATTTTGATAGCGCTCAGCGTTTGCGCAAGCCCGTCATGGAGTTCCTGACCAATTCGTTTGCTTTCTTCTTCATGGGCTGTCAGGAGCCTGGATGACAAGTCCGTGAGTTCTCTCCCGGATTGTTTTAGCGCTTCCTCCGTCCTTTTATGTTCCCCGATCTCCCCGGCTAAAAGCACATTGGCCCTCGAAAGTTCTCTTGTTCTCTTATCAACGCGCTCCTCCAATTTCTCATGGGCCTTTTGGAGTTCCTCTTCGGCCCGGCTGCGCTGAATTGCCAGTGCGTAGTACTCGGCCATGCGACAAATGGCCTTGAGATCCCTTGGGGTATAATCGCTTTCTTTGTTGGCCAGGGCAATTTGACCGACCAGCTCTTTGCCCAGCAACACGGGCACGAATAATAAACGTTCAAGGGGTAGATGGCCTTCAGGAATTCCAGTAGATGCTTTATGGGTTTTTGGCGAATTGGTAAAAAAAGGTTCCATGTTGTTCAAGGAATGCCCCCAGAGTGCCGGGTAGTGTCCATCTTCAGCCTTTGGGAATGTGATTCGCCGGCTTTCTCCCTTGATCCCGCACTGGCCTTGCATCATGGAAGTATGCGTATGTGCGATCATATCGCCGGTGACAGGGTCTATGGATGAGACGTAGCCATGACCGCTTGCCGTCAACTCCTTTGCCTCGTTCAAAATGGTGACCGTGATATCCAGGATCGAAGCCGATGGAGAAATCACCGGCTCATACAGCTCGGAAAGCGCAGCGTTTACCTTTGCTTCCCATTTGATCTCGTCCTCCACACGTTCGCGCTCGACTATTTCGCGTTTCATTGCCTCATTTGCGGTCTTCAGTTCGTCAGCCTGGCTTTCCAAACGCCTGATCATTGGTTTGGTAATCCGCAGGAAGGACAATGCACCGATAAAAACAATCAGCACCGTAAATCCCAGAGCTATTGTACCGGCCCTAACAAACGGCGCCCGAATTTCAGCGAGGTCAATCTTGGCCACGATACCATAGTTTAATTCCTGTACTGGTTCGTACGCTGCCAGTACAGTCTCCCCCCGGTAATCATGGCCTATCAGGGTACCGGATTTCCCCAGCAGGGCCTGACGCATGGGTTGTGCCAGCTTTGATACAAAAGGGATCGGCTTCGGTTTGTCAAGACCACCATGCCTGTGGTTAAGCAAGAAGATGATGTTATTTCCGTCAAGACGAGCCAGGGTAAACTCTCCTGTTTCACCAAACCCCTTATATTTTCCATGGGCGTCTATTATTTGGCTCAGAGTTGCCTCTGTGGGTTCCCCCCGATCGGGATGCCATTTTTGTTGATGAATCTTATCGAACCGGGCAATCGCCTCTATGAGCCGAGCCTGGCTTTGGGCGGTCTCCACTAACCGCGCCTGTTCTTCCGAAAACGCTGCATCATATAGAACTTTGATCGTGATCCCAACGACAATAAGAGAAGCCGCTACCATGATCGATATCAACAGAAACAACCTGTTTCGTTCGTTCATCTCCGACCTCCTTGGTTCCTAAAAATGTGTTCATATCGAAAAGTCTGAGTGGAATTCCGGGAGATTCCATGTTGGCTGTCAAAGGGCCACCGAGGCAAAACCAGGCCGTCACTTTTTAGGATGAATCAAGCGAATTATCCGGCCTACGCGCCATAATTCTCCAAGAATAAAGTTGTATTTATTCAAAAATACGTTGTTGAGCCCATTTACTAGCCTAATCGTTCCTTTTAGAATAAATGAAACATCTCCAGGATACAAGGAGAACAATAAGAAATGGACAAAGCACCTAAGAACTCCCGACTCTTTCAGATATGCATTTTTGAGGGATGAGCTAAGAAAACGGTGGAACACAGAATTAACAGGATACTGATCATTGAGAAGAACATCACTTTTCGCAACACACTGAAAAATTTTCTTCAATCCCGATTTCCCGCAATGGTTTTGGAGGAAGCGAAAAATGGAGAGGAGGCTTTACAAAAGGCAACTTATTTCTGTCCTGATATCATCTTTATGGACATAAAATTGCCAACGGAAGCGGCTGCAATTAATAAAAAATTGAAAAATATGTTCCCGAAGGTCACGGTCGTGCTTTTTACGAACTATGATCCCAACGAATATCGAGGCGCCGCGGAAGAGAGCGAAGCGAACTATATCCTTCAGAAAGGCGCATCCACGGCCGAGGAAATCGAAGGATTGGTCGATTCTATTTTGAATTTCACTCACTCTTCCAGGTTAAGGGAAGTTAGCCAAACTTTCTAGTCTAGAGGAGGATACTTCTTTAAACAGAAAGAAATTTTCCTCCGGAAAAACGCCCTGTTTCCCTTTCTAACATACAACATTCACCCCATTTATGTTTTCGGTTTGGTCTTGGAAGGAAAAGATTCATGGAGAATAAAAAGGTAATGGCGCAAGAGGTTTTTGATGCTATGGTCGATGCGGCCATTGAAGATCTGCGTAAGAGCGGGCTGGATATGAAAGAGATTTTTAGCATCATCAAGGACTACTTTGGCCTCCGCTATGCTGACAGATTTTGTCGTTAGCTAAAAGGGTTATCTTGTGGCGGAGGAGGCACTACAGGAAAGCGCCAAAAAGATTAAGTTGAAAACGGAAAAGGATAGAGAGTCAATAACTTTGAAATTTCCAGAATGATATCCCAAGAAAGAAAAATGAGGAATAGCGATTTTTAACCATCTAAATTTGAAGGAGGGCAAAATCATGATTGACGGAAAAGCGTTGTGCGAAAAGATAAAGTCTATCCATCCGGAGATAGGCAAATGCGGCATAGATGTCGATGTGGATTGGGATGAAGCAAAAAAGGCGTGGGTTGTGGATTTAAAAAAGGACAACCACGAGCTGAAGACCCACTTGGAACCCGAAGATGCTGATGGTTGTATGGCGGGGAAACAGTGCGTCTCTCTTGGGCTTCAGATTGCTCAGTTGGAGGCCAATATAGAAACATAGATCCGAGATGGTAGTTTTGACAAGAATACGATGATCCCAGGTAAAAATCATGGAAGAAAAAAAAGAAAAAGAGAAAAATGTTCCAGAGGCACTCCTTCCCTGCGCCACAGCACCAGATGCAGAGCATGCCAGGGCTCATGATGAAGATGAACCTTGTGATGATGGCAGAGCAGGCGTTACGGACAAAGAGTAAAACCCGTCACAACAATTGATCGGAGGAAATCATGTTTTGTTATCAATGTGAACAGACGGCGAAAGGCACGGGCTGTACGGTGCAGGGTGTGTGCGGCAAGCCACCCGAAGTGGCAGCGCTTCAGGACTTGCTTCTCTATAATTCTATTTTATTGCGAGGTTGGCGATGAAGGTAACTGTAGATGAAATGAAGTGCGGGACCGTGGGACTATGTGTCAAAGAATGTTCGGATGTATTTCGTTTTCGGGAGGGTAGCAAAAGAGCTGCCGTGAGGATTGATCATATCCCACCAACCCTCCAGGCGTGTTGTCGAAGGGCTGCAAAGCTTTGCCCGAATGGGGCCATTACGATTGAGGATTGAGGAGGACCTGCAGGCTCTCCCAACAACCATTCAGACAATAAATAACCCATAACACGACAGTGTTATGACCCATTGTTGAGAATATTTCAACATAAGCGCATATCAGGGAGGAGAGGACATGGAAATAAAAAAAATACTTTGGCCAACAGACTTTTCAGCCAATGCGGAAAAGGCGCTGGACTATGTTACATCGTTGGGAGAGAAATATCAGACGGATGTGCATGTACTCTATGTGATCGAAGACCTGGCCCACCAAAACGAACCGTGGTACGGCGAATTTGATCGATCTCACATCGATAAAATCCATAAATGGGAAAGGGCAACCGCAGAAAAGCGACTTGACGATCTCTGCAAGGCTCATTTGAATAAGTGCCCTTTGTACATCAGGCATATTGCCATAGGCGACCCTGCCGAGGAGATTTTGAAGCTTGCGGACCAGGAAAATGTGGATATGATTGTGATGGCTTCCCGAGGGAGCAGGGCGAGTTTTAGTTTCGGCAGTGTCTCTGAAAAAGTGGTTAAGAATTCGCACGTACCCGTTGTCACTATCCCAATTACTCCCAAAGAATAACCATTGAAGCGGTTTTCCTACGTTAATGAAGAAGAGCTTAAGAGGTTTAAAACGGACACAATCCAGTTTTTTTACGATGGCGGCGCATGGACGGGACTTCCTGCTAATTAGAGTCCATCATGAACAAGAAAGAATCGGTTAGATTACTGGCTCGGGGATATGGTGAAAAGGAGGAACCAGACATGCAAGCACGTGGACCGCTCATGATAGAGCATCGCCTGATCGAACGGATGATTTTGATAATCCAGAATGCCCTGGCTCAAATCGAATCGGCACGCAAGGTTGATCCTTTGTTTGTGGATACGGCGATTGATTTCATCCGTACGTACGCGGATAGGACGCATCACGGCAAAGAAGAGGACATCCTCTTCCGAAATTTAAGCAGCCGCTCTTTGTCTGCCGAAGACCAGGGTGTTATGAAAGAATTGCTCGAAGACCACGTCTTTGGGCGGCAGACAACCAAGGCACTTGTCGAAGCAAACACACGTTATCGCAACGGCGATGAATCTGCATTGGCGGACATTGTCATTAAACTTCAGACACTTGTCGAGTTTTACCCCAAGCATATTGAAAAAGAGGATAAGATTTTCTTTCCGGCATCCAGGTCCTATTTCACAGATGAAGAGGACCAGTCTATGCTGGCTGAGTTCTGGGCGTTTGACCGGAAGATGATTCACGAGAAATACAAGTCAGTGGTTGAAGTAACAGAATCCAAGGCCACAGAAGGGAGGGTAAAAATGAAGCAGAACGATCGTAAGTACTTGAACAATATGCTGGAAATGTCAAGGGAAGCGATGGAACTCGTTCAGAATAAAGCGCGGGAGGATCTGGATAGGGACAAACAGTTGACCCTTTCACTTCTTAAATATCTTGAGATGATCGGATCCGCCGCATCCAGGATTTCCAGAGAATGCCAGAACGGTTGTGAACCCATTCCCTGGGGCCAGGTCACCGAAATGAAGCAACAGGTTGTCCACACCTATTGGGACATTGACCTGGATTGGATCTGGGAGAAAATGGAAAAGGATCTCCCGGCCCTTTCAAAGGCGATGGAAATCCTTCTCTCCTAAGAAAAGTAAGAAAGGCGGAGAAGGACCATGGCAGGAAAGCATAAAATCATGGGCACCCCTGTTTTTTCTCTGTTTTTTCCTGTCCTGGGTACCAGATTGCTATGCATCTTTTAGAAACTCGATTGCCTTGTCCTTCTCCTCAATGGAAAATCCTCTCATGTCTAAATTCTTAAATAGCTTCCCTTCAAGATCCGCAAGATGATGGATCCATTTTTTATGGGTTACTACGGCTATCTTGCTGAAATGTGAAAGTCCGACATCAAACAAAAACTTGAGTTTCTCAATCATCGCATCAAACTCAGCCCCACCGATGCTTTCAATTTCTTGATATACGACTAGTTTTTCGCCCTTATTGATTTTTTCCTTAAATATGGAAAGAGCGGAGGTCATCTCCTCTTCCGTTATCTTTCCGCCCACGCGATACGCAACGGCTTCTTCAACCCCTATATCCATCATTTCTAACATGCCATTCCCCCCTTGTTGATGGTTTAAGCCAATAAGCCTCCTTTTACGGTTATTATCCTCTGCTTTTGCTGGTAAAAAATCAACAATTTTTAATTTTCCAAATTTGAATTGACCTGGTCCGTGAAGATGGTATGTTCGTCGAAAATCGAGCCGTATACAACTGCGAAATGAGCGTTTACCATGGAAAAAAAGACAACCCGAGAATTAAATCTTGTTATTCTGCCGAACGGCACCCTGCATCTGGAATGGACGGATACTCAGGATGCCGTCTCAAAAAGCAGCCGGCTGTTACAGAAAGAAATCCATGAGCGGTTTTCCGACAAAACCGGCCGATGGCTCCTCTTTCTGGGGTTTTCCGATCCACAGGTCCCGCTCTCGTCCTCCCTTGATTACTGGCGGGCTTTTTCCGGATTGTTTGCCAAAAAACTGTACCGGACCCCCGACCTGGAGGGCCTGCGTCATCGGGTGAAAATTCCCATTGTAAAAAGGGAATTGGAGGCCCATCTGGCCCGTGTCCCCATGATGACCGGCGCCGAATATCTTAGGGAGGAATTGCTTGAAGCTCAGTGGACCCGATTAAACGAAGTATTTTCCCAGGCCATTCAATCCTGGGAAGGGTCGGTTGCAGGTTTCATCAGAACCTACAGCCCCGATGTTCAACTGGTGGGCAGGGTCTTCTTTCACCTGGTGGAAAACCGCGATGATGAATATCCCTTCGCTTTCATGGCCACCTACACCACCCGTTTGAACCGGCAGGGAAAATCCAAACATCTCCCGCTCAAGCACGCTTTAACGGAATATGAAAATGATGATGAAAAGCTCCTGGAACTGCTCACAACCGTACACACAGCGGAAAAAAGAAGTCCGCTTATGGGGGAACTCCTGGAAACAGGCGAGCTGTTTCATCCCCTGGCCTGGAGCGCGGGAGAGGCATTCACCTTTCTTAAAGAAATTCCCGTTTACGAAGAATCGGGCATTTTGTGCCGAATCCCCAACTGGTGGAAAGGGAAGCAGTCCGGTGTCCGATTGAATTTCAGTCTGGGGGACAAAAAACCTTCTCTGGCGGGAATGGATGCCATCTTGAGTTTCGATGCACAGCTCTTTTTGGGCGACATCCAAATTTCAGAAGCCGAGGCCAGGCGGTTACTGGCGGAGTCGGAAGGGCTCGCCTTTATTAAAAACAGATGGGTGGCCGTTGACCACGAAAAGCTGAACCAGACCCTTGATGCCTATGAAAAGGCGAGAGACATGATGGACAAAGAAGGCTTGAGCCTTCGGGATGCCATGCGGCTACAGTTGATGCCGGAGGGTTTTCCAGGGCTGAGTCCCCAGGAAATCGATCATGGCATCTCCAACGGCAAATGGTTGGAATCGGTTATTGGAAAACTGGCGAACCCATCTCTGACCCCTTCAGTCAAACCCAATAAATCATTTACGGCCAGGCTCAGGAAATATCAACAAAAGGGATTGAACTGGCTCCACTTCCTGCATTCCCTTAAGTTGGGCGCCTGTCTGGCGGATGATATGGGCCTGGGTAAGACCGTTCAGGTGCTCGGGTTCCTGAGCATAGTGAAGTCCGATCTTCAAAAAACCAAAAAACCCGGGCCAGCCTCCCTGCTCGTGATACCCGCCTCCCTCATTTCCAACTGGGAAAACGAAATCAAGCGGTTTTCACCCCATACCAAATTTTTTGTGGCCCATCCCAGCGCGGGGCTCAGGAAGAACAGTCCGCACAAAGAACAACGGGCATTGGATCAATTTGACCTGGTCATCACCACATATGCGCTGATTCAACGGTATTCATGGCTTCAAGATCATGCATGGCAGTACATCATTCTGGATGAGGCCCAGGCCATCAAGAATCCGGGCACCAAGCAATCAAGGGCCGTCAAAAAGCTCATTTCCGAAAACAGAATCATCATGACCGGCACCCCCATCGAGAACCGTTTGTCAGACATCTGGTCCCTCTTTGACTTCCTGAATCCCGGGCTTTTGGGAAACGCCGTGGAATTTAAGCGCTTTTCAAAAAAACTGGATCGGGATTCATCCGGGTACGCCAGATTGCGCAAGATTATCAGCCCTTACATTTTGAGGCGGCTCAAAACCGATAAGGCGGTTATCTCGGATCTCCCCGAAAAGGTGGAAATGAAAACCTATGCATCTCTTGCCAAGAAACAGGTGCTTCTATATGGAAAGCTGGTCCAGGACATTCGAGAATCCATCAGAGAAATGGATGGGATCCAGCGAAAAGGCCTGATCCTTTCTTCTCTCATGAAGTTCAAGCAGATCTGCAATCATCCGGACCAATACTTGGGAACCGGGGGGTTTGAAGAAAAAGAGAGCGGAAAATTTCAAAGGCTTCGTGAAATCTGTGTGACCATCTACGAAAAAAGAGAGAAGGTTCTGGTTTTCACCCAGTTTAAAGAGATGACCCAACCCCTCCATGACCTCCTTTCAACCGTTTTCCAACGAAAGGGTCTGATTTTGCACGGCAGCGTGGCCGTTGGGAAGCGAAAAAAGATTATTGAACAATTTCAAAGCCCGGACTATGTTCCCTTTATGGTATTGTCCCTCAAAGCGGGCGGGATCGGATTGAACTTGACCGAGGCCAATCATGTGGTTCACTTTGACCGGTGGTGGAACCCCGCCGTGGAAAACCAGGCAACGGACAGGGCCTTCAGAATCGGTCAGAAGAAGAATGTGGTGGTCCACAAGTTTTTGACCAAAGGAACGGTGGAAGAAAAGATTGATCTCATGCTGGAGGAGAAGTCCAGGTTGTCCGAGGAGGTGATTGCCGGCACCGGTGATCGGTGGATCACTGAGATGAAAAATGATGAACTTTTGGATATGTTTAAACTGTCATTGTAAATTCTCATTTTAAATTCCCAGGGAGATGATGATGAGTTACTGGTCCTATCCCCGTTATGTGAGCGTAGCGGAAAAGAGGGCAAAAGCCCTGAAAAAGCTCAAACAACTGAAAAAGAAAAACCCCCACATCAACCCCATTGTGATTGACGGCACGGCCATTGCCCGCACCTGGTGGGGAAAGGCCTGGAACAAGAACCTGGAATCCTACGCAGATTACAGCAACCGCATCGGCAGGGGACGCAGCTACGTTCGCCACGGTGCGGTCCTCGACCTTCAGATTCGTTCCGGCAAGGTTGATTCGCTGGTTCAGGGATCCCTGTCAAGACCCTATTCCGTAACGATCCGGATCAAGACCATGGGCAAAAGAACCTGGCAGGAGATCAAGACCGCCTCCGAAGGGAAACTGGATTCATTGCAGAAACTTCTGGCGGGAAAATTCCCAAAGGCCCTGGGGGAGATCTTTACCATCCAGGGGAAAGGGCTTTTCCCTTCCCCGAAAGAGATTGATTTCAACTGCTCCTGCCCCGACTGGGCCTCCATGTGTAAGCATGTGGCTGCCACCCTCTATGGGATCGGCGCCAGATTCGACGAGGACCCGGAACTGTTTTTTACGCTCAGACAGGTGAAGATGAAAGACCTGGTTTCAGAGGCGGTAGAAGGAAAAACTCAGGCGTTGCTCAAAAAAGCCCGAAAGAAAACTGCAAGGGTCATTGCCGATTCGAATCTCGCGGATGTGTTCGGTATCGACATGGAAAGCCCCGTAGGACCCAAAAAGGGAAAAAAGAAGGGAACGGGGAATAAAAAACCGCCAAAACCCAAAACCGGGAAGGTCAAACCCATGGCTGGAAAAGCCGGAGAGAAGACCGCCCCAAAAAGGATTTTGACGAGCAGGAAAGCGCCCAAGACCCTGTTTGAAACGGTGGTGGGGATTGTGAGAGAAAGCAAAAAAGGCATTACCGTGGCCACGATTAGAAAAAAGACCGGATTTGGCGAAATCCAGATCCGAAACGTCATCTACCGGGCCAGGCAACAGGGAAAGATCAAGAACAAGGCAAGGGGGATTTATATCTCCGGTTAAATTTCCTATTGGGTAACATCCATAAGTAAAAAAGAGAAAGGATATTTCAACATGCCTCTTATTGACCTTCGTTCAGACACCATTACCCTGCCTACCCCGGCCATGCGTAAGGCCATGGCTGCCGCAGAAGTTGGAGACGACGTTTTCGGCGAAGACCCCACGGTCCGAAAACTGGAAGAACTGGCCGCCCAACGCATGGGCAAGGCTGCGGGCCTACTGGTCACCAGCGGCACCATGGGCAACCTGGTGTGCCAGATGGCCCACTGCGGACGGGGCGATGAAATGATACTGGGGGATAAATCCCATATCTTTTACTACGAGCAGGGCGGTTCCGCGGCCATTGGCGGGATTCATCCGCGCATTGTGCCCAATCAGCCCGACGGAACCCTTTCGCCCGAGGATATTCTGTCGGCCATCCGAATTGACAATATCCATTTTCCCGTGACCCGCCTCATCGTTCTGGAAAACACTCACAACCTTTGCAGCGGAAGCCCGCTTTCCTTTTCCTATCTGAAACAGGTTGGAACAATTGCCGCTGAAAAAGGCCTTAAACTGCATATTGACGGGGCCAGAATTTTCAATGCGGCCGTTGCCCTGGGTGTTTCACCCGCCGAGCTTGCGGCGCCGGCAGATTCCATCGCCTTTTGCCTCTCCAAAGGTCTGGCGGCACCGGTGGGGTCGGTGGTTTGCGGATCAACCGACTTTATTGCCAAGGCCCGCAGAATGAGGAAGGTCCTCGGGGGCGGCATGCGCCAGGCCGGAATCATTGCGGCGGCCGGCGTCGTTGCCCTTGAGAAAATGGTGGAACGTTTGGTCGAGGATCATGACAATGCCCGCCGTCTGGCAGAAGGCCTGGCGGATCTTCAGGGGCTGTCACTGGGAGGTCTGGAAAAGGTGAGGACCAATATCATCTACATGGACTTAACATCGGATGTACCCGCAACCGAAACGGCCCAGAAACTGGAGAAGGCAGGTGTGCGTGTGAACCCGGTGGGTCCCCATCGTTTGCGTGCTGTAACCCACTACGGGATCACCGCCGAAGATGTGGATACGGCTGTGGCTGTATTTCAAAAAATATTTTAGGTTTCTTTGGCCTTCACCATTTATTGATCTGAAGCGGCCATGGAAAAATCATTTTTCCAACCCCCCACGGCATATTCCAGACGGGCCAGATTCTGGAGGTATTCGTAGGTGGCGTCAACCAGATCATTTTTCGCAATGGTCAGGCTCATTTCCGCATCACTGAATTCGATGGCGTTAGCCAAACCCGTGCTATAGCGGCCTTTTGCAAGGGCCATATTTTCCTCTGCTTCCGTGAGGGCGGTTTTGGCCACGCGGATGGTCTCATGGGACTCACTGACCGCAATAAAGGCCTTTTGTACGTCCCGATTTACGGAAAGCGCCAGTTTTCTCAAATCGGCCTTCAGGCGGGCGAGGTTTGCCTGGGTTTCCCTTTCTTCTCCTCTGGTTCTGAAGCCTGAAAAAATCTCCCACTTAAGCGTCACCCCGGCGACCCAGTAATCCTTGAGGGGAAACTCGGTGCTGGCCAATCCATACCCCCCGTTGGCGGAAACCGTGGGCCAGTAGCCGGCACTTGCAGCGCTCAGCTGTGCTTTCCCGGCCTTGATCCGGCCCTTCAGGCCGGCTATCTCGGGACGGTGCTTCATGGACTCCCGGACGAGAGCATCACAATCCGAGGGCATGGGCGGAAGGTAGGGGATATTGGTAATAACATAATCCCCCTTAATCGGGGGGCCGCCGATTGCGTTTTCCAGATCAACCTTGGCCGTGCGGATTGCAAAACCCGCCTTAAGCAGCGCAAGTCTGGACCTGGCTCTGTCCACGGTGCTTTTGGTCACATCGATTCTGGGACGGATACCGGTTTCAAAGAGGGCTTTCGCCTGCTCAAGGTGTTTATTATAGGTAACCAGCGACTCTTTGGCCACGTCTGCCAGTCGAATTCTTTTAAGCATTTCGAAATAGGCCACTTTCACGGTGCAAACCACATCTGCAATGCTCCCTTCAAGATCCTTTTGTCCCGCGGCCAGCTGCTGCCGGCTATTTTCCAGGCCGCCGGATGTTTTTCCGAAATCATAAAGGCGTTGAGACACAAAGAAATTGGTGTTGTAAATGTTCAGGGGGCTGTTCAGATCCGGAAGGCCGGAATCTCCGGATCCACGGGAAAGATTCCCGGCCAGCCCTCCCAGCATGTCCGGCAAATCCCCGCCCACCCGGTAGTAGTTGGTCATGTTGGAAACTTGTGGAAAGTAGGCTGAAGCCGATTGATCCACCATGGCTTCCAGCGCGGCGACCTGGTATCGTGACGCCTCGATGGAGGGGTTTTGCCGGAACGCCGCTTTGAGCGTCTGGCTCAATGTCACCGTCTGCTCCCGCGCTTGGCAGTGTCGTTCCGAGAAAGCCGAAGCCACAAATGCTATGACCAGGATGGTTGAGACCTTCAGAAAGGGTTTCATGTTTTTCTCCCTTAGTCCAGAGTCCGCCTGTAAAACTTGAAGCCAATGGCGACCACCACGATCCAGAAGATGACGATGGGCCACATAAATTGCATCGATTCGGCCAGACCATTTCCCTTAAGCAGCACGCCCCGAACAAATCTAAGATAATGGGTCAGGGGCAGCACTTCCCCAATATACTGGGCCCAGACGGGCATCCCCCTGAAGGGAAACATAAAGCCCGAAAGCAGCAGGGAGGGCAGAAAGAAGAAAACCGAAAGCTGCATGGCCTGCAACTGGTTCTTGGCCAGTGACGAAAAGGTTATCCCCACCGTCAGATTGGCGGCGATAAAAACGAGGGACAGCGCCAGAACCAGCGAAAGACTTCCCCGCATGGGGATATGAAAAAGGAACCGCGCCGCCACAAAGATCAGAAGAATCTGCACATATCCCACAAGGATATAGGGCAGGATCTTGCCCAGCATGACTTCCAGCGGATTTACAGGGGTAGACAGCAGACTTTCCATGGTACCGCGCTCTGTTTCCCGGGTGATGGCCAGCCCGGTTATGATCACCAGGGTGAGCGTCAGAATAACGCCCATGAGCCCGGGAACGATATTATACTGAGAAATTGCTTCAGGGTTGTACTGGGCGTGGATACGGATGTCCACGGGAAATTCGGCCGGGGCCGATGGCGAAAGAGGGCCTTTCAGATCCTGTTGCAGGGCCCTTCGTACGATTTCATGAAAAGCGGACGCGGCATTGCTGGAAGCGGACGGGTCCGTGGCATCGACCTCAAGCAGCAAGACCGGGTGTTCTCCCCGCACGATCCTTTGCCCGAAAAGCTCAGGGATGGTCAGAACGAACTGAACGGTTCCGCTTCGGAGCATTTCCTGAGCGTCGGCGCGGCTGACCGCCTCCCGAACAACATCAAAGTAACTGCTGGTCTGCATGGCGGCGACGATGGACCGGGAAAACACCGAGTTGTCTCCGCTTAAAACAGCCGTGGGCAGGTGTCTCGGATCCGAATTAATGGCATATCCAAACAGGATCAGTTGCGTGAGCGGAATGCCCAGCATCATGGCCAGGGTAACGCGGTCGCGACGCATCTGAATGAATTCTTTGGCCACAACGGCCCAGAATCGTCCGAATGAAAAGGCGCGTTTGTGCATTGTCAGGGTTTCCTCGCACTGCTTCGCATCAAATCGATGAACACCTCCTCAAGGCTTGTTTCAAGCCGGGTCCACCGGTATTCACCGTTTTCGTAGGGAGCGATGCTTTCCTTAAAGCGATCCGGATCCCGGGTGCTGATGTGCAGCGTATTTCCAAAGGCGACCACCTGATCAATAGCGGGGAGTGACTTGAGTTCGTTGGACAACCGATGGATATCGCCGCCCGAGACGCCCCAGGTGGAAAGCCCCGAGCCCTGAATCAGATCCTCGACCCCGCCGGAGGCCAGCAGATCCCCATAAGCAATATAACCCAGCCGCTTGCATCGTTCCGCCTCGTCCATGTAATGGGTGCTGATCAGCGCCGTGATGCCTTCCGAGGCCAGATCGTGAACCTGATCCCAGAAATCCCTGCGGGCACCCGGATCAACCCCGGCGGTCGGTTCGTCCAGCAGGAGCAGTTTGGGATTATGAAGAATACATGCCCCCAGTGCCAGACGCTGTTTCCATCCGCCGGAGAGACTCCCGGCCAGCAGCTTCCTGAATCCCCCGATCCCGATCCGTTCGATACAGGCATCCACTGCTTTTTTTCGGTTTCCGACCCTGTACACCCGTGCCATGAAGTCCAGATTTTCGCGCACGGTCAGGTCTTCGTAAAGACTGAATCGCTGAGACATATATCCCACAAGGGGTTTGATGCGCGCCGACTCCTTCAAAATATCATAGCCAAGGCAGACGCCGCTTCCGGAATCGGGTCTCAAAAGTCCGCACAGCATCCGGATGAACGTTGTTTTTCCGGAACCGTTTGGACCCAGGAAACCAAAAATCTCCCCTCTGGACACCTTTATGCTCAGGTTCCTGACAACTGTTTTCCGACCGAAGGATTTGGTCAGATTCTGAACATCGATGACCCAGTCGGGTTCACTCATGGGGCTTCTCTCACATCAACCGGTTGACCCGGGTGCAGGCGGAGGGCAATGGCCGGTTCCACGGTGGCCTCAATCATGAACACCAGTTTGGCCCGGGTCTGACTTGAATAGATCACCGGAGGGGTGTATTGGGCACGGGGAGATATAAAGGCGATCCGGGCCGGAACAGTGCCGCCCCCGTCATAAGAGACCCATATCTTCTCTCCCGGGGAGAGACGTCCCACGGTCTTTTCAGGCACAAAAAACCGAACCTTGATATTTTCCGGCGGAAGGAGCGAAATCACCGGTTGGCCGGGGGGAACCCATTCGCCGGAATTGTAAAACGTGTCGAAGATAAGCCCGTCTTTCCGGGCGGCCTGTGTTTTCTGATCCAGATTCCACCGGGCCTGTACCAGTTTTTCCCTGACGGCGTCCGCCTCGGCCTGTGCGGCCTTGATTTCATCAAGTCTTGCGCCCAGCCGCGCCGTCTTGAGATCCGCCGTAATGGCTTGGACCTGTCGCTGCATCTGGCTGTACTCGGTGCGCGCCCTGTCAAGGGACTCTTGTGAAATGAACTGTTTCTTTGTGAGCTTGACCCGGCGGTCGTATTCCAGCCGAGCCAGTTCAAGCCCCGCTTCGGCGCTTCTGAGTTTTGCCGTAATGGCCTGGATCTCAGAAGGCCGTTTCCCTTTCTTTAGATTGGCCAGTCGGTCCATGGCCTGTCGGTACATCTGGGACGCTTCCCGAACCATGGCTTCTTCCAGGTCATGCTCCAGTGCAAAGAGCAGATCCCCTTTTTTGACAGTCTGACCTCGTCTGGCATTGAGGGTTTCAAGTCTGCCACCCAGGGGTGATGCTACATAAACAAATTCGCCTTCAACATATCCTTGGAAGGTTGTGGCCGGTGGCTCATGGCACGAGCAGGTGAATACCAAAGCCATCAGGACAATGAAATGCCATCGCGTTCTTTGTAAAATGGCGTTTATGGTCACTAACGGCATCTCTCCACCTCTTTTTGTCTCCGGTCTATCCATTATTCGACACGCCTTCCAGGTATGCTTCCAAGACCGGCCGATCCGCATCAGCCCATTCCAGGGGCTGTAATCGGGTGGGCGTCAGCCACTTAAAAGCCCTGTGTTCACGAAGGATCAGCATGCCGGATTGAATGCGGCACAGAAAGGGATAAAGGGTGATGGAAAAGGTTTCGTAAGCGTGGGTCAGTGGGCGTAACGGTTTTTCTATCTTCACGTTCATCCCCAGTTCCTCCTGGATTTCACGCTTGATACAGGTCTCCGGGCTCTCACCCGGCTCAATTTTGCCGCCTGGAAACTCCCATTTTAGCGGGTGGCACATTCGGGCGCTTCGCTGAACCGCTAAAAAGCACTCCTTCCGTTCGATAATGGCGCAAGACACATGGATATGTTTTCCAAGTTTCATGGGTTCCAATATAGAACCCTCTGTTCATATGATCAAGCGCATATTATGGAACGACCCGATATCTGGAAAAAGCCTCGACAGTAACCGAAAAGATATGTTGAATGGGGCACGTGATCATGAGAAATTTTAAAAAGATATCAGATTTTGACTTTTTTAGGGTGACGAAAGTGGTGGTGGGTGACAGACTACTCTCCCAACAGGAAAGACAGCGCCTGCAGGGAGGTGGGCAGGCAGATTTTGATGGGGTACTCCATATGGAAACCTCCGGTGAGTCGGCCAAGACTTGTTGTCATTATGGTTTGGCTACGCATTTGGGATGATATTTGAATCGAGAGGAAAGTCAAGAAAAATCACTTAGGAAATAGGGAGCCAGTAACAGAGTAGACATCATAGGTGTGCCTGAAACCGCATAAAAAGAGATCAAGTCAAAAGGACTCGCGGGGAATGGGTGTTGACATATTGCTTTTCGATTGAGTAATATTACTCAACCATTGAGTAACATATTATAGAAGTGTTAATTCAAGTAGATATATCCTCATTAAGGGGAAGATTATGATTGCATATAATTATGAACGGCCGATTGTAAAGGACATCCTGAAGGGCTTGGGCATGAAGAAGAAGCTTCTCCACATCATGACCGGTCCGCGGCAAGTGGGCAAAACCACCGCAGCGCTGCAAATTGGAGAAAAATGGCAGGGGCATGTGATAGTGGGATCGGCGGACCTGCCGCTGCCGCCCGATCATGAATGGATCCGTTCTCAATGGGAGCGCGCCCGCTATGCCTCGGAAAGGAACAGGCATAAGAATGGTGATGTGCTCCTGATTCTGGATGAAGTGCAAAAGGTCGCGGGATGGAGTGAAGTGGTTAAGGACCTCTGGGACAGAACGTGCCGGGAAAACATCGGCATTCAAGTGATTGTTCTGGGATCTTCTTCGTTGCTCATCCAGAAGGGGTTGTCCGAAAGCCTGGCAGGACGTTTTTTTCTATATCGATGCTCCCATTGGGGACTCGATGAAATGGATAAGGCATTTTCCTGGGACTTGGATCGATGGCTCTTTTTTGGAGGTTATCCCGGCGCAGCCCCTCTTATTGAAGATGAAAGTGTATGGTCTCGTTATGTGGTGGATTCCCTGATTGAAACGGTGATTGCAAAGGATGTGCTCCAGCTTCAAACCGTCGCCAAACCCGCCCTCTTACGACATCTTTTTATGCTTTCAGCCGTTCATCCCGCCCAGATCCTTTCCTACAACAAAATGATCGGACAACTCCAGGATGCCGGAAATACCACGACCCTCTCCCACTACCTGAAGCTGCTTGAAGCGGCGTATCTCATATCGGGGCTGGAACTTTTTAAGGGTGGTAGAAGACAGAAACGGGGAAGCAGCCCAAAACTGATCATCTGGAATAATGGTCTCATCAATGCAATTACCGGAGATACCTTCAGAGAAAGTCGAAATGATTACCCCTGGTGGGGACGTCTGATGGAAAATGCCGTGGGTGCACACTTGTTAAACCATCTGGGGGAATTTCCCTATTCGGTATACTATTGGCGATACAGGGGGTCTGAGATGGATTTTGTGGTCCAAACCCCGAGGCGAATATGGGGCCTGGAGGTAAAATCAGGGAAATCGAAAAACCCGAAAGGGATGGCCGAATTCAAGAAATACTGCCCTGAGGCACGTATCCGGTTCATCGGCCCACAAGGCATCCCTTTCGAAGAATTCTTCAGGACCCACCCGAAGGACCTGTTCTGAATGTAACGTACCAGCTATGATTTTTGCTGGGATGAACTGGCGAGCTGTGCCGATCAAACGGCAAAAGGGATCAAAGATTGATAGACGCCGAGTCGCCCAAAATCCGCGCATCGCTCATCCATAAAGGACATTCTCAATCCAGTAACTCGTCAAGGCCGGAATCTCTGTGGAGGATCACTTTATATTTTTTTCGAAACTTTACAATTTTGGGATCAAAATTCTCCATAATGTCTTTAAATTTCTTATCCAGATATGTTGTTAACAACTGTTTTTCTTCTTCCAGTTTACGAGAAAAGGAATCGTAATCCGTCTGTTCAGCGGCACGGCAATCACGCATGAAAGTTTTGAAATGAATGCGTTTCAAAATCTCTTTGTCTGTAAACAGAAAGTGATGATTTGGGTCATCCTCTTGGCTCTGATTCAGAATAAAAACGCGTTGCTTCGGCTTTTTATCAACCTCATCCATAAGCCTTTCGTGTACCTCGCTCATGTGTTTCCAGAAACGATGTTTAAGTTCGTTCAGCTGCGATTCCTTTCCCTTGGCATCAATTTTAAGATCAAACAGATAGCCGGAACCTTCAGCTTTTCCGTGGTTTTTTCCATGGGTGAATTCGTGCGGAATCAACTTTTCCATATAATCATTGCCGTATTCATCCAGTTCGCAATAGAGGTAACCGGCAACCATGCTTAGTACGCCATAGCTGAAAGAGCCGTCTATCATCAAACGTGCCCAAGTTAAATACAGCGACCCTCTATATGGTTTTCCTTCATAATCTTTTTGCTCTTTCCTGCGGGCGTCTTCCTGGAACGTATAATCATCAAAATCGTAATCATAAAGCGTTTCAAAATGGAGCAGGTTTTTGTGGCTGCGAAAAAATTCATTCAAGAAGAAATAATTTTCACCAATTCCTTTTATGGGGAGCAATATGGCGTTAAGTTTTAAACATTGCGCCTCACTCATTTCCCGCCTTGCCTCCTCAACCTCATCATCGTTGGAAGCGGAAATATCAAACAGCTCCCTCAATAGGAACTGCCTGATCTTAAACTCATCTTCTTCCGGTGTGTCAACGCGGTATTGTTCCTGGCGCTTTTTATCCCAGAAAAAATAATCAGGTACAAATTTAATAAGCGCTCTTTTCAATTCCGGTGACATTAGTTTTCTCGATTGTTTTGAAGGGAAGGTATTCTTCCGCCGCCTATTTAATCAATTTAAGCCTGATGGCTTGTTTCATTAATTTGAAATGGTTATCCAAGGAATATATTTCGCAGTGATTTTGAATGGCATTTTGCGCAATGATCAGATCAGGTATCCCAATACCATTAACCCCTTTTAGAGAAGTCTACCTTGCCTTTAAAAGTTTTAAGCTCCGAAATCCGCACTTTTCGGATTAACTCCTCTAAAGCGGTGATGATAACCTTGGCCTTTGTTTCAATTTTCGTAGTTTTCATTGCCTCAATCAAGAGGTCTTCAGGCAGGTCTAATGTGGTTCTCATGATGTTACCTCTATGTGGGCAAATTAATTTTTCTATGCATATGATGTCAACCATTTTCCAATTGTTTTCCCTACGCCGCAAAAAGGTCTCATTGACACACTCTCTATTTCCAATATCAGTCCTCCAAATATCTATTTCGCCAAAGGCCAAACGGGGAAGGGGTTCTGAACGTAACGACATGCCGTTTTTTGATTTAGCAGTTGCTTATGAGCCGAATATGGGTTATAATCGCCTCAATTTTTGAGCCGATAAGTACATAAAATGACTTACCCAAAGCAATACATCTGGCAATGGCCTTCATGGCCGAAGTTTCGGTGGGACGATGCGGCCCTTCTCGAACCGCTGGGAATCTGTCGCTTTCGGCAGGGTGCGTTGTTGACCCAAATGAGGGAAATGGGATTTGAAGTACGGCAGCAGTCCAGAGCCGAGGTTCTGATTGCGGAAACATTGAAGACCTCCGAAATCGAAGGCGAACATTTGGACCCGGACAGTGTGCGATCTTCAGTGGTACGGCGCCTGGGCCTGCCGACAGCCGGCTTGACGCCACGGGGCGATGAACATGCCGACGGCGTTATTGACACATTGCTGGATGCCACCCTGAACCATGAACAGGCTTTGACCGCTGGGAGGATGTTGGGCTGGCACGCGGCCCTCTTTCCCACGGGGTATTCCGGTTTGCACAAGATCCGGGTTGCCGCCTGGCGTGAGGATCGTGACGGACCCATGCGCGTGGTGTCAGACCCCATCGGACGTGAGAAGGTCCATTACGAAGCCCCCCCGGCTAACCGGCTTGACAGTGAGATGGACTATTTTTTCCGCTGGTGGGGACAAAAAGATAAATCCATGGATGGCCTCCTTCGGGCCGGTATGGCCCATTTATGGTTTGTTGTCATTCATCCCTTCGAAGATGGCAATGGCAGGATTGCCAGGACCCTGACCGAGATGGCCCTGGCCCGGGATGAAAAACTCGCGGCCCGGTATTACAGCCTTTCTTCGCAGATCATGGCTCGGAGGGAGTCCTACTACTCGGTCCTTGAACATACCAACAGGGGGGATGGCGACATCACCGAGTGGATGGTATGGTTTCTGGAATGTCTTTCCACAGCGATTCTGAACGCTGACGATCTCCTGTCCAACGTCATGGTGAAATCCCGGTTCTGGAACCGTTACGCTCAGATAGAACTCAAAGAACGTCAATGCAAAGTCATTAACCGTCTTCTTGAAGCAGGCCCCGGCGCCTTTGAAGGCGGATTGACAAACCGGAAGTATGCCGGGATGGGGCATGTCAGCAAGGCCACTGCCCAAAGAGAGTTGGCGGACCTTGTGCAAAAAGGCATCCTGCGCCCCAATCCCGGTGGCGGAAGAAGTGCCAGTTATGATCTTTTCTGGGATGAACCGGCGGGCAGCGCCGATCAAACGGCAAAAGGGATCAATGGCGGGTGAGCGCCGAGTCGCACAAAATCCGCCCATCGCTCATTCCACGATCCCTTTCCCCTGGCATCAATTGACCCTTAATTCAATGCACCCCACAGTCTTTCCACCTGATCCAAGGTGTCTTCCTTCAAACCATCATTTTCAATGACCCAGTCGGCAAACCCCTTCTTTTCTTTCACTGGAAGCTGGCTGGCGATGATGCGCGAGGCTTCTTCCTCGTCAATGTCGTCCCGCGCCATAAGGCGTTTTTTCTGGGTCTCAGGGGACACGGACACCACAATGATCTTCTCAAACAGGTACATGAGGTTCAGTTCCACCAGCAGGGGGATGTCCACGATCACAATCGCTGCCGGGTCTTCTTTGCCGAATTCCGCAAGCTGCCGGAAAAACTCCTCATAGATTCTGGGGTGGGTGAAGTCCTCCAGCTTCTTTCTTTTCTCCATGTCTTTGAACACAATATCCGAAATCTTTTTCCGGTCCAGGGTTCCGTCTTCCTGGCACACCTGGGTGCCGAAATATTTGATCACATCATTGTAGCCGGGCGTTCCCGGTTCCACCACCTGCCGGGCGATGAGGTCAAAGTCGATTAGTTTGGCCCCCAACTGGGCCAGTTTGGTGGAAACCGTGCTCTTCCCGCTGGCAATAACACCGGTAAGTCCGGCCACCATGCCTTCGGGAACGGCGCCCCGCACTTTTCCGATCCGTTCTTCAAGGGTGGTGTAGGCCACGGGCAGGGCCTTATCCAGATTCCCTTCGGCGCCCGCGAAACTGATGGGATAGCGGACCCCTTTCCGGTAAAGGATCTCAAGGCCCCGCAGGGCCTTTTCCATATGGCCCGCCGGCAGGGCCATGACCAGTTCATCGTCCTGGGCATGTCCGTAGCGCCGTTCTCCGTAACAGGGAATGGAAAGGGATGGTTTCCCGTCCCGGTAACAGCGGGCAATGGCATCGGAACAGGAGGATTCACCCACACAGTGAAAATTCATCACTTCATAGTTTTCGAACTGAAGGGCATTAATTAAGAGGATCATCTGGGCCGGGTTGCCGTAAATGAGCACAATGTCCGGCTCAAAGGGGTCGTACACCAGCGGGGCCATGGTCACCGCTTCATATTGTCCGGTTTGGATCCGGGGAATGGCCGCTTCATACCGTTTGCCGTCTTCCTTGGTCTGAACCCACACAATGGAGCGAAAGGTGCCATCACGATAGAAAGAGGGGAGTTCCTCCAACCCCAGGATGGAAGAACAGGTGGGCAGTGCAAAATCCTCAAGTTCCGCGCCCACGGTCCAGTCAAAATTCCTGACCAGGTTAATGAGTTGGCATGTGGTCACTTTATGCTCGGGTCGCCTCATGAAAGGAACATCTTTCAGCTGTTCCTTTTTTTCCAGCATCTTCATGGCCACCGGAAAGGATCTTAGCCTGAGTAGAATTTCCATTCGCCGCACCAGCTTTTCCCATTTGCCTTTTTCTTGGGTCATTTTCATTTCTCCTTATTTTTTATTTCTGAAATCAACAGGAACCCCGTCGCCGGCCCTAAGGGCGGCCATGAGTTCTTCTTCATTTTTGATGATTCTGCTAAATTTTGTGGCGTAAACACCCACTTCCCTGACCTGATGTGCATCGCTTCCGCCGGTGGCGGGTAGGTTCAGCGCCTTTGCCACCTGGCCGCAAAAACGGTTTTCATCCACCGTCACCTTGCTGTTTAAGGTCTCTACGCCATCCACCAGGGAGAACATGGGTCGATTTGCGGCCTTTTCAACATCCAGGCCCAGTTTGTCACCGCTCACCGCCAGAAAACCCCTAAAGGGATGGGCCGCAATCATAAAGCCGTCTACTGCGGCTACTTTTTCGGCCAGATCTTTCAGCGCAACAATCCCCTGGATATCCTCATCCAATCCGAAGACCACAATGTCCCCCTGAACGGTGGTGATTTCGTTGCCTCCCAGTACCAGAAACTGATGTTTATCTCGGAGTCTCTGAATTCCCTCCGGATCCCATCGATAATTGTGATCCGTGAGACAGACGCCGTCAAGACCGATCCGCTTGGCTTCGGCAATCATCTCATCCACCGGCGATGAGGCGCAGGCGGAAGCGGGGGAGGTGTGCATATGGAGGTCTATGGTGAAACCCTGGGGTGCCTTTTCCAGTTGGTCGAAAGGGATCCGTGCATTCTTTTTAATCCGCTTCGACATGGGTTTATTTTTTTGGGGGACACTTTTCATAGGTGCATTTGAAGCGGATGACACGGGTGCCTCAGCATCCGTTCGCGATTCATTTTCCCCGGTTTCAAGCATCTGTCTGGTTTTAAGAATAGCATCAGCGCATTCCAGAATCAGAGTGGCAAAGTGCCGGCAGGCCTTACGTCCGACAATCCTGTGAATGCTCCGGTTAAATCCTTCATCCGTCAGACATAGCCCCATAGCCCCCTGCAAGGGGTCTACGGCCAGAGGACAGTCGGGTGTGGTGTAACGGTTCCAGTGGCCCTTGAGCCATTTTATGGTCATGTCGGCCCCGTTCACCTGAAAAGTCGTTTCCAGGCTGTAAATATGATCGTCTAAAAAACCATAGGCCACGTAAATATCGTCACCCGGGATTTCAATGTTCACCAGCTTGTTTCGCATGTATGTCAGCATATTGTCTGACCTCTTTCCATGAGGTTTTAGGAAATATCAACACCGTCTAAAAGCGAGCTTCCGTCGGAAAAGGCGGCGCACCGGTTGTACAGCCGTATATTTTTCTGGACCATTTTTGAAAAAAAGTCCCGGCTGACAGCAGGGTCAAGGGGCGCTTTTTTAAGTTCCTCTTTGGTGATGCTCAAAATGGCCCCGTGGCAGCACTCCTCCGCCATATAGGCCAGTTCCACACAGGCCGGATCATCCCCCATGAGCCCTTCGATAATCTTGAGCATGCCCGGCCCGATGCGAACGCCGAGAAGATTCTGGAGCCTCTCTTCCGCATCCGGCATGCCCGCTATAAGACAGTGGTCAATGCGGCTGTCCGCGGCCATGATTTCAAGATCGGGAAGGGTTGCCTGAATCTGCACCCGTGCATCCAGAATATTGTCCGTTACCCGGCAGGTGCATGTCATGATGCCGTCTGAAGATTCTTCCACCGTTGTGCACCGGCTTCGTGAAAATGAGATTAAATGAGCCATGGGACTCCTCCTCATTCAAAACGATTATGGATGGCAATCATAACCGGATCGCTACTTTTCAAATGGCGGCACCATACAACGAAAAAGGAGTGGTGGTCCAGTGATAAAAGACATGCTCCAATTTTCCGGGTTTTCTCAGCAAGACAGCGACGTGCTGGAAATAAAAACGGAAAGGGTATTGAGAAGCAAATTGTGCTTGCGTCTTAAATGAGAATATCTTATAAAAACGACAGGTGATTCATTTATTAGGTTTTTTCATGCCGAGACGCGACAATAGTTCCCGCAATGTACGCCCCCTGAAATCCAAAGGGATAGCCACCCGATCTGCAATACTCGATGCGGCCCACGAGGTTTTTAAAGGCACCGGATACTATGGTTCTTCCATATCGGAAATTTCCCGCCGTTGCGGCATCTCCATGGGAACCTTTTACCACTACTTCAAAAACAAGGAACACGTATTCCTGGAGTTGAACGATGAGGTCATCGCGCGCTTCAAGAAGCGTGCGGAGGTATCGCCCCCCGGAGATCTCCGATTCAGAGACAGGCTGAGGAGCGTCATCCGGCTCCTCCTGGACCACACCCGGGACAATTTCGCTTTTCACCGCATCTTGGGGGAGTCGGAACTCATCGACCGGGTGACCATCGCCTTTTACGATTCCATCACCCAATATTACCGGGATTTCTTTCACCGGGAAATCCAAGCGGGCAACATGCGCCCTCTGGATGCCGATGTGGCGGCTTACGGACTCATCGGCATCTGTTATTTCAGTTCCAGCGACTGGGGAGCCCCCCATGAAAGACTTTCCCTGGACCGCATGGCGGATTTGATCACCGATCTGGTCCTTACGGGCATCAGCGGACCGACCCCTTGGGATAAACCACCCGGATGGGATCTTTTTTCTCTCCCTGATCCCACCCCTCTCCATCCGGAAAACAGGGAGCCCCCGACCAAAGGGGAAAAGACCCGACAGGCCATATTGCGGGCCGCGGGCAAGGTAATCGGTCTGCATGGGATCAATCGGGCCAGTATCTCCGAGATCACCCGTGACGCCGGTGTTGCCCAGGGGACTTTCTACGTTCACTTCAAAAGTAAAAGCGATCTGGTCATCGGATTTGTACGGTATATCAACCATGAACTGCGCAAGGAAATCCAGAGGGCCGTGTCTGTGACCCTAGACCGTCGGGATGCGGAACGGGTGGGCATGTTGACTTTTTTCGAATTTCTCCGTCAGCACCATGAGATCTACCGTGTGGTCCCGGAGTGCGAGATGGTTAGCCGCGAAGTGTCCCTCTGGTATTATCGTTCGTTGGCCCAAGGGTATGTTATTGGGCTGGAGCAGGGTATGAAACGGGGCGAAATCAGAAATCTTCCGACCGCGTTTTTAGCCCGTTCTCTTATGGGCTTTGTCCATTTCATCGGACTTAAACAGATCGTCTGGAACCCGGACCCGGAAGCCAAAATCAATAAACCGCTTTTTAACGACATGATTGAATTCGCGTTGTACGGACTCAAACCTTAACCGCTTTCTGCTCATAAATTATCAAAACACAATTTTTTTTGTTGACACCCGGAAAAAAATTTTGTAATAAAATTGATAGTTGAATCATATTTCAAAAAAGGATCTTCCCCATGGTCAATTTAAACGGCAAAGTCGTGGTGGTAACAGGCGCAAGTTCGGGCATCGGCGCTGCACTGGCCAGGGCCTTTTCCGAGGAAGGTGCAAAGGTCGTTTTGACCGCCCGGCGTGTGGATCGTCTGGAGGCAACAGCCGCCATGTGCCCCGGAGAAACCCGGATTGTACCCGCCGACCTTGTGAAGAGAATCCATCGGGAAGCCCTTGTGGGCCAAACCATGGACCGATGGGGCCGAATCGACATCCTCGTCAATAACGCCAGCCTCGGCATGTACGGTGATTTTGCTTCTTCCACCGAGGACCAATGGCGGCAACTTTTTGAAATCAACCTCTTTTCCATCGTTTTTCTTACCCGGACCGTCCTGACTGTCATGACCCTTCAACAAGAAGGCCTTATCGTCAACATGGCCTCCATCGGGGGGCTTATCTCCCATTCACAACGCGTGACCCCCTATGTGGCCAGCAAGCACGCTCTGGTGGGGTTTTCACGGGGGTTGGCCATGGATTTTAAAGGGACCGGGATCAAGGTGCTGGCCGTCTGCCCTCACCTGACCGACACGGAATTTTTCGAGGCCTCTCCAGGGGCGGAGGAGATGGCCCCCCAGGTTGAAAAATATAAATCATTCATGGATTCTTCTGAGGACGTGGCCAAGGGCATTATAAGTCAACTGGATTCGGAAAGGCTTGTGGTTTTTCCCACGGCAAAACCGGCCAGGGCCTATGAAAAGCAGCGGGATCTCTAGAATTTTTGATTGCGGATTTGAACAGAAACCTTTTTGCCCCATTTGAACCCCTTTTGAGCTTGGATATGAAAACCCAAAACATCAAGACAGCGCTGGTCATCGGAGGAGGTTCCGGCATGGGACGTTCCGCGGCCGCAGCCCTAGGGACCTTAGGCATTCAAGTCTTTGTGGCGGATCTGGATGTGGCGGCAGCCCGTGAGACCGTTTCAAATAACCTGGGAGATCAGGGCAGGGGAGAGGCTTTTCATGTGGATGTTTCCAGAAGCGATTCCGTGGGCGCCCTGTTTCAGGCCCTGAGGGAACGCGTGGACCGGTTGGATCTGCTGGTCCATACGGCGGCCATGCTGGGACAAACCGTCTTTGTGGAGGACATGACCGATGAAGAATGGCGCCGGATGATGGCCGTCAACCTGGACGGCATGTTTTACGCCTGTCGGGAGTCGGTCCGCTGGATGAAAGAGCACAAGACGGGCCGCATCATCCTTTTCAGTTCGGTGGCCTCCCTCACCCCCACCCCGGGAGCACTCCACTACAGCGCGTCCAAAGGGGCAGTGAATATGATGGGCAAGACCCTGGCCCAGGAGGTTGCCAGGCACAACATTCGTGTGAACGTGGTGGCCCCGGGATATATCGAAACGCCCATGCTGGATGGTCTGCCCGAGGGATTTTCAGATTACATCGTCAAAAAAACGCCACTCAGGCGCCTGGGCGAACCGGAGGAGATCGGAGCCTTGGTGGCATTTCTGGCATCCCCTGAAGCGGATTTCTTCACCGGCCAGGTTCTGAGCCCGAACGGCGGATTTGTGATTTAAATTAAAGAGAATAGACCGATGACCGAACCATTCAAACATCTGATTGTGAAACCCGAGGGCGAAATATGCTGGGTCACCATCAACCGCCCCCAGGACCGGAACGCCATCCATTCTGAACTCATGGGCGAACTGACCCGCATGCTGGACGGAATGGAGGAGACAACAATCCGTGCTTTGGTCTTTACCGGGGCCGGGGATACTTATTTCATTGGGGGCGCCGACGGCATCGAAATGATGCAGTGTAATGGGGAAGAAGCCCGCAACTTCTCCTCCCGGATACAGGGGTTATTCCTCCGGATGGAAGCCAGTCCCCTCATCCTGGTGGCCGCCATCAATGGTCTCTGTTTCGGGGGCGGTTATGAATTTGCCCTGGCGTGCGACCTCCGGGTGGCATTGGAAGATGCCCGGATCGGCCTGCCCGAAGTAAAGGTGGGGCTCATTCCCGGCGGGGGGGGCACCCAGCGTTTGCCAAGGCTGGTGGGTTTCGGCCGGGCCATGGAGATGATCCTGAGTGGCCGACTCTACAAGGGGTCGGAGGCGGAGGGGATGGGGCTGGTCAATCTGGCGGTCCCACCGGACGGCCTTTCAGCCGGTGTTGAAGAACTGCTGAAACCCATCCTCAGGCAGCCCCGGTATGCTCTCTCCCTGGCCAAACGGGCGGTTCATGACGCTAAAAGGGAATCTCTGGAACAAGGGCTCAAAACGGAAAGCGAACAGTTCAGCCGCTGTTTCGAGCATGATTTTTTCCCCGATCTCATGATTCGGCAACTGAAAGAGGGCACCCTTGAGACCACGGCGGATGTTTCGGGTCTTGATGGAGGAAAAAAGAGATGAAAGTCCTGGGGATCGCAGGAAGCTTGAGACCCAAGAGCAACACCCTGGAATATGTGGAGAAGGCCCTCGGCGTCTTCAATGAGGCGGGTCTTGAGACCGTGGTCAATTTCGCAGGCAATATGGTCCGGGTGATGGAAAAGATATTTTCATGATGAATAAGGAAAGGAACACCATAATGATACCCGGAATCGGCTCCTGGCTCACCAAAAGGACGGTGCTCACCCCGGACAAAGAGGCCGTGGTGGACGGGGAGAAACGTTTCACTTACCGGCAGCTCAACGGACGGGTGAACCGCCTCTCAAAAATACTTCAAGGGCTGGGGATCAAGAGCGGAGATCGGCTGAGCATTCTCTCCGTCAATTGCGTGGAATATGTGGAAACCATCATGGCCGCGGCCAAACTGGGAGTCATGCTGGTTCCACTGAACTGGCGTCTGACGCCTACGGAGCTGGCCTTCATCTTGAATGACAGCGGCGCCGAAACCCTCCTTTTCCATCCTGATCTCATGGATGCGGCAAACAGCCTGCATGAGAAAGTCGGGCTCAAACAGATGGTGGCTCTTGGGCGGGAAGAGATGGGCGAGGCATCGGCCTACGAAAATCTTCTGGAAACCCAGACCTATGACGAGCCGATTCCCGACCGTGTCCCGGATCTGGATACGCCCCACATTATCATGTACACCGCGGGCACAACGGGCCAGCCCAAGGGGGCCGTCCTGAGCCAGGGGGCAAGTTTCTGGAACGCCGTCAACCTCACCGTGTCAATGGACTTCACCTCCAACGACCGGAACCTGGCGGTTTTGCCCATGTTCCATATCGGGGGCATCGGCCTTTTTACTCTGCCCATGCTCTATATGGGTGGCACGGTGATCATCCAGCGCACTTTTGAACCGGCCCAAACCCTGGCGCTGCTTGAATCCGAAGGGATCACGCTCTTTTTTGGTGTGGCCGCCATCTTCCTGTTCCTGATTCAGCATCCCCAATTCAACGGCCAGGCCTTTAAAAATGTCCGGGTGGTTATGAGCGGAGGAGCGCCTTTGCCCGTGAGCCTGGTCCATCAGTATCGGGACGCCGGCATCATGCTTCAGCAGGGATTCGGCATGAGTGAGGCCGCGCCCAGCATCGCTACCCTTGAAAAAGATCTGGCCGTTCAAAAGGCCGGTTCCATCGGAAAGGCCCTGATGCATGTGGAGGCGCTTGTGGTGAATGATCAAATGGCCCCGTTGCCTCCGGACCAGGTGGGTGAGCTGGTAATCCGAGGCCCCAACCTGATGCAGGGTTACTGGAACCGGATTGATGCCACCAAAGAAGCCTTCAGCGGTGGATGGTTTCATACGGGCGACCTGGCTCGGATGGACTCCGAGGGGGACATTTATATTGTCGACCGGAAAAAGGATATGTTCATTTCCGGCGGGGAAAATGTCTATCCCGCCGAGGTGGAAAACGCCATTTACGAACTGCCTCAGGTTTCGGAAGCCGCCGTCATCGGCATGAAAGACGAAAAATGGGGAGAGGTGGGCATGGCGGTGGTAGTTGTCAAGGAAGGGCGGGAACTCACACAAGAAGAGGCCATAGCCCATCTCAAAGGCAGATTGGCAAAATACAAAATCCCCAAAAGCATGGTATTTACGGACAACCTGCCCCGAAATGCGGCGGGCAAGGTTCTGAAAAACGCTTTGAGAGAGGCGTATGCGCTTTAGATGAGTGTCAAAACATTTTTTAGGAGATCCATAAATGCAGAAGGGAGGGTTTAAAGAGTCGTAAAGACAAAAATGGGATCAGGAATCAGCCGCCCCGATTTGGACCGGGGATTGTTGGGATGAAATGAACAACACAATCAAGAAAGAAGAAAGGAGAGCAAAATGAACGTGAAAAAGTTTTTTTGTGTCTTGGTGTTGGCATTGGTGGCTTCGGCCTTCGGGGCATTTCCGGTTATGGCGGAAAAACCCATTAAAATAGGGATCATTCAGGGGCTCACCGGACCCTATGAGGTCTACGGCAAAGCGGAAGTCACCGGGTTCAAGATGGGCCTGGAATATTTCACAAAAGGGACCAACAAGATCGCGGGAAGACCCGTGGAATTGATCGTTGAGGACACCCAGTTAAAAGCTGCAAGGGCCAAGATGTTGCTTACCAAACTCTACAGCGACGACAAAGTGGACCTGGTCGTAGGACCCACCAGCAGCGGTGTTGCCCTGGCCGTGCTGCCCGTGGCCCAACAGTTCAAGAAAATTCTCATCGTTGAACCGGCGGTGGCGGATGCCATTACCGGAAAGAACTGGAATCGTTATATTTTTAGAACCGGACGCAACTCCAGTCAGGATGCCATCAGTAATGCCGTGGCCGTGGCGGCCCCGGGCGTGAGTATCGCCTGCATTGGTCAGGACTTCGTTTTTGGTAAAGATGGTATTGCAGCCTACAAAGAGGCAGCGGAAAAATTGGGGGCCAAGGTGGTTCACGAAGAGTATTGCGATCCGAGGGGTACGGATTTTACAGCCCCCATTCAGCGGATTATCGAGGCGCTTAAAGACAAACCGGAGCCCAAATATGTGTGGGTTATCTGGGCCGGAAAAGGTGGCCCCATGGCCCAGCTCATCGCTGCCGGTCTGGACAAATACGGCATCCAGATTGCCAGCGGCGGCAATGTTCTGGCTGCACTCAAACTGATGAAACCCCTCAAAGGGATGAAGGGGTCCATCTATTACTACTACGAAAACCCGAAAAATGAGGTAAACGACTGGCTGGTGAAAGAACACTACAAACGCTTCAACGAACCGCCTGATTTCTTTACCTGTGGTGGGTTTGCCGCGGCCAGCGCCGTGGTGGAAGCCATCAAAAAATCGGGCGGGAAAACAGACACCGAGACCCTGATTGCGACTATGGAGGGGATGGAGTTCATGACGCCCAAGGGAAAAATGAAATTCCGTAAGGAGGACCATCAGGCCCTTCAGGAGATGTATGCGTTTCAGTTGGATACCAAACCCGATGTGGCATGGGCCATCCCCGTGTGCACCGAAGTGCTCTCCATGGAAGTAACGGCGCCGCCGGTTATGAACAAGAAGTAAATCTTACAGGTTTCCCCAAACCCATGCGGTCGGTTTGCCCGCATGGGTTCCAGGGGTCCGCCTTTTTTTTGGGAAAACCGAAGGCTTAAAGGTAATGCAGATGAAAGCAGATCCCATCGTAGAAACCAAAGACCTGACCATCCGCTTCGGGGGGCACGTGGCTGTGAATCGGGTGAACCTTAAAGTGGAACCGTTTGCCCTAAAGTCCATTATCGGACCCAACGGCGCGGGGAAGACTACCCTGTTCAACCTGATGACGGGCCAGTACAGACCCACCGAGGGCAGCGTTTTCCTCAAGGGGGAAGACATTACCCGCTTGAGCGCCGTGAAGAGAACCCGCCTGGGGATGGGACGTTCTTTTCAGTTGACCAATATCTTTCCCGATCTGACGGTTTTGGAAAACGTCCGGGTTGCGATCCAGTCCAGGGAAGGCATCGGCTTGAATTTCTGGAAAAATTATCTCCATTTCTCCGGTATGGAAGACGAGGCCTACGAACTCCTGAAAGATGTCCTTCTGGATGAAAAGTGGGCCATGCAGGCCAGTTCCCTCACCCACGGGGAACAGCGGAAGCTGGAGATTGCCATCCTTCTGGCCCTGAAACCGGAGATCCTTTTCCTGGACGAACCCACGGCCGGGATGGGCCAGGAAGAAGTTCCGGCCATTCTGGAAATCCTTCATCGGATCAAAGATGCAAAAGACCGTACCATGCTCCTGGTGGAGCATAAAATGGACATGATCATGAGCCTTTCGGACTCAATCGCGGTTCTTCAGGAGGGGGAATTGATTATCGACGGCCCCCCCGATGAGATCCATAAAAGCAAGGCGGTTCGGGACGCCTATCTGGGTGGAGGTGCAAGGCGTGAATAATTCAATCCTTAAGGCCGAAGGGGTCCACACCTTCATTGAACAACACCATATCCTGCAGGGGGTTTCTTTTGCGGCACGGGCTGATGCCGTGACCGTCCTCATCGGCCGAAACGGTGCGGGCAAGAGCACGACGCTTAAGACCGTCATGGGTCTGCTTCCGGCAGCGAAAGGAAAAATCTTCTACCGGGGGAAGGAAATCCAGAAGAACAAACCGTACGAAATCGCTCGAATGGGAATCGGTTTTGTTCCGGAGCATATGGGGATCTTTTCGGAACTCACGGTGGAGGAAAACATGCGGGTGGCCATGCTGGTTGAAAATGATGCCTCGGCCCGCAGGCTGGAGCGGATACTGACCATGTTTTCAGCGCTAAAGAAATTCTGGAAATCCAAGGCGGGAAACCTGAGCGGGGGGCAGAAACAGATGCTGGCCATCGCCAGGGCCATTGTGAACGACACCTCCCTCCTGCTCATTGATGAACCCTCCAAGGGGTTGGCGCCCATTATCGTGGATGTGGTCATCGATTCCATCAACCAGATCAAGGAACGCAGTGTGGTGGTGTTGGTGGAACAGAATTTCTATATGGCAAGGTCGGTGGGAGACGATTTTTTCATTCTGGACGACGGAATGGTTGTGAAAAGCGGCGGGATGGAAGAACTGGCTCAGAACGAAGAATTGCAGAGCCGGTATCTCGGGATTTCTAAAATCGAGGATTGAAATCAGTAACAACGGGAGCAACCTCAAATGGCTGAGACCATATTCAAGCGTTGGAGTCAGGAGCTCACCCTGGCGGGAGCCGGCATTCTCTTTCTGCTGCCCCTCTTTGAAATACAACCCAAAACCTATCTGACCCTCACCATTGCGGGTCTGGCCATGGGGATGCTTCTGTTTCTGGTAGCCTCCGGCGTCAGCATTATTTTCGGCCTCATGGATGTTCTGAATTTTGCCCATGGGGCCCTGTTTGCATGGGGCGCCTATGTGGGATTTTCCGTCTTCCAACTCCTCATGAAATGGGTGGAGGCGGATTCCGTTCTGAAGAATTTTGCCGTCTTCCTCATGGCCATGGCGGCCGCCATGATCGCGGTGGCGGTTTTAGGTATCATTCTCGAAAGGGTTGTGGTGCGCCGGGTCTATGGGAATCACCTCTTCCAAATCCTCATTACCTTCGGCGCCACCATCGTTTTGGTGGAACTCATCCGTGTCTTCTGGGGGCCAAACGACGAAGTCATGATCGTGCCCCACACCTTTTCCAGAAACTGGGACATCATGGATGTTGTCATCAGTAAATACCGGATCATCTGTATTTTCCTGGGCGCCATCGTCTACGGCGTGATCCAGCTCATCCTCAAAAAGACAAAGCTGGGGACCATCGTGCGGGCAGGCGTGGAAGACCGGGACATGGTCCAGGCCATGGGACACAATATTTACCTTCTCTTCACGGGCGTTTTTGCCGCGGGGGCGGGATTGGCGGCCCTGGGAGGGGTGGCCATGAGTATTTTCAGCTTGCAGGTATACCCCGACATGGGAGGGACCTATCTCCTTTTCGCCTTTATCGTGGTCATCATCGGGGGCTTGGGGAGCGTCACCGGCTCCCTGGTGGGTGCGCTGATCGTGGGGCTCAGCTACAACTACGTGGCCTATCTGGTACCCTGGGCCGCTGCCGGGGTCAACGTCCTCATTATGATTATCATTCTTCTCATCCGGCCCACCGGTCTTTTTCAAGCAGGAAAGTAGCGAGGTATGGTAAAAATGGCAGAAGCAACACCGGTTCAGATGTTCCATATGGAAGAAAAGAGAAGGCAGTACCGCAGGGCCGGCTCTTATCTTAAAATCTGCGTATTGGCCCTATTTATCCTGGTGCCCTTCCTGTTCCCTTCCTTTAAAACCGTCGATCTGGCCGTCCAGATCATCATCTTCGGGGCACTGGTGGCCAGTTTCGACATCCTTTTGGGATATACGGGAATTCTCTCCTTCGGGCACGGCATGTTTTTCGGCATGGGCGCTTACTGTATGGCTTTTTTACTCGGCAAATACGGGATGCCATCCTATTCCAATCTGGTCTTTGGGTTTATGGTTGCCGCTGCCGCATCTGCGATCCTGGCCATGCTCATCAGCTTCCTCACCCTTCGCGTCAAAGCCATCTTTTTCGCCATGATCACCCTGGCCATTGCGGAACTGGCCATAGTGCTCGCCACCAAACTGAGCGGGCTTACGGGCGGGGAGGACGGGATCAGTTTCATGATGCCGGGAATTTTTTCGGTGGCGTTTTCCACCGGGAATTTCATGGGAATCGAAATTACCGGTAAGATCATCACCTACTACTTTATCCTCCTCTCCTGCCTGGGCCTCTTTTTGATGATGCTGAGGTTCACCCATTCCCCCTTGGGTCGCGTCCTTCAGGCCATCAGGGACAATACCCAACGGGCGGAAGCCCTGGGCAACAGGACCTTCGTGTATCAGAGCATCTCCATTACCTTCGGCTGCGTCATGGCAGCCCTGATCGGTTGCCTATATGCCATGTGGATGGAATACGTAAATCCGGAATCGAGCTTGGGCGTCATGACCATTATGCTGGATGTTCTGCTCATGGTCATCATCGGCGGAATGGGAACACTTTACGGCGGGATCATCGGCGCCGCCTTTCTGAAAATCACACAGACATTTCTCCCCGACCTTCAGAGCCTGGCAAAGGATCTGTTTCCCGAGGCGGTGCTTTTGCACAATATTCTGGAACGATGGCTTCTCCTTTTCGGAATCCTCTTTATCCTGGTGGTCATCTTCTTCCCCAAGGGCGTTATCGGTTCGGTCAAGGACCGGGGGCCGCGAAAGAAAAATGTCCCATAGCGTTAAAAAAAAGGAAAATAAATCATGATCTACGGAGACTGTGTCGGTCGGTGGGGACGAGCGTATCCTAAAAAAGAGGCCCTGGTGGATGCCATAAAAGACAGGCGTTATACCTATGGGGAGCTCTCTCGGGAAATCAATCGTATGACCCATTTCCTGAAAACGGAATTGGACATCCGGAAAGGCGACCGGGTGGCGTGCCTGTCGTTCAACCGAACGGAATATATCATACTTTTCCTCGCCCTAAGCCGCCTGGGTGCCGTCCTGGTCCCCTTAAATTTCCGCCTGGCCAAGGGGGAGTTCGTTTATTTTTTGAAAGACAGTACCCCTAAAGCTATTTTCTTTGATCAACAGCATCAAGAGGTGGTGGCCGGATTTATAACGGACGTCCATGTGATCCACCATGTTTGTCTGGATACGGATAATCGTGTTGGGCGCTCCCTGCCGGACATTTGGGGTTTTCTACCGGATCATCCCATGGACGAGGTGGAAATCGAACCCCATGATCCGCAACTGGTTATCTACACCTCGGGAACCACCGGTTTGCCGAAAGGGGTCCTTTTAACCCACGGTATGCTCGCCTGGAACGCCTTCAACACCATCCTGGGTTGGGGTCTCGGGCCGGAGGATAAGACCATTCTGCATGCGGCCATGTTCTATACGGCCGGATGGAACGTCTTTACCCTGCCCATCTTTCAGAGCAGGGGCGTCAACATCCTGATCGAATCCTTTGATCCGGATCTGATCCTGAATCTCATCCAGAATGAGGGGGTAACGGTCTTTTTCGGCGTGCCCACCATGTTCCAGATGCTTATGGACTCCCCGAAATTTGCTTCCACCGATTTTTCAAGGGTCCGGTTCATGGTTTCAGGGGGCGCCCCCCTGGGGCAACCCCTCTTTGAGGCCTTTAAGACGGAAAAATCCGTTCATATCCGGGAAGGCTACGGTCTCACCGAGGTGGGACCCAACTGCTTTATGGCCAACGGCAAACCGGGGACCATCGGGCATCCAATGCCCCATGTGGATGTAAAGCTGGTGGACCCTGATGGACGGGAGGTTCCACAGGGCGAGGAAGGAGAAATTCTCCTGAAAGGTCCCAACATGTGTCCGGGCTATCTCAACAAACCGGAGACCACGGCCAAGGCCATTGTGGACGGATGGTTCCATACGGGGGACCTGGGCAAGATGGATGCGGATGGCCATATGGCTATTGTGGGCCGACTAAAGGATATGATCATCTCCGGGGGGGCCAACATATACCCGGCGGAAATCGAACGGGCCATTGAAACCCACCCGGCCGTTATGGCATCGGCTGTCATCGGGGTTCCGGATCCCAAATGGGGGGAGGTAGGCAAAGCGATTGTGGAACTCAACCCGGAGGCGACGCTGACACTTTCGGATTTACTCGCTCACCTGGGGGACCGCTTAGGCAAATTCAAACGACCCAAATATCTGGCGGTGGCGGATGCCCTGCCGAGGACGCCCGCTTCGGGCAAGGTCCAAAAGTTTGTTCTCAAGGAAAAGCACGGTAAGGCTGACAATGATTGATATGATGGAAAAACTCTTCAAGACCGGGGAACTTTATACGGGATTCATGAATGCCCTTCTGGAGGCCGGAAAGGCAACTTTTGACGGCAACAACAGCCATGAGGCCCTGAACGAAATCTATGAAAAGATGACCCGGCGTTACCTTGCGCTTTATAAAGAAAGTGTGGGGAAATTTCTCTCCATCCCTCAATTGGGTATTCCGCGAGAATCCCTTCAACAGGTGATGGCCGCGGTGGATGCCTATTACCGGTTCATGGCGGCCATCGGAGATTTTCTGGTCAAATTCAACATCCCCTTAAAAGACGCCTTTGAGATCCTGACAGAGACCATTAATGAGAGGGAAGGCACGGACGACAATTTCAAGAGCGCTAAAGAGATTTACGATTTTGCCGTGAACATTCTGGATGAAAAGTACGACTCACACATCAAATCGCCCGAAGGCGTAAAAATTGTGGTAGACGTGGTTGAAAAATATCTGGATTTCAAAAAAAAATCAGATGCCGTAAGAGATATATGGTTTAAATCCCTGTCCATTCCCACTTCGAAGGAGATGGAGGATGTGTACCGGGGGATATATGATCTTAGAAAAAAGACGCGGAAACAGGAGTCCCTTATCCGTGACCATGAGGCGCTCATAGGCAAGCTGAACCGAAAAGTCCTGGCCCTCGAAGCATCTCTTGCCGACGTCCGAAAGTGAGGATGAGGGAATGTCTTACCAGGAAATAATCGAAAGCATTGAGAAAGATCTAAGGGAATTCCCCCAAAAAATCCTATCTGCCACCGAAGTGCTCACCAGTGATTTGGATTACCGGGTGGCAACCACCCAGGCAGCGGTTGTGTACCGGGAAGATAAGATGAGGCTGTTTCATTATGAAAGCAGAGCAAAAAAAAAGGATGTGCACAAAACCCCCGTTTTGATTGTTTATGCCCTCATCAACCGGCACATCATGCTGGATTTGGAACCGGGGAGGAGTTTTATTCAAAACCTTCTGAATGAAGGGCTGGATGTGTACCTGATTGACTGGGGCTATCCAACGGGGGCGGACAGGTACCTGAACCTTGATGATTATGTGAACGGCTATATGGACAACGTGGTCCGGTGGATAAAATCCCGGACCGGCAAACCACAACTCAATCTCATGGGCATCTGCATGGGAGGGACTTTCTCAGTCATGTACGCCGCCCTTCACCCTGAAAAGATCCGGAATCTGATCACCCTCGCCACCCCAACCCGGTTTGACATTGACGATGCCGGTCTTTTTTTGTGGGCCAGGGGGTTAGATCTGGATAAACTGACGGAGGGCTTGGGGAATTTACCGGGAGACCTGGCCAATATCCTTTATCTGCTGGTGTCGCCCGTTGCCGCAGTGAACAAATACATTCAATTTTTTGATATTGTTGAAGACCCCAAATTGGTCAGCACGTTTCTCCGAATGGAAAAATGGATATTTGACAGCCCTGACATGGCGGCGGAAGCATTTAAAGAATGGATCAGGGACCTGCTTCAGCAGAATCTGTTGATACAGAACAGCCTGGTGCTGGGAGATCAGAGGGTAAATCTGAAAAACATCACATGTCCGCTCTTGAATGTTTTCGGAAAAAGTGATTATCTTGCGCCGCCCTCTTCCGCCAAACCCCTTTCCAAAGCGGTGGGTTCAAAAGACGTCACAACCCTTGGCGTGGATACGGGACACGTGGGGATCTTTGTGGGGAGCACATCCAACAAAACCATCATCCCCAAGATTGTGAAATGGGTTAAAGATCATTAATTGTTAGAACACGAAGGGAGAAATCTTCATGACCGAACCGATCATGAAAAGAGCCAAAGGTGACGGCGTTGGGATTCAACTGGCCCATTGGAAAGGCAAAAGGGAAAATATTTTCTGTATCCATGGCCTTACGGCCAACAGCCGGTGTTGGGACAGAATTATTTCAGGGTTGACCCCTCGGTTTCAGGTCCTGGCAATGGATCTCAGAGGAAGAGGTCTTTCAGACAAGCCTCCCACAGGATATTCCATTGAACAACATGTTCAAGATATATATTGCTTACTGGAAGACCAGGGATTGGAACGGGTGACCCTCATGGGCCATTCTCTGGGCGCCTATATATCTCTTGCCTTCGCGGCCCATCATCCTGAGCGGGTAAAAAAATTGATATTGATGGACGCGGGCGGTCATCTCTCCCAGTCCCGGTGGGACAAAGTCCATGTGGCCATCAAACCTTCCGTTGAGCGGCTTGGACAGGTTTTCCCCTCCTTTGAAGACTATACGGCGTTATTGAAACAGGCGCCCTTTCTCCAGCCCTGGACCCGGTTTCTGGATACCTATTTCCGTTATGAAATCGAAGAAGTGAATGGCGGTGTGCGATCCCGAACCCCGGTGGAAGCTATTTTGGAAGAGATCTCCAATATTCGTAACTTTGATGCCGCCCGCCTGTATCCGCGTATTGCCTGTCCGGTGCTGATCCTGCGGGCAACCGACGGGATTCTGTCCAAAGACGATATGGTGCTAACTGAAGATGCTGCGGAAAGGATGGTGCGGGAGATCGCCCATGCCAAGCGAGTAGATGTGACGAACACGAATCATTACTCCATTCTGTTTGAAGCAAATGAGACAAGGGATGGTGCAATTTTGAACTTCTTAGAAGGGTAGTAAGGAGTGCCTCATGATCGGAAAGACCATCACTGAACTATGCGTGGGGGATATGGCCGAATTTTCCAAGACCGTTTCAGAATCGGATATCTATCTTTATGCGGGCATCACCGGTGATTTTAATCCTGCACATCTTGACGAGGAGTATGCCAAAGGGACTTTTTTTAAGACCAGAATTGCCCATGGTATGCTGTCGGCAGGCTTTATTTCCACGGTATTGGGGAATAAGCTGCCGGGACCGGGGACCGTTTATGTCAAACAGGCGTTGAATTTTCTGGCCCCGGTTCACATTGGCGATACGATTACGGCCCGGGTCGAGGTAATGGAGATCGACACTGAAAAGAACCGCATAAAAGTGAAAACCCTATGCGTCAATCAGGATGGAACAACTGTTTTGGACGGTGAAGCCCTGGTCAGTCCCCCGAAGGTGCCGAAGCAGGATGGCTGAGGTAGCTTAAGAAAGGTACAACCGATCTCTCATAACCCTTTTTCCAGGTCCAATTGGTAACGTACCGGACCGCGGCAGTCATCGCCGAAGCAGGTATGAAGAGCGCATTCGGAGGTGGGAAGAGACCAGGAGGTGGCGATGGCGCCGTGACCTTTGGGAAAGGCCGAAACCTCGGCGTCAATGTAATCCAAGGGGGCAAGGGCCGATTCCCTGTCCACCAGATCGTCTTTTTCCGCATAGCAGATAAGGAACTTGATCTTTTTTTCTTTCAGACGCTTGAAATTGAGTTTCCGATCAAAAAGCTTCACGGGAAGTGTCCCGTCTTTTTCCACGGGAATGGTGTATGAGTCAAAACTCATCTGGGTGATGGCTACGGGCAGGTCATTTCGGTCATAAATCAACCAGTGATTGAGGGCCGCCGCGGTTTTGCTGATGTTCCCCACTCGGCCATCCGACCTATTGAACATCATCAGGTCTCGATAAAGGGCGAAAACAGGGGCCTCCTTTTCCATGCTTTTCAGCTTATAGACCCAGCTCATAACTTTGCCGTCCACCACTTGGTTGCCGTTGGACAAGGTCTTCACGGAATAGCCCAAATCCCTGAATCGGGGAGGCAGATGTTCCATGTATTCAACCAGTGATCTGCTTCTGGTGCCGTCCATGGGCGCCACACAGGTAATGAGGGCATCCACCAGGCCGTCAAGTTCACCGGAAAGGAGGTCTACAACCGCGATGAATCCCCCCTGGCAGAATCCGTTCAAAGTGATTTCTCTCTGGTGCCTTCCCTTTACCTGCTCGCAGAAAAAACGGGTATCCGAGGCGTCGTCTTCACCCGTCATGGTCTGCACGGCCGGGGTTGAATCAATACCCTTCATGATTCTGATATAGGTGGGAATTCCCTGGTTTGCAAAGGCATGCACATAGCTCTTGTTCTCGCCGGGCAGGAAGGCAAGGATGTTGGGACCCAGGACATAGGGGGGAATGATGATGACCGGTTTCCCCTTTTTTCTTATCCTGACTTTTTTGTCTCTGGGAAAGACCTGATAGAGGAGGAAACGGTCCGTCTCGGCTACTTTTTCATAACCCGGGCCTTCAAAATGAAACCCGAATTCAGGTCTGATTTCCAGAATAGCTTTTGGATAGGCATAGAGCACTTTCTCCAGGGCCTTTGCCTGCCTGGCCATGAATTCATGAATGTCTTCTCCATCGCGGTCCAAGAGGGTGTTGAGCCAGGCGGAGAAGGTTCCTGGCATCTCCCTCTGATGGTAGTCATTCATGAGCGCCATACTGCTGTTGAATCCCTTTTCGGCAACCTGGAGGTTAAACTTGAAAAGCTCCGCATAATCTCTTAAGCTCTCGTTGAGGGGATGGCTCGCCAGTTTGTCCTTTTCAGTGACGGAAAAAGCGTTCAGGGCGATCCGGAAAGGGGTCATGAACTCGTTCATATATTTGGAAACCCCGGTCCAGTATGTTTGTGAGGCTCTGATCTGCTCGCCGGTTGCCCCAATCACCTTAAGGTTGATTTCTGAAAACCTTTCCAGGGAACGGGAAATCGATTTATATGAAGCCAGGGCCAGATCGGTCATGCTGTCCATCTTTACCTCAATTAAAAATCGGCTGACGCATTAAGATTAAAAGTGCCTGCCTGCACGGCACAGGGGATGGTAAGGGTGGTTGAGAAACCACCCTATTTCTTCGGCAGCTTATTTTTTTGAGGATGCAACAAAATCTTCTACCTTCTTAAAATTATCATCTACAGCCTTTTTAAAATCTTCACAACCACTTTTATAGGCGCCGACCCACTCCCCTATGACCTTTTTGCCCTCTTCCGGAAGCCATGAGGCCTGCTCTAAGGTTGTGCCGACCATTTTTTCCGTCTGCTCCTGGACCATGCTCATGGCACTGAAGCTATTATCAAATGTGGCCTTATTGAAATCAATCATCTGTTTGAATATCTGATTTTGGTCCATCTTGCTGCTCCTTAATTTTATAAATGGAAATTTGTTAGGATTTGATCATAAATCATTTGGTTTTTGTCTTTGTGCCTTTTTCAGCTTCAGCAAAGAATGCTTCAACTTTCGCAAAATTCTCATCAACGCTCTTCTTGAAATCCTCACGTCCCTTCTGATAGGCCTTGACCCATTCATCAATAGCCTTTTTGCCCTCCTCCGGAAGCCACGTGGCCTGCGCCAAGCTCATGTTAAGCATCCTTTCCGCCTGATCCTGGACCATGCCCATGGCACTGAAGCTGTTGTCAAATGTGGCCTTTTGGAAATCAATCATCTGCTTTGCGATTTTTACGGGTTCCATGCCGACAATACCTCCTGAAAGTTTTTAATCCTCATATATTCCTTGTCCGAACATTGACTGATTATAAATCACGTTAGAATTTTGTCAAGCCAAAATGTTGCATTGCACAAATTCTATTTGAAACCCTTCGGTTTTGTTTTCCACTCCATCACCTATTATAACGCTTTGACATATAGTGATTAATATTATAAATCTATTATACAGATGAACTGAACAGGGTTCAATAATCAATCTTTTTTGCAATACGTCAAAACTTTATACACGATCGAGAGGCGAAAATGAACGAAAAGATTCTGCTCAAAAAATACGCCAACAGGCGTTTATATGACACTGAAAAAAGCAAGTATGTGACCCTCGCCCATGTGGCCCATATGATCAAGGAGGGGCGGCAGGTGGAGGTGGTTGACGCAAAAACCAAGGAGGATGTCACCGCTTTTATCCTTACCCAGATTATACTGGAAGAGGCCAAAAACAAAAACGCCCTCTTGCCCGCTCCGCTTCTGCACCTGATCATTCAACACGGAGGAAACGTCCTTCAGGAATTTTTCGACAACTATCTCCAGCAGACCATCAAAAACTACCTCATATACAAGAAAACGGCTGATGAGCAATTCAGCAAATGGTTGGATATGGGGATGGATTTCTCCACCATTGCTCAGAAAACCATGACCGGGCTGACGCCCTTCCATCCATTTACTGATCAGAGTTCTTCTTCAGAGAAAAAACCGGGGAAGAAGAAACAGGATGGATAGAGGCCCTAAAAACCGAGGTATTATGCAGCGGATTTATCGCTGTGACAGAGGATGAATTCCGCAATCCTGTTGTAGTATTCTCTCAAGATTTTGGTGGATCGGAAAAGACCCATGTGGCCTCCATCACAGATAAGCGTCATTTTGTTACCGGGTGGCACCGAATCGATCATTTCCATGTGCCCCGTGGCCTGGAGGGGTGGGGCGATGGCATCCTTTTTTCCCCCAAGCGCCCAGATGGGGACTGAACCCGGATAATCTTTGATGCCGATCTCTTTCCCGCCAACGGATAACGTCCCCTTGATGAGTTCATTTTTCACAAAGATCTTCTGATAGGTATCTCGGATGAACCCTATTGGCGCGTGATTAACGTAATTGTACCAGCGATAAAAGTCCTTTTGGCGTTGGGCATCTTCTTTATTTCCCTGTTTCAGATCAGCCAGAAGTTTCTTCAAATTCCTGAAATGCTGATCCATCCCCAGGACGTAAAATCCCAAGACGTGAACCCGGCCGTCATAGCTCTCTCTACCTCTACCTTCATGTTCATCGGATATGGTGTGTCCCGATACTGCAACGAGCTTTTCGATGTAATCCTCGCCCGCCATATGGGCAAAATCGGTCAAGGACCCCCTTTCTCCCTCCGTGTGCATGGGTGCTCCGGCGGAACCGAATGTTTTTCCTAGGTGGGGATGAAGGATCAGGGTGCTCATGAGGAGGGGGCCCGGTTGGCAGATTGCGATCAGGTGGGGGGGACAACCTGTCCGCTCTTTCAGCGTCTCCAAGACCTTTTTGTACTGTTCAACCTGCCCGTCAAAATTCTCATAATGCCTCTCGCCATCCACATAAAGCGGAATATCCTCGGCGCATTTCTGCTCCACAATGGCCATGCGGGTAAGGCCGTGGTCTCTCATGTAGAGGGCTACCCGTTCAGCAATGTTGGAATGATGTCCCGCCCGTGGCGCAAAGACCACCCCGTAATTCCGGATTTTGTGTTCCACATCCATGGAGATATCAATGAGCTTGAGACCCGGTAAATCAAGGATGACCTTCGAGTCATCATATTCAACCGTCCAATCCTGATCCGGAAGCTTTTCCGTAAAAAACTTCAGAAAATCCAATTCCCCCAGCCTCTCCCGGTGAAAACAATCCAGGTAATCCATGACATTTTTTTCAGCCAACGACAGGAGACTGTCCGATCCTTCCCAACAGATCTCAGCGAGTTGGTTGCAATCCTTTGGCTTTGCGTTGACCGTCGCCGGCAAGAGATGTTTCATCAATCGGCAATTAAAATGATGTGTGTTCCTCATTAAATCAAAACCCAAAGAGTGACAGCGGATAGCGGTTTCAGTGAGATCCGCACTGGTTTGTATGGGAATCTTCATGGCCTCCAGGCTGTTTTGTACATGGGGAAAGAGTGTCATAAAAGAGGTCGGCATGATCTATGGTTCTCCTTTCGATACGTTTTTGAAAGCGGTGTTCACATTAAGGTGGCAATCCTGATAGATTGAGGATATGTTTTTCGCAAAAGCTTCTATGGTAAATGGTTATTTTAACGCAATTTTAGCAAATATAATTTTGCATTGCAACAAATAAATAAACCACTTCAAAGCACCCTACCACTGATCAGGGTGTCTACGGGCTCCATGATGAAAATGAGAAAATACGGGGTTCGATTTGGGAAAGGATGAGGTTTTGCCGAAGTCTTTACTTCTTTTCCGGTAAATATGTGAAAATTTCACTTTTATGCCGGTCAACATAGGCACAGCCGGGTTCAGCCCCACACGCCCGGCACTTGAAGTCATAGGTGGATTTGATGGTTCCGCACTGGGGGCAGGCATAGTGCTTGAGCATTTCCATTCAGTTCATAAATCCTGCTGAATTTTTGATAATAATCCGTACGATTTCCCGGGACTTCTTGCACCAGGCCGAGGTACAGTTTCAGGATGTTTGTTGAATGATCTCCTGTTTCCAGGCTTATAGCTGCATATTTTTGTTTGATGAGGGGATCAATTCGGATTCCGCAGCCCCGGCATCTGTTGATGATTTCAGAGTATTGTTTTAAGGCCTTCTCTTTTGACCCGAGCGCTTCGAATGTCCTTGCAGGGCTTTAAAGCAATCGCCTCATCCCGACCATGAGAATCAAGGTAGTTCACGGGCACGGGGGACGTATATTTTTTTATCACTTTCTGATTTGGTTCGGATGTGGTAGGAAGTTCCCATGCCACGAAAAACGAGGATTAAGGTGGACCCCATTGTTTGGACAGCCCCGAAGGGGGCATAAGCTTTGATGCCGTATTAATATTTGTTGATTACTACCTCTTTTTTGCTAGGGGCCAATGTAAGGAGCCCGTAGGACGACTGGAGTTGGGCATCAGCCAAACCCACCTTTCCCGGCGGCTGCCCCTCAACCAGCCCGAGGTCAGCAACGCCGTGAAAAGGGGAGTACATTTGGTACGAGAGCGACAATACTCTATCGAGCCTAAAGATGTACGTCCCCTATTCCGCTCCCCATTCCCCTCGGGAATTTTTGGAGGAATAGGACTGCGATACAGAGAGATGAAACATCGGCGTGAATGTTGACCGGTGACGTTGAATTGGGGGAAGAAAGGATATGCGGTTATGAAAAGATCGCTCGTTAAAGTGAGCTTTCCTGATGGAAAGAAGATTGATGCAACGATTGGAGAATTTACGATCAATACGGATCAGAAAATAGAAAATGGAGGGGATGAATCGGCACCGGAACCCTTTCAGCTGTTCCTGGCATCCATTGCAACCTGTGCGGGTATTTATGCGCTCAACTTTTGCCAGGCCCGCGATATCCCTCTCGATGGGATGTCATTGAGCATGGAGTGCGATCGGGACGAAAATGAAAACAGGTATCCAAAAATGTCCATTAACCTGAAACTGCCGGATGGGTTTGACGAAAAGTATCGGAAGGCGATTATTCGATCCATGGATCTGTGCTCAGTAAAGAAACACATGATGGACCCACCGGAATTTGAACTAACCACGTCTTAGATCCCGATCCTGAGAATGTGGCTAAATTCCGGGTACCCATGTTCTTAGTCTTTCCTTTGGTATCACTTTTTCTCCGACAAATAAGCGGAAATTTCATTTTTATGCCGGTCAACATAGGCACAGCCGGGTTCAGCCCCACACGCCCGGCACTTGAAGTCATAGGCGGAGTTGATGGTTCCGCACTGGGGGCAGGCATAGTGCTTGAGCATTTCCTTATACCATTGGGCGTATCCAACCTCTTTGATCCGGTTCTGGGCTTCCCACAACTCAATCCTGTGGGGTCGGTTTTCCTTGAATGCGCGTAGTTCATCACAGGGGTATTCTTCGCATTCCACACAAAAATCGATGCCTTTCTCTTTGGCGCAGTCGACCATTTTACATTCATTCTTGCAGAAGTAACTGCGCTTTTCCGAACGGCACCCATGACATTCCCATACATCAGGCGTCGTGCCATAAACGTCTGCAACGGCTTTCAGCCTTTGCGGTTCATTTTTCGCCGTACCGATAAACAGCGTACAGGCAGGACAGAACAGCCCGCAAACGGCGGTGAGTTTTTTATCCGGGGGGGAATCATTTTTTGTGGTCATCATTTCTCCAAAAATAGCTCATTATATTCATATGCTGTCAGGACCGATTCTTTTCGGTCATTATCACACTGTGCCCCCTCCGTTAACACAAGTGTTTAGATAGAATGCACCCAAAAGAGTTTGCATTTTTCCTCTCAGGGTCTATCCGGTAACCACAAACAGCCATTCAGCTCAGCGCTTGTGCTGAGATTGTTCGGCAAAGGACCTGAATCGACGTGCTTCGTTTTCATTTCCATTCAGTTCATAAATCCTGCTGATTTTTTGATAATAATCCGTACGATTTTCCGGGATTTCTTGCACCAGGCCGAGGTACAGTTCCAGGATGTTTGTGGAATGATCTCCTGTTTCCAGGCTTATATCCGCATATTTTTGTTTGATGAGGGGATCAATTCGGCTTCCGCAGCCCTGGCATCTGTTGATGATTTCAGAGTATTGTTTTAAGGCCTTCTCTTTTGACCCGAGCGCTTCGAATGTCCTTGCAAGGGCTAAAACAATCGCCTCATCTTGACCATGAGAATCGAGGTAGCCCCGGTAATGGGATTCGGCATCATGATACCGACCGGCATGGAACAGTGTCTCGCCCATCAGCAAGTGAATTGACGGGGAATTGCGGAATGTCTCCGGACAATTCATAAGTAATCGTTGGGCCTCATCAAACTGTTTGTTTTGCCAGTAGATTTCGCACAACGGCGGATAGGCTCTGAGTGATTCGGGAAAGTCTTTCAAAAAGCCTTCCAACAGCAAACAACCTTCGGAATCATGGCCAAGATTCAAATGGGCGGTTGCGAGTTCGAGTTGAATAAAGCCTCCCGATGAAGAATCGACGTCCAGGGCCCGGGACAATAGCTTGACGGCATCTTCAAAATAACCCTGGTTCAGCTTGACATATCCTTCCCTGAACGGATCTTCATAGCCGAGATAGAGTTCCTGTTCCGTCTTGGGCAATGTGTTGATGAGTGCGGCAAAATATTCCGCTTCAGACTCCTGATATATGAATTCCCTGGTGTCTTCCGAAGCTTCCCCGGGAACAGGCATCCCTGACGTTTCATGCGGAATAGATTTTGTCTTTACGCCCTTTAGCTGTTCCTCAATCTCAACGGTGAGCTGTTCATCCTGCACCAGTTCCAGGGCAAGCTGCAGAAGATCTTTGGCCTCTTCATGGAGGCCCGCATCCGTTAAATCCTCTGCGGTCCTCTTATGTTCAAGGGCAAGGGCATCTTTGCATTTGGTGATTTTTGCCACTATGAGATCATTGGCCTCAGGCGCTTCCGGAATTTTCTTTGCCAATTTAAGCAAGGCCTTTTCATATTCAAGTTTGGCGAAACCGTATTCGCCCCTTTGCAAAAGGGCATCTGCGTTCTTTTCGATCTCATGATATGGTTTGCCGGTAAAGAGATGGGAAAATTTCATGGCATAATCTCGCTCTGGGGTTTTAAATGGCGGAAGGACTGCTCTCCGTTTTTGTGTCCTCGGAGCAGGGCTCATCCACTTGTTCAATATTCTGAAAGGGCAGCACAACGTTACAGACATCGAAAGTCTTGCCGTTCCAAATTAACGCCACTTCCCGGTAGTCTCAAACAACAGAAAGCGGTACTTGTCCGACAGAGGCTTCCCCTCCTCCATCAGCTTGATAGCGCCTTATTTTTTCATTTTCCGTCAGTTTCACAGCGCTGCCTGTGTAATGTTTCTGACTCCGGAAATAAACTTCATAAAGCTCCGGGAGCAATCGGGGCAAAAGCCCCTCCAGCATAACCCTGGCGGAATGCTCTTCGAGAAAGAACACCAGTGATTTCATTGTGGGTCCACTCCTTCAAAAAGACCCTGTTTCCAGAGATAACCCATCTGATCACCGTCCTCCATAAAGGCTTTAAGCTGCTCATCATCCCGTGCTCTGTTGATTTGCGTATATCCGTTTTTCTTTACCAGGCAGAAGACTTCATCTAATTCTACCGCGTTGAGGAAATCGGGCGAATGGGTGGATACAAATACCTGCCCGCCACGATCGGCATAAGCCCTGAACTCTTCAGCCAGTTCATAAAGCAATTTCGGATAAAGTTGGTTTTCCGGTTCCTCAACACACAAAAGCGGGTGAGGATTCGGGTCATAGAGCAGCAATAGATAAGCGAACATTTTAATTGTGCCATCGGAAACATAACGAGCCAGGAATGGATCTTCAAAAGCGCCATCCTGAAAACGCAACAAAACCCTCCCTTCCTCTGTGGTTTTGGCCTTTACATTGGAGATACCCGGCACCCGCGCAGATAATTTTTCAAGAATTTTATGGAAAAGACTCCGGTGGCTGTTGTGTAAAAATTCAGTAACCAGAGAAAGATTCTCTCCTTCGCTGGAAAGATGTTCGGCATAACCCGCCTCTTGTTCCGGACGGGCTTTATTGATGTGAAAATCAGAAACATGCCAGTTTTCTATGAGATTCCCCAAGGCCACTACCGCAGGGAACCGTTCAAACTGAGCAAGACCTTTTATCGCCAGAATATCAGGGGCCTTCAGCTTTTGATCTTCCCGCTGCAGATCGCGTATATCGGTCACCGCATCAAGCTCATTGGTGACAGCGGTTCCTTTGCCTTTCGAAAAATTAAGGAAATGCCAGGGCTGGCCGCTGCTGCCGCGCCGGTACTTTAAGATTTCCCGTTCGACAAATGGTGATCCATTCTCTTCGCTGATTGAAAGAAAATAAGTAATAAGCGGCCCGTCGCTCTTTGCACGGAATTTTACTTCAATTTCAATATTGCCTCTACTGTTTCGGCTGCGAACTTCCCGAAACCCCAGACTCCCGCCAATGCTTGATAAGCGCAATATGCACATTGCTGGCTATTGCCTCTTTCAGAAAAGCAAAAACTTGAAACAAGGTTGACTTGCCGGAACCGTTAGCGCCGACCAAAACGCAAAAACGGGGAATATCCAGTATCTCGACACCCTGAAATGCTTTAAAATTCTTCAATCTGATGGATTCAATTTTCATAACCGTGACCTCATGTTTCATACTATGCTTGCTTGCCAACGTTGGGAGAAGTATCTGTTCAACTTTATACCAATGAATCGTTAAAAGTAATTACAGCCGTTTGCACTTATACTCGTCAATACAAGCATCTAAGATATTTCGTTCTACCTGCATACTAGGCTTCCACCAGACGGTATGATTGCGCGCTCTTTCGGCAAATTTTTGCTGTGCATTTATTAGATTGCCTTGCGCTTTTTCCGCGAAAAGTTTGGGGAATCCAGCATTTGCCACTATGCCACAGTCCTTCATAAACCGGTCGTAATCGAGAATTCCTTTTTCATTGAAGTGCAGATAATAATAAATGGCACGCAGAACCTCAATGGGCTTCCGGTTCTCGATCTTCACAATTATTTCTGCAGCGCGCACACGCTTCCCCTCAAACCTTTCGGCCTTTTCATCAGATGAGCCTCTCAGCAATCGGTCAAATTTAGTATTTGGTACTCGAAAAATCTCATCATCATCTGAGACCAAAAAATATCTTACAGAAGCTGAACTCATGTAGCTACCCCATAGTGACGTTTACCCCGGCATAAGGCGCGGCGGCTTTTTGCCGTTACTCTTAATGCCGTTGTTGTTAGCGGATATTTTCCATCCCGAGAAATTAGTTCAGGGAATAATCCCCCCGCATGGTTCTTCGCCGGTACATGCTGTGGTGGCCCTTTTTTGGAATCTAATTTCCAGAATAAAAAAACCCCATTTTCGCTTTGAGAAATGGGGTTATCGGAGGCTACGGATCATTTTTATCACCTCTTAGGCTTCAATTGAAAATTGAATTGCGATCGAAAAAACAGTGAAAAAGAACTCATACCTCAATTGGCTAAATGTCTTTACGCCCCAAAAGGGTCACTCGTCAAGGAAATTCAACCCGTTTAAACCAAACCTTCTCAATTGCTGCGATCCTTTTCGTATTTTATTGGTAAAGACCCCCAGTTCATGTCCGGTTCGGTCATTGGTGAACCGGGCGGAAAGAACCATCCCCACCCGGTGGGTCATTTTGAGGGGCCAGGGATTATTCATGTCGATGGTGACATAGATCTTCTGCCCTCCGGATCTTTTGATTAACCCTTGAATGACCTTTAAACCGATGCCCCTGTTTTGGAATCCAGGAGCTACTGCCGTATAACCCCGTTCCAGGTAGCTTGAAAGATCGAGTCCGGTTTCGGCTTCTATTTTTCCCCGGTACCTTTCCTTGGGATATTTGTGGGTGGATGTGCCCACCACCCGGTCGTCATAGAGGGCATAGCCGATAAGATAGGCTTTTAGAAGGTTTTCTTTTACCCAGCTTGTGCCCACACCACCGCCTGAAGCGATGAGGCCACTTATCTGATCCAGGATAGGCACTGGTGTTTCATGGGGTTTGCTGAAGCAATAATGGATATCCATGTTTTGTAACCGTTTACGGTTGTCGGTTCGCGGTTGACATTTTTGCGATGAACTGTACCGGGCTTGAATTACACAGGACTTGAACCATTTTGATCACGCATTTCAGTTGATAAAGAACGGAAGGGGTCTAAACAAGATGATGACAGTTTGGGGAAGGAAAACCGCCCAACGGGCATTCAGCCCGTGGACGGGGAAACATCTTACATATAAACAAATGATCAGGCGCAGTCAATCATCCCCATAATCTGCGAGGTTTCGAAGCCTTTGAGATGCAGTGCTCCGGAACGGCACGACGCCACACAAAGACCGCACCCCTTGCAAAGGGTGGATTCGATTATGGCCTTGCCGGTCTTTTCATCAACCCGGGGAGCTGAGTAGGGGCAGATGGAGACACAAACCCCGCAACTGCTGCAGCTGAAG